>JAABUP010001440.1_pt1 | contig 49911 bp, 77 predicted proteins | sample 5559201 | NCBI WGS metagenome assembly JAABUP01 (sample SAMN10711887, study PRJNA513373) | rock metagenome | isolation source: Antarctica rocks | place: Antarctica | reverse complement strand
CTTTGTTGAAGCTGCCCATTATTCTGCCTGCCCTGAAAGATGAGTCTTTCAGCCCAAATCTTGATGGACCTAATAGGCATGACCTTTCAGCTGTGACTAATGTAAATGGCTGTTGTTGAAACCTGCATGGTTGACTGTACACAGGCGGCACAGGACCAATGGCGCGCTTGAAGGCTGCAGCCAGCATGCGCCAACACCTGCAAGCCTCACATTTGACAGCCCCCACTAAGCTATTCAAGCATGTGCCAGCACGCCTGCCTCCTTCCCAGCAGGCCATCAATGACTGGCTGGATGGTGACAAGCCCATGCATGCTGCCTTGGGTGGTGCTGCTGCTGCTTCAGCCACGTCCACAGCAGCACAAGCTGCAGCAGGCAGTGGCTTTGTGATGGATGCTAACACTGGCCGCCTTGTGCCACTGCAAGCCTCAGCTACTCAGGTCAGCTGTGTGGGAGCAAGCATCCTGGCTGAATGTGCACCATACTCTGAAACCCAGTGTATGTGTGTGAACTGCTTCCGGTCACAGCTGTTGCATGATGATGCCATTTTTTAAGCTGCAGGACTGCTGAGGTGGTTACAATGCAATCATCTTTGTCTTTGCTGCTCTGTGCCGCACTGCCGTGCTGCTGCCACAATGGCTGTCTGGCCACAAGCTGTGAAGTATGGTATGTCTTGAGCATGCAAAGACTGCTGTTACAGAACTCTGAAGAGGATGTTGCTAGCAGCCTGCTGGGCACTCCGTACATGGCTACCCAGGCCAGCCACCCCAGGCTCCCGATGACCACCCCCAGACGTCTAGCCACAGCCCCACTGCACCAGGAAGAACAAGAGGTGACCTATGAATGCATGGCTCCTCATGCTGTCTGTGCACATGGTGGGTAGGTTGCAGTGGATGCAACACATATCACATCAGCATTGCACACAGTGCAGAGCAGTTGCTTACAAATGCATGGTCTGGTCTGTAGTCCCCCCCTCCTTTCCAGTGCTTGACAACATGCATCAAGAGTATCTGTGTATGCTATCTTGTGGTCTTCCACTGCTACAAAACAAGGCTACTTGTGCAGGAGGAGGAAGAAGTGCGTCCAGCCTCTCCCAAGTATGATGAACGCAGCTTCTTCTACACCACGCCAGCAGCTTTTAAGCCAGCTGCCCTGTCTGGGCGGCCGCAGACCCAGTGGGCCACCGAAGGCACCTTTCTAGGGCCCGCTTTGCATGCTGACCACCACTCGCACCCAACAGTTTCCAGCCAAGCAGCAGAGTTACAGCAGCAACAGCAGCAGCAGCAGCAACAATCAAAGCATGTGCAAAATCCTTCAAGAGAAAAAAATGCAGCAGGTATTCATGGTTTGTTGCTTGTCTTCTGCTATGGTCCCACTGTTCAGGTCATGACTCATATAGCCCACATCGACATGGGAGAAGGGAACAGCACCCAACAGTTTTTGTGTGTGAAACACACATACAACATGAGCACACTTTGGCAGTGATCAAGCTGTGGCAAGGCATATCTTTGTTTGGGAAATGGGAAACAGGGTCCTTGCTTGTCCTCAACAGCTTTTGCAGCCGCTCAAAAGTTGATCTGCAGAGAGAGAGCTGCTGTGCAACCATGCCACTATCTCTGCTGCAAACTGAAGTAGCATTACTGGATCTCTGTCTGAGCTGAAGTGCCTTGCTTGGGCGACAATCGTATTGCTGAGCTCCCCAGCAATGTCTCAAACAGTGGAGCTGTGCAGGCGAGCAGACACGGCCAGGCGCAATGGCGCCTCCCGTCCCACGGCCTGCTGTCTTTCAAGGCAACAGAGCTGATGCTCCAGCTGCTGCTGCTGCTGCTGTTTCTGCTGCTCCAGCTGCTGTTACTGCTGCTGCTGCTGCTGCGGCTGCTGGGAAAGTGGCTGGCAGTGGTGGTGCTACTGGTGTGGGAGGACCCAACAACAGGCAGAGGCAGGGCCTTGTGTCCCAGATCACACCTCCATCGCCTGTGAGTGGTGTGTCAGGGCCCACTCCTGTCAGTCAAGCCGGCTTCAGGAGGCTGGTGCCTGGCAAGGGACAGCAGCTCACCCTGCTCAGCATCGAGGTCCATGCAGACACCAGGTACACCTTGCTGCAAAGCCCAGATCTAGCGTTATCGAGCATTATGATGATGTACAGTCCATTCTTGAGCAGCTGTTCTTCACGATTTCCTGCTTGCACATCCAGATGCATTCACTTGATGTATTGCACAGCTTTTGCCCTGACAAAGCACAAAGCTGTGCAAGGCTGCCGCATGGACTTGTCCTTAGCACAGACCAGTGGTTAGTTTGTTGCACAGGCTGAGTTATCACACAACATGTTGCAGGGGTAGTTTGCTGCCAGACCCACGCTATGATGCAGTCAGAGCCATAGTTCTGGCTGTCATGGACGATGTAGAGGAATGCCCGGATGGGCTGTACACAGCACGCATCATGCTGTTTGATGACTCTGGGAAGGCCCCCAAAGACGCAATGAACCATGTGCAGGCAAGTGCTGCTAACCAGATGCATCAAGAAGCTGCCACATGAATCTACCTCTGACAGCAAATGGTGTCGTGAGCAAACACATGTCCTGCTTGTTTGGCCATGGTCATAATGCATGTGACTTGACTTGATAGGTCTGACTCACAGCCACAATATGGATGTAAAAGTTGAACAGTGATCTGCTAAAAGCGGCTGAAGCAAAGGGACATCAGGCTTTCATTGACTGTGAAATCACTTGACTTTTGGTGAATTGCTCGCAGGTAGAGGTGTTTCAGTCTGAGAAAGCGTTGTTGGAAGCTTTTGTGGAAGCGACGCAGTCCCTGGACCCTGACATCATTCTGGGGTTTGAAGTGCAGAAAGGGTCTCTGGGCTACCTGGCAGACCGCGCTGCAACCATGGAATTGGCTTTGCTCAAGCTTGTATCCAGAACTCCTGAGGTATGTTGTCCCTATGTGCATCCTTTCTGCAAATGGTGAGCTCCTGTCATAGACATCAACACTGCAAGCAACTGTCTTGCTGATATGGTACCCCACAACCATCTGCAGATCCAAAATCACCATTTGCAAGTTGACATATGCAACAAGCAAAGCATGCACAGATTGCAAGCCTCAGCCCACAAGCACATTGAGTGCACACTGGTGACACCGTCCACTCACACGCAGACGCTACCAGCTCTTACAACAAGGAGTGACGTGTAGTTGCTGTTCTTGCAGGTGTTGAGTCCCAAGGATAGGCAGAACGATGAGTACGGGGCTTTGCATGCAAGCGGCATCCACTGCACTGGCCGCATCGTCCTCAACGTCTGGCGCATACTGCGCTCAGAGCTCAAGCTCAACATCTACACCTTTGAGTCGTGTGTGGCTGCAGTGCTGCAACTGCGCACGCCACATGTGCAGCCTCATGTGCTCACTCAATGGTTCAATGCAGGCCCTGCAGGTCTGCACACTTCACACTCCATGCCTGGACTCACCCTCGCCATCATTCTGTCATTACATCCTTTGCATGTATGCCACCATGCCTTTGGTGACCAGCGTTTACAATGCCTAGATTGGGATTTGGCTCAAAGAGCTCCAGGTCCAACTGCAGAGCATTGCACTTGGGCATGCAGCACAGAACAATGACTGGGCGTTTTGTATTCACACAGAGGGCCCCAGGAAGGCTTCACAGATTCACAGAGCATGGAAGCCTTTGTCCCCAAAGCTTCAAGGCACTGTACTTTAGCCCCTGTCTAGCACAAGCCAACCAGCCTCTTAGCTACAGCAAGTTTCATGGCATGCCTGATGCTGGGTGATCTCTGCCTGATGGTCAATGTTTGTGACAGGTGGTCGGTGGCGATGCTTGCAGTATTGGCTGAGACGCACCCGCCTCAACCTCGCTCTGCTTGAGCAGCTGGACCTCATAGGTCGCACTGCTGAGCTGGCTCGTGCCTTTGGCATTGACTTCTTCAGTGTGCTGTCCCGGGGCAGCCAGTACCGCGTGGAGAGCATGATGGTGCGCCTGGCCCACACACAGAACTACCTCATGCTGTCACCTGCCAAAGAACAGGTGGGTCCCTCCCCCCCCTCCCCCTCTTGCTTCACACCCTCTGCTATTATATTACTGCTGTGAAACACCTGTGATTGCTTGAGCTGGTCATGTCAGGCATGACACAGTGCAGTCTGCACCACTGTGCCTGGCACATTGATCAGACCAGAGCAAATCTGTGACATGCTACACTACAAGCTACGTCGCAGCTGCTCTGCAGCATAAGGTATCATGCTCATAACCATAATCATGATGCCTGTATATCTTGTTGTACATGCTTGGGGACAGAAACTCTGCAAGGCTACCTGTGCCTGCTGCAATCCCCCTACAACAGCCACTGCCCCCCCCCCCCATTACACTTACCCCCATTATACTTACAGCCTTGCACACACATGCAAGCAGGTACTCATGCCATGCTCTCTCACTGGACTACCAGCATGGTACGCAACACTGCAGGTGGCCAACCAGCCTGCTATGGAAGCAGTCCCCCTCATCCTGGAGCCCGAGTCGCGCTTCTACACAGATCCAGTGCTGGTGCTGGACTTCCAGTCCCTGTACCCCTCTATCATCATCGCCTACAACCTGTGCTACAGCACAGTGGTGGGCCGCCCTGCCCACGCTGCAGCAGCCGGCCAGGAAGTCAAGCTGGGAGCTGCCAACTATGCTGTTCCCCCAGGCACCCTCACTGGGCTCAATGCTCCTGACAAGTCAGCGTGCGAATGTGGCTCTGCCTGTCTGAGAGTCACTGAGTTACCATGTGGTCATTTGCTGCTCTGATGCTGGCCACTGTGCTGCTGTTGCTGCCGCCATTCTGATTGCTCTGCCAGTCACCTACTGCCATTCTGTTGCTGCGTTTATATCGCTGGTGTACCAAGATGCGCAGCAGCTACATGATCAGCTCCGCGCAGTCCAATCAGGAGCAACTTGGCTGAGTACTATGCACATAGAAGTGCATGTCTTGCCTGACCAGCAGGATGGTCAGCATGCCAGCCTTGGTGGCCAATGCATTACCATATACCTGGACATACCCACGAACCTGCTGGTGGTGAGAATGCAGGCTGGTGATTGCTGCCAATGGGGTGGCATACCTGCCTCACGCAGCTCGGCCAGGTATTGTGCCGCGCCTGTTGCAGGAGATCCTGTCCACTCGCATCATGGTCAAAGGAGCCATGAAAAGCACTCCAGCATCCCACAAAGTCCTGCAGGTCTGCCTCACGTATATCTGCAGAATGTGCTCACTCAGCCCAGCCTGCTGCCAAGTGCCCTGACTCTCGAGCTTGTCTCCCTGCCTGCCAGCCTGCTCTTGAAACAGCCCTTATTGTCTTGGGAACTGCAGAGCCAATGTATGAGAGCTTTTGAGCATCTTTTGTAGTGTACACAAAGCCTTCAGACGTCAAAGGCTGAGGCATGCGTTGATAGATTTTGATCTCCAACGACAGGTGTGCAATGTGGCTACATGTTGTGTTGCAGCGTGTGATGAATGCACGGCAGTTTGGTCTGAAGCTGATTGCCAATGTGACGTATGGCTACACCTCTGCTGGCTTCTCAGGCAGAATGCCCATGGCAGAGATTGCCGACTCCATTGTGCAGGTCAGCTCACTGTTGTTACAGCTCATTGTTGTACACTGTGTCTTGTTATCATCAGGGCTGCACCCGCCATGAGCGTCTGACACCGTGACACAGATGCATATCATGCAGTGTTATGTAAGCCAGAATCGGGCAGAGTGATTGCAAGGCAATGATGAACCTGCCACAGCACAGCTTACTTTTCTGCTCCTGCTCTGCAAAGCTGCAGCAATCTGTTCAATGCAATGTACACAAAGTATTGTGCAGTTGTCAAATTGGACAGCTCCTCTGTCTCTGTGATGCTGACAACGTCAACCACGGTGAAATGCCGGTATACTCTTGCAGTGAGTACTGTACGGGTATTGGCTACAAACACATGATACATGCAAGTGTGTGAGGCATCTTTGATCCCATCACCAGTATTGTCCACTGTGCTGCAGTCTGCACGGGAGACTCTGGAGAACGCCATCCGCATGGTTGAGACCAGTGACAAGTGGAAAGCGCGTGTGGTGTATGGGGACACTGACTCCATGTTTGTGCTGCTGCCTGGCAGGTCAGCTTGCATGCCTCCAGCCCTGCTCATACCTTCCTCCACTCGTTCTGTTTGCAGCTCCTGCAAAGCATTGCTCAGCCGATTGTTGATTTCATTTTGTGTTTATCACAGTAAGCTACGCAAGCCAATCTCCTGACGTCCTTTTCATTGGGCCTGTGGGTTGTGCTGCTGTGCAGACACAGCTGTACAACAGAATTGGGCTTGCAAGTGACAAAGCAAAGTAGTCAGGGTGTGATTTGATGGTCTGCCTGCAGGTTACGGGAGGAGGCGTTCAGGATTGGTGCAGAGATTGCTCGTGAAGTGACGGCATCAAACCCACCACCCGTCACTCTGAAGTTTGAGAAGGTGTACCACCCATGTGTGCTGCTGACCAAGAAGCGCTATGTGGGGTACATGTACAAGACCCCCAGCCAGGTAGTCTCTACATGCCATTGTCTGCCAAGCATGACGCAAAGCCTTGACACCTAGCTGAGTCTTCAAGATTACAAACGTAAGGCTGATGATGCTGTGAAGCCTGTGTGCTGCTGGCCTATCTGTTCATCTGCACCTAGTCCAAAGACATGGAGCAGACTGAAATGCTGCAATGCAGCAACTGTGTGCCATGCTCACATCTGCTATTTATGCCCCTGCAACAGATCACCTGCTAGCATATCACCTGCATCAGACAAACCCTCAGCTGCAGCTTGTTGTATTCTTGGTGCATGCAAACAGTATAACTGTGGACAAAGCAGGTTGTAGCTTTGGACTTCTCTCAAACATAGTAAATTTCAGCTCATAGTGCAGTACTGACAGGCAAACATCTTTGGATGCAGGTGACACCTGGATTTGATGCCAAGGGCATAGAGACAGTGCGGCGCGACACATGCCCAGCAGTGGCCAAGACCATGGAACGCAGCCTGCGCCTGCTCTTTGCTACTAGAGACCTCTCAGAGGTCAGATCCAACATTTGTAACTCACCCTCCCAGCAGAGCTTGCCAACCTCCACTTGTACTCCTGCTTGCAAGTGCAACATGCTGATTTGAGCTGCCACAAACTCTGAGACATCAGGTCATCAGGTATTGCTTGCCTGCTGCATACAAGACGGCACAGCTCAGACAACACCGTGTGACTTGTGAGGCTCCAGAGTGTGTGCAGCTCTTTGCTGCCCACACAAGAATGCAATGCTGCTGCTGAAACATGCCAATGCAGCAGGCTTTGATGCAGCATGACAGCAAGAGTTGGTATGGCTGGTGCACAGGTGAAGGAGTACCTGGAGCGGCAATGGCACAAGATTCTGGCCAACAGGGTGAGTGTGCAGGACTTTGTGTTTGCCAAGGAGGTGCGGCTGGGCACCTACTCCCCCAAAGCTGCAGTGGTGCCACCTGCTGCCATTGTGGCTGCCAAAGCCATGGCCACAGACCCCAGAGCTGAGCCCCGCTTTGCTGAGAGGGTCCCCTATGTTGTTGTCTACGGCGAGCCAGGCATGCTACCCAACTCAAAACTGTCACTTGCCTTGTCAGTAGGCTTGTCTGGAGAGACCTGCACTTTGTCACAGGCCAAGGTTGATCTGTCTTGCATGCCGGCTGTGAAGACAAAAGCGTGCAGATGAACATCTGTCTGTGGCACAAATCAAACTGCTGGGCATGCAATCATAGACTGCATCAAGCAAGTGTACTTCCATGGATACATGGGTCCCAGGTCTTTCCTGAGACAGAGTGAGATAGTGCAGGTGCTCGCTTGGTGGACATGGTGGTGAGCCCTCATGCCCTTGTGGAGTCCTCCTCCCGCCTTCGCCTTCACTCCATCTACTACATCACCAAACAGGTACACTGCCATCACTGCTGTCCTGCTGAATACTGTCTGTGAAGGGCTTGCTGTTGGTGCACTTTTTTTGCTGCATTTTCCAGGCAGGACAACCGCCTAATTTATTTGTCAAGGCAACTGGGGTGGTGGAGGGTATGTCATGCTGTCCTCCTGAAAAACGAAGGATTCAGAATGATAGCACTGACATGACACATTCCTGACTGTGCGCTGCAGATCATTCCAGCTTTGGAGCGTATCTTCAGTCTAGTGGGTGCTGACCTACGTGCCTGGTTTGCTGCTATGCCGCGGCCCCAGAAGTTGCTTCCTCAGAAGCGGCCTCAAGGGGCCAATGCCCTCATGCAGCAGGGCCCTGCTGCTCAGCACCTTGGCCCCGGCAGAGCTGCCACAGGCATTGTCGGTACCATTGACAGATACTACCTGTCACGACATTGCGCAGTAAGTGACCATGCTTCTACACCCTAAAGCATGATGCTTTCAGTTGTCACAAAATCGATTTGTCTCATTGCAGGTATGTGATGGGCTCACACATGCTGCTCAACCTTTGTGTGATCAGTGTCAGCTGGACCCTCAGCTGGCAGCAGCAGTCCTGACAGCGCGCTCCGGCCGTTTGGAACGTCAGTATGTGCAGCTTGTGCGAATTTGCTTGCACTGCAATGGTGGGGGTGGCAGACAGGTCCAGACTGGGGGCATTGTCTGTGATTCTCTGGACTGTGGCGTGTACTACGAGCGAAGAAAAGTTGCACATGAGCTGGCTGCAGCTGCTGCCCTTGGTCAGGCTGGCCTGGCACTGTTGGGTTAGCATCTGGTGCTTCAGATGTATGAGGCATGCTCTGAAAGTATAGCAAGACGCCAGTGAAGTACTCAGAAGATTGAGTCAAACAGAAGTATTGAAGCTTATACTTGCCAGTCTTGTACTTTTGTCAACAATATAAGCTTAATATCGCATGTAGAAGGGCTGTCAGGCTAATCAAGCCATGCTCAATAGTTTACAACTTGTTGCTTACAGATAGTGATCGTTTCCTGTCACTGGCACTGCTGTCGAAGGCAATAGAGTATACATCTTTGGCTATCTGAAGGCTATACAATGTACATGAAAGGGCATAGAACAAGTGACGCACTTATGCCAGTCTCGTCTTCACCTCACACAGTCAGTCACGGCTGACAGCATGTATCATAAACCTCTGATCATGCTGTTTTGGGTCCACATAAACACATAATGCTTGATCTTCCCTACCCTATAAAGCTTTGACAGCACCTTGCCCTCTGGCATCATCAACTCCTAAATGAGACACGCTGATACTTGGCCACTAAGACCACTGAAATAAAATACAATATGTAACTAAAGCTGATACAAAACACAAACCTTGGTATAGTGTACAAACAAAAGCTGGCAAACTTGCAAAGGATCATGCAAGTCAAAGGGGTTCATTCGTCTTGTCTGGATCATTCTACTCTGCCTGGATCTCAAGCATTGACGATGTCCTTCTCCAGGCCAACATTCAGTTTGTGCAGCAAACCATCTGCATTAACAATTGAGTTCCGCAGGGGTTCAAACGGCACAGCCCGCTGCACTGAGACAAACACAGCGCCTGCAGCATCACATTCTAACAGGGCTGTATCCCCGCTGACGACGTGATGGTGAAGCAGTGCATCACTCAGCGCTGACTCCACCAAGTTTGCCACTGCTCGCCTCAAAGGCCTTGCTCCATATGCCTGCACTCAACAGACATCTCAGAAGATGTCCCTGCATTGCATGCTCCATCTAAGATTATTCTGTAAGTCACCAGCTGGAGCCCACATTTACCAGCTTGCGCAATGTCTGCAACAAAAACAGACTGTGCAATGCAGACAAGCATCAGATGGGGGTTGAACTGAATGCTGCAGGGAGCAGAAGTACCTGATCATATCCCTCCTCGACAACCTTAGACATGACAGCTGGGGACACCTCAAGCTTGATGTTTTGCTTAGCAAGCTGGGAAGCAGTGTCTGCCAGAATCAGGTCAGCAATGCTGCGCACGCTTTGCTTGTCCAGCTGGCGGAAGACCACCACCTCGTCTAATCTGTTCAGCATTTCAGGCCGGAAGTATGCCTGTATCAAACACAATGCTCAGACGCTCTCCAACCTGAGTGAAAATCAGACAAACACGCAGCACGCAGCAGATGAAGCTCATGCGAACACCAATAAGTTAGTGATGTTGGCACACACCTCATCTCGATGCTTGCCATATGAACAAACATGGCAAAGTCTGGAAGCTGATGTCCTGTGCCTTGTCTACAGAACAGCACTTGCATGCTAGCCATGCATCTTAACAGAGCAATGTGCTAAAGCATACAGATGTCCAAATCCCAAGAGAGCCATTTGCATATACGGTCAACATGGCACTCTTGGTTCACTTCAGTCTTTTGGGCAGGAAACAGGGCGCACCTTGAGTTCATCTGTGACCAACGAGTGCAGGCACTTGTATTGGTCATCCTCTGCTGAAGCACCTGGCAGGGCAAAGCCTAGAGAGTTGCCGCCTCCAGCAATGGCACTGCTGCCCACATTGCTGGTCATGACCACCAGGCAGTTCTTGAAAGACACGGTGCGGCCTGTGCTGTCTGTCAGGTGCCCATCCTCCAACACCTGTGTTAAAAAGCATTTGTGGTCAAGCATGCACACTGTCTGCAAGGTACTGCTGGCAATGTGACACTGAGGCAACTTGGGTATGTGTGTATTTGCCTCAAACCATGCAAGGGGTGACAACACTGGGGATCTCCTAATTGAGGCTACAACCTTGAAGCAGTCTAGGCATGCAAACAGCTGCAAAACTCTGACTGACAATACATTATGCGACAGATGCTGTCGGATAAACAGGGCAATGCAAAACAGTCAATGATGAGTGGAGTGCAAAGGCATGTGACAAGAGGCAGCATGGTGACCTGCAGCAGGATGTTGAAGACGTCTGGGTGCGCCTTCTCAATCTCATCCAGAAGCAGCACACAGAAGGGCTTGCGCCGCACAGACTCAGTCAGTTTGCCTCCATCCCCATACCCCACATACCCTGAAAGGTCAACACAGTTTTCAGGCAAGCATGTATCTACCTGAATAGGTGTACACACAGCATGTGGCGATTTGGGAGTGGATGGCTTTGTGTGAGGAGGTATGCAGTGCACACCTGGTGGTGCGCCAATGAGCTTGGCGACAGAGTGGCGCTCCATGTACTCACTCATGTCCAGCCGCAGCATGGCGTCTGCGCTCCCAAAATACTGCTCAGTCAGCACCTGTAGTCATGTGCAGATCACAGTCAGCTTGAGCTTGAATGTGCTCTCTCAGCAACACTGCATGCCTTTGTATTTGCATCGAATGCAGAGGTGGAGTTTTGCTGTGTAAAGAACATGACGTATTTCTCAATCTGCCATGACCAATGCAGCACACAGTTTGCTGCAGCACCATTCATAACTTCTAGCCTATCTAAGGTTTTTTAGGGTTCTCAGATAGAGATGAATTTACTGCAAATATGACTGGACTTGCTGCTGAGACATAGGCAGTGCAGACTACGGGGTGTACCTTGGTAAGCTCAGTCTTGCCCACCCCAGTGGGTCCACAGAACATGAGGGCTGCAATGGGCCGGTTGGGGTCCTTCAGCCCTACCTGTGCCCGCTTCAAGGCTGAAGAAACTGCTGACACCGCCTCCTCCTGCCCAATCACACGCGCCTGCACACCACCATCCCTGTCTCACATCTGACTGAAGTGACACCCTTGACAGGAAACCTAGTAATATGCTTGATCCTGGGTTTGTGCCGTGAAAGAACCACGTTGCAAAGCATTGGCAAAAGCAGGAGAAGCTGCAGAGCAAGGAGTGGGTGTGCTTGAAGCAGGACTAGACCTGTGTCAAGTTGCCATGCACATAAAACACCTACACAGATGTAAGTTGCACCAAGAAGAGAAAATGCCAGTGTACTACAAAGATCCTGTGTTCTGTGATCCTGTGCAAGATGGACGCTTTTGGAGACCGCAACATGAGCAATTATGGTTTGCACAGACCTTGAGAGAATCTTGCAGCTGTCTCAAGCGCTTCATCTCATCGCTGCTCATCTGCTCCACAGGCACGCCGGACCAGGCGCTGACAACAGCCTCCACGTCGGCAGTGCTGACCCGAGGGATCTTGCTCTGTGCCAGGCCTGCAGGACCTCCCAGCTTCTGCCTCATCTCCATCTCATGGGCTCGCAATAACAAGGCCTCCTCAAAGTGCCCATCCTGCAAGCCACAAGCCATACCATCACTAAGTCCAACCAGCTTTGCTGACTTGTCTTGCCCATGACACATGCTGCCAAATCATGTTTGCATTTCTGGTGGCACAGCTTACTGCTGCTATTGTGATTGAGACAGCAGGACCTTTCAGAGCAGCAGTCATATTAGGAAAGCAGGCCGTGCAATTCTGGAGATGACATCAATTCAGCTTCACACAGTTGTCTTGAGCAATGTCTGCATCCATATCTTGTGCATTGCAGGCAGCAGCATGGCGAGCTTGTGAGTATAGACAAAGACAACGACACCTGTACAGCGTCATTTTTGGCATCCAAAACCTGAACCAGGTGATCCCACTCTGCCACAGCCCGACCCCATACAGCGGCTCGGCGAGCTGTGTAGGCTTGGATGCGCACCCTGCTGGCTGCCTCATCCATCACATCCAGGGCCTTGTCTGGCAGGAAGCGGTCTGGGATGTAACGAGAAGACAAAGCGACAGCTGCTGGCAGTGCATCTGCATCATATATGCATTGGTGATGTCGCTCATATCGCTCCTGCAAGGCAAAACATGCTTGAGCTAGGTAAACTGTTTTTGCATGCAGCGTACATCAGCCAAGAGACTGCTCAGATGCATAATCGACTGTGTAGGGCTGTCATTCTGCAAGATCCACACACTATGCAGCGTGTGGCTCTGGTGCTTCTTTAATATGTAGGGCTGCACGCATCATTGTCTCAAAACGCAGCTTCATAAAAACGTCTGTCTTGAATGCATGACATGGTGGTTGTGTGACATGCATCATTGTATGCTCAGGCCAAGAGCAGAGTGGTAGATTAGAGCAAAGCTGTGACCTTGAGGCCCTCTAGAATGATCAATGCCTCCTCCCCAGATGGCTCATGCACCATGACTGGCTGGAAGCGTCGCTCCAAAGCTGAGTCCTTCTCAAAGTACTTGCGGTGCTCATCCAGAGTGGTGGCGCCAATGCAGTGCAACTGGCCCCTTGCAAGAGCAGGCTTCATCAAGTTGCTGATGTCCAGACCACCACTGCGAACAGACCCACCACCCACCAGCATGTGGATTTCATCAATCCTGCATCAACACAAAACAGTTTGCACTGGCAGTTGCCCCGGCAAATCCTAACATCGTTATCAGCTTATGATTGATCTTGGTGCAATCTGGCTGTGGAACAAGAGTGTTCAGCAGTACTGTCATACAGCCTGCAGACATGTTAGCAAAGACCATGGGTACAGGAAAAGTAGGGCCAGCCCATACAAATAACCTGCACATCGTAGCCAGACAAAGCTGCAATCATAGGCTCACATCAAGATGATATCCTTTCTATTTTGCAGCTCAGCCAGCATTGACTCGTCTCTCCAACTCGCCCCTCTCCTTGGCTCCCGCTATCAACAAACCCACGTCTAGTTGTAGGATCTTCTTTCCAACCAAGAAGCCAGGCAGAGGATTGCCTCCAGGAGTACTGCCCTTGACAATGCAGTGAGCTAAGCCCTCTGCAATGGCAGTCTTGCCCACGCCAGGCTCCCCTAGAAGGATTGGGTTGTTCTTGGAGCGCCGTGCTAACACTTGAATCACCCTCTCAACTTCCTTGCTTCTCCCAAAGACCTGTATATGAATATGTGTGTTGCAGTGACCCACTAGGAGCTGTGTATCCACCTGCAGGCTGTGACCAGTGCTAGCGCTTTTTCTGTCCATGAAGCCCATGATACTAACTGCATGCATTGACCCCCATGGAAGATGCCATGTGATGCAATCAGCAAAGGCAGGTCAAGACACACCACCCTTCTGCAGCATCAGCTATGTGTTCTCCTGTTGTTGACACCAATGGCCAATCATGCAGGGCTTGTGGAAAGGCGACACTTACAGGGTCAATAGTGTTCTTGGATGCAGCCTCACACAGATCGCGGCAGAACTCTTGCAATGACTTGGCACCGTTCTTGGAGCTCACAGTCTGCAGTCGCACAAGCTATATAATGTTATTGGCAGCACAGACTGGTTTGGACAGCAAAACCTGTTGCAGCATTTTGCATGTGTTTTGTCTCTTGATTTAGCCTGAATGTGATCCTGAAGCATACAGCATCTCACCGTCACTTTCTTCCGGTGACCTTCCACTTCCTGATCGCCTTGCAGTTTTTTTTGCGCATTTGTCTTGATGGAGTCTGGACTGTACCCCAGTCTGCAAATGCAGTATCTGAATCAGTAGAGCTACTGGGCACAACATGACTGCACCAACAAGTTCGTGTGAAGGATGACTTACCTTGCCATGATTCCTCGGCAGGCAGAGCCATTGCCAAACAGCGCAATGACAATGTGCTCAACTGTTATGGTGCTCATGCCAGTTCTTTTTGACTCCTGCAAACATATCTCATCCTTTTTTACCAGCTATCTGCAAAAAAGTATCCAGACTACTTTTTGTCTACAGCATACAGTATACCGTGCAAGCGCTTTCAAAAAGCTTTTTGGAGTGTGGGCTAAACTCAGGATCCTTCCGATGAGGAGAAGCAGGCTGCCTGATTTTGCCAGGACCAAGTGCAGCCTGGACTTCCCTCCTAGCAGCGTCAAGGGAAACTTTGCAGCCAAAGAAGCCTGAGCTGCTACTGACTGCCATCATGCCAAGCAGCAAATGTTCTGGCTCAACCTGTAAGCACCAGCACGTGAGCTCTGCAGTTTTTTTCCAACAGGACCGATTGACATGCCAAACACGATTTCTCACCTCGGTGGCCCCAAGGCTTTTCGCTTCTCTCTGGGAGCTCACAACTCCTTTGATTGCTTGCTCTGTAAATTTCTCAAACAGTGCTGCAACCCGTAAGGTGGACGTGGGTCGACGTTTGGAGTTTGATCTCCACACAAAAGCAGTGACCTCAGCGCCAAATCTGGACGAGGAGGCTCCCGTCAGAAGACTCGGTCGCCTGTCCATCGTGTTGTGACACCATTGCGGTCTCCTGACATTGGTCATGCTGCCGCGAACAGGCTGCTTGACCGTATGTGAATGGGGGCAACTGTCACTCCTAAGGCGCGTTGATCGGCTCGGCAGGTCCATGATCTCGCTTGATGGGTACCTCGAACAGCCTTGATCTGACTTCCGCACAAGCAAGCGGTGCACCGTGCAAGCAAGAGCACCTACTCAGCTGTTTTTGCGGACCTTCGGACTGTCCAAATCAAAGGTGCAGGACCGGCACTTTCTAAAGGGAGACAGATGGCAATTAGTCACAAATGAGGCGCGAAGCGAAGGTGGCATTTGCACAACTTTGACTGCACTTGTGACTTGCTGTTTGAAGGGCCAAAGGCCTGAGCGTGGGCCTCCTGTTCCGTACTGCACAAGCAGCTGCGGCCGCAGGGACGCTTTGATAGCTCAGAAAAGGTATGCTCAGGGTGTCGAGGAGATGTTGGTGTTCTGGTGACATCAACGGTCAGTGATGAGTCTGATGGTTGCTGCAGGCATCGACACAAGGTCCCAATGGCACCAGCAGGCTGGAAACCGTCCAAGTATCGGGTCATCGAGCCTACTCTGGCAGAAGACCTTGTCAAGCACTATCCTGGTACCTCTGAGCATGCTTGTGACTGAATGCTCTCTCTGCCCATGCTGTTCATCCTAGCTGGCCGTAGGTGCATTCCACCAAGTTTCGTGTTGTGTGCAGAGAAGTATTCTTTGCCCTCTGAAGATCAGCTCGAAGGATTAGGGGAAGAGGACTATGCTCGTATTGTGTTCGTCAACAGGGAGGAAGCCTGGGTTTACATTGAGTATGTGGATGATGCTGACAAGGTGTATGGCAAGCTGTGTGATTACATGAAGTGTGTTGACCTTCACAAAAATCAGAGAGTGTGGTTTCACAAAGACAGAATAGCAGAAATCAAGTCTGAAGATGACAGCGACTAGTTCTGCTATGCAACATGTATAAATTCCACACGTTTGCTATTATTTTTCATCTTCCTGCTCAAAATTTGTCTCCCAAAAGGGTTGCTGTGTGTACTTGCCACGCACGGCGCTCTCCTCTATGCGTAGCTGACTGCCATTGTGCTGCACTTATTGATTTGAATGAACATCTGTGGCTCCAGGAAAGCACCAATGGCGTGCACTCCTGGTAGTTGTTCTGGTCGTTTTCATCAGGGCCTCTTTGCTTGCTTGTCTTTTGCTGCTGTGAGGGGTGACAGCCATCATAACTATCTACTATGCATAGCTTATGTGACTTCACTGACATTCCCATGCCTTTACGAAGTGATCAGCAACATTTGTGGGTATAATGTATGTTACAGTATCATTGAGTGACTTGCGGAGACACCTATGTTTCTTCTTTGGTGGAACTCTGAGACTCCATATGCTGAGCCCGCCAGATCACGCATTTACCTATTCAACATTGCATGCGACTTGAGAGACAATCTGTATACTCCCACAGATCCCATGTTACGTGAGCTCGATTGGGGCATGTTGGGTAATGCATTGTGACCCTAAGATATTCAGAAGTTATATAGATAACAACACAGCTGACTTGTGCGTTGATTGATCCAGGCCGTCACACAGCAATCAAAAGCAGAGTCGACAATGAGTTGGGCTTGTCACTCAACATGTCTACAGAGCAGCATAACCGGCCAAACTGGTCTTTACTGTTGTGCACCAGTCATTCAGCAGAACTATACACTAATGCAGACAACTTTTCGACCCCTGATGACACTTGCCAACCGTTTGCCAAATATGGACATAATGATAATTATACTTCACAGGCGTTCCAGGCGTTCTTGCCAGGTATTTGATGCCACACCTCTATGATCCAAACATTTATTTAAGCTCTGCAGATTAGTGTATCCTTGGGAAAATGCATCTGAGATCCAATCTATCAAGGAAATATGGACATGCTGCTGCAGCATGCCAAAAGTGTGCTTCAACTATCACTGTCTAAGTCTGAGTCGCCATAATCACCTAAGCCAAGCAAGCCATTATCAGCTAGAATGGTGACAGTGCCTTCTGTCACATTGCAAACAGGCTCCCTTGCTTGCGTAGCATCCTGTTTCAGTTCCAGGTTGGCATTGCCTTCATGCAACTTCTGCTCAGCCAAGCCTGGAAGCAGCATGCTGGCTTCCGCAGCAGTATCTGTGTAGTTGGACATGATGATGTCATTGTCACTACCAGCATCTTCACGACCAGCAGCTGAGGCCGCTGTACTTGACTGTTCATTAGGCTCTGCACCCACAGCAGATGGATGAACTGGCATGCCTGCTGCTTGCTTCCCATTTCCAAGGCTCTGTGCCAACACAGCGTCATCTGCAGCAGCCTGTGACCCAACAGGCAAAGACCCCTCAGGCTGTACAAGTTCAGCAGCAACCATGCCTGCTTGGCTGTGATCTGCCGGAGGCTGAGAGCCGCTTACCAAGCTGTCAGACTTATGCTGGGCACTGGTATCTGCTCTGACTGCTGCTGATGGTGGAGCCGATGCGGAAACCGCCTGAGGCATTCCAGATGGGTGTAACACACGTTGAGTCTGTTGCTCAAAGGCACCAGCTGCTACCTCTTGCACCTCAGTGTGAGCCGCAGCATCTGTGCTTGGCCGCTCAGAAACAACTCTAAGAGGTTGGGGTTCCAGACGCTCAGGCTGCAATTGCTCAGCATAGGATGCAGGGGCCTTGTCTGTGCCCTCATTCAAGCCTAACGCTGCCATGCATGTGGCCTTGCCTAGTGAGGACCTTGGGTCTGCTTGAGCCCTCTCATACCCACCAGTCGTGACATCTTGGTCATTGCCTGCAGTCCCAGGCAAGCTTGCAGATGCCATGGCCAGGGTATATGTGGGACCTGCTGTGTAAGCTGCTGAGGCAGCCACCCGTGGTGCTGCTGCAAGTGATGGTGGGTCCAGCTGTGCTGCAGCTGGCTGTGGCGGCTCGGCTACAGTCCCTGCTGATGCCTGGTTTGCACTTGCCGGCTGTAGCATGCCAGAAGTTGAAGGCAACACATGTGCAGCCCGCTTGGGTGCAGCTGTAGTCAATGGCTGTGTCACCGGCGCCAGAGCTGACTGTTGTGCTGCCACACCCATTGATGATGCAGACGCAACTGCCTCAGCAGCGGTTGACGCTGAGGGGGCTACCACTGATACCAGCCGCTGTGGTTCTGCAGCTTGGTGTGAAGGTAGCTGAGATGAATGTGAAGCTGCTGATGGCATGGCTGGTGTTGCCTGTTGTGCAGCAACAGATGGCAATGGTTCCTGCGGTAGGTGCAGCTGTGGAGGAGCTGGTCCAGGAAGTGGCACTGCTGCTGAAGCAGTTATTGAGTGAAGTATGGCTGCTTCAGGCTGTGACGCCACTGCCAAGGCCGGCTGCAGCCCAGGCACAGCAGCAGCAGGCTGGCTGTTAGCAGAGACCTGAGACAGAGCAGCCAAGACAGGACCTGGATGGCATGCCACACCAGAATGCAGGAAGGGTCTTGTGACCAATGGCACCACTACTGCTGGAGCAGGCCTGCCTAGACTTGCTGGCTCAGCAACCCGTTTCTGTGTGGGCGCTGGTTTCACTGCAGTGGCAAGGCCTGTCTGGTCCAGCTTGCGTTTGCGTGTCTGCTTCTTACGTTTGGACTTGGCCGCTGCTTGGGCCTTGGCACCAGGCTTGCCTGAAAAACAAAACACTCTTGTTCAACAGGCAGTGAGGCTGGTTTGCGGCCTTAGCCAGCTTGCAGACATTTTGACGCAGCCAACCAGGTGCTAAGCTTTGTTGCATGCAGCCAACGAACCAGGATGCAAACAGCTTGAAAGGCCGCAACGATGTGGTGTAACGTTTGAGTCTGCAGTGTAAGGCAAGGCACAGCATGCCATGGCCATTGGCTGGTACTGGAAGACAGAACCAGGCAGAAAGATGATGTGATGCTGGAAAAGCACAATGGCTTGCGTCGGCGTACCAACCTTGGGATGCAGGCAAGGGGGGTGGCACAATGCGGCCCTGAGAGTCTGGAGTGGGCAGGCGAGGAGAGGTGTGCGGTGATGCATTCTCGTCCAGCCACCTGTACACGTACTACATGTTACGGACACAGTAGTGACTATCTTCACAAGCTGTATGCTAAATGACATTTGCTGCATGCCCTGCAGGTCTGCTGGTGCTATGATTGTCAGTCAGGCTTCAGACCTTTATCAGGACCTCCATTGCAACTGAACAAAGTGATAGCTAGAGAGCCATGCACTACCGTTTGTGATAAGCTCTGACCAATGTGTTGTAGCAGAGCAGCAATGGCCATATAGCCAATGCAATAGACAAAGCAGACTGTAATAAGCAGCCATGCATGAGATGGGGGCACAGATGATGTTGCTGCTGCAATCAGTATGTCTCATTACCAACATAGCAACAATGTCACTTGCATCCAGCATTTACATGCAGGTGGGGGAGAAGTGATATATACATGAGGGTTGCTTGAGTCGAAATTGACAGTATGATGCAGAGCTGGGCAGGCAACTATACATAGCACAGGGGTACCTGCTGAATGCCAACATGCCCATTGGCCTGATGTGGGCCGCAATGGGTATGTATGGGCATGGTAAAATCCAGTGCAGAAATAGCAGGGGCAAAGTGTGCACCTGTGAGGCGTGATATCCAGTGACACCTTCTCAGACTCATGGTCATCGTACAGAATGGTGTGCTTGTGGGCCTTCTTGCTGAAGCCAATGACAGTGCCCCGGTAGTAGACATTGTCACCCTCCCACCACACTTCTATGCGCTTCCCAAAGTCCTTGAGCCTCTCAGGCTGAGTGTCCATGGTGCCGCGACATGTGGCGGCCCCACACATGCACCTGCAGACCATATACTGCTGACAGGGTGCATATTGATTGAACCATCAATGCATTGACGCGATGTGTGAACAAACAGGCAGGTCTTATCCCTGATGACCCCTTGCCGTGACATTTGTGCAGTAATTTGCAGAGCTTACAAGCTCGGTCAAGAGACAGCATGCTGCAGGATGCATGCACTGGCAAACTGTGGATAAAGACATGGGATGCCACATAATAATGAGAAAAGGAATGAAGAAGACAAGCAGCTGCCTACTGGCAAGGTAGGTGGAACACAGGGGTAGCACTGACCTGTAAGCTCCAGCAGCTTGTGCAAGGCCATAGTGCTGGAACTGGTAGTCATAGCTGAGCTCCTCCCCAACAGGTATGTCAGTCAAAGCAAAGATGCCCACTTTGACCTCCCCTGCAACGCTTCATACAGCTGGTACCAATGTCAAGTTGAAATAACTCGGACAAGACTAGTATGCATTGCATCAGTGCTTGGCAATGTTATTTGTGTGCAGTCACTTGCCATATGATCCAGCTTTTGACATGACAGCAATCGGCCATGCAGTGGCCCACAAGACATCAACATGGACATCAATGGAAAGCATGAAGCTGGACCACCACCAAGATGTTGCTCCCACAATATGACCTGGCTTGGGCAAACAACACACTACAGGCTGCACACCTGTAGCAGCATCATGCCACTTTTGTGACTGGCAGTTGGGGGCGCAGCTGCTGTTGATGAGGCGCGCCACGTTGCCTTTGTCCCTGGCGTCAATGATGAGACCTGGGCTGAGCTCCATCATGTAGAAGTGGGGCTGCCCCGTCTGCTTGGCCACCTGCATGCGCCTCTCACACTCCACATCGCTCACCACTTCCCCTGCAAAGAAAAGAAAAGTTTCCGCTGTTTAACGATCTTGACGGGAGCCTCCTGAGGCGGTAGCCCAGAGCCTTCCCCTGCAGTGAGATGCCACTGCAAGTCACATATTGCAGAGGCAATTGTTAAAGCACAACTGTCGACAGCATCTCTGTCCTGCTTTGTCTTCCCAAGCAAATTGTGTTGCCCATGTCATATGCTGCTAGTGCCACTGTGCTAGTTGAGGTATGTGTCAATGCACAGATCCTTTGGCATGCTTTGCTGTCTGCTATTTGTTTTGTAGAGCTGCGTTTACACAATCAACGGACTCTTGTCCTCAAATGTCAGGCCACAAGTAGCCACAGTGCTGTGCAAACAGGTCCTCTAAAGACGACTAAACCGTTGTTGGTCTGGCTGATACACTTGCATGTAAAGCTAGGGTATATATTCTCGGCGCTCACCAGCATACTCAATAATGAAAGTGCCCTTGGCTATTGGCTCAGCAGCCTTGACCCCCCAGCCCCTGTTGGTGGTCAGGAACACTTCCACCTGAGGTGATTTCAGCTGGTGGAAAGGCCTGCATAGGAAGCGCCTGTGAGTTGACAACTGATGTGGAATCAATCTGCAGAGACTGCATGCCTGCGCATGCCAAGCATTTCACTGCGACAATGCTCCATCCACAGAAGTAGATTCTCACATGCACCGCAGCAAGATGAGCTGAGCTTTGCCACAGCCACTGTGTTTTGCAGCCCAGATAGTGGACAGATGCAGATCCATGGTAAGAATGGTGAGACCTGTTGCTGCAACTGGCGCCGCAAGGACACAGCTTGGGATCACAGTGGATGAAGGACAGCCTGTTGAGGCAGTCTTCCCCACACCCCAGCTCTTGTGCAGGCACAGCTTCTGCATCAGGACTACCCGCTTCACTGGAAGTGGCTGCAGTTGTGGATCTTGGTATCAATCTGACGGGATCAGCATCATTATGCTGTGTGCCTTCAGGCGTAGCCTGATCCGCAGCATTCTCAGTCATCCTGCCAGAAGAGCTGCCCTGATTAGCTGGTACAGGTCCAACTGGAGCCAGACCTGACGGGCCCTGACCATCAGGCACTTGGGAGGAAAGGGCAGGCAAAGCAGCGCCATTGAGTCCTGGGACAGCAGAAGCAGCAGCCTTCTGCAGCATCTGCTTGTGCAGCGTGCTGTTGGCCTGGCGCTGGGTAGGCTGACGAGCAGGCAAGGCGTTGAACAAGCCCATGGGCGCTCGACAGTTGCACACATGTATGTCGTCCCTGGGCTGCCGTTTGGGCCGCGCTACTCCTCTCGAGTAAACATTCCTAGGGATGTGTTGATACTGAGGAGCTCTGTTTTTAAGCTCCTCATTGTGGGCTGCTGCCACCTGTTCAGGGACGTTGGTTGTAACAGCAGACTGGGGGGGTAGGGCAGCAGCTGAGGTGGGCGCTTGCTGCACAGCAGCTGCTAGGGCTGGGGTATGGCGCTGCACACCGACTGTTTGCAGAGCCTCCTTGAGATCCTGCAGGCCCTGCCGAGCGTCTGCGGACAGCTCCTGCAGCACAAGATGAAATTATGGAGCGCTGTCACACAGCACATTGGTTCACATGAATGCTATGTATCCCTTGATTTGTTGACATGGGAGTAAAAGCATCTGGTGCTGTCTGCTATGAAACTGTGCCAGGCTGACAGTGCTTGACATGATATTTGCCATAATAACAAATAAATCAGTCATTGATGTTGACACGGGGATCAGAGCACAGATTCAGGCACTGATGGCTAAATGACCAGTGCAGACTCACCTCAACGGTGCAGCAAGCTGTCTGATGCTGTAGTCTGCACTGTTGCAGCTCTACCACAAGCTTGCCTGTAATACGGCTCAACTGCTCACTACTCAAACCCAGTTTTGCCAAGGCCACAAGCAAAGGAGCCGCAGGACTGGACGTCCCAGGCATCTCTGCAGACAGTTGAAGGTGGCTGAGGGATGAGAAATGGAAGATCACCTTTCAGCCTGTCAAGGTGCAGGTGCATTTGCAGATGCGATATGCAGTGTCATTGCATGATCATGTGCCAAATGTTGTCGTACTGAATAGGTTCAACGCCCTATCTGTGGAGTCTCAGCTGCAAGGCAAAAGACTCAGGTGTTTGTTGGGTCATGTTTTCCGAAATCCAAATGAAAGATTGCCTTAGAAGCTTTTGTTTGGTGAAGTCGAGAGGCTGCGCCCACTTGGCCGCCCTAGGTCTAGTTTCAATGAAGTTGCATTGTGTGATTGACAACACTACTGAACTAGTAGACCTTACAGGGATGCACAAGACAGGCTGCTCTGGACAGACAAGACTTGTCCTGCACGTACCTAGCCATATGAGCTGGAAGCGCTGTTGTTATTATCACATTTTTTTATTTTTTTTAATATTATTGTTGTTATTATTATTGTTATGTTTGTTGTTATTGTTATTGCTGTTATTGTTGTTATTGTTGGTGTTATTGTTATTATTATTTATTTTAACAATTGCTATTATTGTTGTTATCAACTATTATCAAGATGATTGTTATCATTGTTATTTATAAATAACTTGCAGCAGTAATAGTACTGACGAATCTGTTGCTGCAGCAGAGTGCTTTACAATGCTCCCATAAGCATTGTGTAACATGCTAAGTGCCCTGACTCCAAGCCAGACATACCATCAGAACAGCCCCTCACCTTCAGACTGCCCCACTTGCATGTCCACATTGCTTGCTGTGAAGCAGTGCTGCGCGACACCAGCTGTGTTCAAACCCAGTGCTTTAGCCAAGGCTGCAGCTTTGCCCCTGAGCCTTTTGCTTTCCTGCCTGCCAAGCTGCCCACCAGCCCTGCCTGCTGCTGCTGCTGCTGCTGCTGCTGCTGCTGCGTCAGCGTGACTGCCACCCTCAGCTTTCACTGGCATCACTGAGGCCTGAGGCAGCTCTGATGAGACCAACAAAACACCTGCCATGCTTCCTTGTTGCGCATGAGAAGCAGCAGCAGGGATTGCAGCTGCACCATCAACCAGTGCAGCTGCTGGTCCAGCAGGTTCCTGACCTGCTGCAGCATTGCTTTCGATGTCCGCCTGCTCAGCCTTGCTTCCTGCCAGATTATGTGTAGCTGCTGCAGTGTCCCTGTTTGCTATGGCAGGAGCTGTGGCGCTTGGTACTTGCATTGCAGTCAGCAAGCCTTGCAGGGCTTCCAGCAGTGGTCCATCCTCCATGAGGTCGCTAAGAGCACGAGCAGAGAAGGCAGACACACCACCCAGGCCCTGACCCGACACCTTCCTGGGGGCTGCTGCTTTGTTTTGCCTGCTTGTCCCAGGCAAGATAGGCTGAGCAAGGGCTGGCAAAGCGACAGGCTCCAGCTCTGTTGCAGGCGCAGCTGGATCAGCCATGGCCGTGGCATGCTCAGTGGCTGTGGAGCGAGTCGCAAGATCAGGTATCTGCCTCTGTGGTTGAGATTCAGTCAAAGGCATATGCTTGGCAATCTTAGTCTTGGCTGTAGAAAGCTTCCGCTTCTGCTGTGACCTTGCAGCAGCACCAGCTGCAGGCTGATCAGCCGCAGCTGCGCCATCCAAGCCTGCTGTTGCATCCCCATCAGCAGGGGTACCAGCAGCAGCAGCATCTGACTCAAGCTTTGCTGCTTTTGCTGATTTATCTGTGGGGGCCTGTGAGGCCGTGACTGCTGCCGCCTTACGCTTGCTGGGTGTAAGTGTTCTATGTGGCGTTGCTGCTGGAGCCTGTTGAGCAGGCATGGCCGGAGGCTTGCACCACCAGTGCTGCGGTGCCTTGCGGCCTCCCTTGGGATGCAGAAAATCACGCACCTGCAAGCACAAGATGCTTGAGTACTCACTCGTTACATTGGTGCGAGACTGATAGACTGCCTTGAGCCGTTGACAATCAAACGAAGGAGCTGGGGTGATTGCTTGGGTGGCATATGCCAGGACAGCCCAGCCCATGATAGAAGGGTTGCTGTTGCAATCTGTTGTTTTCTGAGCAGTGAAATTTGGCTCATGTTCAGTGCGCCTCACACAACAAGGGCTGAAGGCAGCTGACTGCAGCATGCATATGATTGGCTGCTTCTCATTGTGCAGACAGGGGGAGCCCAAAGGGAGCTGCAGTGTCCAACATGCTATTGATAGGTAGCAACAACAATTGATGCAACAAGGAACACCATCAATCAGCACCTGCTCAACACCAAGGTCAAACAGCTGCCTGTTCTTTGACTTGTTCTTGGACCACAAGTCATTCTTGAGACCCTGAGCCCAGCTGCAGACATCCTTTGAGCTTGACCATGTCACCTCAATTGTGCCAAAGAAGATTACAGGCAGCTTGCCAACTTTGGGCACATGACCAAGTCTGGGCTTGGCTGCTGTTGCTGACAGAATTTGAGCCTGAAACAATATGCATATCGTGTCAGAACCTGCTTGACCTGTGTATATATGTGTATATGACCAAGAAAGCCAACATGCCAACACCAGACACGCTGAGTGCATGCTTTGTACAACAATGCTTTGTACATTGTATGTGTTACACACAACAGGTGACTTGGATATAGAGTCATTGATCCAAAGGGCAAGAGCTGCTTACAGGCCAGGCAGGAAACCCCTTCACTCTGCACCAGACAATGGAATTTTCTTCTGCCAGCTGCACAAGCTCCGGAAAAGCCACTTGTTGAATCAGAGCCAGGCTCTCAAATGGCTCCTGCTGAGGATCACTGGCTCGACTAGGTATCTGCTCATTAGCTTGCTTTTTGGCACTGCGCAACCTGGGACTAGAAGGCAGGGCACCTGCCTTTGAGAGGCCCTTGTCTTGGCTGGACACCTCAGCAGATACACTTACTATGGCTGGGGCAGCTGCTGAAGGAATGTCAGTGTCCTGGGGTGACATCTCGCGGGCGCGTTTCTTTCTGTTGTGCCTGTCAGGCGGTGGACTGCTGCCTGCGCTTGGACTGCCTTGCAAGTATGACGAAGCTGTCTGCTGAGCAGTGACTTTGCCACTAACCTCATCTTGAGCTAAATCAACGCTTTTGTTTGTTGCATCAGCAGCAGGATCAGGACCTGGGACACTGTCTGCTGCAACCCTTTTGATAGCTGTACTGTCCAACACCAGGTTATCAGCTTGTGCTGAGGTTGCTGCGTTTGTGACTAGCTGTTTGGCTGATTGCTGATGCTGGCCTGGGACACCACGTGCAGCAGCTGATGCACTGTCAGTACTGTACGAAGGTTGGCTGTCAGTGTGCGAGTTGCTACCGCCAGTGCCAACAGAGGATGCTTGTTGAGTCTGCATACACAGACTGATCAAACCTGACTATATAAGACAGACAGTTTGCAGGCGGGCGCACGCGCTCCGCCACAATAACTGCACGTCATGAAAGCATTATCGTACCGGCAGGGACAACAACTCGTTCTGCTTCCTCTCTTTGAAGTGAGTTTTATGCTGTTTGGAACTACCCATCCACAGCGTCAGATACGAATGCCTTCCGCTATGGAAAAAAGCACAGCAACGCTGCATACATTCAGGATCATTATGTTGCAGGACGGGCTGGCCGCGCTGCAGCACGACAGTCAAAGTGTTGCAAAGCTACCGATCAAGCAATTCGTATGATGTCCGACACGACGACGCTCAAATGTTCTGCATCAGGTCTTTGAGGCTCGAAATTGGATCAGCGTGACCACTCCCCCGCGTGCGTGAGGCTACTGCAACCAAGTCTCGGACATGCGGGTTGAATGGCACCTAGAGCCAAACTGTTATGTCATGAGACTTTGGCACTGCTTGCAATTGTGCCTGCCACTGCATCTTAAGGTGTGTGGAGCTGTCCGTTTCCTTGCATGTGCAGAGTCACTTCGTGATGCAAGCAGGGACGTCTTGGCAGCAGATACTGCTTCAACACGAGTTAGGTGACCACTTTTGGCCAAGATCAAAGTAAGTAGTCAGCAAGGCACATGTACATGATGATGGGTCATACTGAACATACTGCAAAGGCTGTTTTCGGGAATTGATCATCGGATACATACCACTACAAAAAAGCCCGTATCACAGCTTGATTTGGACATGAAGTTGACCAGGTTGCAAATCAAATATGGACATCATACGGTGCATGCAGCAGCACACATTGGTCAGTGGTTGTTTTACTGTTCAATGCTGCCTTTTTCCTTAGTGGTCGCCCCTTGATGCGCATGCATTGAAAGAAGTTGGAGCACAAGCACAAATGAATTTGAACACATGTTTGTGTACTTGCCTTACATAATTTACAAGCACACATACTGTAGCGAATGGTACATAACAGAACATCAAAACTTGGGCAATGCTGATCAGGCATGCCATTTGTTCCTTGCCAAAACTGTTCAGTGAAATGAGCGGTGACTCATGAGCAAAAACAAGACTGTCAGTGCATTTGCCGAGACAAAGTCTGTTTCCAAAGGGACCTAAAGAACTGCCGAAAGTACCAATGGCATCTATGTGAGTCTGGACAGGAGTCTGGAGGCACTATACTGATGCTCAAGACCTGCTATCTGCCTTACTTATGCAAGACAGCTCTCGAAAACCTAAACATTGCTTGCAGCGAGGGTAATCTAAAGTGTGGGTAGTCGGTCCTCGTTGCCAACAATAGTCAACAAGTTGTAGCCAAAGGGATCAGCGACGTGCTTTGACCAGTTAGCATATGGGCCTTCTCCTGTCACGTAACTCTGAATGGCAAACGCCTGCACAGTGCATCACAAGGTCTCAAATTGCAGTCTGTTCTGAAGAGAGTTGGAGCTCTGTGCATAGCAGCTGCACACCTTTGCATGCACGCAAGATGTCTGGGTCCATGCAGCACTGTGTCACACCAACAAGAGTTGTTGACGGCAACACTACATGGAAACAGAACTGTACATCGAGGCATGCACCCTGTCACAAGATGCCACAACAACTTGTGCACTCACCAAGACAGCCACCATTGCTAGTCGCCCATTCTTGATCTCCTTGACCTTCAGCTCTGCAAAGGCCTCTGGGTCATCTGCTAGGCCAAGAGGGTCAAATGGTCCACCAGGATACAGGTTGTCAAGTCTGTCAAAGATGTCTGAGTCAAACTTGCCAACTCCTGGGGAGTACCCCTTGGGTCCCTTGCCTTGTTGCCTGCAGTTCATAGCCAGTCAGCAAATGCCAGGGACAGAAGAGAGCACCAGCAAACAGATGCAAAATGCAGCAAAGACATCCAGCAAGAGATGCCTAGGATCTGATTACTGATTGCGCATGCAACAGACTGTCTGCAACAGATTAAACAATTGCATTAGAATGCATTGCGTCGTTTGATCTCAAGGCAGGCTAGTATGTGTGTCTGCATGCTAGCAATGTACACAAAACAAACAGTTCGCGCTGCAATGATGTGCTCACCTGAATCGCTCAACAGCACCCATCAGCACGACCTCAATGCCTGTGACTGCTGCTAGAGGCAGAGGGTTGTTCACTACACCCCAGGGCACTGCAAAGTAGTTCAAGGTGCCACCGTTTAGCATCTCAGCTCCTGTCTCAAACCAGGTTCCACCGTAGATGTCTGCACCGTTGGCCTGCAGGCCCTCGGGAATGACAATGCCGGCTGCTGCCAACATAGCCCAACGTGCATGCAGAAGCTCGTATGACCTGTACTTCTCGACTGTTTCTGGGTCCTTGCCAAGAGACAAAGGGTCGTACCCATAGCTGCACCAGAAATCGACGTTGTGACAATGTTCGACAAGTCATTGCTCGTGTTCACTGACGTAGAACAAAGTCCGATCAAAAGCAGGCATCGAAGTTACTAAACTTACTCTCCAGCCAACTGGCCGTTCAGGTAGCCTGGGATCTCAGCCTCATCTAGCAGACCGCGGGGCAGGAAAAGGGCCCGAGATGGCCCTGCAAAACGAGCACGATCTCATCACATATCAGCTCAAATGAACGTCAAGTTGCACAAGCCGACAGCTCGTATACGTACCATACCACTTGTCCAGGCCAGAAGCCCGTTCCTCTCCAAACCATCCCTTGGATGAGCTTGCTCCCGCCTGCTTGCTGGCCTTGTTACCGGCCTTCTTTGCGCCCTGGAAGACTTTCTGGGCAGCTTTCTTTGGGGCCTGAGTTTGCTTCTTTGATGGAGCAGCTGGGGCTGCCTTCTTGGCTGCTTTCTGACCCTTCTTGACAACCTGAGTGGCGTTGCCTGGCAGCTTCTGCTTTGCAGATTCCTGAACCTGCTTAGCTTGCTTTTGAACTTTCTTGAAGATAGCAGAGACCTGGAACTTCTGTGTAATGGGCTTGGGAGCAGCGGGGCCGGACTGTACAGCGGCGCCCATGAAGTCACTGCGCATTGCGGTAGCCATGGCTGCTGACGATGAGCACAAGTTGACACAATGCGAGCACGCAAGCAAACAAGTGTATCAGTGTGACTGCAACACCGATCAACGAGCCAATCTCAGTCGAGATAAGGAGCGATTTTGGTTTAGGGTCCCGTGGACCTGCCCGTGGCCATAGACGCATTCCGTGCCCCTGGCACAAATTGTACAAATCTGGCTCTCAGGTGAATGCGACCTTAGGATTGATTTCCAGTGTACTATGCCAAGTATGTTCAGTAGGGGCCCGCTTTCCTGATGTTGGTGGTCAGTGTGCAGTTATTACACTATTACACCTCTAACTTATCTTCAGATCTTCAAATCTGTGCCTCCAAAGATGTGTTCGGCAAGGCAATCCCAAGGTCCAGTATGCAACAGAAGTTCGTCCTGATCTGCCAGGAACATCAATATAGGTCAATGCAGCGCTGTCACAGTATTTGCAAACCATGCACATGACCATCCATCTTTGATTGCCCTTGACTTCTTTCCACTGGAGCAGTCAAGAGACCTAAGCTTACTCATGCATCAGGCAGCCTAGCTGACTTTGACAAACAACCCTAACAACCTCAACGATGTCATTTTCAGATACCATACTACTCTGACTGAAGAGCTAACAGTGACAAAACTATGCAACATGCAACACAAACTGCAACAACACGGTCTACACAAGGACTGCACATGATCAGCATCAGGTTGCCGTCAACAACTTAGATGTTGCTGAGATAGATATGTCGCCGTATGGCTCTTCCTGTTTCAGGTTGACATAGTTCCTGGTTTTCAAGACCAACATCTCAAAGAACCACCTTGATGCGTCCTTACGCCCTTTGCCTTCTACAAGGGCATTCATGCTCACCTGCACAACAATTTGCGCCGCTTCTTTATATTACACGGACCATATTCAAACAGCAGCAGCAGCACCACCAGCATTCAACACATTGGCAGGACAAAAGTCAGATACAGCAAACAGGTACACAGAGGAGGGTGCACAAATGTGCTACCTGTGGTGCAGATCCGTGCGAGGAACTGCTTGATAAGCGACGCTTCTTGACAGACCCTTGCTCAGCAGCTGCTTCAAAGTTGGTCTGCAGACTAGACAAGACCATCTTTGTCCTGCTAGTGAAGCTGTCTTTGGTATGTTCATCCCCTCCAGCTGACTTCAACTCTGTGCCCTGTGCAATTTACGCATGTGGCATAAGACCAACATCAATAGATTGACTATTGACTTGCACATGATGGCTTAAGCCCCTCCCTGGACAACTGCCTCAGCAGCTTGTGAACAGCAGCACGAAATGTATGTTGTGGCTGCAGGCCTTTGACTGCAGCAAAGCAGTTGACAAGCATGTCTCAGACAGGAAGGCCACCATGTTGCCAGGCCAAACATATCTCCAACAACCCTTGCCCAGCATCAGAGCTAACTGTCATTGAAGCCACAAGGGGCAGCATTAGGCAAGCAGCCCCTTGGCACTCTCTGCAATACCTGCGAGCCAGCTTCTTCAGGGATGGAGTGGCCATCAGTGAGGGGTGGTGTGGCCATAGCCATGCCATCTTGGGCATCTTCAGCAGGGCCAGCTGGGGATAGCCCTTCATGGCGGTCATCACCAATTGTCATGTCATCCCCTACAGCGCCAGAATTGCAGGACTTATGCAATTAGCTGTACAGTCCACTGCAAATTGCAATTGCAGCAAACTGGTGGAATGTGTTTCCCTTAACAGTCTGACCAACAGCTAGTTTTGGCATCTATGCAAACAGTGGTGTCGTTTTGCTACCTGCACCAAAGCCTTGGTCAGAGAAACCTGGCTGAGCAGCATCAGCCGAGGCATCCATACGGTCTTCTTGCACCCCTTCCATATCAACGGGACCCCCAAAGTCCAGAGCATCACCACCATCCAATGCAGCCTCTGGCTCAGCTGCCTCTGCAGCTGCCATCTCATCTGCGGCTACAGCTGCTGCAGTGGCTTCCTGAGTTGCATCAGGCTGAAAGCTGCGCTCTGCAGCCCTGGCTTGGAGCCGTTGGTGGGCCAACTCTTGCTTGGAGGTCATGGCAATTTGATACAGGCTGTACAGCTGAGGAGCCATGCTGGCAGAGACTGCTGGCCTGTGTAGCAGACTCTCCTGGGCTAGCTCGCTGTATGAGGCCTGCACGCAAACACAGCCAATGCCCTCAAGGCCATGCGTTCACCAACGTTGACGCGCACAGGATCTGCTGAAGGAAGGGGTAGAAGAGCTGATGCTTCAATAGTGCCCTGGGAAGATGCAAGATGCAGCCCTTTTCATGAAGCAAATTGGCTATAGCTATGGCATTTGCGCACGCATCTTGTCTTTGGAGACCAGTTTCTGTAGACAGCTCTGCAAATCGCAGCTTCATGAGGATTTCACGAAGCAAGGAAAAGGCATTGTCTTGAAGTACAGCTTGCATCAGGCATGAAGTGTACTTTGAACAGTTACAAACTACAAATATTATGGTCAGACCAATGCGGAAAATTTGCAACAGCAGCCTGGCTTCCTGAGCCAAGCAATATTTGTACTCACCACATGAAAGCTGTTGCGGATGTGCTTGTTGCCCTGGAGGGTGCTGATGCTGTCACGCACTTGCACAAGGGAGCTGGGGTCCTTCAGCAGGCTCATGATCTCAGCCTTTGGCAGCTCAGTGGCTGGCTTGTCTGCAAAGGCCAAAAGCAGCACATCAAAAATGACAATTGAGCTGTGCTGTACAGAACAGCATCATGCAACACGCCATATTTGGCCTTCTGCCCTAGGCAGCATCGTGGATGTGTCCTTTTGTCTGTCTGTTGTATGTAAGAGAAGCTGTGTTCTGTGTGATAGCTATCAGGTTCGTAAAGTGGGCACAAACAGACAGCTGAGTCTCAGATTGCAAGCCATGGAGTGACTGTTGCATACTTGAGGCGACGTCCAAACGGGCTGGGCGACGCTTCTTGCTGAGCTTGAGCGCCTGCCTGGCTGGCCGAGGAGGCTTGCTTGCTGCCTGCTCCTCTTCTTGCAACTCTGGGCTTGCAGCCCTGAGCCATAGACGATGTCTGCTGTTTATGACCAGGAGACAGACCAGTATGCTCAAGAACAGATGCAGCATTGGCCAGCATACACACCATTTTTTGATCTGGATGAAGAGGTAGATCATGCTCAATGGTAAAAGCAAACCTGTACTAGCTTATGCACATGCTCCTCTTTTGCTCTGCATACTGTTCTGCTATCAAAACTACAGCTTGGTGATGATAAGTTGCCCGCATGATACATTTCAAAGCTGCAGTAACTTGTGATTTGGGCTCTGGTTGAATGTTACCTGATGCTGCCACCAGGCGTTGACATGTTGCCCAAATCTGCCAGTGCTTGCAAGCCGTCACTATGGGCAGGACTGGGCCCTGCAGCTGGCTCTGAAGGGGGAGCAGCAGGGGTTCCCTCTTCCAGGCCAAACATGAGATCATCAGGCGGTGGTGCCAGCATGTCATCATCTGGGGGAGGTCCTGCAACTCAATCACACAAGCTGGTGAATTTGACAGAACAACTCATGAAGCATACGCTGTGTGAAGTTGTTGTTTTAACTCCAAGCTTTTTCATTGCATGCTGTGCACACTGGAACGCCTTGCATTACTGCTTGTGAAGCAATACGATCTGTGGCAACAGCCAGAATTAAGGCAGCCAGCAAAGCACCTACATTACTGACGATAAATGCAGCTCTTTCTGCAGATAGCTACAAGCAGCCAATGAATAGAGCAGAGTAGGTTGCCTGTGCTCATCATGTCATCACCAGCGCCAGAGTCACCAGTAAACAGGGGATCAGGCCCTTGACGCTGTGCCTCAGCAACAGGGGCGGCCCTGAGCTTCTCAGGCTCCAAGCCACCGTCCATGCTGAAGTGGCGCCTCAACTCCTCCCCACCTGCCTCAAACTGCTCCTCTGCAAATAAGCACTTGCTCAATGAAGTTGTGATGACCAAGAGATACTCAGACTTGCAGCAAAATCCTTAGACTGCTTGGTAATTTACAGTGCAGTCAGTTGTGTTTGAGAAGCACTGTACAGCATCTTGCTAAACCACTTGCAAAAGAGATCAGTGCTTGCTCCAGGACAGTTGCTGACTATCATGTGTACTGCTTGAGGTGATGACATTTGCAGTCAGCAGGCTGTATGACATGCTGGCTCAAGGCATGACTGTGCATGAAGAAGCTGTACATTGAGGAAGACCCATTAAAACGTATGGAACAATCATCTGACCAAATGACTGCGTTTGGGCACTAATGGGATAGCTAAGTAGATGTACCGTCTATGCTGCGCTGTGTGCCAAAGAAGTCTGACATGTCATCAGCCAAAACAAAAGACTCTCGACGCCCATAGGACACAGTGACAGGACCACCCTCGTCGTCCATCCTGCATGGCTGCGTCTGTCAACTGGTCTGTGCTAGGCAGTGGCAAGTTTTTGCAGGAAAAGCATGCTGATCACTACGTCGCAGATTTGAACCCATCATGCAGAGCAATTGAACACTCACTCCAGAGTAAAGCTTGGCCCATTCAAGCCAAAGTCCAAGTTGTTGAAGTTGTCTGGTAGGGTGATAGCATGCACAGGAGCAATAATGCCCTCAGTAGGAAGGTCAACATCTCCTGCCTTGAAAGCCTGTCAAAAATGATAAGCAGTTGACTTTGCTGAACAGTTTCACGTGTGAAAGCAGCTACTGACATGTCACTTTGACCATATGAAGGCAGCTTTGCGCACCTGCTTGATTTTGACAAGCGCCTCATTACAGTCTGAATACAGGTAATTGATTTTGCGGGAGTAAATCCTGACCACTCCTAGCAACAGCTGACCTGAGAGCCTTAGGGCCAAGGGAGCTTCTGGATTGATGATCGAGTCTGTGACAAACACACTTTGTCAGTTGCCACTAGAAAATGCACGGTCTGGAGAGAGAAGACAGGTATGCATCCTAGTATAGGACTCACCAACAGAGCTAGAGATGTTGGTCTCATATATCTGGTTACGCTTAAGGCGTTTGTCCAAGTGACCTGCTATCCATACGGTTCCGAGCGGACCCTTTTTGGCAAGCAGTTGGACAGAATAGAACATATTGGACGGTACGAGGACTTATGAGGCCCAACTTGTCTTGCCTGCCCCAAGCCTGTTCTTGCAGGGGCAGGTACCGTTGAGATCAACGCCACAAGCAAACGACAAAGCTAACACTTGCAGAGACGTTGACCGGGTCGATGGTGTCAGCGCACTTCACAGCATGCTGCGCTGTGCTTTGAATGCGGTGCCTTCCTCGATAATTTTGAGAGCCTTGAGGTCAGTCAACGCTATGCCAAGATCCACGCTTGCAAGAGTCGCACACTTGCAAGCGCGGATCGCCGCTAAACAGCACGCGCCGGAAGTTGATCTTTGACGCGACAGCGGAATTTTGGACAGCATGCCGCTTGCAACGGAGTGATCGACTCGACTGCTTACAGCAAGATCATAGACTTGTTGAAGTTGACGACGCAAGTTCACCGAGGCCCACGAACATGTAATCTTTTGACAACAAAGAAAGTTTTGCCTTCGCCGCCTAGTCTTCCTGTCTATCGCGCAGCATGGTGATGGAGGCCGGTGCCGAGTTGGAAGGCCCGTCTGGCAGGTGCTTCTTTCGTGACCTGTCAAGCGCAGAGTATGTTCTCCATCGCTCAGAGCTTTTTACAGAAGCATGATAGCTACAGGCCTAAGTACGATGACTTGCTTTCAAATCCCACGTCTGATGCCCAGGCTGCTGGTCATACGCGTGCCAGTGCAGCATACAAACAGAAGGCAGGCCCTTGCTGCTAGTGCTCATTGTCAGATCATGTACTTATGGGATTGACAGAACGTTGAAGTTTCCTCAGGCTGCCATGGTCCCTGCAGGGTGATCGATTTAAGTTGGCAACACAAGCTTTTGACCGCCAATATGCGCATATTTATTTTCAGCGTCTGATGCTCATGAAACCGCCACTGCTGACAAAAGTTAGGCAAAAGTGGCCAGGAGTTCAATGTGAGAGCAGTCTTCAGGACACACTGACAGCTGTGACAACTGTCTCATCTGCTTTAAAATGAGCACTGTGCTGCAGTGGCAAATATCCTGACTCTGCCTGAAAATGATGAAGTATTGGTGGTTGGTACTGTTTACAAGGATATGAAGTTGAAGCCCAGCATTCTGGATGAGTATGTCAAGGTGTGCCTGTGGATTCAAATGGCCACACACGCACGTACCTGCTGTATTGACCCCTGTGCTCACATCATGCTTGCTGCTGCTGTTGTTGTCAAACGATGAGAAGACCTACATCACAGCAGAGTTGGCCTTGACCATTGCTCTGCACTTGACTTGAGGCTGCAGCATATTTGTTACCACAGTGCATGTTGAAGAGACCATACATGTGTGGCCTGCAGGACAGAGGGGCATCACAGCTTGTGGGGCGCACCAAATTTGTTGGTGCCGATGACAGCATTATCCTGGAGGATGAAAGCGCTCGAATGAAGCTTCGAAGGGAGGGGCTTCCTGTTGGTCAGCTTGTGACTGGAGTTGTCATGGCTGTCAAGGGTGTTGCTGCACCCGGAGGAGACTTCCATGTCAATGTGAGCTCTGCGTCACTCAAAAGCATGCATGTATGTATGTATGTATGTGTGTATGTTTGTATGTATGTATGTATGTATGTATGTATGTATGTATGTATGTATGTATGTATGTATGTATGTATGCGGCACAGCTGTGCTGTGAAGCGTCAGGCAGAGTCCCAGCCTGAGTGCAATTTGCAAACTAGGCTTGCTAGGTGTTGTGTCCAACACATTTGTAGCTTTGCACTTTCGCTTGTGCCTGTCGACAGAAATGGTTATTGCTGACTGGCCAGCCAGAGATCGTTGATACTTCCAGCATACACGCAGCAATTTTGCAGAGCCGGTATTGACACAGTAGCTTTCTGCACTGCAGGCATTCTGCTTTGCAAATATGGCTCCCCAGGCGCCCCTGCCATCCCTGAGTGAAGACAAGTATGTAGCCCTTGTGAGTGGGCTGGGGGTGGGTGATGATGCTGCTGACCCCCTGAAGCTGTCTCTGCTGGTTGACTACCTGGTTGGCTCCCTTGCCAGTGATGAGGAGCAGACGCGAGTCTCCAAGGTATCTTATTCCTCCTCATTGCTTGCTCAAGCGGTTACAGATTACCCTCATCTCTGCTTTGTTGAAGCAGCCAGTCTCTGCTCCACATTTGCTGCAATGCAAATGAGCGTTCCACGTGTCTATACGCTTGACTTGTAGCACCATAACTGCTGTCTCTGCCATCATGTCCTACTTGCCTCTATATGTGTGAAGTAAATCAGCTTGCTTGACTCTCACTGAGCTGACATTGCAAGCAGGCACACATGTTGCTTATGCGCAGATAGTGAGAGTAGTGGTTGCTGGAGGCCTGCTGAAAAGCACAGAGGGGCTCCTGCAGGCCACCACCCACAAGCAGCCCCGCCAGCAAGCTGCTGCCTTGGCACCTATCAGGTGCATCCTGCACCCTGCACCCAACCTGCTCAAGCTTTGAAACAAATCAGCAAGCAAGCGTAGTTATCAAGCGCATTTGGTAGTGTTTGCAGTCATAGCAGATCTGCTAATGCCACTCACATGCACCAGCACTGAGAAACCCTGTTGAATGACAGTACTTTGCCCTCAGTGCAAACACATAAGGGCATTTGTGCTCTTTAAGCTCACTTGCTGGCCAGCTGCTGTGATGCCCACACCCCTTGATGTTGCATTGGTTGCATAGCAGACTAATAACAACAATAATAGTAAATATTATTAATTGTAATATTAATAATAACAACAACAATCATAATGTCAGTTTGGCATACAATGATTCCAGTTTGATGGTCTTGGCGCTGCAGCTGAGGTAGGCAGGGCTGCGCATGCAGGGAGGTGGACATGTGCTTGAGTGAGCTGGCAGGAGCTGTTCCGGTAGAGGTCATGCCGGGCAACAATGACCCAGCCAACCACTCCTTGCCACAGCAACCCTTACACAGATGCCTCTTCCCCCTGGCCTCCTCCTTCACATCCTTCAACAGGTCATCTCCTTTGTGCCAATGCAACTGCTATTCACATCTGCTGTTTTTACTGGGATATTAGTCTGCACAATGACATGCAAGCCTGTTGGTGCCCAAGACATGTTTGGTGCTGAATGTGTTTGTAGTCCTCATTACTATGCATTGCATGTGTTGCAGAGCTGGCTATAAGAAGTTATTTATGCCGAATGTGTTTGTAGTGCTTATGGCTGTGTATTTGCATGTGTATAGAGAGGGCTATCAGAAGCTATTTGTGCATGCATTATGGTCCCTGCTGATGCACACCCGCCTGTGTGGCTCTACAGGGTGACCAACCCGCATGAGTTTGAGGTGGATGGCATCTCCTTTCTGGGAACTTCAGGCCAGAACTTGGATGATATCTATAAGTACTCCGTCGAGGAGAATAGGTTGACGCTGCTACAAAGGGTGCTAGAATGGGGTCACCTGGTCCCCACCGCCCCTGACACCCTCACCTGCTATCCGCTAAGTGACAGCGACCCATTCATTCTACAGTCAGCCCCGCATGTCTTCTTTGTTGGCAATCAACCGGCCTACAGCAGCCAGATGGTCACAGGTAGGCAGCTCTGGAGTGTGTAACACTGTCGTGTGCATGCGGCGCTGCGTTTCTGTGAGCGCATGGACTGGGCCGACATCAAACAAATAGTGCTGCTTGTTGCATTGATGCGTACAGATGTCCTGTCTGAGGTCAATGCTGTTGACAATTTTAGCCATCCTGCAGTGCTGCCAAGGTGACCGCAAGCTTCCATGCAATCCTGTATGTCTGGCTCTCCCCTCTGGCATGTAGCTTACAACCTTCTCACAAAGCAAAACCAAGCACTGTGTGCTTTCCACTAGGCCCAGAAGGACAGAAGGTGCTGCTGATCAGCCTGCCAAGGTTTTCAAGCAGTGGCACTTTGATCCTCGTCAATCTCAAGACGCTAGCAGTACATCCTATACAATTTGATGCAGACATTTCAGCCTGACAGGACACATAGTGACTGCAGCTAAGTGACTCTTTCCAGCACAGCCGTCACTTTCAATTTTTTTGGCCACAGACATTCACATGTCGCAAATTTTGAAGTACAGGCTGTACTAGGCAGGTCAATTGACGCTACCAGCATACATTTTCAAGACTGCAATACCAGGCAGGCTGATTCAGCATGAGTGCAGTTGCGTTGAGCGTGCACGACAAGTATAGTTGCGTGCTGACGCGGATAAAGCATAACATAATAATGAGAGGATGAGATGACTCACTCATCACTGACGTAGTGATGCATGCTGGAACTTGCTGCTATGCTTAAAGGTGTTGTGCGTGTATTGGATGTTACACAGCGACTTCGCGTGAATACGTCTCCCGCGAGCCTTCAGACTCATGGATGGGTGCGCGTCGTACTATGAGTCAGTCAGCTGAGACCGGATACAACGGTGCCCGCGCACACCGACATCAACGACTAGAGGCTATCCACACCCTTCGGTCTGGGCATGGGTTACGATAGCAAGTCTCAGCCTTCCACACATCTTGGTGCCCACGAAGACGCGGTCGACGAGCCGCTTTGGCCTGTAAATGACGACGGGAAGCTGCAAGGTCTGTCTTACAGGTGCGCGAGAGGTACAGCTAGAATCACTGCAGCAGCCAGCGTCGTACAGGACAAATCGAATTCAAGACAACACTGTGCGTGTTAGCCTGCGTTGATTTCAGGTCATTTCGCCTTGCTGCACGCACATACATACTGAGATGGCGAGGCAGTGGTCAGAGCCACCCACCACCTACTTCGCCGTATCGGGTGAGGAATGTCACAGACTTAGCTGATTAGCTACAGCAGCACAGAATGTATTCAAATCGGCTGGCACGGACGCAGTGTTGTCGGGGCTCTGCAAACCTCTGCAGCTGGTATGCAGGCACTACTGGCTTGGGTTGGTTCATTTCTAAGCCTGTTGTTGATCGGTGGCATGCAACAGTGGATCAATCAGCACTGGTCAATACCTCTGTTGCTAGCAACGTTTGGTCCAGCTGCTGCTCTGGTGTTTGGGTTGCCTTCACTACCAGCTTCACAGCCCCTGAACTGCATTGGTGAGTGCCACATGATGCACTGAAGCAGTTCAGTGTCCGCAGTGCTTAGTGTGACTGCTGATAGCTGTGTTTACTCAGGCGGGACCATTGTTTGCGGCATTGTTGGACTCTTCTTCAGAGTTCTGGTTGGCAGGCAAGCTTGGCTTGCAATGGGCCTTGCCACGGCGTGTGCAATCTCTTTAATGGAGTTGATGTCACTAGCCTACCCTCCAGGTATGAAGTCTCAAATTATCCTGGTGCTAAAGTGCTGGAGTGTCATCCAGCTGCTGTGCCAAGCTTTACTGATCCTGCAGGACTAGCTACCACAATTTTATTGACCACACTAGTTCCTGAGACGACGTTCCAGCTATCATCTATTGGACACAATGCACCCCATAATTGGTGTGTGCGGCCCTTGCTTGAGCACTCACTACTTCTCAGATTTACAGAGGGATGCAAAATCCTCTTGTCTGCAATTATGGGACACGTGGTAACATTGACTGTTGCAATGTTTGTCAACAATCTGGACCAAGATAAAGGGTACCCGCTAAGATGGCTATGACAAAGATCAGAAATCAAGATAGGTTTTGTGAGGAACTGATGCAGACGAGAGCCTGCAACACTGCAGTCAACAATGTCATATGCTATTGTTCATGTGCATGCAGCCCGCACTACATGTTGTCAGTCAGTCAGTCTTAAGGCATCCTCTCAGACAACGATGTCTTCTGTCAATGCACTTTGCTGTCTTGGAGCATTGAACGGCAGTCTGAGGATTTTGTGACTGTAGCAATGAAGTAATTGTATCGACTAAGATACAACATGTTGAGTTCTTGAATTAGCATGCTGCCTGCTGAGCAATCAGTTGTCTGTCAAAATATTCATGCTACAGCTGTCATTTGAAGCATGTGGCAAGTATGATCGTTGGCATTGCATGCCAGGTGCCTAAAGAACAACATCAACCATGGCAGTGCTTGCTAGCAATTGGGGTCTCCTCAGCTTGGTTATCACAGTATTAACCAGTCTTTCAAACAGATCTTTGCCGGCTACAGTCGCACAAATATGATGAGACTCCGCCACCCCACCATCAGCTTTGCCCATTGCAAAGCAGGTGTGGATGGATCACGGGGCTTTGCTGTTCTGGGCAGAATGCAGATGACTGCCTGCAGTCATTCCTGTTGCCAGCGCCGCCTGGGACGCGGTTTGTTTGCCTTGGTGCGTGAGGGAGAGCCTTGAGGCAGTGGAGGGCCTGTGGCATGCAGGTCCAGCTGCACACTTGTCGCCATTTGCAGCTTATGCAAATCAGCTCCTTCACCACCTTCTTTCTCAAGTGCTAGTGTCAGTGGATATAGATCCTGAACACAGTAACACAATTTATCATTGTAAAAACAAGTGCGGCAGAATCAACTTGCTGCATCATACTGTCATTGACTTCACGACATTGTGACAAGTTGCAGAGCCTTGCTTGCAAGGTGTTGATCAGTATCCTTGCTGCTAGCAATAAGCAGACAATGACAGTACTGGATGGACGCTCTGCAGCACTGTTCAATGAGCATTTGACAATCCAAAAGTCTTTGTTGGCATTGGAATGCACATTGATGCTATGCTTGGGCACCGTTGAGCGGGCAATTTGACTCACCCCATCATTACTATGCTGCTCCCAGCCACACAGCAAAGCATCGACAAGAATGGCTTCCGCTGTGGTCTGCAAGACAGCTGCAGCATGCTCTTTGCTGCTGCTGCCCTTGCGAGCTGGAGCAGGGTTAGGCGGTATAGAAGCAGGCCGCATTCGCGTAATGGGTGGCCCAATCTGGCCTGTGTCATCAAGTGCTGCAGCAGCTAACAATCGAGTCTGCGCCACCGGCTGTTTCTGTGATTGCTGCTGCTGCAGCAGTCTCACTCCTGCCTCAGCTTGACTCCGTCCTGAGCAGGCGACATCATCTGCAAGTGATGATTGGCTGCTGACAGCAGCACTTGACTCCAGCCGGTCTGCATCTTGCTGTGCAGAATGTGACAGCAACACTGCCCCCTGCACGGCTGGATTGACTGCTCCTGGGTTCTGCTCTGCATTCCACCTGCTGCCGTGGAGTGAGCTGTTGCTGTCAAGGTCAGCTGTTGCAATGTGATGAGAAGCCCTGCTGCCAGTGCTTAAGAGATCTGACAGCCGAGGATGAGCAGCAGCTGCAGCAGCAGCAGCTGTGGCTGAACTGCCTGTGTCGGTGCCAGGGGGTGTGAGGGGGGGCAGACGTACAGCAGAATCATCAGGTGAGGGCTGTTTGGCCCCTCCGCCAGGGAGGCCTAGGGACACCCTTCTTGACCTGTTGTTGCTGCTCAAGCTAGCTGGCGGTGTGAAGGCCAGGCGTTTCTGGCTGTCCCAGCTAGCTCGCCTGTCCTGTGGGACGAGGCGCACTGCAAGCCCTGACTGTGTCCGTGCAGTTTGTGAGCCTGCAGCAAAATGTTCAGCACATACTAGCACTTTGTTGTGTGATGCATACAGGCGCTGGTCCAAGATGTTGTTTGCATGTGAGCATTGGTAAATGAAACTGAAAGATCAGCTCAGATTGTTTGGGTGTCCATGGGTTTATCACTGATAAAGGAATGACATTGTATACCGAGCGGTTTCAAATGTCAGCGTTCATGAGAACAAGCCAATGCTGAGCTGAGCTCACTCATGGTTTGCATTTGGCAAACCCAAGGCAAAGATCATTGTGCTATGTAGTTGGACGGGCTGCACACCAGGTATGCCTCTTGTATCTGCATCTGGCCCATCACATCCAGAAGGCGAGTGCCTGCTGGGTGCAGCTGGCACCTGTGGTGCTCTCCTGCTGTTTGCCAAAGGCACAGAGGTTGCTGTCTGCAGGTGCTGCTTGTGCCAACTGGCAACATGCGGTGCCAGCTGCCCAGGGGTTGGCGGCTGACAGCCTTGGCTCGATCTCCTACAACAAACTGCTGATGTGGAAGACCCTCCTGTTGGGTGTGAAACAACTACTCTGCAAGCGTTTCTTGACTGGTACCTAACAGAGCTGCTGCTGTGTCGTGCTATTGTCTCCTGGGTGCTGCGCGCGAAATTGTGCTTGTGTAGTGGCTGGCGTTCCAGACCTGCCAAGAAAACAAAAGATCAGCACTGTGCTGAGATGAAGTTGAAAGCCAACAGCATGTCTTCCAAGCTCTCACGCTGAGCACGAAAAGACTCGTGAGGGCCTGGGAAAATGTTGGACCCTTCAAGTATCAACTTGCTGCCAAGATCAGCAGACGGGCTGTCCCAGGTAGAACGACGCATGCTGTCTGTTCACACCTCATTAGCCTTCGTTCCTTTCAATTACAGCTTTGGGTAACGCCATGAGACTATTCAGGGCCTGACGCTTTAGTAACAGACAAATGCGAAGAGTTCCAGAAGGTTCAAGCGTGTAGCGCTCCCACGATGAACATTATAAGATACCGAGCGGAATCACTGGCATCATATCATGATTGTGATGTAATCCTCATCCCGCCTTTGCGTGCCAGAACTGCGGTGGCACACGAGCTTTCCTTAACTAAGACTGGCTTTGATTCCGGAAGAAACAGAGCAGGCGAGCGTACAGCGCGCAAAACACTGAAGACTTCGCCAACAGCTACTTTGTCGGCTGTCTTTTGTAATAGGGAGCGCCAACGTCTCGGTGAACTTTGCCAAACTCGCAGTCAACTCCAGAAAGTGTAATCTGGCTGACTCGCCCTTGCACAGGGCGAAATCGACAGGGCGTGTAGAGACATGTGCAGCAGTCCTGCCTATATCATCATCGTAAATGCCGTACAACCTTGCAAATGCCTGCCTGAACCAGTTTTATCACTTCACTGCATGAAATTGAATGGTCTGAACTTACCTGTAGCTATGCCTACCTCCAAAAGTTTTGAATCACACAAAGATATTATACAGATACATGTTCATCCATGCTTGATGATACATTGGCCTTTTCGGCGTGGGCTTCGGCAAACTCTGCTCTGAGGGCTTCCATGTTGTGCTCCGCAAGCAGACCATAGTTCTTGAAGCTGAAATCCGAAAACTGATTGGTGGGAGATAGTACTGGATGATCGCCAGCTAAATCATCGCTGGCAAGATCCATGGCACATGTGTCCTGAAAGCCATCCGAACCAGACGACGTTGACCCTGACTGACTCAGCTGATCATCTGCATCCTCCATGTAAAAGATCTCCGATTTCACTGCGCTGCTGAGGTTCGACAGGCGATGCATTAGCGTGCCAGCATCTGCTCCATTGCTAGGCTGACAGGACCCATCAACTGAGTTGTGAAAAGAGTCTCGTCTGCTAGCAACTGTTGGCAGCCCGCCATCACATGAGTTGTGTAGTGAGCCACGCCAGCTACGCAAAGGAGGCAATCCACCATCAGATGAGTTGCGCATGGAGCTGTGATGACTGTTGACACCAGGTAAGCCACCATCAGAGGAGATTCTCATGGAGCTGCGTCTGCTCAGAGTGGGGCCCTCACTAGTGGATGTGGGTTCCCTGCCATCCATGCTGAGCTGTACAGCTTCATCTACAGAGTTGCGCAGGGAGTTGACTGCCATGGCTGAGTCATACTCCATACTGGAATACTGGCTCTCAGCATCCTGATGCAACTCTGACTGACTGCTTTCTGCATTGCAAGCAGACACATAATGAGTGGTTTGACAGGAGCAGCAAGCACACTAGGCTTGCTTGGAAAACAAGGCAGTAAGTAGTGTTTGACTTTTTTGACCCTTTTAGGTCATGTAAACCTTTGTGCATGCAAACATACATGATGGAGGCAATTTTGGCTTGACATGCTGCCAACTTTGGCGTGATGATGTAGCTTACAACGTAGAGCTTCCAAGACAGCAGCTGAGTGCAACAGCCTTTCTGATGACTTGACAGCTGAGACAAGTGACAGAGCAAGGCCTGCAGTAGTGCCAGCGCGCGCGCACAAACACACACACATGCAGACCTGGGGACATGACAGGAGGTGATGCAGTGCCACTATTGCTGGCCAGGCTCATGCGGCTCTCCCTGGCCCGAACCCCTTTGCTCCTAGTGCGGGCTGCCCCTTCAGCCAGTGCCCTTTCTGTAAGGGCCCTGCGGCTGTTGCGCCTGCTGGGCCCTCGACCTGGCCCACTGCCACTGCTGGCTGCCGTCTCATTTGCTAGACGCGAGCTGGAAGACTGGGGCTGGGCGGGGCTGGAGTCTGTCACATCCCTGGCCATGCTCATGGCTGACACCTGCGCATACCAATCTGTCAGTATTCAAGGCAGTAGCGGTGGCTTACTTGTCCCAGCAGGACCAACAGCATCATGAATCAATATGCTGTTGCAAATACTGCAACTGGCGCTAAATATGGCAGCATTTGACTTTGCTGCAGACACAGGCCCTTCAAGCTTGAAAAAGCTGCTCCCAAGTGGATGTTGTTGCACGCAGATCCCACGGCTGCCTTGCTGACAGCCTACAGTGTATGTGAGGCCTTCACTTACAGACTACTCACTCAGGAATGAGACACCTTTGCATTTCCTAGGGCAGTACTGAGAGGGAATGGCATACCGGCTTGTCAAAGAAGTAGGATGTATCTGTTTCACTCTCAACACAGGGGATGAAGGCTGCTTTGGTGCGGGCCAGGGTGGTCCAGTCCAAGCCCTTGAACCAGGGATGCAGCTTGATTTCTCCAGCTCCACGGTGACCAAAGCGGTCACAGGGGTCCAGCTGCAGCAGCCTGTCCACCAAGTCCTTGCACTCGGGAGAGATGTCCTCATCCTCTGGCCAGGTCAGCTGCCTGTCCAGGATACGGCTGAAGATTTCCTGGCAGGTGTGCAGTGCCTTTGTCAGCTTGACAAGCGTGCAGCAAGGTATGCCCTTTGCCAGCAGCAATGCAATGACAGATGTCAGCTATAGACAGGTCATGCAGGCTGTGCTGCTGTCAATACGCTGCGAATTGTACAAGTGAGCATAGACATGAGGCACTGCATAGCAGCAGACAATTGCAAGCACACATGCACAACAGCTCACACTGTGCCAGTCAGCCAGAACATGTGTGAGGCAGGAAAACGTGCAGACACAGCCAGCAAAAAAGACACCCAAAGACAACCGCAAGCACACACTGCCAGCAACATTGTAGCTACCTCAGGTGAGTCAGCGTTGAAGGGGGGTACGCTTGTCACAAACTCATACAGGATGGCACCGAGGCTCCACCAATCCACCTCTGCCCCATGGCCAGTACCCAACAGCAGCTCTGGGGCCAGGTAGTCCGGGGTCCCCACTGCTCGCCGCTTCTCCTCCTGCATGCAGCTGCACCACTTGCAATCTGCTTCACACCAGGACCTGCCTTGCAAGCTTCACACACAGCACATGTGACAAAGCTGATGACAGCTGGCATACTGGCGTGAGGAGTGCTGTTACTGCTTTGGAAGATCATAATACGAGCATTGTATGGCTTGCACTTGGCAAGTCAGCTCAGTGTACAACTTGTGAAGGCTGCTCCTGTGTGTCTTCAGCACGTTGGGACAAGTTTGGTGGGGGGAGGTAGATGCAAATTGATATACCTTGGAGACTTTCAGCCTTGGGCTGCCCCTGCCAAGAGGCAGATTGTCAGCTGAGACACGCATGGGTGATGCTTTCAGGCGCAGCATCTGTCGAGTGACAGCTGTGTCCATTGACTTGGCTCTAGCTTCCAGCCCTTCTGCAGCCTGCTGTCCTGCACAGCATAGCAATGTCATAAACATGGAGCACTGTGTGAATGGCTTGAGCTTCTGCAGAAACGCTCCGTTCACCCTACTCGTCATGAGCTTGCAGCAGCCCACAGGCAGGCACTGCATGAACACCATCAACGACACAGAGCACCTTTTGTCTAATGGGTACAATTGTCAACAAAAATGTCAATAGCCAGGCAGATTGTATACACAGTCTCTGCCTGGCTATGCCTATGTGACTGCAGCTGTAGCAGCAAGCACTACCTTCATCAGGAGAGCTGTCGCCTGAGGTTTCTGATGCTCGAATGTGTAAGCCCACTTCTGCGATCCCAGCTGCCTCAGAGGCTCGGCGCAGCAGCCTACCGCCCTCCTCAGAGATGCGAGCAGCTTTGGTGCCAAAGGAGGACCACCTGCGAGGGGAGGCCCCAGCAGAGGGCACCATGCTGGAAGGGGTGCTGGACCCACTGTCCATGTCCCTGCACCATACACAATGCAACAGTTACACTTCGAAAACTATGCCTGCTGGGGTCTAACTGCACTTGGACTTGTCTAAGTGCTGAAGTGACTTTGATCTCACAAAACTGAAGGGTCAGTACTCTGGCAATGATCTGCAGCCTGAGTGGAGCTCAGTGCAAGCACAAAGATTGATGAACATGGGCAAACTTGTCATTTCACGAGCGAAACTTGCAGGTGATTTTGCAGTACCAGCACAGCATGCCATAGAGCTTCTAGACAATGCTACTGGCCAGTTGGTTTCCAGTGGTGATTGCACACATGGTGGCCTGTTTTTGCATTGCTGTACAGTGTATATGCAGGGCAGCACTGCGTGTGACGCATTCTGCAGGTTTCAGAGCTACATCAGGCTTTAGCATGGCAATGTAATTGTGCTGTCAGCCACTCGCTCGCATGGCTGTTGATTGCTTTCTGGCTGTGAAATCATGATAGGCATGGATGCTGTTGGTTGAAGTGGGTGATAAGGCATTTAAGCAGGCTGAGCACAACTGCTTTGGAGGCATCTGAAGACATGGCCATGATCCGGGTGCAAAAAGCAAGTGTTGCAAGTGTTGAAAGCCATGAACATTGTGAGTGGTCTTGCCAAAGCAACCAGCATGTCGGCAAGGCAGGACAGCAGTGCTTACATGGGCTGGGCAGACATGTTGTCTGTCCTGTCAATGACACCAATGCAGGATAGCCCAAAGTCAGTCAGTTTGACATGGCCTTGGCTTGAGATCAGCAGGTTGTCTGGCTTCAGATCACGATGGATGATGGCCTGCAAGCATGACAGCTATTGAATTCAGATTCTGGCGACATGCTTGTAATCATGATGCAATGGCAACATGTGCCAGGCCTGACCTTGAACATGAAGCTGAGTATGCAAACCGTCAGTCTGCTCAAGGTACGCCAACCTGCACACCAAGTTCTGGCACAGTTTGCATGCATGCCTTGCAAGAGCAATGCTGGAGATGGACTGACTCTGGTGATGCAATCAAACAGCTTGGTATGCAAGAGGACCACAGTGATGTTCACACCTGTGTGTGGCAGTACTCTAGCGCTAGCACTGTCTCAGCTATGTAGAGACGAGCAGTGTCCTCATCCAGAGCACCAAACACTCGCAGCAAACTGAAGCAGTCGCCTCCGTTTAGGTACTCCATGACAATGTACAGGTTGTCTCTGCTAGTGAAGCTGTAGTAGAAGCGTACCTGTATCAATTTCTCATGTCAGAGTGATAAGAATAAAATCTTGAGAGAGGCGGACAGATGTTTAGCGTGACTGTGAGCTGAATAAGGTATCACAGGAAAACACTTCATGCATGCTGGAAGGGTATGCTTTAGACACAACACGCCTCACTAAAAAATGCAAATTTGCAGCAACATGCAGGAACTGATCTGACAGCAATGTGATGCATTGCAGCCATTTGTTTGATGAAGCAACATGCAGGCTTTGTTGTCTCAGCAGTATTGCCCAGAGTCACGCGTATATGCCATTTGTCTGCTGCACTGAGCCTTGGCTGACATGCAAGGATCGAAGGCTTACCACAAATGGGTTGTTTGCCATGGCCAGAATGTTGCGCTCATTTCTGACACTCTCCACCATGTTCTTTCGTATCAAGTCATTCTTGCGCATCACCTGCATAGCATTATCCAGCATGTCATTTTGAAAGAATGCATTGCATTATCAGCAGGTAAACAACTGGTTTGCTGACTGCAATACATTCCAACCAGCCTAGCTTACAACATGTAGGCGTGGAAGCAGTCCCAAACAAGCTATAATGCCAGCTGCTTAGCAGTCATGCAGCATGCATGAAATGCACAAGCCTCCTTGAGACGCAGCAGGCACCTTGATGGCTAGAAGGTCTCCCGTAGCCCGCTTCTTGCACAAGTACACACGCCCAAAGGCTCCCCTGCTGATGGGCTTCAAGATCTCAAAGTCGTCAATGGTCATGCTGCTGATGTTGTTGCCACTGGTGCTGGTGGCAGGCGTGGCAGAGCCTGCAGCATGTGTTGGAATGTGAATGCTTGCATTCAAAACTGACTACAAGTACATGCAGTGCAACATGCGCCCCAGCATCAGCCTGATTAGGGTCAAAACTGCACATCTCAGCAGTGGCTGAATTTCAGGACAACATGACTGACTCATTTAGAAGGCATCCCGGACAGATGCAGTAGGACAATGCAGACACACCTTGGCCATGGATGAGCTGCACATTTCAGAGACATACAGCACTGTTTACACGCCCAACATTTGAGACAAATTGCCTGACTTGCAAAAAGACCAACTGACTGGTGCAGGGATGTTGATGGCTCATCCTGTCTGTTGGTCTGAATGTACTGAGTGATTCATGCAGCACACATGGCAGCTTCAGGCATGTGAGTGAGCATGCCTGAGTCCAGGCCTGGGGAGGAGGTTTGCAGCTCCTCTACCTTGCTCCTCATCAGCCTGCGTATTCTGCTTGCAAAGGTGGCAGTCTCAGCGTCCATGAACCCCACAAAGCCATCGTCACTTGGCTCCAATGAAGACATTTGTGCCTCCACAGCCTGCAGGCATTGCCACATGGCCATCACACAGCAGAAAAGATCCAGACATCACTGGTCTGGTATCATTTGTGGTGCCCAGATGGTGTGGTTTACATGTGAACATGTGCCAGAACTTCAAAGCAGCATGTGGAGTTGTAGTGAGCACAGATCTGCTGTGAGGACTCAAGCATGCTGACAATGAACCTTAAGGCCAATGTTTAGAGAAAAGAGCTGGCCCCTGGGCTGTCAACTGCATTATCTGGTCAGCACAACCCAATCAGGCATGTCTGTTGAGTCATTGATGTGAGTTAATCTGTGATTCACTATCACAACATGAGTCACTGATGTTTGCAGGGCTGGGGCACACCTCACATCGGGTAGAAGGGACATCTGTGCCATCGGGTTGCAGAGCAGCAGCTGCTCGGCACCAGACTACTAGACTCTCCATGTCCTGCCAGTTGTGTGGGGATGCCAAAGGCCCAGCAACATTTGCTTCCTCAAGCCGCTCCTCCATTGCATTTGCTAGCCTACATTTAACGACATGGCATGGAAGGAGAGAAGTGTTTTACATCCTGTGGCCAGCCTCAAGTCTGATGAATGTGCCACGGTATGTGAACCCTGACAAACTGATGAATGTACCAGTTGGGCACATTTGTCTGCAGGTAACAGTGCTAAATTGCCCCCAAACAATTCAGGCCCTCAAGGCATAGCAGAGCAGCAACACATGGCCTCCATGCAAACAGGATAAGACATGCAACAAACAAACAGCATACAAAGTGCTGCTGATGCTGTGCTGTCCCTTGTTGAAGAATGACAAAATTGTGGCAAGTGCTGTGCAGAGCCAGCATTGCTAGGCATGAGAGCACCTAAGAGATTACAGCTTGATGGGTGCACAAACATTGGTGACAAAAGAGGCGGGTCTGAATGCTACACGCACTAGACAAGACAGATTGGTGACAACACAAAACTAGTGTCATGCATGTAAGCAAGTTCCATGTGGGGGGGG
>JAABUP010001439.1_pt1 | contig 49919 bp, 39 predicted proteins | sample 5559201 | NCBI WGS metagenome assembly JAABUP01 (sample SAMN10711887, study PRJNA513373) | rock metagenome | isolation source: Antarctica rocks | place: Antarctica | reverse complement strand
GATGATGCGTTCGGTAAAATGATCCTGCATGGTCGGCCTCCGGTGGTTTGGTGGGTGGTACTTCCATTCTACCAGAGGCTCGACTGTGCGCCCAAACCGCAAAAACAAGAAACGCAACTTAGGTTATTCTTATTGGTTTCAAGCCGCTTACCCTCAACCGATTGAGCGACAGGATTACTTGCGTCGAAAGATTGAGAACAAGCCTATTTCCCACGCTAACTTCCGCCTAGCTCATATACTTCTGCATAAACAGATTGCGAATTTGGTTGTAACGCCGAACTTTGATGACTTGCTTCAACGTGCTCTTACCCTCTTCGGAAGGACACCCGTGGTCTGCGACCACCCGAAGACTGTCGGGCGCATTTACCATGAGCAGGACGAAAATGACATTCGAATCGTTCATGTTCATGGCACTTACTGGTTTTACGACTGCGTGAATCTTAAAGGCGAACTTGAAGGGCGTGCCCAAACTGACATACAATCAACTCTAACTATGGGTGCGCTTTTGACCAAGATACTTGCGGATCGTTCTCCTCTGGTAGTCGGCTACAGCGGATGGGAGGGAGACGTGATTATGAAGTCACTGGAACTTCTTTTGAAATCACGTCAACCGCCGTACAACATTTATTGGTTTTGTCACAAGCGATCTGATATAGAAGGATTGCCGGACTGGTTAAAGAATGCTAGCGTTAACTTCGTAATCCCAGAGGAAGAAGCAGACCATTCTAATGAGACTGAACCTGACAGTAAGGATGGAGACGTTGAGAGTTCTAGCGTCACAAGTGATAAACCCGTTTTGATGGCGCAACAAGTTTTCGACGCCGTCATCAAAGAATTCAATTTACCTGCCCCTGATTTCACGACCAACCCTCTAAGAGTTTTCGCAAGCAATCTGCGTGACTCTTTGCCTCAGGACGAAGAGGAGCGCGGACATGGGGAGCCATACTTCTTCGGCAGTATTATCGAGCGCATCGAGAAAGTGCGTGATGCTGAGACGGCAATGCGGACTCAAATGGAAAAGGTAAGGGATGCTGTTCGCCGCTCTCAATATGAAGAAGCTGTGACAGCCGTTCAGGGAGTCACGGCTGGAAGTATGACAAAGACGGACCTCATTGATCTTCTTAGCCTGTCGCAGTCAATTGCTCCTGGTGTAGCCAGTGACGCCCTCAAACAAAAACAACTTTATGGTGCGGTTACTCACATCGTTGATGCCATTCTGCAACTAGATAACCCAGATGATTTGGATTTGCAAAGGCGTATTGCATGGGCTTTGGCGTGTAAAGCTTACTGGTTTGCCGACGCAAATATCCCTGCCGCTTCAACCAAGGTCTGTGATGACATTTTGAATCGCTTCGCTTCATCTTCGGATCCAGAATTACGAGAGAGAGTCGCATGGGCAATGATTAGAAAGGGAAGCAACCTCATCACGGGCGGCCAAAACGATGAGGCACTCACAGTTTTTAACGATGTTGTTCAGGATTATGGTAAAGCACCTGAAATTGCCTTGAAGAAGCACGTCGCTACTGTGCTAATAAATAAAGCAACGCGGCTACAAATAGCGCAGAATTATCAAGACGCTATCAACGTCAGTGAGGACATCATACAGCGTTTTCAACAGTCTACGGATGCTGTCTTATGTCAGCAGGTAGCTCAGGCTGTTATACTGAAAACACAAGCGGCCGTAGCTTTGCAAAAGGCTTCTGAACAAAAGACTGCTCCTATTCCTGAACAAACTGTCACCAGAACACCTGCTGAGGCTCCAGCTAAAGTTCAAGCACAAGCAGCAAAGGCAGAGGATAGGGAGGCAGGAACTGACAAAGGATAGCAATATGACTGTCTTGTCAACTCATACAGACGCTTCAAAGTCACTTTCTTAATCACCAATTATCGGCCACTGGGATTCAGCTATGGCCTACAGCGATTTCACCCTGCGGCTCCTCAAGGAGCGGTTCGGCATCACCGCGACGGACGCTGAAGACCTGTTTGCGGGCGTCCCCCCGCTGCCGGCCAGCGACTTCTTCCACACGCTGCTGAAGCGGCACCTGCCCATCGTGCGCGGACAGGGAACCGAAAAGGCCCGTTCGGAGATGATCATCGCGCCCCTGCTAGTGGAGCTGCGGGAGCAGACCGGGCACCAGCTCGCCGTTTTCTCCGGCGTGGAGATGAGCGCGGACCCCGCCCAAGGGCTATACGGTTTCTGCGGCTTCCTGGTCTCGCGGTCGCCGTCGCTGCTGGCCGTGACCGCACCCATACTCACCGTCGTCGAGGCCAAGCGTGAAGACCTGACGGCGGGCGTAGCCCAGTGCATCGCCGAGATGTACGCCGCCGCCCTGTTCAACGCCCGCGACGGCGAGCCGCGCGAGACGCTCTACGGGGCGGTCACGAGCGGCACTAACTGGCGATTCCTGCGCCTGCGCGGCCTCCACGCGGAGGCGGACCTCCAGGAATATTTTATCGAGGACGTGGATAAAATCCTCGGCATCCTGCGCCATATGACGTTAGGCTGAACAACCATAGCACCTAACGATCTAAGAGCCGCCCGGCCTTTATGCGCCGGGCGGCTCTAGTCTGATGTTCCCAGGGCGGCCCGGAGGCGGGCGCGGGCGGTGACGGTGTCGGCCTGGGCCTGGGCCAACGCGCCCTGGGCGCGGGTGAAGGCGGCCAAGGCATCCAGGCGCTCCGCCGTTACGGACTTGCCGGCGGCGTAGCGCAGCCGCGCCAGGGCGTAGCCCTCCTGGGCGGCGGCGACGCCCGCGCGGGCGGCGTCCAGCGACGCGCCGGTCGCCTGCGTGGTCAGCCAGGCCGAGGCCGCCTCCTGCTCCACGGACAGACGCGCCCTGGAGGCGTCGGCCTGGGCGCGGCGCAGGTGTGCCCGCGCGCCGTCCGTGTCCGCGCGGCGCTGCCCGCCGTCCACGAGCGGCAGGCTGGCCGTCAGCCCCACAGTGTAGCCTGCGCGGCCCGCCCCCGAGCCGGTCTGGGCGTCGGCCATCGCCACGGCGTAGACCTGCGGGGCGAACGCCCCCTGCGCGGCGCGCACATCGGCCTGGGCCGCGGCCACCCGCGCGGCGGCGGCGGCCAGCTCAGGGCGGCCCGCATCCGCCCGGCGCAGGGCGTCTTCCAGGCTCGCGGGGGGCGGGACCGAGGGAGTCGCCGTCAGCGTCTCCCAGGTGTCGGCCAGAATCAGGGGCGTGGTCTGAGGCAGGGCCAGCAAGGCGCGTAGGTCTACTTGGGCCACGGCGGCACTTGCCTGCGCCGTGACCAGCGCTCCGCGCGCGGCGGCCTGCTCCGCCTGCTCGCGCAGGAGGTCCACGGGCGCGTTCCGGCCCGCCTTCACCCGCTCCCCCGTTTCCCGCACCTGCTCGTCCTCCGTGGACAGGCGGGCCTGGGCGGACTGGACCAGCGACCGGCCCAGCAATGCCCGCGCGTAGGCGTCGGTCACGGAAGCTTCGAGCTGCCGCCGGGCCGCCGTCGCGGTCAGCCCCGCCGCCGCCTCCAGGCGGCGCGCGGCCTCGGCCACGCCCCCCAGCCTGCCGCCCGTCGAGAGCGGCACCAGGAGCATCAAATCTTGGTCGGCGAAGCCACGGGGGGAGACGGCGAAGATGTTCTGCGGCATCACGCCCGGCGAGGAGGTCAGGATATTGGACGAATCGCCCAGGGCCGCGTAGGTGGTCGTGGACAGGCTGGGCCGCGTCGGGGCCGAGGCCGCGCGGGCGGCGGCCTCGGCAGTGTCGGCATCGGCGTTCGCGCCGGCCAGATCGGCGTTGCTGTTTCGCGCGAGGGCCAAGGCCTGCGCCAGCGTCAGCGATTGGGGCGCGGGCGTGGCGGCGTCCTGGGCGCGGGTGGGCGCGGGCACCCAGAGGCAGAGCACGACAAGCCCCGCCCCGGCAACGACGGCGGGGCGGCGCTTGGCGAGCCGGCGGCCCAGGTCGTCCACCAAAGCATGGGTGACGGGGATGACGAGCAGGGACAGCAGCGTCCCGACCAGCAGGCCGGCCACGATGACCGTGCCCAGCGGCTGGTAGGCGTCCATGCCCGTCTTGGGGGCCAGGGCGACGGGCAGCAGGGTGATGATGGTGATCAGCGCGGTCATCAGGATCGGGCGCAGCCGGTCGCGGCAGGCCAGGGCAATCGCCTCGTCGCGCGGCATCTCGGGGTGCTCGCGGCGGCGGCGCATGATCTGGTCGATCAGCAGAATCGCCGTGGTGATGTCCATGCCCGTCAGTATGATGACCGCCATGATCGAGACGCTGCTGAAGGCCTGGTGCGCGGCCCACAGCCCGAAGAACACCCCGGACAGCTCCAGCGGGATGGACAGCACCATCTGCAAGGGCGCGAGCGGGCCGCCGAACTGGGCCACCAGCACGAGGAAGATGAGCAGGACGGCGATCTCCAGGCCGCGCAACAGCCGCGCGAACGAGTCCATCATCTGGGTCATGTCCCCGCGCATCTCCAGGCTATAGCCGGGCGGGAAGTTCAGGGCCGAAGAGGCCTGGGTGATGACCGACATCGCCAGGTCCATCGAGGGCGGCCCGCCCTTGCGGTAATACGCCAGGACCGAGACCGCCCGCTTCAGGCCGTCGTGCTCGATCAGGGTCGGGGCAAGCTCGGGGGTCGCCGCCGCCAGCGTCTTGAGCGGGACCTGGATGGCATTGCCCGCCGCGTCTTTGCCCAGGACCGGCATCTGCATCAGGTCGTAGACCGAGCGGCGCTGTCCGCCCTGGTAGCGAATGTTGATCGTGTCCTGCCGGACGTTGGGCAGGCGGTAGAACTCAGCGGGCAGCGCCCCGCCCATCGCGTAATATGCCTGGTCCGCCACGTCCGAAGGCGTCAGCCCGACCTGGGCGGCGAGGCGCGGGTCCACGTCGAGCCGGTACGAGGGCTTCTCGACCGCCCACGAGGCGGCGACCTGGGACGCGCCGGGCGTCCGTTGTGCCACGCCGGCGACCTGGCTGGCGAGCTTGGATAAAACGTGGAGGTCGGGGCCGGTCACCAGCACCGTCACGGGTGCCTCGGATGAGGCCATGACGTCGCTGCCCATCTCCTTGATCTGCAAGCGGCGGATGTTGGGGATGGTTCTGAGCGCCTCGGCCTGCACCGAGTCGATGACCTGCCAGACGGTGCGCGCGCGGGCGTCCTTGTCAGACAGCGTGATCATCAGTGTCGCCGCGTTGACCTGGTTCATCGCGTAGCCCGTGAAGTAGGTCCCGCCCGGCTCCTCGCCGATCTCCGTTGAAACCTTCCGCACTTCGGGGTGGCGCAGCAGGAGCGTGTCTAGAGCCGTGGCGGCGGCCTGGGTCTGGGCGTAGCTCGCGCCGGGCTGCATCTCCAGGACGCCATAGGCCTGCCCGACATCGGCCAGCGGCATCATCTCGGAGCCGATGAAGTTGTAAAAGCCCAGCCCGGCGATGACCGTGCAGACCGCGACGGCGACCACGGAGAATTTGTTCTTCAGCAGCAGGCGGACCAAGCGCTGATAACGGGTGTCCCAGGCGTCCAAGCGCCTCTGGACGGGGGCCAGCACGGACCGTCCGAGGACACCGCGCCGCGCCCCGGCGTCCTCGGACGTCAGCAGCTTTGACGCCAGCAGGGCCGTCAGCGTCAGCGAGACCAGGAACGACGCGATCAGGCCGAAGATGATGGGGTAGACCAGCCCGACGAACATGAGCTGCGTGATGCCGCCGCAGAAGACCAGCGGCAGCAGGGCCAGGACCAGCATGATCGTGGACGCCGCCACGGCCAGGCGCACCTCGGTGATGCCGTCCACGGTGGCGCGCTTGGGGTCCTTGCCCATACGCAGATGCCGCTCGACGGCGTGGATGTCGATCACCGAGTCGTCCACGAGCCGCCCGATGGAGATCAGCAGCCCGATCAGCGTGGACGAGTTCAGGGAAAAGCCGAACGGCACCATCAGCAAAATCGCCATCGCCATCGAGACGGGGATGGTGACCAGCGAGATCACGGTCGCTCGCCCGCTGCCCAGAAACAGCAGCACGGCCAGGCCGCACAGCAGCACGGCCAGCAGCAGCTCCTCGCCGGTGTTCTGGAACAGGATGTTGACGAAGTGGGCGTTGTCGTAGGCGACGTGGAAGTGCAGGCCGGGGTGGTCCTGTTCCAGCAGCGCGACCTGTCTGTTCACCGCAGCGATTACCGGAGGCGACCCCGAGGCGGGGTTCTGGATCACGGACAGCTCGACCGCCCCGCCGCCCGCGCCTTCGATCAGTTTCCGCTCCCCGTCCACGAACTGGTAGCCGCTGCGCTGTTCGCGCGCGTCGTCGGTCACGCGCGCCACGTCTTTCAGATACACCACCTGGCCGTTCTTGGCCCCCAGCGGGTAATCCGCCACGGCCTGGGCGTTCTGGGCCAGGTCAGCGACGCGGACGATGGTCTCGTTGGGACCGCCCGTGAGCACGCCCGCTGGCCGCGCGACGCTGTTCTTGTCGATGGCGTCACGCACGTCGAGGATCGAGTAGCCGTAGGCGGCCAGCTTGTCGCGGTCCACGACCACGCGGAGCTGGCGCTGCCGGCCACCGTAGACCTGCACGGATTGGACGTCGGGGACCTGTTTCAGCGCGCGGACGCCCTCGTTCTCGGCCCACGACCGCAGGGAAAGCGGCGTCCAGCCCTGGGCGGCGTCACCCGTGACCGACAGGGACAGCACGGGGATGTTCAGCGGGTCGATGGGCAGTACCCACGACGGCTTGAGGTTCGCGCCGGCCTGCGGCAGGTCGGCCCCGGCGGCGTTCATCACGGCCTGGACGTCGGCCTGCGCCTTTTTCATGTCGGTGCCGTAGGGGAACTCCAGCGAGACCAGGCTCAGGCCGTCCTGCGACGTGGACCGGACATAGCGCGCGCCCCGGATGTCGGTCATGCGCTCTTCAATCGGCTTTGAGATGTACGTCTCCATTTCCTGGGCCGAAAGGCCCGGCTGCTGGGTGACGACGCCGATCAGCGGCGACTCGACATAGGGCATCATGCGGCGCGGCATGACGCCGCCGAACACGGCGACGAGCGCCAGGATGACCACGGCGGCGTAGAACGAGATCACCACCCAGGGGTGCTCGATGGACCAGGCCGAGGCGTTGAAGCCGCGCCCCGCGCGGGCGGGAGGCGGGGGCGGGGCGGGTGTGTCCGAGCGCCGCGCGGGTCGTTCCAGGAGTGTCGCCATGATTATCTCCCCTCGGTCGGCAGGAGCCGACCGCCATCCATCGGGTCGATGAAGTGGTCGCGCCGAGCGTCCGCCTCGGAGTATGTCATGCCGCACTTCTCGCACTTGTAGAGCTTCATGCCTTGATTCGCGGCAGTCGCCGTCGGCAGCGCCGTCGGCCCGTCCGTGCCCCAGGCCACCGCCGCCACGCGCGCGCCGTCGGTCAGCCCCGCCTGCCCGTGAGTCACGACCCGCGTCCCCGCGCCCAGGCTGTCGGCCTTCACTTCGGTCCAGACGCCGTCGCTGGCCCCGGCCGACACGGCGACTTCGCGGGCAGTCAGCGCCGCGCCGCCCGATGGCGCACTGCCGGGCACGGGGACGAGCCTGCCGCCGTCCATCGGGTCGCGGTAGCCGTTCTTCTTCGCCTGCCCTGCGCTGTAGTGCATGTGGCAGGTCCGGCACTCGTACACCTGCGCTGCACCCGCCGCCCCGCCGCCCGCCGCCGTCCAGACGTAAGAAGCCCCGCCCTGCGAGACGACCGACGACGCGGGCACCAGCAGACCTTGAATGGCCCCGCTCCGGGCGATCCGCACGGTCACGGACGCGCCCGGCAGCAGCCGGTGCCCCGGATTAGGGACGACGGCCTCGACCACTGCGGTCCGCGTCTGGCTGTCGGCGGCGGGAAACACGGACGTGACCCGCGCCGCGAACGGCTTTGCCCCGCCCTGGGGGGTGACCTGGACGGGTGAGCCGGCGTGGATGCCGGCGAGGTCGGCGGCGGCGACGTGGGCTTGGACGCGCACCCGGTCGATCTCGGCGACGCGCAGGACGGGGGTGCCCGCCTGGACCAGTGTCCCCGGCGCGACGGGCCGGGCAGTGACGACTCCGTCCTGCGGGGCGACCAGCCGGGCGTAGCCCTGGACCACGGACGCCTCGCGGACGGCGGCCCGCGCCGCCGCCGCGCCCGCCTGGGCCTGGGCCGTCTGGCCCGCCGAGATGGCGACATCCGCCTGGGCCAGCCGCAGGCCCGCCCGCGCCGCATCCGCCTGACGCCGCGCCCCCTGCACCTTGGCGTCCCCCGCGCGGGCCATCGCCTGGGCCTGCTGCACCTTTGCCCGGCCAGCGGCGATGCTGGCGGACGCGGCCTGGGCCTGCGACAGCTCGCTCTGGTACTCCTGCCGGGACGCCGCGCCCGCGTCGGCGAGCTGCTTCTCGCGCGCGATCTCCGTCTTCCAGTAGTCCGCGCCCGCCTGGGCGGCCTGAGCGGCGGCCCGCGCGTCGGCCACGCCGCCCGCAGCGGCCTGGGCCTCGGCCCGCGCGTCGGCCACGCCCTGCACGGCGGCCCCGACCTGGGCGGAGGCTTGATCCAGGGCGGCCTGGTGGTGCAGGCGGTGCGTCAGGCCGGCCACATCCGCCCCGGCCTGGGCCACCCGCGCCTGCTCGATGGCCTGGTCGGTCTTCGCGCCGACCTCCGCCGTGTCCAGGCGGGCGACGACCTGCCCCGCGCGCACCGAGTCGCCGGGATAGACGGGCAGCGCGAGCAGCGTGCCGGTGATGCGCGGGCTGATGTCCTGCTCGTTGAACGCGATGATCGTGCCCGTATAGGTCACGGTGTCCTGGAGCGAGCCGAGCCGGACTGGAGCCAGGGACACGGGGGCCGCGCCCGTGGGCGGGCGCATGGCGGACATGTCCATCGCCTGGGCCGAGAGGACGTCGAGCTGTCCGGGGCGGTGGAAATGGCGCACGGCCCAGCCCGTGCCAAGGGCGACGGAGACCATCGCCGCGAGGCCGAGGCCGTTCTTCGCGAAAGCGTTGTTCATAGGGGTGCCTGAGAGCGAATGCTTGAAGCCGGGACGTGAGGCGGCTGTGCGCCCTAGGAGGGGGACGACTCGGCGCGTTGGCGCGCGTGTCAGCCGTTGGGGCCGGAGTTGTTCAGGCAGCGGGGGGCGCACGGAGGCCGTGCGAAGGGGACGGGGCATGGGGCGAGAAAGCGGGCGCATCAGCCCGGAAGAGCGGCGCGACGGAGGCGGCGTACAATGCACCGGGCGCTGACGCTACGGGCGGGGCGAGGGCCGGTGCGACGCCCAGCAGCCAGCGGAAGCGGTGAAGGGCCGGGGGCACGGGGGAGGAGGGCGTCAGAACGACCGAGACAAGGCACCGGGGGGCGGTCACGCCGGTCCCGCGATCCACCCGGACTGTGCGCGCCGCACCCATCGGGCAGCCGCGCCCGATGACACTTTGAGCTTTGCCCATGCGGCAGCAGGCCATCAGGGCGTCACAGGCCCTCGGCGTCGTCAGGCCCGTGGCGGGCAGGACGGCACACGCGCAGGGCTGGGCAGACGGCGACGCCCCCGCGCAGCGCATGGAGGCCTGTACCGACGCGCCGACGGGCGCGAGCGACTGCGCCCCCAAGAGCAGGGCGAGCATCAGCCAAACGAACTGGCGGAGGATGTTGTGCGGGCGACGTCTCATAACTTTCTGGTTATACCACAAACGCCGCCCCCAAGTTCCACGCGGGAGTGCGGAAGCCCCTTGCATCGCCTGGGGATCGCGGGTATAATGGGATCGACGACGGGCGGCGTCTCCCGGTCACGCTTTGGCGAGCGTAGTTCAGTTGGTTAGAACGCTAGTTTGTGGCACTAGAGGTCGTGGGTTCAAGTCCCATCGTTCGCCCTCTCCCTCTTTCCGGGGAAACATTTCGCTCGGGGTCAGCCTGACTGCGCTTTTTGCAGTCAGGCTGATTTTTTCGCCGCTTCTTGAATGGACCTCTTGCGTAAATCCTTAGCTTCCGCTTCCCAGGTTGAAACCCCGGATTGAAATCCAGGTTTCTAGGAATGCCGATGTCCGCCTGCGCGGACACGGGAATCGGTGCACGAGGCTGGCTCTTCTGGCTGGCTCTTCTGTCCTTACCCTCGGACAATCGCACTGGTACAGCCCTGGAATTCATTCCAGGGGCCTCATGCAAGAGGTCTAGTGACTTTAGGAGCGAGGCGGTTGGTTCTGGGGTGATGGCTGGCTGCTGCAAATACAGCCGGATAGCGCCGCGGATCAGGCCCGCTTAGGCGGCGTAGCCGCTGATGCCCGTCTGCAAGCGATGCGCTTCAAGCCGGAGGTGCTCCTGCGGGAGCATGACACGGCGGGGGCCGTCCCCGGATACCAGGCGGCCATCCGGCTCGGTGCCGACAAACCGACAGCCAGGGTGCAATGAAGCGGAACACAGCCGTTGACCCCAGAATGCCGCTCCGCAGGCCGGCCGCATTGCAGGCCTGGCCTGTATCCGCCGCTCACGAATCGCTGTCCGGTGGCTGTTTCCCGGCGGTCCCACCATCATACAGGGCCACGTCGCAGCCGTCGTAGACGACATAGGCGCGGACACGGCCAGGGCGGCAGACGTCTCGCAGGAGCCCGAAGGCGGCGCGGCACAGCAACACGAGATTGCCGGCCAGGCGGGAACATCCATCTTCCCCTCCCGCGTCGAAACCTTCCATTGCCGCACACCTCCGCTTCGCTTCCTTTGGGCCATTCCGGGTGGGTAGGACAGGTCGCCTGCGCTGCTCCTGCTCCGCCGTCTGTCTGCTCTAACCCCATATTATTCCCCCTGCCACATTAAAGATGGATGAGAGCGCGGTTAGCATTCTCTCACAAACGCCCGTACCTCGAAAGGTCACTGGTATACTGGTTCCCGTGACGGGTCCCCAGTCACGGGTCCACGCGGCCGCCACCCTGCAACCCGCACTTGCCGAAGGAGCCTTACGCATGAATCGCCTTAGTTCTCTTGCATTGCTGGGGGCCATGCCCCTGTCCTTCCTTGCCCTGCCGGCTCTCGCCGCCCCGGCGGCCCCTTTGGTCCCACGCCCGCCCGTCGTCGTCCCCGGCGGCCCCGGCGGCTTCGACTGGATGCTCGTGGACCGCGCCCGGAACCGCCTGTACGCCACCCACGGCGGCACCAAGACGCTGGCCGTCCTGGACCTGAAGACTGGGGCGCTCAGGCAGATCGCCGCCGGCGACGTCGCGGGCATCGCGGTGGACGCGGCGGACGGCAGGGTCTTCACCGGGGGCGGGGATGCCAAGGTCGTCGTGCTCGACGACAGGACGCTGACGAAGATCGGCGAGATACCCGTCACCGGCCCCGTGGACGACATCAAGTACGACCCCAAGAACGGCCTGGTCTACGCCGACCATGACGACGGGGCCGAGGTCTGGGTCATCGACGCCAAGGCGGAGAAGCTGGTGGGTGCGGTCGCCATCCCCGGTGCGCCGGAGGCGCTGGCCTACGACGCCGGGACCGACAGGATTTATCAGAACGTCAAGCCCGCCGACTGCGTGGACGTGATCGACCCGGCGACGAACAAAGTGGTCGCCGTCTGGCCCACCGCCCCGGCGAAGTCGCCGCACGGGATGGTGATCGACCCGGCCAGCGCCCGCCTCTTCTCGGCGGGCGGGAACGGTGTGCTGGCCGTCCTCGACCTGAAGACCGGCAAAGTGGTAGCCTCCGTCGCCATCGCGCCGGGGACGGACCAGGTCGCCTTCGACCCCAGGCGGCGACGCATCTACTGCGCGTCGCGCGGCTTCGTGTCGGTGGTCCAGGAGACGGCGGCGGGCGTCCGCTCCCTGGGCGACGTGCCCTCCCCTAAAGGGGCACACACGCTGGCCGTGGACCCGGCGACGGGCGACGTCTGGGTCTCCTACAAAGACACGGCAGGGAGCTACCTCCAGAGGTTCACGGCAGCGCGATAGGCCGGCTGGCGGTCGCCCTGCTCGGCATCGCCGGCACGCTCATCACAGACGGCCCCACAGACAACACCGGGGCGTGGTCGCATCCGATTTTGGGAGGCTGCCGGGTGCGTTCCGCGCGGCGGCGGGGGCCGCTGAGGGCCATCTCTCCGCGGCTCCCCACGAACCCTCAGCAGGAGTCTCGGGCCTCTCAGGAGAACCTTCCCTGGGACGCGGGGCGCAGCCCGTGTCAGGAGGAACAACCGTGATGCCCTCTCGAAAGGGTCCGCCGTGCAGACCGCCGGGGCGCAGACCGCCGGGGCACACCGCGCCGCTGATCCCGTGCCTCGCGGCTCTTTGCCTGTTCGTCCTTTCAGCCCCCGCACGACCCCAAGCCAGGGAAGCAAAGGCCACGGGTGTCAGCCTCGCCGGACCGGCGCAGGGTGCCGGCGCGGCGAAGTCTTACCCCGCCCCGGTCATCCGTCAGGCGACCGTCTATGTCACGGCCAGGGATACGGGCGACCGGATGCGCGCGCAAGCCCCGCTGCCGCTGGAGGACCTCCCGCAGCCGGAGGAATCGATGTCCCTCGTCATGGTGGACCCGACGCGCCGGTTCCAGGAGATCATCGGCTTCGGCGGGGCGTTCACCGACGCGGCGGCGGAGACCTTCGCCAAGCTGCCCCCGGCGGGGCGTGCCGAAGTCCTCACGGCCTACTTCTCGCCGGACAAAGGCCTGGGGTACACGCTGGGCCGGACGAGCATCAACAGCTGCGACTTTTCCAGCGACACCTACTCCTACGACGACACGCCCGGCGACACGGCCCTGGCCCACTTCTCCATCGCCCACGACCTCAAGTACCGCATCCCGCTCATCCGGGCCGCCCTCGCCACCGCCAAAGCCCCTTTCACGCTGTTCGCCTCGCCGTGGAGTCCGCCGGCCTGGATGAAGACCAACGGCGACATGGCAAACGGGGGGCATGTGAAGCCCGAAGACCGGCAGGCCTGGGCGGACTACTACGTGCGCTTCATCCGGGCTTACCGGCAGCAGGGCATCCCCGTCTGGGGCCTGACCGTGCAGAACGAGCCGATGTCAACGCAGTCGTGGGAGTCGTGCCTGTACACCGGGCAGGAAGAGCATGATTTCGTCCGCGACTACCTCGGCCCGACGCTCCACAGGTCGGGGCTGGCGAACGTCAAGCTGATGATCTGGGACCACAACCGCGGCATCATGTACCAGCGCGCCCAGGCCGTCTACGAGGACCCGGCCGCCGCCCGGTACGTCTGGGGGATGGCCTTCCACTGGTATTCAGGGGACCACTTCGACGGCCCGCAGGCCGTGCACGAGGCGTTCCCGGAGAAGGGCCTGCTGTTCACCGAGGGCAGCGAGGGGTTCACCGACGACCCGGCGCGGGAGTGGGCAATAGGGGAGCGCTACGGCAAGAACATCCTGCTGGACCTGAACCACTGGGCGATGGGGTGGACCGACTGGAACCTGATCCTGGATCGGCGGGGCGGGCCGAACCACGCCGGCAACTACTGCTCGGCCCCGATCATGGCCGACACGGCGACGGGCACCCTGCACTACCAGCCTTCCTACTATTACCTCGGCCATTTCTCCAAGTTCATCCGCCCCGGCGCGCGGCGGATCGCCGGCACTTCGACCGACGACAGCCTGCTGTGCTCGGCGTTCATCAACCCCGACGGCACGGTCGCCGTGGTGGTGCTGAACCTGACCGGACAGGCGCGTGACTACAAGATATGGCTGGCCGGCCGGGCCGTGACCACGACCAGTCCGGCCCATTCGATTGAGACGGCCCTCTTGAAGCCATGAAAAAAAGGCCCCATCCTGGGGGACAGGAAGGGCAGGCGCGTCCGGCCGATCCGGCAGCGGGACGGGGCACGGATAGGGATCAGGGCCGTCGTGAAGCCGAAAATTTCGAGGGAATGAAGTTTTTGAGGTAACATAAACCATTGCCACGGCTATCGCAATGGTCGGAAGCAAGGAAATACGGGAGTGACGCATGAGTTCGAATAAGCTGTTCTTCACGGCAGCCGCCTCGGCGGGAGCCTGCCTCGCTTTCGCCCTCGCGGCACAGTCCCAGGCCCCGCCGCCGATTGGGCCCTTGACCCCCATTCGGCCCCCGGCGACCCCGCTGATCGTCCGCTCGCCTTATGTCAGCACCTGGCAGCCCGCCAGCGCCCTTCCCGGCACCTGGCCCGCCTTCTGGGCGGGGCGCACCAAGGCGATCACCGGCATTGCCCGCGTGGACGGCCACTCCTACGTCTTCCTGGGTGCCCCCCGCTCCGGCGGCCAGCCGATGGCCCCGCCGATGACCCAGACCGGCCTCTCCGTGACGCCGACGCAGTCGCGCTATCGGCTCCAGGGCGGCGGCGTGACTCTCCTGCTGAACTTCCTGTCGCCGGTCGAGCCTGGCGACCTGCGCCGGCAGTCCGTGCCGCTCGGCTACATCTTCGCCTCGGCACAGAGCGCGGACGGCAAGCCGCACACGGTCAGCCTCTATTTCGACATCACCGGCGAATGGGCGCACGGGGACGACAACGCCCCGATCACCTGGAAGCGCGGGAGCGTCCCGAGCCGCCCACAGCCGCTGACCGCCTTCGCGGTCACGCCCGCCGCCCCGAAGGTGCTGGGCGAGGTGAACGAATACCCGATGTGGGGGACGGCCGTCTGGGCGGCGCAGAGCCGGCCCGGCCTGACGACGCAGGCCGGCGAGGACACGGCCGTGCGCGCCGCCGCGATCAGCATCGGCCACCTGGACGGCTCCGTGGACGCCGACCAGCCGCGCGCCATCCACACCCGCTGGCCCGTCTTCGCCTTCAACTTCGCGCTGGGCCAGGTCGGGGCGTCCGCGACCCGGCCGCTGGTCCTGGCCCTGGGCGACGTCCGCGGCCCGGCCGTCAGCTACCTCGGCAAACCCCTCCCGCCGCTCTGGAGATCCTACTGGGCCGACTGGCCGCAGATGCTGGCCGCCTTCTGCGAGGACGCCGACGCCGCGCGGGCGCGCGCCGACCGGATGGACGCGCGGGTCGTCTCGGACGCGACCAAGGCCGGCGGCGCGAAGTACGCCGCGCTCTGCACGCTGGCCCTGCGCCAGGCGTTCGGCGCGACGGAGATGGTCGGCACGCGGGACAGGCCGTGGATGTTCATGAAGGAGATCAGCAGCGACGGCAACATCTCCACCGTGGACATCGTCTACCCGTCCTTCCCCGTGTTCCTCTACGCCGACCCGCGCCTGCTGCGGATGCAGCTCGACCCCCTCTTCGACTACGCCGAATCGGGGAAATGGCCCCAGCCCTTCGCCGAGCACGACCTGGGCGCTTCCTACCCGAACGCGGACGGGCACAACGACGGCGGCGGGGAGAACATGCCGGTGGAGGAGTCCGCCAACATGCTCATCATGGCCGCCGCCTACCTGCGCTACGCGCCCAAGGGCGAGGCCGCCGGATACGCCCGCCTGCACTACCGCATCCTCAAGCGGTGGGCGGACTACCTGCTCGCGGTCCCCGCAGGGTCTACGTCCCCGAACGCGCTCGACCCCCAGTTCCAGAACCAGACCGACGACTTCACCGGCCCCATCGCCCACAGCGTCAACCTCGCCCTGAAGGGCATCCTGGGCGTCGGCGCGATGGGCCAGATCGCCGGCTACGCGGGGGACGGCGCGGGGGCGGACCGCTACGGCGCGGCGGCGCGCGCCATGATCGGGGCGTGGGCGCGGCGGGCGCAGTCCACAACCGGCCCCCACCTGACCATGCAGTACATCGAGGCGGACACGCCGCAGGGGGCGGACTGGACCGCGGGCATCGTCGGCCCGCACGCGCTCCTGCTGCGCGGCGGGGGCGCGGCGGAGGCGCCCCGGCCCGCCGTGGACACGACCAAGAGCTACACGGTCGCGGCCTGGGTCAAAGTCGCCCGGAGCGAGGGATTCCAGACCTTCGTGAGCATCGACGGCAGCCACGTCAGCGGCTTTTTCCTCCAGCTCCGTGGCGACACAAAAAAGTTCAGCCTCAGCGCCGTCGGCCATGACAGCGCCGATCCGGGGGCGGGCGGCATCGCCGGCGCGTCCGGGACGCCCGTTCCGGGCACCTGGTATCACCTCGCGGGGGTTTACGACGCGGCGGCGCGGACCCTCTCCCTGTACGTCAACGGCGTACTTCAGCAGACGGTCCCGTACCTGTCGGCCTTCCGCGCGAACGGCCACACCGCGATTGGGCGGGGCTTTTTCAACGGCGACCCGACGGACTTCGTGCGCGGTGCCGTCGACGACGTGCGCTTCTACCAGTCGGCCCTCCCCGCCGCCGCCGTTCTGGCGATTGCCCACGACGGCGGCCCCGCACTGCCGGCGGGCGGGGCGGGACCGGCCCCGCCTTCGGTCGTCAGCCCCGGCGCGCAGGCCCCGGCCGCCTACTGGACGTTCGACGAGGGCGCAGGTGCCCGAGTGGCCGATGCCTCCGGCGGCGGCAACGACGCGACGATCGGGCGCGGCGGGATCGACCCGAACGATGCCTGGAGCCTGAAGTACAACGCCTTCCCCGACAAGGTGCTGGGCCTGAACCTGGTCCCGCAGGCCGTGCTCCAGGAAGAAGCCAGGTTCTACGCGGCGCACGCCGGCCCGTTCGGCGTCCCGCTGGACCCGCGGCACACCTACACCAAAGTGGACTGGGAGCTGTGGACGGCGGCCTCCACCGACGACCCCGCCCTCCGGCAGGACTTCGTGGACGGCATCTACAACTTCGCCGACACGTCCCGCTCCAGGGTCCCTTTCAGCGACTGGTACGACACGGTCTCGGGCCAGTACCAGAGCTTCATAGCGCGTCCGGCTATCGGCGGCGTTTTTGCCATCCTGGACCGGACCGCGCTGAAGCCCTGCCCGCGCTGATCTGACCGCGAGATGCCCCGCAGGCATCCGGCCCTTCCATGCCCGCCGCGCGGGGCGACTTCAAGGAGAACGAGTGGCTAACCCACAGGCGACCAGCCCGCCCGCAGCTTTCCATTGCTTCCGGTGCCGGACCCCCTTGCCCGCCGGGGTGCGGGCCTGTCCCGGATGCGGGCAGGCGTTCGACGCCCCGGTTCCGGCGTCCCGCACGTCGCCGCCGGCAGCCGCCCCGAGGCGCGCGAAGCCCGGCCTCTGGCTCCTGGGCTGCGCCGGCGTCGCCCTCGCCGTCTTCGCGGGCATCGGGTTCGCCGGGTACAGGGCGTTCCGCAGCGCCCTCGGGGGAAACCTCGCGCGCGGACTCCAGGGGCGGGAGGCGGGTGCCGGGCAGCAGGGGAAATGGACCCCCGACGCCGGCCTGACCGCCCGACTCGACCCGGAACACCAGGTCGGCGAGGCACCCGGCCTTTATGCCCTGCGCCCGCCCCCCGGCTTCGCCCTTCGCGCGGGGACGATGGACGCCGCCGACGGCAAGAGCCTGATCTACGGGTGGGCCGGGCCGGCGGCACCCGACGGGACGGCCCCCCAGTTCCAGGTCATGCTCGGGGACGACGGCGGGAGGATGACCTCGCGCCTGACGTCCGCCCAGGACGTCCAGCTCGGCCTCATGTCCTTTCGCCGAAGCCACCTGAATTTCACGAGTTCACCCGTCCAAAGCGGACTCGTCAACGGGATGCCGTTCGCACGGGCCTACTGGAAGGGCATTGGGGCGCGCACGGGGCGGCGCTTCCACGGCATGGTGTACTGCCAGGTCGATTCGCCGCACATGATCATGATCAGCGGCAAAGACTCGGAGCCTTCGAGCCGGTCGTCGCTGCCGCTGTTCGACGCCGCCGCCCTGACACTGCACAAGATGTGAAGCGGTGCCGACACCCCGCCTCGCCGGCGCGGGAATGGGCGGCGGTGCATCGGGGCCGAAACCGGATGGAACACAGACGGACAAGGTCGCGGGGGCTGCCGGCGGCAAGGTGAGCGCCTCCCATCAGCGCAGGCACGATGGCTCCTTATCCGCTGCCGCCGCTGCGCGTGGCGGGATGCCGTTGTGTGATGAATTGTTGTATAATAGGTTATCCGCTCGCGGCCTGGGCCGGCATGGCCCCTGGGTTGGCATGGTTCCTGCATGGACCCGCAGGGTGAGGCACCGCGCCGCGACAGGGCCGGCCTTCATCTACCTGCCCGTAGGGCGAACAAGGGAAATAGTAATCATCCATGGAACCTGAAGGCGACGGCCTCTCCGCCGGCCACTCCCTGCAAGAATACCTCGCCATCCTCCGGCGGCGCATGGCGGTCATCCTCCAGGCGTTCGTCCTGATCAGCGCCGTCGGCGTCGTCCTGGCGCTGCTCGCCAAGCCCGTCTACCAAGCGAGCGCGAAATTACTGGTCGAGGGGCCGTCCTACAACATGAACACGGTCGACTCCAGCAACCCGCTGTCGTCGCTGTTCCAGATCAGCCAGCAGCAGACCGTGGACACCCAGGTGGAGGTCTTGCAGGCGGAGCCGTTGCTCGAACAGGCCGCGGCCCTCGCCGGGCCGGCCTCGCTCGCGGTCTCGAACGTCAAGGACACCAACGTGATCGTGGTGACGGCCGAGTCCGGCAGCGCCAGGACCGCCGCCGACGCCCCCAACACCCTGCTGAAGCTGTTCATCGCCCAGGACACCAACCAGGACCTGGCCGAGATGGAGCAGGCCCGCCGCTTCATCTCCAAGCAGGGCGCGCTCACCCACCGTAAGCTGGTCGACTCGGAGGCGGCGCTGAAGGACTTCAAGGAAAAGAAGCACCTGCCCGAGCTGGTCAAGAACCGCGACGAGCAGATCGCCGCCGTCGGCGCGCTGTCCGGCGAGTACCAGAGCGCGACCGCCGGCCTGGCTGCCCTGCGCGCCCAGATGGACGTCGAGCACGCCCTGCTGGCCCAGGAGCCGGCGACCACGGTGACGCACACCCAGGCGACCAACGGCGTCATCGCCGGGCTGGAGGCCGAGATCAGGACCGCCGAGGTCCAGCGCGTCGGCCTGACCCAGCCCGGCGGCCTGGCCGCCGGTGCCCCCCAGGTGCGCGCCCTGGACGCCCAGATCGCCGCCCTGCGCCGGAAGATCGCCGCCCAGCCCCACCTGGCGTCCAGCCAGACCAGCGCCCTGAACCCCCAGCACTACGCGGTGCAGGCCAAGATCGAGGAGCTGGAGGCGCAGGTGCCCGTGCTCCAGACGCAGGCGTCCATCGCCCGCCAGCGGCTCGCCCAGGCCCAGAAGCAGGTCGGCGGCTTCGCCGGCCTGGAGCTGACCCTGGACCGGCTCAACCGCGAGCACGATACGGCCCTCGCCTCCGACAAGAGCTTCTCGGACCAGCTCGCCGACCTGACCCTGCGCGAGAAGGCCCACCACGCGACCGCCCGCATCATCGAGACCGCCCAGGTGCCCACCACGCCGGTCCGCCCCAAGCGGATGCAGTCCATCATCTTCGCCTGCCTGATCGGCCTGTTCGTCGGCGCGTGCCTGGCCCTGCTGCAAGAGTTCTTGGACGACCGCATCAACTCGGTCGAGGAAGCAAACCGTGTGCTGGGCCTGCCGTCCCTGGGCCACGTGCCCGCCCTGAGCGCCGAGGACGCCAAGCTCCTGCCGCAGATGCGTGGCCTGGACCCGGCCTCCGAGAGCTACCGCGTCCTGCGGACCAACATCCACTTCGCCTCGGTGGACGCCCCGGCCCGGACGCTGCTGGTGACATCGTCGAACCCCGGCGAGGGCAAGACCACCACGGCGGCGAACCTCGCGTTCGCGATGGCGATGGACGGCAAGCGCGTCATCCTGGTGGACACGGACCTGCGCCGGCCCGCGCTGCACAAGCTGCTGGACCTGCCGGCCCTGCCGGGCCTGACCGACGTGCTGCTCGGGCACGCCGCGCTGGCCCCGCACGAGGTCATGCCGGGCCTGTCCGTCCTGACCGCCGGCTCGACGGCCCCGAACCCCGGCGAGCTGATCAACTCGCGCACGTTCCGAAACCTCGTGGACGGGCTGACCCAGCGGGCCGACGTCGTCATCTTCGACAGCCCGCCGGTCCTGGTCGCCGCCGACGCGGCCATCCTGGCGTCGCAGATGGACGGCACCATCGTCGTCGTCGAGGTCGGCTCGACCAAGAAGGCCGCCGCCCAGCGCGTCCTCCAGCTCCTGCGCCAGGCCCGTGCGAACGTGCTGGGGCTGGCTTTCAACAAGCTGCGCGCCCGCGACTCGGGCGAGTACCAGTACTACCAGTACCAGTACGTCAACCCGGCGATGGACAAGGTGGGCGCGGCCCCGCCCCGGACCCTGCTCCCGACCAGCATGGACCCCGAGATCCGCCCCCTGGGGCGCGGCGAGGCGGAGAACGACCGGACTGAAGGGAACAACGAATGATGGAATCCAATCACGTCTCGACCCACCGCCTCTCGACCCGCCCGCGCCGCCTCGGCGGCTTGTTTCTCGCCGCGCTGCCCCTGCTGGGCGGACTGATGCTCGGCGGCGCGCTCACGGCCCGGCCCGCCGCCGCCCTGCCGATCTCGCCCGTGACTCCTCCGGCGCGCGCGAACGTCCGGCCCGCCACCGCCCAGGCCGCCCCCCTGCCTGGCGACTACGTGCTGTCGCCCGACGACCAGCTCGAAATCTCGGTCCTGGGGCACGAGGAGTTCCGCGCCGCCGTCACCGTCCTGCCCGACGGCTCCTTCAACTACCCCGTGCTGGGCAAGGTCCACGCGGCGGGCATGACCGTGGACGCGCTGACAGCCAGGCTGACCAGGGGCCTGGGCAGCCAGCTCAACCAGCCCGAGGTGACCGTCTACCTACGCCAGGGCCGCGCCCGCAAGGTCAGCGTCCTGGGCGACGGCGGCAAGGGCACGGGCCAGTTCGAGTTCAAGACCGGGATGCACCTCTTAGACTTGTTGGCCTCGGCGGGTGGGCTTGCCGCCGAGCCGCAGCTCGTCCAGGCCACCCTCGTCCCCGCGGGCGGCGGGCAGCCCATCCCCATCAGCCTCTCGCGCCTATTGGCCGACGCCGACACGTCCCAGAACCTGCCCCTCGCGCCGGGCGACGTGCTGTTCCTGGTCGCCCGCAACCCCGAGGTCGGGCAGGTGCAGGTGGTCGGCGAGGTCGCAAAGCCCGGCGCGTACAGCATCATGCCCAGCGGCGTTTCGGTCCTGGCGCTCCTGAACAGCGCGGGCGGCGCGCTGCCCACGGCCCGGCTGACCCAGGCCCAGATTCTTCATGCCGGCCAGGTCCAGGTCTTCGACCTGCGCCCGCTGCTGACCACGGACCTGGGCGCGAGCGCGGGCCGCCTGCGGCTCGTGCCCGGCGACGTCCTCCTGGTTCCCGCCAACAAGAACCGCGTCCTCGCATTGGGCGAGGTGCGGACGCCGGGCGTCCTGGCGATCCCCGACGACCAGCCGTTGGTACTGACCACGGCTTACGCCCTGGTCGGCGGCGCGACCCCGGACGGCGACAAGAAGAACGTGGACGTCATCCGCCGCGACCCGTCGGGCAAGGCGACACTGCTGGCGATCAACATGGAGGACCTGCTCAAGGGCAAGAACGGCGTCACCGACATCACCATGCAGCCCAACGACATCCTGTTCATCCAGACCCGCAACCGCCCCAAGAGCGTCGGCGACATCATCGGCAGCCTCGGTGCCCTGGGCTTCCTGGCCCAGTCCGCCCGGTTCGTCGGGCTGTAGAGGCGATGGGGTGAACCCACCCGATTGCTTCGCATCGCCCCTCCCGGAGCGGGAGGGCGCGGAGTTCCCTCTGGCCTCTTTCTCCTCCCGTTTCGGGAGGAGTACCCGCGTAGCGAAGAATGAGCGCAGCGGGGGAGGTGGGTTCACCTCCGAACCGCAACCTATGGACACACTGAACGCACCCAAGCCCTACCTGACCATCCAGCCGACCGCAGGCTGGCAGGCGATCAACCTGCGCGAGCTGTGGCAGTTCCGGGACCTGCTCACGACCTTGGCCCAGCGCGACGTCAAGCTGCGCTACCGGCAGACCGCGCTGGGCGTCGTCTGGGTCATCCTCCAGCCGCTCCTCGCCGCCGGCATCTTCTCGTTCGTCTTCGGCAAAGTCGCCAAGCTCCCCGCGCCCGCCGGCATCCCCTACCTCGTGTTCTCCTACGCGGGCCTGCTGGCCTGGAACGCCTTCAGCTCGACCCTGACCAAGACCAGCGGGTGCCTCTTGCAGAACGCGAACCTCGTGTCCAAGGTCTACTTCCCGCGCCTGGCCCTGCCCCTGTCCACGGTCTTCTCGACCCTGATCGACTTCGGCGTCGCCCTCGGCATGATGGTCCTGCTGATGGCCGTCAACCACGTCGTCCCCGGCCCCGCCCTCCTGCTGCTGCCGGTCTGGCTGCTCCTGACCATCCTGCTGGCCGTCGGCGTCGGCCTGTACACGTCCGCCCTGATGGTTTCGTACCGCGACGTCCAGTACGTCCTGCCGGTCGTGACCCAGTTCCTCCTGTACGCCTCGCCCGTGGCCTACTCCGCCGCCCTGGTGCCCGCGAAGTACCGCATCGTCTTCGAGGTCAACCCGCTGACCGGCCTCTTGGAAGCCTTCCGCTGGTCCCTGCTCGGCACCGCCGCCCCCGCCTGGGGCGCGGTGGCCTACGCGGCGGGCGCGGCCCTGCTGGTCTTCGTCGCGGGCGCGTTCTCGTTCAAGAAGATGGAAAGAAAGTTCGCCGATGTCATCTAGCGCCCCCTGGTCCCCCAGCAGTCCGTCGCCGCCGAGCGCCCTGGTCCCTGATCTGTCGTCCGGCGTGTTCACCGACACGGCCCCGCACAACGTCGCCGTGTCCGTGCGCGGGCTGTCCAAGTCCTACAGCATCGCCAAGAACGCCGCCCAGCACACCACGGCGGGCGAGGCGCTGATGCACCGGCTGCGCCACCCCTTCGCCAAGGCCGAGCGCGAGACGTTCCTCGCCCTCGACGACGTCAGCTTCGACATCCAGAAGGGCGACGTCGTGGGCATCATCGGGCGCAACGGCGCGGGCAAGAGCACCCTGCTCAAGATTCTGTCGCGCATCACCGAGCCGACCAAGGGCCGCATCGACCTCTACGGGCGCGTCGGCAGCCTGCTGGAAGTCGGGACCGGCTTCCACCCCGAGCTGACGGGCCGCGAGAACATCTTCCTCAACGGCGCGATCCTCGGCATGCAGAAGAGCGAGATCGCCCGCCAGTTCGACGCCATCGTGGACTTCTCCGGGACCGAGCAGTTCCTGGACACGCCGGTCAAGCGCTACTCGTCGGGGATGTACGTCCGCCTCGCCTTCGCCGTGGCCGCCCACCTTCGCAGCGATATTCTCATCATCGACGAAGTGCTGGCCGTAGGGGATGCTGATTTCCAGAAGAAGTGCCTTGGCAAAATGCAGGATGTAGCTGACAGTGGGCGCACGGTATTGTTCGTCAGCCATAATATGCCTATGATAATGCGCCTTTGCAAGCAGGCAATCTTATTGAAAGAAGGGCAATTGATAGCCTTTGGGAATACTAATGAGATTGCCGATCGCTATGTTCACTCTGAAAGTAATACTTTAGCAGAGCGAGCATTTACAAGTATGAGGAACCCACCGGGTGATGAAATAGCTCGTCTTCGTTATGTTCGCGTGACTGATTCATACAGCAAGGTTGCTGAGGTAGTGGATATTCAAAGCCCTTTTTGTGTAGAAGTTGAGTACGAAAATCTCCAAAGTGGCTCTCGTCCTACAGTTATTTTACACTTTGTGAATGAAGCAGGGGTGTGCTTGTTCGCAACTAACGACTTTAATAATCGTGAATGGTGGAACACGCCGCGAGAGGCTGGAATAGTGAAGGCTATATGTTATATCCCAGGAAATCTTCTTGCAGAAGGGCGAATATTTTTGCTAGTTGCACTTGGAACATATAATCCTAATGCAATCCATGCTCTTGTAAATGATGCAGTCAGTTTTCAAATCATTGATCAAAGTGAAGGGGATGGGGTTCGGGGCGAATCTGCAACCGATTGGCCTGGAGTGATGCGTCCTATGTTAGACTGGAAAATAAGGCATTGCTGAAATTTGATTGTAAAGATTAGATTAATGAGGCCACTTCAATATTTTTTCCGCTTTTATGCATTGCATATATACAAGCGAGTACAAAGGTGGCAAGATCGGGCAGCAACACTCATTTTCGCTCAAGGGCTAGAATATATAGGAAGTGGCTCCACAATTTTACACCCATCGTATGTGAAGAACCCTCAGTATATAACGATTGGGGATAACTTTGTGGCCGGGCCAGGGCTTAGAATTGAGGCATGGGATCAATATGCAGGCCATTCGCATCATCCGCGAATTATTATCGGGGATGGAGTCGTTGCCAACTTCAATGTTCATATCGGAGCGATCCGCCGCATCGAAATCGGAGACAACGTGTTGATCGGCAGCAACGTCTTGATAACCGACCATTCCCACGGCACGACCTCCGAAGCGGATTTACGATTGCCGCCCCTGCTCCGTCCGCTGGCGGATAGAGGCCCGGTGGTCATCGAGAGCAATGTGTGGATCGGGGAAGGCGTTTGTATCCTTCCCGGCGTCCGGGTCGGCACGAACGCCATCATCGGGGCGAATGCGGTTGTCACGCGCGATGTGCCGCCAGGCGATGTTGTAGGCGGGATACCTGCGAGGACAATAAAAAGCCCGTGAACATAGGGCGAAGTGTCAATATGCTTGAGACATCACAATCAGACGCCGTGCGAACGCCAGAGGCGCAGAGGCGGGCACGGGTGATCGCACACTATTTGCCCCAGTTTCACCCCATCCCCGAGAACGATCAGTGGTGGGGTGAGGGCTTCACGGAGTGGACCAACACAGCCAAAGCCAAGCCGCTCTTTCGGGGGCACTACCAGCCGAACGTTCCGGCTGACCTCGGCTTTTACGACCTTCGTGTTCCTGAGACCCGGTTTGCTCAGGCGGAAATGGCACGGGAGCACGGAGTAGAAGCGTTCTGCTACTGGCACTACTGGTTTGCCGGGGAGCGCCTGCTCGAACGCCCCTTCAACGAGGTGCTGCGCTCCGGGGAACCTGACTTCCCGTTCTGCCTGGGCTGGGCGAACCACACCTGGTCCGGCATCTGGTACGGCGCACCGAAAACCATCCTGAAGGAGCAGACGTACCCTGGATTAAAGGACCACGAGGCGCACTTCTACACGCTGCTCGAAGCGTTCTCCGACCCACGGTATTTGACGGTAGGCGGCAAGCCGTTTTTTCTGATTTTCACGCCGTCTGAGCTACCCGATCCGGTCCGGGTGACGGACTTTTGGCGTGAACTCGCGGTCCGCGTCGGGCTGAAGGGCCTGCACATCGTCGGCGTCACGCATGGCACCGCTTGGAACCCGAACGAGCACGGTTTTGATGCCGTGACCATCTCACAGCTCAGGGAGGTCCTTTCCGATGCCGGCCCCGGCCTTCCCGCGACGATGCGCCGGAACTTGCAGGGTGTCCGGGGCTTTGGCCGCCTTTATCGGGGCGTGGATGCCTTGCGGGAGCGCTACTCACAAAGGCCACTGCACATCCGATCTTATGCCGAAGTTTCCAAGCGTCTGGTCATCCCCGAACCGCTCGAATACGAGTATTACCCCTCCGTCATCCCGAACTGGGACAACACGCCCCGGAGCGGCCGGCGCGGCTCGGTGATGACAGATTCGACGCCTGAACTGTTCCGGCAACACCTACGCGCGGCGGTGGGCCGCGTGGCCGACCTTCCCGCCGAGCACCGGATTGTTGCTGTCAAGTCCTGGAACGAGTGGGCGGAGGGGAACTACCTGGAACCCGATTTGCAATTCGGCAAGTCGTACTTGGAAGTGCTCAAAGAGGAAATCAGTGTAGGCGATTTCAGCGCGAGCCGGCCTGCGGAACACCCCTCTCGGCAGACCTACTCGGCTCAACCGACACGGTAAAGAAGGCACATGAGCAAGGCCGACGTCTCCATCATCATCTGCACCTGCAACCGGGCGAACGATCTGCGGCTGACGCTGGCCGCTCTGCCGGCGGTATCCGTCCCGGCAGGAATGGCGGCGGAGCTGATCGTGGTAGACAACGGCTCGACTGACGACACTGCGGACGTGATTGCCCGCTGCTGCCTCCCGCAGATGCAGGTGCGTTACCTCTATGAAGGACGGCGGGGGAAAGGCTACGCGCTGAACTCCGGGATCGCGGCGGCGCAGGGGGAGGTTCTCGTTTTCACCGATGACGACGTTCGGCCCTTCCCCGTCTGGCTGGAAAACATCTGCCTCCCGATCACCGGGGGCGGCGCGGATGCGGTCCTCGGGCGAATCGAGATCGCGCCGCACCTGAAACGCCCCTGGATAAAGACGGCGCACCGGATCATGCTGGCATCCACCGATTGGATCGGCCCTTCGACATCGTTTACGATGATCGGTGCCAACATGGCGGTATCCAGAGCGGTGCTCACGTCGATTCCCAGCCTCGATGTCGAACTCGGCCCAGGGGCGATGGGGTTTGCCGAGGAGACCCTGTTTTCCTACCAGATGACCGAAGCCGGATATCAGGTCAAGACGGCGTTCGATGCACCCGTGGAGCATCATTTCGACCCAACCCGGCTGTTGCGGAGGAACTTCCTGAACCAGGCCGTTAAACAGGGCCGCTCGGAGGCTTACATGGCCTACCACTGGTTCTACCGGGACATACCAGACGTGAGGCAGCAGCTCTTGCGCCAAACTTTGCGGTTGCCGTACCACCGGCTGCGCCGGAGACGGGACTGCGCCATGCCCGAGGGCCTACCCGAGTGGGAGATCCACATCGTCCAGTTCAAGTCTTTCTGCCGACAATTCTTGATTGAAAGTCGCCGTCCGCCCAACTACGACAAGCGCGGCTTAGTGAAGCTGCGCGGCAGATCGAGTGGGAGCTGACATGTCCTCATCTGTGGAATCCCCTTCCACCCTCTGCCTGGTCGCGGGCTGTGATGAGGGCTACGCGCTTCCGTTGGCCGTCACGTTATTCTCCGCGCTGAAGCAGCTTGGCCCGGAGGCCGATGTTACACTTCACGTAATTGACGGAGGGATACTCGAAGAAAGCAAGCGGCGGCTCGCGCGGGCCGTTGCTGCCGGACGCGCCGGCGTCACGATCATCTGGATCAAGCCAACGGCACACGACATGGAAGGCCTCGAAGCGGCGAGGCATCTATCGACAGCCGCCTACCTGCGGCTGTTCATTCCAAGTCTCCTGCCCGACGAAATCAAGCGCGTCCTTTATTTGGATTGTGATATCCTTGTGCGAGGCGATCTGATTGGGCTTTGGAACACGAAAATGGTGGGAGCATCCACTGCCGCCGTTATCGATTATGCGATCCCGCAGATTGAGCACCCGTTCTCCGGCGTGAAGGACTTCCGTGATCTGGGCATCAGCCCGGACTCGCCTTACTTCAACTCCGGCGTACTCCTGCTCGACCTGAGCCGGTGGCGAGAGGGGGGGGTCGCCAAAGCAGCATTATCCTACGCCGTCGAGCACGGAGCCGCACTGGGCAACTGTGATCAGGATGCGTTGAATGCGACGCTGCCCGGCGGCTGGCTATCGCTGGACTACCGCTGGAATGTGCAGTACGCCTTGTTTTTCCTACACGATTTGCCGAAAAATGACTTCACCCGTGAATTGGCTGCGATGCGGCCCCGGCTGCTTCGTGAGGCAAAGATCATGCATTTTTCGGGAACGTCGAAGCCGTGGAACCACTGGTGCGGCCACCCCAGCACCGAAGAATGGGTGAAGGCGCTGCTGTCCTCTGGCTGGTTTACGCCGATGGAAGCATTCCGATGGGCAAGTAGGTACTGGGCAAAAAGAATTTTGTTTAAGCTGAAGGTACTTTTCCAGCTTCATCCACTGCGCGAACGTGTGACCTAATGCCCAATTGTAAGACCAAAGTCTTTTTGCTCTGCTCCGGCTTGGGCCACATCAATCGCGGCTACGAATCGTTCACGCAAGAATGCTTCGATGCTCTTTCGGACGTGCCGGAACTGAACATCACTCTGTTCAAGGGTGGCGGACGGTCAGAAGGTAAGCAAATTACCCTCTGGAACCTGCCGCGCAACGCGCCTTTGACCGAATGGCTGGGCAAAAAGACGCGGAAAGGCGGCTACTGGCTGGAACAGATCACGTTTACCCTCAGCCTGCTGCCCCACGTCATCCGCCAAAAGCCCGACGTGATCTACTTCAGCGATTGCAATATCGGCAACCTGCTCTGGCACTGGCGGCGGCTGACGAAGCAAAACTATAAGCTGCTGCTGTCGAACGGCGGCCCCCTCAAGCCGCCGTTCCCGCGCTGGGACTTCGTGCAGCAGATGTCCCAGACCGTTGCCGAAGATGCCCTCGCCGCCGGGCAGCCCGCCGATAGGCAGAGGCTAGTTCCCTACGGCTTCCAGATGGCCCCGTACTCCGGCTTGTCCCATCAGGCGACCGCCGCAAAGCGCGGGGAGTTGGGCTTGCCCCTCGATAGAACGATCCTCTTGTCGGTCGGGGCGGTTAACAGCGTTCAAAAGCGCATGGATTATGTGATACGGGAGCTTGCGAGTCTGCCGCAGCCCCGGCCCTTTCTCCTGCTCGTCGGCCAGCAGGACGCGGGGACGCCACAGGTCGCGGCGCTCGCAAATGAACTCCTGGGGCCGGAGGGGTTCAGCATCAGGACGGTGGCGCACGACGAGATTTCGGGCTACTACCAGTCGGCAGATGCGTTCGTGCTGGCTTCTCTGCACGAAGGTTTTGGCCGCGTTTTTGTAGAAGCCATGTCACACGGCTTGCCTTGCATGGCGAATGATTACGCTCAGGTGCGTAGCCTTTTGGGGGACACGGGCTACTACGCCGATTTCCGGCAGCCGGGCCAGTTGACCCAAATACTATGTCGGCTGCTCGACGACCTTCCGGCGACCGGCGAGCAGGACAGACAGCGGCGGCATCAATCGGTTTATGAGCGTTTTAGTTGGGCAGAGTTGAAGCCCAAATATGTTGCCATGATTCAGCGATGTGCGGCCTCTGCGTGATATGTTGGAGGCAGCCACTTTATGACCTCGCGCCTCGCAAAAAGCATAGACCGCTTCCAAAGCCGCCTGCGGGTGGAGTGGTACCGGCGGCGTTATCCGAACGCGGTGTTTGGGCCGCACCTGGGCATCCGGGGGAAATTGATCATCACCGGGCCGGGCAAAGTCGTCGTCGGCGAGCATTGCTTCTTTGATGCCGCGACGGGTCAGCCCAACAAGATACAGACCTTCGATCCGGCAGCGACCGTTACCATCGGCGACTTCTGTTACCTGAACGGCATCGAAATCGCCGCGCAGACGTTTGTTACCCTCGGCAGCCGGTGCATCGTCGCAGACTGCCTGATCATGGATACGGACTTCCACAGCATCGAGATCAACCGGCACGACGCCAGCGCCCCCGTGAAGACCAAACCCGTCGAGATCGCCGAGAACGTCTGGATCGGCAACCGCACCATCATCCTGAAGGGCGTCCGGGTCGGCGAGAACTCCGTCGTCGGCGCGGGAACCGTCGTCCGGCAGTCCGTCCCGCCGAACGCGGTGGTGATCGGCAACCCGCAGCAGATCGCCAAGATGTTGGCCCCTTCGGCGGGAGAGCGGACCGAAACGGCAAGCCGATGAGCGACCAGAACCCGCCGCTGATTTCCGTCGTCATCCCCACCTGCCACCGGAACGACCTGCTGGCAAAGTGCCTGGACTGCCTGGCCCCCGGCATCCAAACACTGCCGCCGGAGCGGTACGAGGTCATCGTCACCGATGACGGGACGCGCTCCACGGCGGAACAATTGGTACGCGAATCGTATCCCTGGGCGCGCTGGGTGGCCGGGCCGCGCCGGGGGCCTGCCCCGAACCGCAACAGCGGCGCGGCGAACGCGCGGGGGCAGTGGCTGGCTTTCACCGATGACGACTGCCTGCCCGTCCCCGCGTGGCTGGCGTCTTACGCCGAAGCCATCTCGGAGACCGCCGCCGTTTATGAAGGCAAAACCGTCTGCGTGGAAGGCGTCACATCGCCGCTGTATCAGTCGCCCATCAATCTGACGGGGGGCTGCCTATGGTCGTGCAACTTTATGATTCAATCCGCTTTGTTTCGCGCGGTGGACGGCTTTGACACCGACTACGCGATGCCCGCGATGGAAGACATAGACCTGCACGAACGCCTTTGTCGCCGGGGGGATGCACCGGCGTTTGTCGAAGCCGCCGTCGTAGACCACCCGCCCCGCCCCATTTATTCCGGCTTGAAGTCGGGAAAGATGTATGAAGCGAAGGTGCAATACTGGAACAAGCGCGGCCTGTACCGCCATTCGTTTATTGCCTATCTCAAACACCTGAAACATCATCTGCATTGGATGGGACGCTTCGGCTTCCACCGGGACATTTTTGCCGCCGCCTATACTTTGCTTGTTGAAAGCTTTTATGTCATTCCACGCCTTCCCCTCTGGGAAAAAAAGTATCATGCCCGTTATCGCGCGTAACCACTGAAATTATGAAACGACCTCCCTTTGTGCCGACAAAAGATTATCTGTGCAACTATGTCATCAATCAGATACCATTTCACAGCCTTCGCATGAAGAACTACCGCCGCTTGGGCGTTAAAATCGGTGCCGGCAGCACGATCTTCATGTCTACCTATATGCATGAGGCAGCCAGCATCACCATTGGGAACGCAACGGTCATCAATCAGCACTGCTCTTTGGATGGCCGTGGCGGACTGAGAATCGGCAGCAACGTCAACATTTCATCTCATGTCGTGCTGGTGGCCGGCTCACACGACGTAAACGACGGCGAGCATTTCGCGGGCTACGCCAAGCCGATCACCGTGGAGGATTATGTCTGGCTCTGTACCCGCTCCACGATTCTTGCGGGCGTGACGGTCGGGCGCGGCGCGGTCGTCGCGGCGGGAGCCGTCGTCACCAAATCCGTCGCCCCCTATACGATTGTCGGCGGAGTGCCCGCCATCAAGATCGGGGAGCGGAATCAAGATTTACACTACAGCTTTGCGGATTGTAACGACTCGTGGCAGTAAAGAGCATCAGCCATTAGTTCACGCATCAAGACAAACGAAAAGATGGAGACTTTGCAGATGGAGACAATACAACTAGACGAGTTCTTGAAGCAGCATTATAGTCAATCATGTGAGTTCATAGCTGACAAACAAGAAGCTGTCCAAAGAGTCAATCACGACCGTGCCCGAGAGATGTCTTTACGGAAGTCCCTGGACCCGCGCATCGTGAGGCGTCTTGATGCTGGCTTTGCACGCTCGAACACAGTTCACCCCGACACGGGCAGAGCCTTGTATTCAATCTGTTTTGCAAGCGGAACGCAGAATGTATTCGAGACAGGCACTTATTGGGGGTTCTCCACGGCTTACCTGGCAAGCGCCTTGAAAGACAAACATGGTGGGAAAGTCTATACCTTCGACATCTATCAAAAGGCTGGCAAGCACATTCCGAAAAGCTTGATGCCATTTGTAGAAATGCACAAAGGCCTACCCTCCACAGAAATGATGCCCCCGGTACTGGCAAAAATCATCCCGGAACTTTTCTTCCAAGACAGCCGGCATGATTATGAAGGGGTCAAAGAAGAACTTGAAGTCATCGTGCCTCATCTCAAGCAAAACTCCGTGATTATGTTCCACGACTTTGTTGCGCCCGAAGTGCGGCAGGCAGCAGTAGACGTGTTAGACGGCTACACGATCTACGTTCTGGATTCATCTGACCCACAGCAGGTTGGGATCGCGATCAAAAATTAAGCCTAAATGTAATGCGAATTTTGCGAATAGCAGATGTTCCTGATAACCGGACGGGCGGCATGTCGAGGGCGATGTATGGCGCGGGCGATGTTCTAGTTCAGGCCGGGCATCAGATAGACTACTGGTTTAGCGAACGTCTTCAGTCTCGCGCTCCCGCAGGCCTGCGCCGCTTCACGACCCCGCTGAAAATAGCCGCGCTTGTTCGTCAGTCGCAGCGTCAAGGACAGCACTACGATGTCGTCGAGATACACGAACCGATTGCGGCTGCTTACTGCTTGTTGCGGCGGTCCCGAAAAACCCTGCCACCGGTCGCTATCTTTTCGCACGGGCTGGAGGAGAGAGGGCACCGCGCGGAACTGGAATACCGAAGGCAGAAAGGGATGCCGGTTTCGCTGAAGAAACGCTACTCGCCGATGTCGGTCATCCTGCAAGCCATGTACGCCGTGCGCCACAGCGATCAGGTCATCTGCACAAACTCAGTGGACTTGGCCCACTTAGCGGGGGCTGGTGTGCCGGAAAAGCGTCTGTCGCTGGTGCATAATGGCATCGAAGAAAGCCTGTTGGCGGCGGGTGCGTCTTCCCCAGGCGGCAGCGGTCAGCGTTCCGGGCTGCTCTTTGTGGGTTCCTGGCTGGTGCGAAAAGGCATCCTGGACCTGATACCCGCTGTGTCATCCGTGCTGCGCCGGCACCCCGACCTGGTCTTTACCGTCGCCGGCAGCGGCAGTGACGCGGCGAGCGTGACAGAAGGCTTTCCCGAAGATGTCGGCAGCCAGATCAACGTCATCCCCAAGTTCTCCGGGAATGAGACGCTTATTGACCTGTACCGGCGGCACTCGATCTTCGTGTTGCCTTCCTACTTTGAAGGTCAGCCTTTGGTCATGATCGAGGCCGCCGCGTTCGGAATGGCGATTGTCACAACGGACGTTTGCGGGATGCTTGATTTCATTGAAGACGGGCGCAACGGGCTTTTAATCAAGCCTGGGGATGTTGTGGCACTCGAAAACCGTTTGGAGAAGCTGGTTGGTGATCGGAGGTTGACGCAATGCTTGGGGGAAGAGGCGCGGAAGACAGCGGAAAGGCATACCTGGGCTGACACGGCGAAGAGTCTAATTCAGGCTTATGAGCGGGCGATTGGTTCCAGCCGGTATGCTGATGCGTAGGACGATGATGCGCGTGAGGCGGGGACATCTAAAGAATAGCGGCCTGCCTGCCAATTATGATGGGGGGGGCACATTCACAAAAACCGAGTCGAAAGGACTCACACCCATGCCTACCTCTGACTCCGGCAAAGCCATTGCCAGCCGCAACGCCACCACCCACGGCCTCTTCGCCCGCGATGTCGTCCTCCCCAGCCTCGGCGAAGACCCCGACGGCTACCACCAGATGGAAGCCGAGTGGACCTCGCAGCTCTCCCCCCGCAACCTGCTGGACCGGCACTACGTCGAAAAGATCGCCGCCGCGAGTTGGCGTCTGCGAAGGCTCCACCGCTGGCAGGCCCAGATCTTCGAGGACGACACGCTGACCGAAGCGGAGCGCCTGGACCGCCTGGACAAAGTCCTGCGCCACGAGACCGCCCTGCACCGCCAGATCGACACCGCCGTCAAGCTGCTGGCTAAAGACGTCCCCCTGCTCTACCGCCGGCGCATCCGCGAACAGGTCCTGGAAGACGCCCAGCTCTCCGAGCGCGGGTGCCGCGAGGACGCCGAGGACGACCGCTGCGTTGACCTGGAGATCCAGAACCGCCTGTACCGCATCCGCAAGGCCACCGCGCAGGCCATGAACGAGCTGTCCACCGCTCCCCTGGACGCCGCCGAAGACCTCTGCCCCCAGCCGGCGACCCCGGAACACCAGCAGCCAAAAAATTGTCAAAACGAACCGGCCACCCCCGAAGCCCCGCCGGCGGCATCCGCCGATCCGGTGCAAGCCGCCCCGCCCGACGCCTCCCCGGAGTACGACGGGGGCGAGACGGAGATCGGCGGGACGGAAAAATGCCAAAACGAACGGGCGCGCTTCTTCGACGACCCGCGCCGCGTGACCGAGTACCTCGACCCCGGCCACCGGCAGCGCTTTCCCGTCTACCCCACCCCCACCAAGAAGGGCCGCCTGCGGCGGAGTTAGGTCAGCACGCATCACGCGCGCCCCACGCCGGTCAACGCCTTGAAAATACACATCATCGCCGCCGCCCTGCCGCCCCTGCTGGACGGCATCGGGGACTACACCGCGCATCTGGCCGCCGAGCTGGCGCATTCGGCGACCGTGACCGTGCTCACCGGCGCACCCGCGCCCGCCCCGATCCCCGGCGTCCGGGTCGAGACGGCCTTTTCCCCGGACGCCACGCGCAGCGTCTGGAACCTCGTCTCGCGCATAGCGAAAGACCGCCCGGACTGGGTGCTGCTGCAATACAACCCGTTCAGCTACGGACGCTGGGGGCTGAACCTGCACCTGCCGCGCGTCATGCGCCGGATCAAGCAGGACGCCCCCGCCACCCGGTTCGCGCTGATGGTGCATGAGCCGTTCGTGCCCATCATCACGCCGCAGTTCGCGGTCATGGGCACCTGGCAGCGCTGGCAGTTGTGGGCGCTGGGGCGGGCGGCGGACGTCGTGTTCTTCTCCATCGACTTCTGGCAGCGCGGGTTCCGGCGCTGGTTCCCCGGCAAGCCGCTCGTCCACCTGCCGGTCGGCTCCAACATTCCGCGCGTCCCGATCAGCCGACCCGAAGCGCGGGCGCGGCTGGGCATCCGCGACGATGCCGTCGTGCTGGGGCTGTTCGGCACGGCCGGCAGCGGGCGGATGCTGGAACGCGCCGGGGGGGCGCTGAACGCCCTCCGCGCGGCCAACGTCCCCGCCCAGATTTTGTACGTCGGGCCGCACAAAGAGGCTATCTGCGCTGCCCTGGGGAGCAAAGACGTCATCGCCGACGGCCCGTTCCCCGCCGACGAGGTTTCGCGCCGCCTGTCCGCGATGGACATCTACCTCGCGGCTTACATCGACGGCGTCTCCACCCGGCGCGGGGCCTTCCTCGCCGCCTTGCAGCACGGCGTCGCCACGGTCGGGACGCGCGGCCCGCTGACCGACGCGATGCTGGAGCGCGAAGACGGGCGCGCGTTCCTGCTGGCGGACGTCGCCGCCCCGGAAGCCTTCCCCGCCGCCGTCTCCGGCCTAGCCACGAACGCCGAGTGGAGGCAGCGATTAGGGCAGGGAGCACAGCAGCTTTACTCGCGCGACTTCGCCTGGGAGTGCATCGCGAAGCAGCTACACAGTGCGTTGACACAAGCATCGACTCTCACATGAATAACCATCACGTCAAACAGTTTATCAAACAGGGACTAATGCGCCTCGCACCGGAAGTGGCAGGTGTCTGGCAAAGCGCGCGCGAACGGCGGCATATTCGTCATTTTGAGCAGCGCATGGGTCTCACCGAACTGAAGCGCTCTTACCTCACGCAGCATGAGCTAACCGTCGCCAGCGGGCCGTTCGCCGGCATGAAATATCTGTCCGAGTCCGTTTGCAGTGCCCTGGTGCCTAAATTAGTCGGCAGCTACGAGGCCGAGTTGCACGAAATCATAGCGCAGGCTCTGGAGGCGGGCTATACGACCGTCGTTGATGTCGGGTGTGCGGAGGGATATTACGCCAACGGGTTCGCCCTGCGCTTGCCCTCGGTGCCGGTCTATGCGTTTGACATCGATGTCCAAGCCCGCAGGCTTTGTTCGGCGATGGCGAATCTGAATGATTTACAAGATCAAGTCACCGTTGCCGGCAGGTGCGACCCTGAACGGCTTAACGTCGTTTTAACCGGCCATTCGCTGGTGATCTGCGACTGTGAAGGGTACGAGGAAAACCTGCTGCGCCCCGACCTAGCCCCCGCGCTGGCGCAAGCGGATGTTCTTGTGGAGCTGCACGACCACATCAGGCCCGGCATCAGTGCTACTCTTCAGAGCCGGTTCCGGGACACGCACGACATCACGCTCGTGACTGCTATTGACCGTGACCCCGCCTGCTACCCAGGGTTGCTGTTTTCGGACCCGGCGGATCGCCGCCTCGCCGTCTCCGAGTTCCGGCCCGCCCATCAGCAGTGGGCGTTCTTTCGGGCCAAGACGGGGAACGCAGCCGCATGAGAGTCGCCGTATGAAAGTCGCCATCATCATGCCCCTGGCGGAGCAGCGCGGCGGGGGGGAGCTGATGGTGCTGCACCTCATGCAGCAGGGGCGCGGGGCCGGGGTGGAGTGGCTGGTCATCTTCCTGGAGGACGGGCCGATGGTCGGGCAGGTGCGCGACCTGGGCGTCGCCGCCGTGGTCGTCAGAGCGGGACGTCTGCGCGAACTCCCCCGGTTCCTGGGCGCGGTCGCGGCTATCGCCCGGCTCGCCCGCCGCGAGAACGTGCAGATGATCCTCGGCTGGATGAACCAGGGGCAGCTCTACGGCGCACCCGCCGCCAAGCTCGCCGGCATTCCCGCCGCGTGGTATCAACTGGGCATCGCGCTGGCCCCCGGCTGGAACGACCGGATGGCGACCCGCCTGCCCGCCGCCGGCATCCTCGCCTGCTCCCAGTCCGGGGCGGACGCCCAGGCCCAGATAGTACCGAAGCGCCCGCTCCGCGTCGTCTACCCCGGCGTCGAACTGGAGCGGTTCGAGCCGGAGCAGTTGCCCTCCCCCGCCGAAGCCCGGCAGCGTCTGGGCCTCCCCGCCGCCGGCCCGCTCATCGGCATCGTCGGGCGCTTGCAGCGCTGGAAGGGGATGCACGTCCTGGTCGAAGCCCTGCCGGAGATAGTGCGGGCGCACCCCGACGCTCGCTGCGTCGTCGTCGGCGGCGACCACGCCCTGGAGCCGGACTACCCGGCCTTCTTGCGCGGGCGCATTGAGGCGCTGGGGCTGGCAAACAAAGTGACACTGGCGGGCTTGCAGCACGACGTCCCCGAATGGATGCAGGCGATGGACGTCGTCGTCCACGCCTCCGACCACGAGCCGTTCGGCATCGTCGTCATCGAGGCCATGGCCCTGGGCAAGCCCGTCGTCGCCGGCGACGCCGCCGGGCCGACCGAGATCATCACTCCGGGCGTGAACGGCCTGCTGACCCCCTACGGCGACGTGCCCGCGCTGGCCCAGGCCGTCCTGCGCTACCTGGACGACCCCGCGTTCGCCGCCCGGACCGGCGCGGCGGCCCGGCAGCGCGCCCAGGAGTTCTCCACCCGGCGCTACGCCCGGAACCTGATCGCCGCCCTCGCCGAGCTTCTGCCGCGCCCTTTGACTCAAGGATGATGATTTTTATGCGTTTGGCACACTTCTTGTATGTTATAATGTCATATGATCGCCGACGCCGCCCAGTTTTCTCCGCGCGCGGCCGCCCCGCCCCCGGAGCGGAGCTATGACCAGAAGCGGGCGGGGTTCGCCCTCGCCCTTCCTGCGGTTTGCGCCGGCCTGGTCGCCTTGGTGCCGCTGGTCGGGACGGCGGCCATCGCGCCCATCCTGCTGGTGCTGGTGCCGCTCGTCCTCTGGGCGGCGTTCTGCGACACCGAGCGCGCTTTGTACGTCTACCTCGCCTGGTGCTGGCTGGACGGCACCCTCCGGGGGCTGTTCCACTCGGACCCGGTCTCCATCGTCGCCCGCGACATCGTCCTGGGCGTCATCGTCGTCGGCTGGGGCGTCCAGCGCCTGCAAAACCGCCACCGCGACCCGGTGCGGACCCCGCCGGGGACATTGCTGGTCGCCCTGTTCGTCGTCATCTGCCTGCTGCAAGTCTTGAACCCGTCCGCCGCCGGCCTCGTGCAGAGCATCGGCGGCCTGAAGCTGCACCTGTCCGCCGTCCCCCTGCTGTTCCTGGGGTACGACGCCATCCGCCGCCCCGCACAGGCCCGCTCCCTGTTCCTGTTCCTGACGCTGATGACCCTGGTCATGGGCCTGACCTCCTACGTCCAGTACGTCCACGGCCCGAGCTGGACTTGGGCGCACTTTCCGGGCAGTCGGGAGGTCATCGCCCAGAACCTGGCGGCGGGCGACCAGAGCGGCGAAGGGGTGACGGCGGCGTTCAAGCCGCCGGGGACGACCACCGGCGGCGGCGGCGCGGGGTTTTACGCCGGCATCATCTTCCCGCTGGCGTTCGCGCTGCCCCTGCTCTCCGGCAGGCTGGGCTTCCCCAAAGCGGCCAGGATCGCCCTCGTGGCGGTCCTGCTGGCCCTCATCGTGATCATCTTCGTCAACGCCATCCGCTCCGCCCTGGTGGTCGCCCTTTGCGGCGTCCTGCTCTGCGGCGTCCTGGTCGGCGGCAAGCAGCGCGTCCGGGTGCTGGCCGCCATTGCCCTTTGCTTCGCCCTTGGCGGTATCGCGTACACCTTCTCCCAGGGCGTCTCCCAGGGCGGCGTCACCAGCCGGTTTTCAACGACCTTCGCCGACCCGGTCAAGGCCCTGCACCAGGACCGGCGCACCTTTTTCGACGACGCCGTGTTCATCGCCGTGAACTCCCCGATGGGAGTCGGCCTGGGCCGCGTCGGCGCGGCGGCGGGCCGGCTGGGCGCGGGTGCCACCGGGTTCACTGGGTTCAGTGAGGCGTACCTCGGGTCGATCATGTACGAGACCGGCATCCTCGGCGGCCTGCTGATCGTCGGCATCGCCCTGTCACTGATCGTGCACGGGTACTCCGTGCTCCGGCGCGTGGCCGATCCCGACGACAGGTTCCTGGCGACGGCGATCCTGGCACTGCTGGTGATCATCTTCGCCAACTTCTTCGTCACGCCCATCCTGCTCGGGCCGCCGGGGTCCGTCCTGTTCTGGCTCCTGGGCGGCGTCCTGCTGCGCGCCTTCCTCCCGGCCACGGCCCGGCGCGTGGGGGCGGCGGCATGAGCAGACTGCGAATCGCTCTGGTCGCCAACCACGTCCACTTCCGCGGCGGCATGGAGCGTTACTGCGCCGAGCTTGCGACCGCCCTCTGTGACGACCACGACGTCCACCTGTTCACCTGCGAGGCGGACGACGTGCCGCTGGACAAGCTCACCGTGCACACGGTCAGGACGGTCCAGAAGCCGTTCCTCGCCCTATTCGCCCAGTTCTACCGGCAGACCAGCCGCATGATCCGCCTCGAAGACTACGACATCGTGCATACCATCGGCGGCATCACCGCCCGGCAGAACGTCGTCACCGCCCAGTATTGCCAGGCCGCCTGGGGCGACACCCTCCGGCGCGAGCCGGGCGCGGGCGAGGGCGTCACCGCCTACCACCGCCTCATGTGGCGGCTGGCCGGCTACTTCGAGAAGAAGGCCTTCACGTCCCCGGACACCCGAGGCATCAGCGCCAACTCCCGCCAGACCGGCGCGGACCTGGTCACGTTCTACGGCGCGGACCCGGCCAAAATCCAGGTGATCTACAACGGCGTCGACGCCGACCGGTTTACGCCCGGCAACGCCCGGTTCCGGGGAGAAATCCGCCGGCGCTACGGCCTCGCCGAGGATGCCCTGGTGGTCCTGTTCGTCGGCGAGTACCGGCGCAAGGGCCTGGCGACCGTCCTCCGCGCCCTGGGCCGGATCACCCACGAGGCCCCCGACACGCGCGTCCACCTACTCGCCGTCGGCAGGGGCGACCTGGAGCAGTACCGGAAGCTGGCCGCACAGGCGGGGGTGTCCGGGCGCGTCACCTTCGCCGGCCCGGCGCGCGACATCGAGCGGGTCTTCGGGGCGGCCGATGTATTCGCCTTCCCGACCTACTACGAGCCGTTCGGCATGGTCATCACCGAGGCGATGGCGTCGGGCCTTCCCGTCGTCACCAGCCGGCGGGCCGGGGCCTCGGAGATGATCGAGGAGGGCGTCAGCGGCGTCTTGCTGGACCAACCGGGGGACGCGGATGAGCTGGCCCGCAGGCTCCTGCCCCTGCTTTCGGACGCCGCGTTGAGGAGAGACATGGGCGCGCGCGCCCGGACGGCGGCCACGGCGCAGAGCTGGCCCCAGGTCGCCGACGATACCCTGCGGCTCTACCGCCGGAGCCTCGGGCGCGAGGCGAGTCCGGCCCTCCGATGAACCCTGCGACCCTCTGGTGGTGGAGCTGCCTGGCCTATCGGCGGCGGCTCACGGTCGTCGCGCGGCTCTTGAAGGTCCTGAACTTCGTTTTGTTCAAGGCGATCCTGCCCTACGAGGCCGACATCCAGAAGGACATCCATTTGGACCACTACGGGCTGGGGATCGTCATGCACCCCAACGTCCGCATCGGGCACCGCGTCCGCATCTACCATCAAGTCACGCTGGCGACCGAATCCTGGGTCGGCTCGGAGCACAGGATCGTGATCGGCGACGACGTCGTCATCGGGGCCGGGGCCATCGTGATCGCCCGGCCTAATGCGGGCCTGAGCATCGGCGACGGCGCGCGCGTCGGGGCCGGCGCGGTCGTCACCAGGGACGTCGCGCCGGGGCAGACGGTGGTCGGCGTCCCGGCCCGGCCCGTCGGCCTTGGAACGGGGACTCACTGACTCGGGGATTTACTGACTCGGGGATTTACTGAATGCGGATACTCTTTTTAGCTGACGCCGTTTTCGAGGACATCCCCGGCGGGTCGCGCGTCGTGGCGCGCGAGCTCGCGCGGGGCCTGACGGCGCGCGGGCACGAGGTGACGTTCCTGGTGCCGCGGCAGACGCCGGGGACACCGGACGACGAGGCGCAGGGCGGCGTCCGGGTCGTGCGCTATGCGGGTGCGGGCAGGCCATTGGACTTCGTGCGCGAGGGGTGCCGGGCCTGCGCCCGCCTGTGGACGGGGGGGCCGTTCGACCTGGTCCACACGCACTTCGCCTACGCCGCACACGGGCCTCTGCGGGCCGTACCCGCCGGCACCCCCCACCTCCGCTCGTTCTACGGGCCATGGGACGAGGAGGGCTGGGTCGCGGACGCAGACGCGCGCCGGCTGCTGCCGGGGCTGGTGAAGGCGCGGGTGAAGCGGGTCCTGCGGCACCAGGTCGAGGCCGCCAGCCTGCGGCGCAGCCGGGCCGTGGTCGTCCTCAGCGACCACTCGCGCGGCGAGGTGCGGGCGTTCGGCTACCCCGACAAGGGCATCCACCTCATCGCCGGCGGGACGGATGTGGAACGGTTCGTGCCCACGGAAGACAAGGCCGCCGTGCGGCGGAGCCTGGGCCTGCCGCCGGACCGGACGCTGCTGCTCTCGGTCCGGCGGCTCGCCCCGCGCATGGGGCTGGACAAGCTGATCCGCGCGCTGCCCGCCGTCATCGCCCGGCACCCCGACGTGCTCCTGCTGATCGGCGGCCAGGGGCCGGAGCGCGAACGCCTGGAGCGGCTCGTCGCCGACCTGGGGATGGAAAACCACGTCCGTCTGCTCGGCTTCATTCCCGACGACGCGCTGGCCGCGCACTACCAGGCCGCCGACCTGTTCGTGCTGCCGACGACGGCGCTGGAGGGCTTCGGGCTTGTGACCACCGAGGCCCTGTCCTGCGGCCTGCCGGTCCTGGGGACGGCGGTCGGGGCCACGCCGGAGATACTGTCGCGCCTGGACCCGCGCCTGGTCGTGCCCGAAAGCAGCGCGCCCGCCCTGGCGTCGGCCATCCTGGACTTCCTGGAAGGCGGCTGGGGCCGCAGCCTCAGCCCCGCCCTCCTGCGGGGCCTGGTCCTGGACCACTACCAGTGGGACCGGCACGTGGAGGCGGTCGAGCGCCTCTACGGGGAACTGGCCGGACGCAGCCCGGCACCCCGCGCTGCGGAAAGTCCCGCGAAGAACCCCTCGGTGCTGTTGTGACCCCGCCCAGCCGAAAAAAGACGGCCCTGATCACCGGCATCACGGGTCAAGACGGCAGCCTCCTTGCCGAGCTGCTTCTAGATAAGGGCTACGCCGTCTACGGCACCACGCGCTTCCCGGCCACGGCAGGCGTGAGCCGCATCAGCCACCTCGAAGGCCGGGTCCACCTGCTCCCCGGCGACCTGCGGGACCAGGACTCGCTGGTCCGCCTGCTCGAAGAGGCGCAGCCCGATGAGGTCTACAACCTGGCGGCCCACTCGTTCGTCCCCGCGTCCTGGCAGGAGCCGGTCCAGGCGGGCGAAGTCGGCGCGCTGGGCGTGACGCGGCTCCTGGAGGCGATCCGACGGGTTGACCCGGCGATCCGCTTCTACCAGGCCTCGACCTCGGAGCTGTTCGGCAAGCCGCAGGAGGTGCCCCAGCGCGAGTCGACGCTGCTGCACCCGCGCTCGCCCTACGGGGTGGCGAAGATGTACGCGCACTGGATGACCGTCAGCTACCGGGAACATTACGGGATGTACGCCTGTTGCGGCATCCTGTTCAACCACGAGAGTGAGCGGCGGGGGATCGAGTTCGTGACGCGCAAGATCAGCGACGGGGTCGCGCGGATCAAGCTGGGGCTGGCTCGGGAGCTATCCCTGGGGAGCCTGGACGCGCGCCGGGACTGGGGCCACGCGCGGGACTACGTCGAGGCGATGTGGCTGATGCTCCAGCAGGAGACGCCCGACGACTACGTGATCGCGACGGGGGAGACGCACTCGGTCGAGGAGTTCGTGTCGGAGGCGTTCGGGTGCGTGGGCCTGGACTGGCAGGAGCACGTGCGGGTGGACCCGGCGTTCGTGCGCCCGCCGGAGCAGGGTCAGCTCGTGGGCGACCCGTCCAAGATCCGGGCGGCCCTGGGCTGGGCACCGAAGACCAGCTTCCCCGAGCTGGTACGCCTGATGGTGGAGGCCGACCTGGGCCGAGGCGGATGGGGCCTGTGACGGGAGCCTGTGACGGGAGCCTGCTCCGAGAAGAACACGGAATTGCCGACCTTGAGCGCTGCCACCAGGCCGTCCGGGTTCGGAGGCTGCGGGTTCGGAGGGTCGGAACTGGGTCCTTAGGCGAACCCATGGCGGGCTTGGTTTCGCGGCCCGCCGGGTGACTCCTGCTCGGGTCCTGTGCGCCCCGCACCCTTGCTGCCGTTCGGCACAAGCCCTTCCGAAACAGTCCCGAAACATTTAGCTGTCATGATGGGATAGGCAAGCCCGCTCCCGCGCTGATGCGGCGGCTTCCCATGACGTTCACCCGCTCCACGCCTGCCACTCCGCACTGCGGCTCCTTCCGGCGACGCTGCCTTTCTTTCCCCCTCAGAGAAAGCGACGGCCCAGCCATGACTCATCCCGACGTACCGCTGGACAGAGAAACCGGCACGATGACCACGGAAACGCGCCACCAGCGGCTGACCCGGCTTGGGCAGGCGACGCCGCGTTTCTTGCAGGGCGTGTTTCCGTTCACCGGGCGCGGGTTTTTTGAGGCCGGTCCGCTCCATAACGCTTTGTGTTATGTCGTGCCGGCAGGCACCAAGGGGGAAGTGATCTATTTCCGGGCCGGCAACCTCTCGGACGATCTGCTGTATCTCACCCTCTGCATCAACGGTTTGCCCGCCCGCTACTTCCCCGTCGGCCCGAAGGCCGACTTCCACGTGCCGCTGTCCATTGTCGAGGCCCACCCCGGCGGGTCGCGCCTGGAGGTCGGCCTCGCCGCCCCGCGCGGGCTGTCCGGCGCGGTCGTGATAGACGTCGGCATCCTTGAGGAGGCCGTCGGCCCGGAAGCCGTCGGCGCGGGAACCGGCACATGAGCGCACCCGCTCAGACACCGACGCACTGCCCTTACTGCGCCCTGCAATGCGGCATGAACCTCATGCCGGACGACTCCGGCCTGCTCCAGGTGCATCCGCGCGCCGACTTCCCGACGAACAAGGGCGGCCTGTGCCAGAAGGGCTGGACGTCGGCGGACCTGCTCGGCCATCCCGACCGCCTCCTGACCCCGCTGGTGCGCGGCGGCAAGGGCGGTCCGCTGCGACCCGCGACCTGGGACGAGGCCTTGGACCGGGCCGCCGCGGGGATCCGGGCCGCCCAGGGCGTCTACGGACGCGACGCGGTGGGCGTCTTCGGCGGCGGCGGACTGACCAACGAGAAGGCGTACTGGCTCGGCAAGTTCGCCCGCGTCGCATTGAAGACTCCGCACATCGACTACAACGGCCGCTTCTGCATGGCCTCGGAGGCTACTGCGGGGATGAAAGCCTTCGGGATCGACCGCGGCCTGCCGTTCCCGCTGGAGGACATCGCCCAAACCGGGGCGATCCTGCTGATCGGCGGCAACCCCGCCGAGACCATGCCGCCGGTCATGCAGTATTTCGAGCGGCAGCGCGAGAACGGCGGTGCCCTGATCGTCGCCGACCCGCGCCGCACGGCCACGGCGGACGCGGCGACGCTGCACTTGCAGCTCACGCCGGGCACCGACGCGGCCCTGGCGAACGGCCTGCTGCACGTCGTCGCCGCCGACGGGCTGCTGGACCGGGAGTTCATCGCGGCCCGCACGACCGGCTGGGAGGCCGCCCGGCGCGTCATCGCGTCGTTCTGGCCCGACCGGGTGGAGCGCATCACGGGCGTCCCGAGCCGGGACATCGTCAAAGCCGCCCATCTCCTGGGCGAGGCGGCGACGGCGATGTCCCTGACCGCGCGTGGGGCCGGCCAGCAGTCCAAAGGCGTGGACAACACGCTGGCGTTCATCAACCTGATGCTGGCGCTGGGCAAGGCGGGCCGGCCGGGCTGCGGCTACGGCTGCATCACCGGCCAGGGCAACGGCCAGGGCGGGCGCGAGCACGGCCAGAAGGCCGACCAGTTGCCCGGCTATCGCCGGATCGACAACCCCGAACACCGCGCCCAGGTGGCGGGCGTCTGGGGCGTCGATCCCGACGACCTGCCCGGTCCGGGCCGGTCGGCCTATGAGATGCTCGACTCGTGCGGCCAAAGCGGCGGCCTCCAAGCCCTGCTGGTCTTCGCCTCCAACCCGGCGGTCTCGGCCCCGTACGCGCGGCACGTCGCCGCCCGCCTGGGCGGCCTGGACTTCCTGTGCGTCGCGGACATCTTCCTGTCCGAGACGGCGGCCCTCGCCGACGTCGTGCTGCCCATCGCGCAGTGGGCCGAAGAAGAAGGCACCATGACCAACCTGGAAGGCCGCGTCATCCGCCGGCAACGCGCCACGACCCCGCCCCACGGCGTCTGGACCGACACGCAGATCGTCTCCGCCCTGGCCGGGCGGCTGGGCGCGGGGCGGTATTTCCCGACCGACGCCCCCGCAGTCATCTTCGACGAGCTGCGGCGGGCCAGCGCGGGCGGGGCGGCGGACTACGCGGGAATCAGCTACGCGCGCATCGACGCCGAGCAGGGCGTCTTCTGGCCCTGCCCCTCCGAAGACCACCCCGGTACGCCGCGCTTGTTCGGGGACGGGTTCGCGCACCCCGACGGCCGGGCCAGGTTCCACCCCGTACAGCATCGCCCGGCGGCAGAAGAGCCGTGCGAAGAGTACCCGCTGTATCTGACCACGGGCCGGATCATGGCCCAGTATCAATCCGGGACGCAGACCCGGCGCGTGGCGGCCCTGGAGAAGCTCGCCCCGGACGCCTTCGCGGAGATGCACCCCGGCCTGGCGCGGCGCTTCGGCATCGCCGACGGCGACTCCGTCACCCTGACCACGCGGCGCGGCGCGATCCGTGTCAAGGCGTGCCTAACGCCCGCCATCCGCCAGGACACGCTTTTCGTGCCGTTCCACTGGGGTGGCGAGGCCTGCGCGAACGTCCTGACCAATCCGGCGCTTGACCCGGTCTCGAAGATGCCCGAGTTCAAAGTCTGCGCGGTGCGGATGGACAGGGCGTAACCTCTGCCGACGCACCGCCGCGTCTCCCCTCACGTTACACACCCGGCCTATTTTTTCGTCTTGCTGATTTTCGTCTTTCTGAGAGGAGACACCGATGAAACTGAGTGACCTGAAAAACAGCGGTCACGCGCCTTCCCTGTTCAGCGCGTTCCTGCACTTCGACGTCTCGTTCATGGTCTGGGTTATTTTGGGCGCGATCGCGCCGTTCATCACCACCGACGCCCTGCTCACCGGGGCCAATCTGCGCGTCACGCCCTCGGCCCTGATCACGAAATCCGCCCCCTACACGCTGGTCGTCAAAGGCCCACAGACCAGGAAGCAGAACCCCAAGCTCAAGGCCGACCAGCCGAAGAACGTCTACAACCTGCTGATCAAAGCGGGGACGCCCTCGACGATCCGGCCCAGCGACAAGCCCGTCGAGAAGTTCGTCGTGGACAACGCCGCGCCCGCGACTTTGGCCGCCGTCAACGCCGAATCGAAATTTATCCAGATCGGCCTGGCACCGGGCGCGTCGGGCAGCCCCTATGACAACGTCATCGGCCTCCAGTCGGCGGCGGCCCTCCAGAAGGCGGGCAAGACCTTCCAGCCCGTCGCGAACGGCTACCCGCCGTCCACGGCCCTGAAGCTGCTGGCGATCCCGCTGCTGGCGGCGGGATTCTGGCGCATCCTGCTCGGGGTCCTGTCCGACAGGTTCGGCTCCAAGCGCGTCGGCGTCGCCTCAATGGCCCTGACGCTGCTGCCGCTCGCGGTCGGCTGGCAGCTCGCCGACACCTACAACTGGCTGGTCTTCGTCGGGTTCTTCCTGGGGCTGGCCGGGGCGTCGTTCGCCGTCGCCCTGCCGCTGGCCTCGCGCTGGTATCCACCGCACCTCCAGGGGCTGGCGATGGGCATCGCCGGGGCGGGCAACTCGGGGACGGTCCTGGCGACGATCTTCGCGCCGCTGCTGGCGAAGGCGCTGGGCTGGCACGCGGTCCTGGGCCTGCTGATGATCCCGGTCGCGGTCGTCCTGGTCGTCTTCGCCGTGATGGCGAAGGACCCGCCCGCGAAGGCCAAGCCGGCCACCCCCGCCGACTTCGGGGCGGTCCTGGCCCAGGCGGACGCCTGGCGCTTCTGCCTGCTGTACTTCGTCACGTTCGGCGGCTTCGTCGGCCTGTCGTACTTCATGAACAAGTTCTTCGTGGACCAGTACGACTTCCCCAAGGCCACGGTCGGGCTTGCCACCGCCCTGTTCATCGTCGCCGGATCGTTGCTGCGGCCCATCGGCGGCGCACTGGCGGACAGGCTGGGCGGCATTCGGATGCTGACCGCCTTGTACGCCACGGCCTGCGTCATGGCGCTGGGCATCGGCCTTTTGATCACGAACATGTGGGCGACGTTCGCGCTTCTGTTCATCCTGATGGGCTGCCTGGGTATGGGGAACGGGTCCGTCTTCCAGATGGTGCCGCAGCGCTTCCGCAAAGAGATCGGCGTGATGACCGGCCTTGTCGGCGCGGCGGGCGGGGTCGGCGGCTACTACCTGAACCTGAACATGGGCAACCTCCACGACAGGTTCGGCACCTATGGGGCGGGCTTCTTCGCCTTCGCCGCCATCGCCGCCGTGGGCCTTGTCGTGCTGCGCTTGGCCGCGCCGGGCTGGGAGCGGACGTGGCTGGGCGCGGGCGGCATCGCCCACACACCCGAGCAGGCCCGTGAGCGCGTCCCGGTCGGCGCGGAGCTGGAGCCGGCGTAAGGACCGGCCGGGGGATAAAGCCAGGGGATAAAGGGACGAACCTTGTGTTCGCCCCCCACTAACAGGGAAAACAAATCATGTACTCGAAACCCAAGCTCATGCAGGGCGTCTTCCCCTTCGAGGGGCGCGGCCTCCACAACCCGTTCCCTCTGTCGGGGGAACTGACCTATGCCGTCCCCGCCGGCAAGCGCGGCCAGCTCGTTTATTTCCGCGCGGGCAACTCGGCCGCCGAGATGATCTACGTCGCGCTGATGCGCGACGGCAGCCCCATGCGCCTGTTCCCCGTCGGCGCGCGCGGCGACGTCCACGTCGCCCTCGCCGTGGTCGAGGATCTGATGTCCGGCACCAAGCTGGAGGTGTCCCTCGCCGCGCCCGAGGGCGTATCTGGGTCGGTCGTCCTGGACATCGGGATGGTCGAGGTGTGAACATTGCCGAAACATTGCCGAAACATTGCGGAAACATTCGTGCCGTATACTGTCTCCAGGGCCGACGCCGCGCTGATGCGGTGCCCGGCGCTTCCCCCGCCCTGACGATTCCCCCGGCAATGCCGCCGCCCCGAGTTTGATAAGCTTTCGGCGTTTGATGAGCTTTCGGCGAAAGGCAGCACCCATGACGGATCAGGTCCCCGACAATGTACCCGGCAATGTCCCCGACAAGCAGCGCCTCGTCGTCATCGGCAACGGCATGGCCGGGGCGCGGACGGTGGAGGAGATTTTCGCCCGCGGCGGCGCGGAGCAGTTCCACGTCACCATGTTCGGCGACGAGCCGTATGGCAACTACAACCGCATCCTGCTCTCGAACGTCCTGAACGGCTCGCAGGACGCCGCCGACATCTTCCTGAACCCCTTGGAGTGGTACGCGGAGAACGGCGTCACGCTCCACGCCCCCGCCCGCGTCACGCACATCGACCGGGCGCGCAAGGAAATCAGCAGCGGCGACGGGCAGACGACGCCCTACGACAAGCTGATCATCGCCACCGGCAGCCGCCCCTTCGTGCCGCCTATGGACGGCCTGGAAACCCCCGAGGGCGATCCCAAGCACGGCGTCTTCGTGTTCCGCACCCTGGACGACTGCCACCGGATCGCCGGCTACGCGACCAAGTGCCGCCGGGCCGCCGTCATCGGCGGCGGGCTGCTGGGCCTGGAAGCCGCGCGCGGGCTGATCAATTACGGCGTCGAGGTCCACGTCATCCATATCAGCGGGCACCTGATGAACCAGCAGCTCGACCCCCAGGGCGGGGCCATCCTGAAGGGCATCATGGAGAAGATGGGCGTCCACGTCCACACCATGAAGAACACCGCGCGTGTGCTGGGTGACGACAGCGTGACGGGCCTGGAGTTCAAGGACGGCACGACTCTGGACTGCGACATGGTGGTCATCTCGACCGGCATCAAGCCGAACGCCGAGATCGGCGCGGCCTGCGGGCTGACCGTCGAGCGGGCCATCGTCACCGACAACCAGATGCGGTCGGTCGATGACCCGGACATCTACGTCGTCGGCGAGTGCGCCCAGCACCGGGGCCGCGTCTACGGCCTGGTCGCGCCGCTGTGGGAGATGGGGCAGACCCTGGCCGACCACCTCACCGGCGTCAACCCCGAGGCGGCCTACCACGGGTCCAAGATCGCCACCAAGCTCAAGGTCATGGGCGTCGAGCTGGCGTCGATGGGCGTGACCGAGCCGGGCGACGAGCGCGACGAGGTGGTGACGTTCTCGGAGCCGAAGCGCGGGACGTACAAGAAGCTGATCATCCGCGACGGGGTTTTGATCGGGGCCATGATGCTGGGCGATCTCAGCAAGGCTGCTTACCTGACGCAGGCCTTCGACCGGGGGACGCCGCTGCCCGAGGAGCGGCTGTCGCTGCTGTTCGACATCGGTGCCCCGTCGGTCGAGACGACCATGCTGGAGATGCCGGACACGGCCCAGGTCTGCAACTGCAACGGCGTCTCCAAGGGCCAGATCCGCAAGTGCGTGGAGGGCGGCAGGCGGTCGCTGAAGCTGGTCATGGAGGCGACTCGGGCGGGCGCGGGCTGCGGCTCGTGCAAGAAGCTGGTGCAGGAGGTCGTGGAGTGGGCCGCCGAGGGACAGGTCGAAGAGGACCCCAGCGTCCACTATTACGTGCCGGGCATCCCGCTCGCCAAGCCCGCCCTGGTCGAGGCCGTCGTGGCCCGGCGTCTGCGCTCGGTCTCGTCGGTCTTCGACGCCCTGGCCGGCGGCGTCGAGGACGTCGGCAGCAAGATGGGCCTGGCGTCCCTGCTCAAGTCGCTCTGGGGGGCGGATTACGAGGACGAGCGCGACGCGCGCTTCATCAACGACCGCGTCCACGCCAACATCCAGAAAGACAAGACGTTCTCGGTCATCCCGCGCATCTACGGCGGCGTGACCACCGCCGATGACCTGATCCGCATCGGCGAGGTGGCGAAGAAGTACGACGTGCCGATGGTCAAGTTCACCGGCGGCCAGCGCATCGACCTGCTGGGCATCACCAAAGAAAACCTGCCGCACGTCTGGAAGGACCTGGGGATGCCGTCGGGCCACGCCTACGGCAAGTCGTTCCGCACCTGCAAGACCTGCGTCGGCACCGACTTCTGCCGCTACGGGGTCGGGGACAGCACCGCGCTGGGCATCCAGATCGAGAAGCGCTTCCAGGGCATCGAAAGCCCCGGCAAGATGAAGCTGGCGACGGCGGGCTGCCCGCGCAACTGCTCGGAGGCGATGGTCAAGGACGTGGGGGCCGTCGCCGTCGAGGGCGGCAAATGGGAGATCTACGTCGGCGGCGCGGCGGGCGCGCACATCCGCAAGGGCGACATCCTGTGCGTGGTCGATTCGCACGAGGCGGTGATCCAGATCATGGGCCGCTTCATGCAGTATTAGAGTGTGTATAAAAAGCCAGTATTTTGGCAATAAGGCTTCGTGAACGAACGCAAAGCTTACTCGACCGACCTCACGGACACGCAGTGGCAGCATCTGGAACCGCTTCTGCCCGCCGTCAGGCGG
>JAABUP010001438.1_pt1 | contig 49928 bp, 69 predicted proteins | sample 5559201 | NCBI WGS metagenome assembly JAABUP01 (sample SAMN10711887, study PRJNA513373) | rock metagenome | isolation source: Antarctica rocks | place: Antarctica | reverse complement strand
GTGGTTGGCTGCACGTGCTGATTGTGGCATGTAGCTCTGTCTTGATCAAGCTGTGCACTCGATGGCGAAGTGCATAGCACCAATTGATCAACTTGTTCTAAACATTGGCATCAATTGGGACCAGTACAATACCATTTTTTTATCAAACATTCAGATTCCCTTTGTCTGTACCAGTTCTGAGTTGGTTTGCCCATGCACAACAATGGCATGGCATGGGTTGGACAGCTGCTTTGTTTCTGCTCACAGTGCTGATTATGGTGCAGGACAAGCAAGGCTGGCAGGCCACTGCACCGGGTTGAGATTGCCTCCTCAGGCAGGGCTCGCAGCCTGCCCACATTAGCAAACGCTGCTGCCCACACCCACCTGGCGCGCTTTGCCAGCAAGCCTGTTCCCAGAGCATACGTGCCCAAGCGTGCACGCTCGAAGGCAGGCGGCATGAGCGGGCGCACAGAGCCTGTCACCTCGCAAGACTCCCTGGCTGCTGAGGTGCTGCTGTCCCTCTGCCCCTCTGGCTTCCGAGAAACCGGCAATGACGTCGGCGATGGTGTTGTTGAGTCTGCTGCACCGCTGCCTGTGGAGAAGGCTGTACAGTCTGCTGGGGCGCTCCCCATAGAGGAGCCTATGGAGCCTGTAGAGCCAATACCAGATGAGCAGGTGAGATTGCAGAGGCATCACCTTGTTCATTCAGGGCGTTGGTGCTTGATTTTCTGGGCTTTGCTTCTGCACGCAATTTGCTCATGCATAAGAGTTGGCATGTTTACCAGCAAGAGTTGTGTGGGCATGTTAGTTGTCACACCTCCTGGCTATGGAAGTATGTGCAACAGTATGGTTGGTCTAATTGCATGTTGACCATATTTGCTGCAGAAGGAGTTGTGCCAGACTGAGAGGACTCTGTCTATTCCTTTGGTGGACTCACGCGGGTATGGAGGCATGGCTGCCATGGATCCTGCTGGCTCTGCTGTTCTGGATCAACTTTTTGATGGAGCTGGACATTTGCTGGAAGCAATGGAAGCAAACTGACCATGCATCTGCTTGGCTGCATCTTCATGGACTCCACATTGAAACCAATCTCAGTCAGCATTGACCAAAGTGTGCATTCTCGTTCAGACACGACGATTCACTGCCCCCTATGTTGTCATACTTTGCTTCTGATATGTACTCCCTTTCTGCATCAAGCTGTTACATACTGGCGTTTCAAGCATGACCACGTTGCAGGAACATGTTGGCAAAAATGGTGCCAGTTCTGATGAGATCCGTCTTGCATACAAAGTTGGTATGCCACGTCGCATATGACATTCGAGCAATTTATCGTTGTTGAAACATCATTCAGAGGCAAGCAACCAGAGAATTAGGGCACAAAACAATACTGCCATTGAATAGAGTCAAAGTGTTTTGAGGAGACCTTATTTTGAAAGCGAATCATACAGAAATGCAGTGTTGGCTATCAAAATGATTTTCTTACTCGTGCGAAATTGTGTGTCTTGTCTGCAATTGCAAGGGATCAAAATTTAATCATTCAAGCATTTAGACGAAGAGTAAAGCCACAATGCTGAACAAAGACTCAGTGCTGGCAGGCTTTGCAAGTTCGTTTGTTGGAAATTGATTTTTACCATTCTCGCCCAAAATGAGTGAGAAGCCAGCCAAATGGTGTATGGCCATGACTAGATTCTTTTGACTCAGACTCTGGTGCAGCCTCCGATGAGCGTCTTTCAGCAGCTGCTTTCAACTCTATCATGATCTTGTTCTCTTCTGACAGAAAGCTTCCTGCCAAGTATCTCCCTGCATGCACAGAGCAACCGCCATAATTATAGCATGCTTGACTGTCTTCTATGATCAATCACGCACTGCTGCACATAGACAGCTCAACTTCACCACACATCAGCCAATGATTTGAAGATACATACAAGTCATGCAGGGTACAGAGCTGATCCCAGCTGCAAGGGCTTTCGCCTCCACAAGAGCTGAAATGATATGGTATGCAAATTTGAGGTTAATGATACTGTTTCATCAGCACAACAGCACACCTAGCCCGGGTGGTAATCGGCCCTTGAGCTTGGAAGTTGCAACGTGGGATATTCGACATCCACCACTGCGCAAAGACTTTATCTGCATTGCAACCATGTCTTGGGAATTAGTCACCAACAATGTCAGACATTACTGCCAGGAAGACCATTCATTGGCATTAGGATGATGAGTATCATATTCATATTCATTTGACATAGCCCTATTTTCAGACACTTACAGCACCTACAATAAAATAAAAGTAGCATGCAAGACAGGTTGCTACATTACCCGCCACTCTCCGTCATGTGCGTGGAAAATGCTAGACTTGAGGCTGTGCGATAGTACACGTCCACGAGGCATGTCTTCCCGCATTCGCACCAAAGTTTGGAATCGGCCTGATAACCAAAGCACATTCCACTTGCCTTCCTGCAGAAGGCAACATGCATCTCAGTAGAACACAGCAGTCTGTCTATTACTTCCACACTGATTGCTGTCACAGATGTACCTGCAACACCTCTGCTTCGTGTTCCCTTCTGACAACGACTCGAGACAAGTTTATGCTGGAAAAGACTTCAGAGTGATTTGGATAGTCGGTCAGAACATTAAGAACCACCTCCTTCCTTGCAGAGCTGTCAATGTTTGACTCTATTTTGTACGTGCGACCCTGCAGTGTGGGTTGGTATCACATTGACACCTGGACTATGCTCAACAGCGCCAACAGCTGTAAGCTGAGCATCGGCATCCACTGTTATAACCTGGACTATGACAGCAAACCTGGTGCCGCAACAGCAACTGTGTGGCAAAAGTGACAGACAGATCAGTGCAAGCATTGCACAATGCATTCTGTGCAAACAATGATGCTGTGCTAATGATATAAACTGCAAATTAGAGTGTGCAGCAGTGTGCCAGAGACTGTGACATGTAGCCACTGACATATGGCAGGTTCAGCTGAGCAAGCGCACGACAAACAACACACCTTGCGATAAGTCATAACGGCATGCATTCCATTGTCACCATGGGTACTCCTGCGCAGTCAAGTTGGCTGTTTACCGTCGACCGCAAAACGTTGCTATGCAACCGGGTCAAGTTCTGACTTACTCATCGTCGCTGCTGTCTGTCATTGGTCCTGAGTTTCCCTTCGGCGCGCATTCTACGTGCCTGTGCTGCACGTGAGCATGATTGCAGTCGACCTCGACAGTTTTGTCAAATTTTGCTACGAGTTTAAAGATCTGAGGCTGCAAAACTTGAACAGGGGCGACACTACTCCTGCACCACACAACCGGTCCAAACAGAAGCAGCGAAGGCGCCCAGAATTGACTCCGCGGTCTGCTCTGTTGACGACGCGCGCTTCGTAGTGAACAAAGCATCAGCTGGACTCAGGAGTCGAGGAGACGGATCGGCGGGAAGGGGGCCCTGTACAAACACTTCAGGTCTCGACGCGAAAGCCTCGGGAAAATACGACTGGACCTGTCACAATCTATACAGCAAACTTTGCGGTCTTGGGTGATTCTCGCATGCGCTGGACCTGCTGCCGACAGACATTCTTAGTCCGATCCGCCACTTGCTTGTGGACGTCACCGACTTCGAACGTCGGCAGTTGCGTGCGAGTGCGTCTGCGGACATTTCATTGTGCTGGGGCGATGGACAAGTTTGTCACGAGAAAGCGACCGGCTGAGGCATCATCAGAAGCTCTCGCAAGCAAGAAGGTGTGCTTATGATCATTTGTACGACTGCTGAGCGTAGCGGGGCACTCTTACGATAATGGTTCACTTAGGTCTCCGTAAGCAGCACAACAACCTCCAGCGATGCTGCGCTGGCAGATTCGAAGCGACCTGCTGTCCCTACTGAAAGCGCTGTGCTAAACTCGGTTGACGACACTTTGAAAAATGATGCTCAAAAGGCAGCTGAGCGTGTCACTGACGCATCCCATGGTCCTTCACTGGCAACAGCAAGTGTTCAAGCTTTTGGGGGCCCAACGTACGCATTGTTGCATTGCATTGGACATGCCAGTGCCTATCAAGCCTAAGCAAGCACTCCAAAATCCCCCCATGAAACCAAATCAACGCTGCACATCAATTTGCTTGCTAGTTGCCTTCTCACCCGTGGTTTGCTGATTGAGTAACAAACTCCATGATGCCAAGATCAAAATGTTGATCATTGCAGGTCTGGCACTGTTTCTGCAGTGACAGCTTCAACTGCTGGTCCAGTGCCGATACTTTCAGGGTTGCTGAATGACAACAGTTGGAAGCCACATCTGGCCGACGAATTCCGGAAACCATACTTTGTCAAGCTTGAGAAATTCATCAAGAATGAGTGGGCAACTCAACAAGTCTTCCCAGCATCTTCAACGATTTTCAGGTTTGCACACTGCCAGCGGCTGGCATGTCGAAGTGTCTATGTGCACTCATCCTGGAATGATTCCAATATGGCCGATGCTCTTGCTGAAATGGTCTGGCATGCAGGGCGTTCAACACATGCCCGTTTGATGATGTCAAGGTTGTCATCTTGGGCCAGGATCCTTACCACAATGTCAATCAGGCCATGGGTATGCAGCCAACTCTGCCTTGGATACTTTGTATAGATGGCATGTTTCCAGGTGATACATGTTGAAGTCAGGCGGGGTGCTCTGCAGGTCTCAGTTTCTCAGTGCCTGCTGGTCAGCCTGTCCCCTCCAGCTTGAAGAACATGTACAAGGAGATTGCCACTGACTGCGGATGCACAGTGCCAAAGCACGGCAGTCTTGTCAAGGTCAGCTGAGGTTCTTGATGACAGAATTCAAATCACCTTGGCAACTTATGCCACCTGGTCAATTGAACAGGCAACAAGCTACACATGCAATTCTTGATGTAAATGGTGTGCACACAAGCTTTGAAATTGGCCAACAAAATATGGTGCTTACAGGCACCGCTCAACACAGTCATAGACCTCTTGCACAGCTTGCATTCACACCATTTACATCTAGACTCGCATGTGTAGCTTGTTTTATGGCCAATTTTGTACACCAGCGGTTCAGCCAAACATTCCACTCAGACAACATCATCCTTCTTGTTGTTCCCTTCTATCATAAGTTGACATACTGTGCTTCATAGGAACACACATGCAGAAGGCACCCATGCACAGGCAGCTCGACCTGATCAAAGCTGTTTTGCATGCAGTGGGCTGAGCAAGGGGTGCTTCTGCTGAATGTGTGCTTGACAGTGAGGGCGCACCAAGCCAACTCACATGCCAAGCAAGGATGGGAGCCTTTCACAGATGCAGCCATCAGCGCACTGAACAGGAAGAAGAGGAATGTCGTCTTTCTGCTTTGGGGAAAGAGTGCTGAGCTAAAGGCAAAGGGCGTGGACAGAGCGCGGCATCATGTCCTCACTGCTGCCCATCCTTCAGGCCTGTCTGCTAACAGAGTACGTTTTAAAATGACTTAGTACCGTTTGGTTTGCATCGTGCATGTTCTCATAGCTTTTAGTTGGCCTCGATTTATTGCCACTAGGCAATGTTGCATAAGAAGTATGATCTCATTTTGCATGGCTGTAACTGCATGTGCAGATTCCCTTTCAGCATATGGTATGAATGCTATAGCAAGTACGAGTGACCTTGACGCTCTCCAGCTCAGCATGAGCTAGATACATGCAGGACATGTCTGTTCAGCAACCTGTTCTGTGCATGCCTGTGTTGCCACTCCATTGCTATGCCCAGATTTAGCTTTGTTGCTTGCAGGGATTCTTCGGTTGCAAGCACTTTTCAAAAACCAACACATACCTTCAGGACCATGGTCTGTCTCCAATCGATTGGCAAATTGAAAACGAGAGCAACAAGATATAGTATACAGACTGAGTTGAAAAATCTGATGTAGCAGTGTGCTTAGGGTATAGCTGCGACGTCACGCCATTGTCATCCTTAATATGATTCTTGCTGGGAAGCGGCCATACAAGGTCAGCAACGGATGCTGACAATCTTGTCTTCACGCTTGCTTTGGTCTTGTGTGCCTTACAGCACCAAGCCACTATCCTTGTAACTATCTGGCCTCTGCTACATCTGAGGCCCCCATATTTGCATATGGGTACGAACCTAGTGACCTTCAGTTTTCTGAGAGCCAGCCTACGAGATGCACTACATCAAGCTACAAACAACTTTGACTAAGACGACACAGTCTAGGCATTTTACTATGCTTGGCACGGCAGAGCGTCCTGGCAGATAACATCGAATCCAGCCATTCAAGGAAGCACATTGCTTACACGAAGGCCACAAATGCATTGAAAAAGCTACTGGTGCATGATACCAGGATTGCTGGAGCATCAGCGAGTTCAGGAGACAAAACAGTACAGGGCTGACAACTGTATGACCCAAACTCTGGCAAAACAACACTCTGCATCTTTGCCTAAAAATTGGGTTAACACAAGTTCAGAAAACGGCATTAAAAGCTTGGTGGCGACAGCAAAAATGCATCGGTGAATGCAGCCAACAGCAGGCAGCAGCTTGCTGCATGTTGAACCTTGGCATAGCACATAGATGTAGAGGACTGAACAATCAGAGGACTGAACACCCAGTATCAGTCACGGACAGGTGATCTGGAGACGCTTCTGGCTGGGCTGCCGCGTGGCGATCCTTCCACTTCCCTGCACACAACACTTTGCATCAAGACACTTGGGACCTACAAAATCGAGAGTGCCCAATCAAGTGAATTTGAGCTCTGAACATATGCTCCGTCAGAATCCTCACCTTGCAGGTGATCTGCTGACAGAGCGTGCAGGACTGCGCCTGGGAGATGCACTTCTGCTGCCTGATCTAGCTGGGCTGCGGCTGTAGCTTCTGCCACGGCTGCGCCTAGGGGGTGACCTGCTGCGGCTGTAGCTACGGCGTCTGCTGTGGCGAGGGGGGGATCTGGACCTGTGTCTACCTCCCCCCCTGTCCCCTCCTCCTCGGGCGGGCGGCCCTGCATCTTCAGGCCACAGCATTCACAGACCTGACCATCATTATGATATGCATCACTCAAAACACATGGACATGCCTGAACAAAGACAGCATGAACACAGAAGCGCACTTTGACGACGTGGCAGCATTGTGTAAATGCTCTGCTGCCTATGAACACCCACGTGGCACACAAGATCATGAGCTGCACAGCGCAGCATTATGGTAAAAGCGTGTGCATTCCCACATGCAGATGTCCAACATGCAGATGTCCAAACATGCAGATGTCCGACATGCAGATGTCCGACATGCAGGTATCCGACATGCAGATGTCCGACATGCAAGTGTCCAAACATGCAACACAAGCAAGCTCACCATCTCTCACAATCATCTCTCTAGGGGTCTTTCTGGCCTCCTTGGACTGAACTACCTACAAAGCAGGGAAATATTGTCTGCGCAAGCTACTGTATTGTGGAAATGCTGAGGCAGTGTTGTGACATAGGGCCACTGCACCACAAGCAGCGCAGTCCATTGTCAAGCACATGTCTTTCCCTAATCAAATAGATCCCTAAGTGAAACACCTGTTTGTCAGGTGCGGTTGATTGCCCTCAAGGGTTTGAGGGGTACTCGTTTGACTGCGAGTTTTAGCAGTCAGCTACCAGCAATGAGTTGTCGCTCCTGCCTTCCACTATGAGTGGGCCATGCATATTCCCACAGATTTAACTGCCAACTCACATGCTTGCATACAGTAAGGTCAGAACATCTGATGTATGCAATCCTCTATGCGAAAAACCTTCCACCACTTTTCATGCTGTCATTTTGGCAGAATTGAGCATGCGTAGTCTCAAGCACTTCTGATGGCAGCACGGCAACTAAGACTGCAGAGGCCATAGAAAAAGCATCTTGACAACCATACCATCATGCATTCCAAACCATTGATGATTGGAGTGCCTTAGCTTCAGCTTCCTGCTTGAAAACTTCAGACACACGCTTCTTCACAGTAATCAACAACCCTCATGGCCTTTGCAGTGTTAGTGACTGTTAACCTACTCACTTCAAAGTGTTCCTATCATCGTCAACATGTGGTCTGATTCAGACTGAATAGGTTTTGCAACTGCAACTAATTTTTGCGACTATTTTTTGCAATTACGGCCAGGTTTGCCTCTCAGCTATTGCCCTCAGCTTGACAAGAACAGAAGCTGCTCATTTGAGGCGTATCGTTGGTTATGTTTTCCAAATGTTCTGAACCTTTTGCACCTCAATTTACACAGCATCAAATGCTGGTGAATATCTTGACCAGCATGTGATACTTGTGTAAATTGCTGACATTGCTGTGGTGGCAATAGCTCAGTGTGTTGCCACATATGATACAAATTTTGTTTGGCTGCTTGCAGCTGACACTCAAGCCTGTCAAGCATCCAGTTCTATCTGAAAACAATGGAAGAGGTAAAACAGTCATGACAAACAGTTGTGCTTTTCTGAACTTATGCAACAAGCGACCAGACGAGCAAATGCCTGCTTCAAATTGCCAAATATTGATGAATCTGTCACTGATTTCAAAACCAACAAAGTTGGTGCATGTGAACAGGCTACCCCGCACAGTGCACATATGATGACAGCGTCTGTACCGTGATATCTCTGCCACCAATGTTGGCGCCGTCCATCCGGTACATGGCATCATCAGCATCGCGAGGATCACGGTACTCTATAAATCCAAACCCTCTTGACCGCCTGCAGAACATCCACAAAATGGTTGATTGTCATTATCTTGTCAGCAATGAAAGCATGCACGGAGTAAGGTCCTGGTCTGTGTGAGCTTGCAATGCAAGGGCTGCACCTAGTAAGGTTCCTGGAGTTGTCTGCTCAAGATCAAAGGGACGGCAACGGTTATTGTTAGCCTGGGCGCTGTTTAGCAGGTAATGTGACGTACCGCCACAGCCTTGAGTGCACATTGTATGTGCTGGCTTGGGGCATATGTACAGCTTGAAGCCATCATGGGCTTGTGGGGACTCTAAAACTCAACGAAGACAGCTTGAATGCCTTGGTCTTGACCAGTGCTTGATTCTTGTGCTCTAAGGCTTGCAACCTCTCTTTGCTATGCTTGCTGAATCTTGCTCTTGCTTACGAACACCGAGGTTCTTTGACTGCCATGACCTTCTCGCTACTGGCTTGTGCAAGATATATCGTTGGGGACGCAAATGTGTCGTACCCTGTATAATAATCCCTTGGTAGGTAGACATCGCGGATCTCCCCAAAGCGCTCAAACTTCTCACGCACTTCATCGGCCCTAAAACAGAACCTTCCATTTACTTCTTGCAAAAGTGCAGTGTCAGCAGCGAAAATTCGTACGCGAGCCAGATCTCTACCTGGCATCCAGAGGAAGATTTCTGACCAGCAGCGACACCCTCTGCCGGGACCTGTCGTTGTACCCCCGAGACATGGCAGGAGACTCAGGAGCCTCGAAGACTGTTTGCTGTGCGAGGTCGCAGCAGATGTTCAACCAACTGCAAGTCGCCGGCTGCTAGTTTATGAGGCTTCTTCTTCATCACAAAGCCAGGCAAAAAACAGAGTACTGAGAATCTTGCAAATGCTGGCCGCTTATGATTTACTAACTAACACTGGCGCTGGCTGCAAATGTATGCCTCCACGTGATGTCATTCAAAAGATGATTTGAACAAACCTGTGTAACAAGAGAGTTATATTTCGATAACAACATAATGGTTTCATGGTTTCATAGCAAAATTGTCTTGTTGTAAGAAAGCCTGGCTGGAAGATATCTGTACTGCCAGTCAGCTGCAACAAATTATATTGACATAGACTCTGTAGGCTGTAAAGGTATGTTAGTAGAAATAATGTAGTGTTTGTCATGACTGAGAGCACAGCAACAATATGCATTCGACACATACAAGGTCCACCCACACACACTTCAATAGCTGTTTCAGCATATCGCAACAACATCAACAAAACAAGCAGGCCACCCAACAGTGTGCACAGCTATCTTTGGCAATTCAAAGCTTATAGCTCTTCAAGAAACTCTGTGCTTCCAGGTACCGGTTCTGGATGCTTTCAATCAGTTCACTGGTGCTCTTGTAGCTATGCATTGAGCTTGCCGGGCTTGCGGGCGCTGCTGGTGCTCTCATGCTTCTAGCAGGGGACTGCTGTGCCAGAGCAGACAGGCCAAGCTGTCGGCTGACACCAACATTCCCTGGTCTGTAGCGTGGTGTGCCAGCTGTGCTTCTGGTTGGGGAGGCTTCTACCCCCTGCAGTGATTTACCCAGGACATCAATCACTGTGTGTGCACACCTCTAACAGCATGTTAGGTGCCACTGGTAATTTTGTCAGCCACTGGGGCTGACTAACAGCATGTTTTGCATGCAGTACTACATGATGTGAGGCATGACAAGTCAGAGCAATTTGCTCCATGATTGCATGCATTTACAGTCTGCCAAGCATCAACTATGACACAACCGTGCTGTGCTCCCACTGCTGACCGTGTGTCGGAGTGCTCTCCTTGTTTGAAGGGCTGGACGCTGGAGCAACTTGCATCCGAGACTGCTGACTGACACGAGCTGTGACTGATGAGCACAACATGAAGTAAGCGATGTCTAAGTGCAGCACATACCGTACAGCGATGAGGCGTGGTCATAGGGGGTTTACTAACAGTATGTGGTGCTGTCAGTCCAGCTGCAGCCTTGTCTTGTCTGGTCTTGGCAGCTGGGGGTGACAGACACACTGCAATCTCCGCGCTGCGCGGAGCACCGCCGGCGTCACCTGCTTGGGCAGCAGCAGCACTGCGCTGCCTCTCAGCTGCAAGCTCACCTGCAGTTTGGTTTCAGCTTGTCAGTATCCTCTGTAGGTGCCCAGGGAGCCAAACTTGTAAGTAAGTGAGATAAGAACAAGCCCTACTGTCATGAGGCCAAATGACAAATGTGTGTCAGAATGGCGGTGCTTGCTGAGCGCAAGATGGTGTGACTGGGTACTGAACTGAAGCTTGAATGCATCCTGCTGTTGATTCCACAAGCAACCCACAGGCTGCAGAGGCTTTGTGGCAGGCAGAGCAGACAATCTTGATCTTCTGAGCATGGAGTCAATCCCCTGAGGTCATGTGACACAAGGTACATCATTGGTTACATACATACTTGAAAACAAAGAAGCAAGCCAGTCAATATGGTGATGCTCTTGATGCATGGTGTCCGTGCACCTCACAACTGCTACATGCTGGCACAACTTGTCGCATAGACAACTGCAGACAAAGACCTCAATGACAAGCACAGGAGGTGTTGCTCACCCTCCACAAAGGTGAGGCGGCCCTCTAGCAGGGTGATGCGGGCCTCCAAGGTGTGAGCTTGCCGCTCCCCATGCTGACGAGCCTGGGCCGCTTGCTCTTCTGCTGCCGCCAACCTCTGGTGTAACCCCATGTCCACTCCACTCAACCTGCCACCACCAGGCTGCTGCTGCTGCTGTTGCTGCTGCTGCTGCTGTGCTGACTGCTGCTGCTGCAGCTCACTCATCGTTTGCCCCTGCAACTGATCTAGCAATTGGCCCTGCAGCTGCCCATCAGACTGCCCTTCATGTGGCCTATGGTGCTGTACTAAGTGGTGATGTAGTCCTTGATGAGGCGAGACCGGCGGCTGCCTTGCGTGCGGTGGCAAGCTTGGGGCCGAGGTATGGGAGTAGCCTGCTGTTGCAGGGCGCTGCGTGATGGCCTGGTACTGCAGCCCAGAAGTGTCTGCCTGCTGTGGCAGCTGCTGCTGCTGCTGCCTGGCTGGCATGCTTGGGAAGACATGGCGGCGGTGCAGGTGCTGCTGCTGCGGTGACTGATAACCAGTCGCACTGAGCGCTTGACCAGTATCATGACTCAATGCAGGCCTCCCATCTGCATGTACACTTGGCTCAAACGGGGCAGGCAAGCTTGCTGCTGCAGGGTCCCTGTGCAGTTCTTGCTGGTGCAGTCTATTGTGCGTGTGCCCAGAGAGACCAGCTGAGTGCATGGACATGTATCTCGTGGCCTGCTGCTGGTCATGCGCTAGATGGGGACCAAAGGTCATCATTCTTGAAGCATCCTGACTGAGCTGCTGTGGGCTGGCCTGCTGCACAGCAGCATGCCCAGATACAGCAGACAAGCCTTGTTGTTGAGCGCTGACGCCTGTTGGGTGCTGGGGGCCCGCACCCCCTGGGTAGGTGCTGGGGTGAGGCATGGGTGGGCCCTGACTGCGGGGCTGCTTCTCAGGGCTGGGCATAGGTGACTCACTTCCAAAAGCTGGATTCACAAACCAAGCCTGTGTAGCAGCTGGCATGCTCCCTGCTTTACCCTGAGCCCTGCTCTGACTTTGGCCTCCGAATGCATGCTGCTGCTGTGCTGGCAGATGACTAGCTGACTGTGAGAGCTTATCATAGGGGCCATGCAATGGCACTGCTGCCATGCCATGTGAGGCGTGCAGGTGCCCAGATTGCATGGACAGAGCCCCCAGAGCATGGGTTGGCGGGCCCCAGGGATTGGGGTCTATGTTCTGGGACTGGTCCATGTGTGCCAGCTGGGCTGAAGATGGGCCCAAGCGTGCTTGCAGGGCAGCAGCTGCAGAGGCAGATGCTGTGTCAGCATCTGATACAGCATCAGAGTGACGCTGCACTCGGGGCTGCTGTGGTGCCCTGGGCAACTGCAAAGTGGAATTGTGTTAGTCAATGTAGAGTCATCAGTCAGTTGAGTGATTAGTAACAGGCATGGCAAGGGCCATACAAATAGTGGATTCATCTTTAATGCAGATAAAACTGAATGGCAATCGCTAGCTTTCAATACGTGTGCAGCATGATACGCTAGAGCACTGCTGCCAGTGTCATTCACTGTATCATCATACACCTCGTCAAGTGCATGACATTCCAACAGCTGGCAGGCTGCAGATCAATACAGTTGTGGGTGTAGGTTTGCACATGTGCAGCCCATGCCACGCTCACTGAATTGCATGCACACAAGAAAGGCTGCAAGTACTGCACACATTGAGCAAGTTGATGTATATGTAAATGACAGCTTCATGCCACAAAAGGGGCACAGGTAGTCAGGACGACCCAGTAGGGCTGATACAACATGCTTTTTGATAATGAGTGTGGCAGTCTATTTGTGTCAGCAGCATGTAGGATGCTTGTGATATTGGTGCTTACCCCAGATTTGGCTTTGGATTTGCGAGAGCCTTTGCTAAGTTGACTCGCAGCCGCTTTTCCGCTAGTTGTTGCATCCTTGCCAGACTGCAGTAGAGTTGCAAACACGACTGAGCATTAGTAGCTCTGCTGAGCATGCAGTGCTTGAGAACAAGAGAGCAGATCAATGCTCAAAGTATACCTTGGTTGGTGCACTGGCAGCTGCAAGCCTGGCTCTACGCACTGCAGCGTTATGGAAGCTCTTGCAGTAAGCAATGACATCAGACACCAGCATCAGCTTTCTCTCAGCAAAGCCCTACATGTCAATGTAGATGGTCAGAGACTTGAAAAAGCACTTTGAGCAAGCACACTGATTGGCAATCGAAAACACATGGTTCACCTGTTCCAGGAATTGTGGTGCTGTCAACACGGGCCGTAACCCAAATTTATCCCTAAAGACCTTGAAGGCTACCTCAATGAACCTAGCATCAGTCTTCCCTTGCAACTGCATGTGTCATGTATAGATTACTATGCTGTGAGCACCTCTGACTGGCTAGGACTGACCTTTCCAACATGGCTGATGCCCTTGCTTACCTCATATCCTGCACTGACAAGTTGGTGTGCCACGTGCCTGGAAAACTTCAGCAAAACATAATTCAGAACTGGCAAAAAAGTTGCTGCCACCCCGAGTTTTGCTCTGCAGACAGCCAAGCTAATCAGCCTGGCTGAATCATTGTGTTTGTGGCATGTTATCTGCTTTGGTCCTGTCGGTTACCCGGTACAGTCTAGGTCTGCTGGATATCGTATGTGCCTAAGCTCACTCCTCAACCGCTCGACGCTCCCTTGCACATCACCAGTGGCCATATCAACCGCTCAGGGCAACAAAAGCCCGACCGCACCGTTGTCTCGTTCAACCTGACGCTATTTCAGAGCAGTTGCAGCCACTGTTGATCAGGTTTCAGACGGGACCCGGCAACTATGGCACTATGTAAGGATGCTGGGGGTTGAGCACTGAGATAGCTTGCAAGCCTTCATGCAGTAAAGCAGGTTCGTTGCGACATCACAGTGCTGCAAGCGGCGATTGTGTAAGGACTTCGAGGTCAACAACCTTTCAAAATCCTGTCACGGGCTGTCGTTACTATTACGGCTCCCAAGAGGCCAACGTAAATCGTACAGTAACAGCTTGAGTCACTGATGACTAAGATGCCCATTTTCAAATTTAGGGTTGCCGGCAGGTTTTGTCTGAGCCGTGTGTCGGTCAAAGGTGAAACCGTGATCCAAGCTTGTGTCAACAAGATCGGTGCAACCTCGCGATATCCTATGTTGCAGCATCACTTTGCGTTTGATCGTGTACGCTAGTAGGTCAAGCTCTCGCGCCTCGCGTCCTTGGCAACGATAGCCCCCCCACTGGCTGCATAGCCCGTCTCGCAATGCACGTTCCCCTTTCGCAGCAACTACAGCATAGACAGAGCATGTTCACAGGCGAGTGTTACTGCATTTTTAAGAAGCATTGGAATGTTCACGACTCAAACGTTTTCCTGCTCGGCAGGCCCAAACGCTTGTCCACACCACCTGAGTCCCAGGCAATTCAGATGTGGCACTCTCCAGCAGAGGATGCAGGCGACTCAGCAGAGTGGCCATTGCCGTAATCGGCGACTGTGCAGCACAGTACAGGCAGCTGCATCGACTCAGCTAGAAATCGTTGCAGACGACAAATGGATACAGCGCACTCTGTCCAGTCACACTGATAGTCACAGACCTCAAAATGAGACGTGAGCAATGCAACTACAACGAGGTGTGACTCATCCTTTGGCCTGAAGGCAAACTCAAGGGTTCTGTCAATTGTGCAGGCTAGAACGTTTGCACCAACAATGCATAGACACTCTCCAGACAATGCGCATGCCAACAAATCGCAGCGAGGCGTACAGATATACAGATGTGGCGCCAATCATGTCTGCATCCTTCCAGGTCAGACTGTAGCAGCAATAAGCACTCCTGACGTTCTCGGGATACAACACAGTGCAGGCAGCCACCTGCAACTCATGCATACACAAATGGCTCAAACTTGCCTCATGCATTGCTGACAATGTCAGTGATGTCTCAGACTTTCTTTCAACCATATCATGATTTGCTGTCCACATGCACATCTCAATGCTTTTTACCTTCCATCGCACTGCATCAAGCTGCTTTGTATGTTAAGGCAGCAAGTGGTGACGGCGCTAAAGAAGCTGTTGGCCAGCACCCCTTGGATGCAGCCACCTCCTCTCGTCTTGTCATTGTTGACGGTGTTGTCTCACCAGAACTCAGCAGCGTGTCCAGCATGCCAGACGGCGTGTACATTGGCGGCATTGAAAACGCTCCCAGTCAGGCTGTCTCACAGCAACTGGTGAGCTGTGGTTGACAACTCAAGGAGCTATCATTGTGTTCATGCTCATCCTGCAAATCAAACATGATCGCAAATAAACTGACTAATGACTGTGTTGTAACTTCCATTCATCATCTGCAAAGAGCTCTCAACAGTTTGTACCTCTGCTTTATGTGCCATTTGTACAACAACTCAGGCTTGCATCAGCCATCACACACCTGTCTTGTTCCCTTGTGTAGCAATCAACTCTTGTTGATGCCAAGCCTGATGCTCATGCATGAATGGTGATCAGTGTGCATGTGTTTTCACAATGCTGCTTGACTGCAGGGAGCGCAATCGGCTGCATATGGGAATGCACTGCCTTTTGCAGCGCTGAATGGCGCCCTGGCAACTGATGTAGCATGCGTTGTGGTCCCAGCTGGAGTGCACATACAGCAGCCCCTTCATGTACTATACCTATCCACCGGTCAGCCTCATAACCTTGCAAGTGTGTTGGCTGTCCACTGTTGGTGCTTTGCACTCTGTACCTTGGCCTGCTGTGCATGTTGTCTCAAGTCTCTGGACAAACATGACTTCCGTCATGCCCTGCTGTTTCTGTCCAGATCCGACATAGATGCTGCATGTCACTGCAAACAAATCTGTGTATCTTCAATATGCATGTGGAGCTCACACGCCTTCACCTGACTGTGCCTCCTGCATACAATGCGGGGAGGGGAGCGTCATCAACCCAGCTGCTGCGTGCAGAGAGCACATCATCTGCCACAGCCATGAGCAACGCCCGCCTATTGGTGGTTATGGGAGACTCCTCCTCCTTGGAACTGGTGGAAGAGTTTGCTCCAGGTCCCGGCAACGGAACCAAGTATTTCACCAACAGTGTCACAGAAGTGCAGCTAGACGAGGGTGCTCAGCTGAATCATGGGTCAGCCTTCCTGTCAAACCTCACTGTGCAACAGGCTGTGGCTGCAACTGACATGATCAGCAACTGCTTGTCATGTATGGCTGCAAAGTGCATCTTGTGCAACAGTTGCAAAGGAAGGCAGCAAGCATGTAGCAGTACAGCAGCTGTTCTCCATGCTCCTGCAGTCAGCAAAGTGTGCAGTCGCTGTCAAGCTGGCGGGCAGACGCAAGCGGCAGTGGCAGTAAAGTGTGAGCTGTAGGAGCAGTCACTGTCAACCTGTAAGTAGCAGCAAGTGGCAGTGGCAGCAAAGTGTGAGCTGTGGGCGCAGGTATGCGGAGGTGCAGAGCGGGGCGAGCTATCACGTGAAGGCCAGCCTGGTGCGCCAGGCAGCGCGCTCCTCCTACACATGCAATGAAGCCGCCATGGGCGCTGCCATCTCCCGCCATGACCTGTCCATACAACAGGTCAGTTCTGATGTGCAAATCTCTTTCAATCCAAGCTCGTGATGTGTATGATGTGGAAAAGGATGTTGTGGTATGCACAAGTCGCAAACAGAGCCAAGGCATACTGCATATTCATATGTGCTGCCAGATTAGTCATCACCATGTCTGCCTCCAAGTCATCTTCAAATTACCTTTAGTTGTTTACGTATCAGACATATGAAGATACGTGTGGTCATTGCCCGTGTTGCTGAGCTATACAAGCTCAAGGCAATCCAGATCTCAAGGCTGTGTTTGAGTCTCTAGCAATGGGCAGCCAGTGACTATGCTCAGTGTCACAATATGCATGTTGACGATCACTTTGGCTTGCTTCCAAAAGTGTACAAGGTCTCTTGGCCCTTGCTAGACCATGTTGTGCCTTTGGCCGAGCCCATCATGCCTCAGGACTGCAGACTCTCACACTGGGACGCCGAAGCCGGTGTTGCCATATCAGCTACACTACTGCCTGAGCAGAGCTGCAGGCACAGCTTGACCACCTCTGTTTTTGTCTGCCAGGTTGGCGAGGCCACAAGCACAACTCTGCGTGCTTTCACGGTGTGTGGCGAGGGACAGCTACATGACTTGCATTCAAAGCTGCTTTTGAATCACCCTGAAGGCCAAGCAAACCAGTTACACAAGTAAGCTTTTCTTGCCATGAGCCTTGCAATGGCAAGTGCCTGCAGCATGTACTGCCTTACAATCTTTGCTGGATGCTCCTGTGGCCATTCCATCTGCTGAACACCGCAAGCAATTTTGCAGCTGTAAGCTGCGTCCGAGGCAACCAGGATTTGTTTGTGTATTGTGGGCAGATGCTGCTATGCAAAGTGTAATGAGCTCCACCTAGGAGTAGCTGATTGTGTCTTACGAAGAGCACAACACAGCTATGCGCATGTACCTATCACATCTATGGATTGCACAGGTCTGAGCTTCATGCCAAAGTCACTGATCCGGCTGTACTCAAGATGCATGTTTGACAGCACACTTCAGCAATCAAGACATGGCATAACTGACTGTCAACCATTTGCTGGCAAGCAAAGCATAGCATGCTTGACAGGTGCTTCCTCATCATGCAGCTCTGCTGCAGCAATGGCTTCAGACCTGTCTCTCCTTTGTGCAGGTGCATAGTGTCAGCAGCCAGCGGCAGGGGCGTCTTTGATGGCAATGTGCGAGTAGGTCAGGCAGCTCAGAAGACAGACGCACAGCAGCTCAGTCGCAACCTGCTGTTGGTCCCGAGAGCGACTGTGAATGTGAAGCCCAACCTGCAGATCATCGCAGATGATGTCAAGTGCTCACATGGCTGTGCTGTCAGTGATCTTGAGGAGGACCAGATGTTCTACTTCAGGTATGTTGTGCTACAGCAAGCTTTTGCCTGTCAGAGTGCTGCTTGCTTACATATGCAACTCATTCATGACATGATTGCACACCTTGCTAAAGCTCTGACTTTGTGGGTGGTATAGAATTGTTTGCTTTCCTTGATAGACTGGATCTCAGATACATGTTCCCAAGGATACACTGGTTAGCAGAGCTTGGTAAAATGCCTGGATCGTAGAGATATTATGTCAGATACAGCATGCAGTTGTTTGCTTTGTGGAATGGTGTGTGTGAAATGCAGGGCGCGGGGCATTGATGCTGATGCGGCACGTCAGGTGCTTGTCTACTCTTTTGGAGCTGAGGTGACGCAGCACTTGAAGCACAAGCAGCTCATTCAGAGGGTGCAGAAAGTTGTGGCAACCACTCTAGCAAAAGCACCTTTGCTTCCTGTTGAGAGCAGATGAGTTAACTTTGCTTCTGTGCATTCATGTGTTCACTCCTCTGAGTCAGGTCAAAATGTGTGTTGGTTTTTAGTCGAAGTGATTATTCAGTAGTGGACATAGTATATGCAAGCGGCATCAATATGTGCCAAATCAGTATGTCAACAATCCCCCTATGTGGTAAAGCATATTTTGACCCACCCGAGGCTGATGCACAGACACATTGTGATGGCTTGTCTGTAATTGCTTTATGTTGAGAGGTTGCAAATTGCTCTGGCTAAACAAGGCTTACTTTCTAACAATGCTAGCCAGTATGAAACGATCTGCCTGGTTTCACGGTTGTCCTCATTATGACCCTCATGAAGTTTCTCTGAAACTGTCACAGCTACCATGGACATAGGGTAAACTGCTAAATTTGCGGTGAAATCGGATAATTTGCAGATGCAGAGACCATTTTGTGTGACACCGTGATGCCTGCACGGACGGTGCATCGCGGCGTTCCCGATTTATGAAGTTCGCTCCACATCGAAAGCAGCACTGCATGTTGTGAGGGTTTGTGTCTCCATGCTTTCTGTCCTTGTAGACTGGCGCTGCAATACGAGCTGATCATGGCAGAAACTCTTGGACTCCACAACGGAAAAGACCTGGTGCCCAGAAGTCGCCGTGCCAGTACCGGTCAAAGGGCTGACCAGCGGAATGTGCATGTTCCAAGAGCCTTCTCGGGGTCCAACACTCATCCTAAAGTCACACCACAGAAGGATACCAGGTGAGCATGCCAGGCCTTCCAAGGCTGTTGGTCAAACATGCAGCAAGATGCTGTTTTTGTGCTTCCCCAGACACTGTCATGCATCGTTTTATGACATGCACCACGCCATGAGACAAGGTGTCCCTGCAAGCGCAGGAGCTCCACGTGCCATGCTGCACCTCTAGCACGACAGCCTTTGTCCACATATGGTTGGCAGCAAAGTAGACCTGCAGTACTGGAGTGGCTTGAACAGTCAATTCAGTACGCTGTTCAGAAGCTTGACAAAGCTCCATTTCTTGAACTAGTGCACTCAGACAAGCAGGACACGCACTGCTCAATATATCCAGTTGCAGAGGCAGTTGTTGACTCCCCACAGGTGAGCTGTTGTGCCAACTCTATCTGAAAATAGAAATCTTGCCCCAATTTGTATTCACAGATTAGCATATCTGCAGATCTTGCACCACAAATCACACTTGTCATGCTGCATGCAAATTCCAATCCTTGTGGGCCTGCTTGCAGCTCTGGCATGGCATAGCAGAGCACTTGAGCAGCAGCAAGCCGGAGATTCTCATACTGCTTCATCAATTACCCCCAGTCGAAGATGAGCATAAAAGCACCATCACCAATGGCCAATGGTCCTCACACACAGACAGCATGTTCACGGGGATGGCATCCCATGAGGCTCTCAATCAGAGCCGTCTGAAGTACTGCAGCATGCTTCTCAGAGATGGCATTGCTGAAGGAGTCCTTGCTGGAAAGATTGGTGACTGCTGTGAAGGTAATGTCCAGAACCAGATATTGCCTTTCAGCAGACAGCAGCATTCCCAGACAAACTGGGATCAGCACAAGAATCAGCAACACCGGCACACTGACTCAGAAGAGCAGCTTGTCGATTTTTGGGGATTGATTGTGCAGTCAAAGGTCAGGAGTGATGCTGAAGGGGCATACGTGCTGAAGACTGTGAGAAACTCAAATCCAGTGGGGTGTCAGTGCACTCATTACTCTTTGATGCGGGTCTGCAAAGGTGACTTGGTCAAGACGCATATGTCTTCAGCTTGGCTTTTGAACAAATGAACGCTCCCCTTTTCCTGTGCTTTCAATTTTTGTCCTGATTTCCTGTTTTTTGCTTTCTGTTGGGTCATGGTTCAACTGATGCATGTAGATGTTGAGTGATTCTGAGAGTTGTTGTGAAGTCATGAAGACCAACAGGCATGTGTTTTAGGGTGCACTCTGGATCTGGTGCATGACACCTTAGTCATTCATTGCAGGAAAGCATGTCTGTGACGGATTGGTCATGCTGTCTTGCTGTGCATGCTGTTGTTCAATTTCCATTTGATTAATTTAGGCAGCGCGTTTCATGCAGGTATTGAATTGTACATCTTGATTTTTGCTTGGTAGCACGACGTTGATGCATCTGCTGCCTCGCAGCCCAGAAGTCCGACATATTTTTGGACGGTACATGCAAATCTTGTACGTGTTTCGATCATGATGTAAGTGCTGCGTTTCGATCATGATGCAGTCCTGCGGCTCCTCAGATTCCTCTTATGTAGATTCAGCGTCCTGTTTCCAGCCATGCAGGAAGTGCTGCCACTATTCAAGTCGTCTAAAACTGTTCACCCATGCCTCTCCTTTGACTGCATGATGTGTACCATACACATTTCTGAGATACTGAGAGTACACATCTAATCAATGCGCAAAACCGTGTCTTGCAGTTGTCAGCTTCCTCAGTGCAACCGTGAAGAAGCTGCGAGACGTCACTAATGTTACTTAGGCCATACATCGCATGCTGTTCTCCAGCTTTTTTGTGACAGCAAGGCCCCAAAGCCGCTCCCGGAGAGACCAGGCTCGTGGTCTATCAGACAGAAGTACCAGCAGCACGCAATTGTCACTGCTGGTTGCCCCCTGGCACATGAGTATGCTGTTGACACCTGTGGGCACCAGTCCTGCCCAATCCTGGGCACCAGCTGAGGACAGAGCTCCATTGTCTTGAAGATATGCAAGCTGTCCACCATCCTTGCTGGTGTCCACTGTCACCTGGCTCTTGATGCTGCTCTGCGCCTGCAGACAACTCATTTAATTTCAATAACCATAATATGAGGCAGAATCTGCTGAATTTATGCAAGCTCAAGCTGCAGCCACCTGCATCCATGAGCAGGCCCCTGGCTGAGAAGTTACTTTGAATTACCCCGGCTGACTCTGATCCCCTCAACCCCACTCAGCACCCACACAACATGAAGTGACAGATGATGGCATGTGATGCAAGGCTGCCCCAGTACCTTGGCTAAAGCTTGCAGGCAAGCCTGTGGCCCATCTGCATTGGCTGCTGGCCCCAAAGCACCCCGTGCCATGACTGCTTGCTGCCCTCTGAACACAGCTACACCACATGTGTTGGTGTTTCGCAGAAGAGCGTATGAAGCCCATGCAAGCTCCTGCAGCCATACAGGCAACCCTTGCTGGATCCAAATCAATGGGCTGTTACAGGTAACAAAGCTGTGGCAGATGTCAGGGGCTGTCACATACAAGAGCCAATGCCCTCTTCACAGGGTAGGGTCTTAGCCTAGGCAGGAACGTAATATATGCCGGCAACCATTGGGGTGAGCCATATACGACAGGCCCAACACGACTGAATATCGCATCCCATACATGGCAGCACTGGTGTCTCAGCTATGCTCAATGTGCAAAGGAGGTCGAGACATGTGTGTACCTGCTTCTGCTCTTCAGACACGCTATCTGCAATTGCAAAGGTGCTGATGGCCCCCTGGACTTCTTGAGGGGCTGCCTGTCGACCCCTGCCAGGCTCAAGCTCCTTCAATCTTGCTTCGATGGTTGGACTGGCAATGCATATTGTGGCGAGGACTGCTGCAAATACCTCTGAGCGAGTCTGCATGGCATGCAATGAACCATCAGGGCATGGCAAGTGCTGCAGCCTGCAGCTACAGCTGCCTTAGGCTTATTGAGCAGATTGGGTAAGCAGGCTAAACAGGAGTCGCAAGCACAGTTGACGACAGTCTACCTGTGTTTCAGACACCGTGTCAGGGCCTAGCAAGTGATTGGCAATCAGAATCAGAATGCCAAAAGAGCCCACGACCCTCGGTATGAAAGTGTCATCAAAGCCAGGGATGCCCAAGGTGAAGCGGAAGACAGCCAGCTCCAACTCTGAGTCATTGCCTTCGAGCAACAAACAACTTCCGACAATGAACTCAACATGGCAATAAGTTTGTCCATCTTTCAGCAAGGAAGGTGCTGTGTCACGGAGCTCAAACCTGCACGCACAGTCACTGTATTTTGCTGTAATGGGGCTGCAGGACTCAGAAACCTCGATTGAGGGAAGCTGATGGCTTTGCTGCGTAATTGTGCGTTACACGTAAGCGGGCGCCTGCCGCAAATGGGATGTATACGAGGGCCTGCACCGGCTGTGACGCATGTTTGCATGCCCTGTCAAAGTCAAGTGCACTCAGCAGCAAGTTCGGCAATGCAGAGCCATGCAACAACCATACTGTTGCTACCGCGTCATTTGTATGCAGCGCTGGATGAAGCGCAGTTGCGGCCACTGCATAAATGTTGACTGAATGGGTTCAGGATCAGAGCAATGAGTCACAGCATGCATAGCTTGCAGCGGTCGTTTGCAACCTGTGATGCGCAAAATCTGGTGACTCGCTGCAAGTGTTCGAACCCAATCCAGGAAGAAAAGCCTTAGCTCATCCATATTTGACCGCCATACAAACGCGCCATTGATTTACAGTCATGACCTTACACTCGTCGTGAGCAGAATCAGGCAGCACTGAATGCAAGAGTGTAGCAGGTGTGACACACAACCGCTGCAGTCTTCAAGCCCCACAGGAGATAGCTCCTGTTGGGATTTCCAAGATACATTAATCACGGCTTTCTTAGCTGATTGTACCTGAGATCAGTTATTTGCTTTGATCCTTGCATGCACAATCTGTATTGGTTCAAATACCCGGCTGTCATCTGATAGATGCCAGCATGACCACAAGCGCTCTCCTCCTTCATTTCACTGATAGCAAGCAGAATAAATCAAAACAGCCTGGTTCCAACAGCATACGTCTAAACAGCAAGCTGCAACAAAGGCAGACTCATAACTGCAGTGCATGCCCAGCTGTGTGCACAATGTCAGTCATTCACCTTGGACGCATCGTTGGGATCTTATTAGTCAGCTGCAAGCACTTCAGGGTTGTAATGCACATAGAAAGCAGATTTATACGGCAATGACCATCCTTTGCATTCGCAACAGAATGAAGTGCAAATTATTGGCTGTTAACAGCACCTGCTGTGACTTCAAGCTGGAATTACATGCACAACAGCAGCACTGGTCCTGCAAGCTGGAACTACGAGCGCAACAGTAGCACTGGTCAACCTTCGTAGCATATTCAACTAAAGCTAACTTCAGGCAAGCTCTCTGATGTTTTTGGCACTTGGCTGTGTCACAGCAGCCGTCAACTCAGCCTTCACATCTGTCTTCCCATCATCCACAACAGGCACTGCATCAGTGCTCATGCTAGGCATTGGCAACGGTGGGGATGCTGCTGAACCTATCGACATTGTATTAGGTCCAACAGCTGTCTTGTTGTCTCCACTTCCCTTGGCCAGCCCTGCAGCAAAAGCGACTCAAATTTCATATTCATCCAGCATGTTTTGCAGGCCAATTGTCCTGTGACATGATCTACCATGCTTTGTCTGTGGCTAGTGTGCCGGTACATCATCTCCTGATGTGCATGACGACATGCATTGCATGTGCTACATGCCTCTCTGCTTGCTTTACAGAAGAGCTGCTTGAGCAGGGCTGTGCAAGCAGCTGCAACATGACCCATCCAGGCAGGCCCTGGAGAACTTGACAGGCAGTTCAGCTTATGAATAACAAATCTAGCAGCTCCTGCTTTCTCCTGTCGAGCAGAGCTGAGAGGTTCAAGCTGTTGAAGCTTGACGCTGAACCCACAGTTGCATTATCAGTGCTGACATCAACATCATGATCTGAAGCCTCACGCTTTGCCTCATGCTTTGCCTCATGCTTTGCCTCATGCTTTGCCTCACTCTTCACCACAACGGAAGCAGCCTTGGCTGCTGCAACAAAAGAACTTTCCCCTTCAGACAGTCAAGCAGCTTGATGCTGGGCACTGCGGGCTGTGATCTGGGGACTGTGGGCTGTGATATGGGAACTGCTGCCGGGACAGGGACGGCTGACTCCAGGGACGGAAGGTTCCCAGGTGAAGATGCTGGGCCTAATCCAGGGTGAAGCATTCGGATGCCTGGAGCAATCACCTGTCCTGCAGAGCCTTGTGGCTGGGAGAGAACCCCCTCGCACTCAGCCTTGACCCCATCCCTCTGGATCTGCACCCCAGCATGTGGGGTCACACTGCTGATAACCGCAGCTGGGCTGGACGGCTGTAGTGACTGTACAAGGCTCTGATGTTCAGCAGTTGTGCCAAGGATCTTGCTTGTGTGCCCATGCTCTGCCTGCTTGCCAATAGTAGATTCAGCCTTGACTTGGACTGCTGCTCTTGGGCTGACTTGTGGCAACACGACTTCAGCCTGCCCGACATCATGTGCGCTGTCTGTCTGTGCTGTGCGTATCACGCTGTCAGTCCGCTGCGCTAGTGCCTCGTGCAGCTGCTCACCTTTGATCTGTGTTTGGTTTCCCCCCTGGGTCCTTGGCAGGGGCTCTGTCTCAGGGGCTGACTTGGGCTCAGGAGAAAGCTGTGCATTCATTCCAGTTGATGCATGCTCATCTTCTATTTTGATCTGCACTGGAGGGAACATCTTTGACTGTACTGGCTCCTGCGCTGCTGAAGCTGATGCTGAAGGTGGCACTGCAGCTGCTGATGTAGCTGCTGCTGCTGAGGCATCTTTGGCAAGGAACGAATAGGGACTGTTTTTGGGTATGGGATTCAGCTGAAGCCCTGGCGTGTAGTTGTCTCTGGCAGAGCTGCTACCGACCCTGGCAGAACTGCCAAGACCCTTGGCAGATTCGCTGGGATCAGCAATCACCACAGGGCTCCATTCAAGCTTGACTGGCTTCAGATCCACACATACACCAAAAGCCATATTCTCAGCTAGTGTTGCATCAGGAGTGGTAGCTCGCTGAACCCCCCTGGTTGCTGCTGTGGGCTGCCCGGAGCCGGTCTGTCCGATTGTGTCTGCTGCCTGACCTGCTGACTCAGCTCCTGGGACTGTCACTGACCCTCCTGCAACTCCAATCTGTCCAGCTGCGTGTGTTGTCTGAGGTTGCTGCTCAAGCTTAGCAACTTTGTGTACCTGGTCAGACACCAAGTCTGTGTCTGAAGCTGAGCGCTTCACACCAACAGACACCTGCCCTACAGGATTCGTCACAGTAGTGCTGTGTGAAACCCTCAAGTTGTCAACTGCCATTGGTCCCTGGCTCTCATGTTGCAACGGTGCAGAATCATCATCTTCCTTGATAGCAATGGTGTGCTGTGGCACTGGCTTAGAGTCAACCTCCATGGGAGTGGGGTCAGGGTCTGTTGGGGTGGGGGCTGGTTGCCTATTAGAGCTGAGGGAAGGGCGGTCCAAAAGGCGAGCTTGGTGCTGCCTGGCCTTGTTGATCTCCTGAAACAAGTTGCACAGTCTGTGCCTCTTGAGATTCCACAAAAAGAGCCTCTCTCAGGCAGGCAGATCTCCTGACTGAATGACAGGAGCTGAGCATATGTTGAACATGCGGCACCCCTGGGGGGTTGTGTGTTGAGCAGCTGCCTTACAAACAAGATATGACTGTGGAGATGTACTGGGGTGGGTAAAGGTCACAGCCAGGATTGTAAGCAGGCTCAATCCATCCGGTATGAGCCGCGCTGTAACAGCTGAGCTACAATAGTGAGCTAAAGAAGGCAGTTGGAAACTGAATGTTGAGCACTTGTAGTTATCTTAATTACCCACATGCTTTGCAACAATATGCTCACTGTGCAGTCACGTCAAGCGTACAATAAATTGCAGTGCGCGCATAGATCACAATTGCATACCAGAAGGCAAGGGCTGCATCATGCAAGGATGCTTGTGGACATAGCGCTGCTGCCAAGATGGGGCCAAGTGGGCAGTAATTCAATGGCAAGCTAAGCAACTCCAAGCTTGACTAGGAGTGCCTTGATTTTACTGTAAAGTGATACTCTTTGATCCAGAATTGTGGTGTAGCATACCTGGCGCAGGAACAGGATGTGGGCAGTGTCATCAGCCTGCTTTGCCCAGAGGAAGTACGGCACACTCAGCACGCTCCAGCCTCGCACATCCAACAGACGGTGCCTGGCCCTCATCTCCCCCAGGGGCCGCTGCCCATTGGCTGTGAAGTGGTGGGGGCCATCCACCTCTACTGCTACCTTCTCACCTGCAACACCATAACCGCTGTAAGACAATTCCAATCAAAACCTAAGACGGTTCCAGTCAAAATTTAAGATGATTCCAGTCAAAACCTAAGACATTCCAATCAACAGCTTCATTGTCAGAATAGCACAGCCTCTTGCTGAAGCATGTAATTATAAGGTCAAGATTGCGAGCACAGTTATCGCCTATCACGATCTTCTCCCTTGCCTCTCCTGTTGCTACGTCACCACACCAGTGGGTCCTGTATGTGGGTCTTGGTTGGTCATAGACCTCTGGCAGCATGTTGTTGCTCAAGAAGGAGTGCTGCTGTGCATCAACTGCCAATTTGCTACAGTGAAATCTCTGCACACTACTCTGCACAGACAGACAACCACAACATGTGACAGAACAGTAACCACTTCACAAGTCGCACATGGACAGCTGCATCAACATGTGATGGTCACGTTGTACCTGCCAGTGCAATATCCACTGAGAACAGGCTGTCATCAGTCAGCTGCTCAATGGTGTGAGACAGTCCCATGGATGTCAGCACACGCGCTACATCCCTGTGTAAGCCAGACACCCTGATGTTCTTGCATGACTCAATCCACACCAGCTGGGCATGTTCCAGCAGCCCCTCCCCCAGGGGCAGTTCCACGCCTTCCTGATCAGTCTTCATCAGCAAGTAAGCCTGCGTTCATATACACAGCAGCTTTGTGTATTTTGCTATAATACATTTGGTGTGCCAAGTTCATCAAACTAGCCACATCTACAGAGCCAAGGAGATGCAGATGGCATTGAAGCATATGCTTGACAAGTGTAAGCACATCATCACGCACGGGTGCAGTTCAGCACCTCAAGTCACAAATCCAAACACCAACCATCCTGTACAGCTGCATAGCAATCTCATCATCAATCCAGCGCCTCAAACTACAATCCATAGTGTGCGGCGTCGGGTCAATGACAAGACAGCTGTACAACTGTGCAGCATGGCTAATGATGCCCAACAAAGTCAAAGCAACATGCAGCACTTGTGAGACCGATTTGCTTGCCTGGTAGATCTGGGTGAGGGCTTCTTCCGGCAGATTGTCTGGGGCCATGCCCAAGCTGGTGAACTGCTGCATGATGCGCCTCCACATCACGCCATCACATGACTGCACACCGCCACATGTTGTCAACAATAGCGCTGCATTGGCTCCTGATCGCGTCATTGTACATCCGCCAGAGCAAACGCCGGCCGCTGGTCTCATGGCATAGAGCTTGTGGCACAGTTGCAATGCATGTCAGACAATAGGCTGCACAGTGTCGAGCTTGCACCACTGCAATGCAAGTACATCTCAACACATGCAAAAGCGCCAGAAATTGTCAAACCATTTCTGTGTTTGTGAAATGACTGACTCAACAATGCAGAGGGTTCACAGTAGTTTGAGGACCATGATGCAGTGATCCAGCCCAGTGGCAGTTCACAAGCTGTCAGTCCAAGGGCAATTGACAAATAACCCAGGGCCAAAAGCCAAGGGCCCAGGGCCATTTACAAATGAGCCAAGGCCAAAGAGGGCACACCTGTAGAATGCAGAGGGACCACAGCAGGTTGGAGAGCTGCTGCGCGTTGAACTGCTCCTTGTGACTGCGCTCCAGGATCTGACTTGTGAAGGCAGGCAGCATGTCCGGCACGTCATGCAGAAAGGAGGCATATGTCCACAGGATGTTAGTGATGTGCTGCAATGACAGATCCTGCAGGTGCAGCAGAAGCTGTTGGTTTTCCACAGATGCAAGGTTTTCTGCTGATGCCAAGATGCTGGTAAACAGGATCCATGAAGATAGAGATGCTGATACCCAACATGGCTGCTATAGTGAAGTGCCAGATGTTCATTGCGCAATCAAAGTTTGGCATTCCCCTACAGCAGCCGTGTTGGGTACCAGCATGCATGCACTCTGTGCTGTCAGCTGGTTGAACATACAGTCACATTCACATCGTGACACACTAAAGCAGCTACAGCAGATATCAGTCATTACGTGGTCAAGCTGTGCCAGCTGTGTGCTTTGTCAGCAGGAAGCATAGGTGCACTGTGCAAACAGCACCTGTTGAAGGACAGGTGCAACTTGCTGAAGGGAACAAGTCATGAGCTGACTGGTCAATCGGCAACAAGCAAAAGGCAATGGACAGAGGGCAGAGGGCAAGTGGCAGATATCAAAGGGCACTGCAAAGCCCTATGAGCAAGGAGCAAGGGGGTGGGTCTGAAGGCAAACTACAGCTAAAATGATGAACTTTGTCTCTATATCTCTCTATATTTCTTATACAAATGAAAAATGAATGAGAATAAAGAGCATAAGATAAAATAAATAGAAAACAGATAGGCTACCTTGACAATGGTGGTGGCCTTGAGCCCAATGGCGTCCAGCAGAGAGGGGGCGTCATGGGTGAGCTTGCCAAAGGCCCAGGCCATGTTGGCCAGATTCTGCTGGCTGAACTCCTGGATACGCCCTTCAGCTTCACTGGCAAACCTGTCCATCATCCCCTCACTGTAAAAGCCTGCATGCACGCAAAATGCTCAGTCTGGGTTAGAGCACATCAACGAACTTTACTGTTGCTATGCTGACAGGGCTTTGTTCATTGGACCGAAGTCTTTCTTTGAGGTATGTTCAGTCCTAGAACTGATCACAGCATGAACAACACATGCACAACAAGACAAGCTGATGGCTGTATGCCCAAAAAGCCAGAGGCCAGCTACATTGCTACCCTGTGCTGCAAATGATTCAGCCCAGCATGACCAACATGGCTACCACAGTATCTATTGTTCTCCTGGTGGATAGACTGAAGCTGACCATGGCCAGATCAGCATGCCCAGTCTCCCTTGCCTTGTTGGTCTACATCATCTTAGACTCACCCAGTTTGACCCACAGGCAAGACAAATGCATGCCACCCAGGGGCTTTCCCCTTGCTTAATGCCAAACGACAGAGGCTTCTCTTTTCTTGTCTCTCACCCAGCTTGGCAAAAGCCCAGACAGTGTTGCTAATGCCAAATGACAGAGTCTTCCCTTTTCCTGCTCTCACCTAGTTTGGCAAAAGCCCAGACAGTGTTGCTGATCTCCTGTGGGTTGCAGTCACTGGCTCGCTCCTTCATGGCCTCAGCAACAGCTGCCAGCAGGCGCCCTGACGGCAGCAGCTCCAGTGTGGCCATAGCCCACAGGCTGTTGGCCAGGTGCTGCCTGCTGAACTTGATGGCCTCTTCAGGCACGCCCAGCCTTGCTGTCACCTCCACCTCCACTGCTTGCATCAGCGCCTGCGCAACAGCAGCAGCAGCTACTCACTGCTGTGACCTTTGACTGCAGCTGTTGCGCCCTAACATATTTTTAGCTGCAATACTGAAGTGTCAGATGTGTGCTCAAGCAATCATGCATCATTGTTGCCTAGATGCAGGCAAGCTTGCCCGGGCCAAGGCACGGCATCTATGCATGCTGTGTATTGCGCTCTGTCTCTTGAAAATGACTGCATCTCTGGGCGTGCCCAAGTTGGGATGGAAAAGTCAGCCCCCCAAGTGTCACAAGCTACTGGCAAACTAGGCGTTACATTCCATGCAGGATGCAGGTACACCAGGCTGTGAAGAAAACAGCCCGCTTTGGAATACAGCAAAGCTGAGCTGGATGCAGGTGCAAGTGTGCAAGTACCCTGTTGGTGTGCTTGAGCGTAGCCAGCGCCCAGATGGTGTTGCTAATGTTCTGAGGGGAAAAGTTGGGCAGCTCATGCAAAGCGTGGCCGCACAGCAGGGTGAGGAAGTCTGAAGGGGGGCTGTGAGCCAGGGTGGCGTACGCCCAAATCATATTGGCAATGCTCTGTGGCTGGAAGGTGGTCATCAGGGCACGGCTGTGCAGCGCTGCAGCCTCCATCAGCTCGGGATGCAGCTTGCCTGCACATCCAGGACTGAAGATCTGACACACATGCTACAGATGAAGCATGTAGAGTGGCACATCCAGGAGTGAAGATCTGACACACATGCTACAGATGAAACATGTAGGCTGGCACAGATGCAAAGCTTGCTGTTTATTGCTCTCTGCTCAACAGAGCTTGGCTGTGCAGATAGAAAACACAGCGTGCCTGCAGTTGCAAATAAATGACAGCTTGGTATCGGATACAAGCAAGTGGTGAATGGTGGTGTGATAGTCAGTGAGGAAAATGATGCAGGCAAAAGACGTAGGGTAGTGTACCATTCCAGTCTCTGGGCTACATTCAGAAGTGGCTGCAGAGGAAAGGTAAACGATGGGTCATAACAGCAATAGGGAGGTTGTGGGGCATTCATTGCTGAAGGAGGTAGAGATGCCAGGAATTATTCCAGACTCAGTCTAGCAATGCCGCACAGCAGTTGACAGCTGCTTGCTGCTTACTGTGTTGAGCTGCATGTAGTTGCTGTACCTTGCCTTGAGATACAGCTGGCTTGAGATACAGCTGGCTTGTGGTGCAGCATGCACAGCATGCATCAGTTGATGATCTTGGTATGCCACTTTGGTGATTGTGTCTGTCATTGTCAGCACTGTCTGCGCAGTTGGAAGACAGGGTAGGGCTACATACCAAGCTTGGCGTAGGCCCATAAGATGTTGGAAATGTTTTGGGGGCTGAACTCTTGCATACGGTACTCGCTGCACTGTGCAATAGCATCCATCAAAGCTCCTGGATCATATCCCAAGTTGGCATAGGCCCACACCTGGGAATGAATGTCACATTGGCATGTCAATGTATGAGAGCTGGTGTATGTGTAAGACAGTGCATGCAGAGGCAAGATGCTTGCAAGGATACTGCTAGCTGCTGAGTAGCTGTGGGTTGTCATCATGATGTCGAGAGTGAGACTAGCCACGACAGCACATGCTCACATGCAAGGCAGCACATTCCTGTGTCCTCATGATAAACGGAATGACAATGCACACAGCATTTGGCGTCAGCACAAAATTGCCCAGAAGGCATGCAAGATGGAACATTTGTTACAAGCTATAAAAGAGGCAATGCTACATGGTGTGCTTGGGCCACCTCAACATGCAAACAGTGTGTTTTTGCTGCCCTGCAACATTCAGATTCTGGCAGGAAGGCTCACCGTATTGGCAATGTTCTGCCCATTGAAGGATTGTAGCTTTCTGAGGGCAATGGCTGCCACTGCATCCAGCAGCCTCTCATGCACCACTTCCAGCTTGCTGAAACCCCACACTGTGTTGCTCAGAGCCTGTGGGCATACACAGCATCTGAGCAGATTGCAAGCTGATGCCATACTTTGCCAAGCATGTCAGAGGCCCTGTATTGTTGTCGTTGCTTAACGCAAACATTGCTTGTTCAAAAACAAAGACAACAGACATTTGGGAGAAGTGGAGGCATCAATGCTAATCCTGTTCATGATCAATCACCAGTGCTAGCACGCGCAACGCAAGGCTGTCAGTGTAAATCTGGCGGTGTCCTGGCATAGCTGAAGACGCACAGAATGTGCCACGGACATGGCTCTCAAGGGAGTGTACCTGCGGAGTGAAGGTCTCTAGCTTGCGCAGAGCTTCAGCAGCCATGACCTCCATGAGGTGACCCGGGTGGTGCTCCAGCTTGGCATATGCCAGCAGGGTGTTGCTCATGTTCTGGGCTGTGAACTTGCCCACCTTGCCCTCTGCATCCCTTGCCATCACTCTCAGCACCTCTGTGCCAGGATTGTGGCCTGCAATGAAGCCAAACAGATGGTGTCAAGTCAGCTGTACTGGGATGAATCAACTCAAAGGCTGCACTACTTAGACATGATCAAGTGCATATCGTGCATGTGCGGTAGACAGGTGCAGTGCTGCTAAGACAACCTGGCTCTTCTCACTTTTGTGCAGCATAGCGCGCTAACCCCGCTATCCACATCCCACAGCCTCAGCTCAGTAAGTTGTGGCAGAATAATGCATAGATCTTTGCCGCAATTATGATGCTTGCAAGCACAGAGCATTTCATACATTGCCTGTTGTCCGTAAACAAGTTGTAAGAGTGTTAGCAGCGCTGTGTACATCAGTGTCTCACCCAAGGTGGCAAAAGCCCAGACAGTGTTGGCATGGTTCTGAGCATTGAAGTCAGTGACCTTCTTGCCAGCTTCAGCTCCCAAGCTGTTCAGGAAGGCATCTCCTGGGTTGTGCATCATCTTGGCAAGTGCCCACAATGTGTTGGCAATGTTGCGAGCACTGAACTTTTCTGCATGCTCCCCTGCAGCACAGTCCCAGTCTTAGTGCAACCACTGAACATGCTGCAAATGTCTAAACCAGGAAACAGACACAGCCCAAAAGCTGCAAAAGTATGCTTTTGCAGAGCAAGATGCTGCTTAGACTTGTTGTGCAAAAGCTTTACTTGGTGCCCTCTACCTCACTCGTCTGGAAGTTCTGTAACGAAGCGCAACACACAGGTCACAACAGCTGTGAAGGTTTGCAATACGCAAGACGGCAGCAATTGGGTCAGTGGCGGTGATCACTCACAGATCATGTCTTTCAGGCGGGTCAGCTCGGGTCTGTCACCCAGCAGCTTGTACTGCTGAGGATCAGCATCCAAGGAGGCCATTTTGTGCAGTGCTGTAGCCATGCACACCGCATCAAAGTCTGCAGCTGATGTGCGCACAAGCTCCAGTACCTCCTGCACAAGCATCAAGATTCGTCCTGTGTTTGCAAGGCATGGCGCAGGCAGGAGACAAGTCTGACAGCATTGGTATTGTGTCCTGGACATTGCAGCATGCTGCACTCTGTTTAAGCCAGGTGAGACTTGTGTTGCTGGTGACATCTAGGCTGGTGTTTGTGCTGAAGATATTCTGCACAAAAGTTGCTGCTGCAGACAGATGGGCACAATAATGAGGCACGCCTGACAGCATTGGCAATGTGGCTGGGACATTGCATCGAGTCAAAGTCCTTGTGGTCCTTTGAGATTTAGTTGGCTGGCATGAGCCAAGCTGGGGTCTGTGTTGAGAGATTGCAGCTGTACACAGGTGTGCTCAAGGATGTGCATGAAGTCTTGGGATACGTTTTATACTGGTTTCACAGAAAACTGTAAAAGCTTTCTCACTTCCACTACCGCATATGCATGGACTTGAATGTACAATCGACCATGACTATACTTACATCGATTGCTTTGGAGGCAGTGATGCGCTTGTTGACACGTATGTAGACTGGTACGCCAGCAGAGTCCCTATGTGGTGCTGGGCTGCTAGCTGGCTTCCATCTCTGAGGGGGTGTACCAGGGGTACCTGGTGGGGGTAGCCCAGCAAGAGATGGGGGTGGGCGGGGGGTAGCAGGGTGCCAGGGGCTGGGGCCCTGGAAGGGGGGTCTTGCAGCTGAAGAAGGTGTTGCTGGGGACCTGTTGTGCTGTTCATCACCCTGCAATGTCAAGATTGTGATATTGATTTGCAATAATTGTGCATGGTTATGATAATAATAATTGGTCATGAGAGGAGGTCAGCTGGCAGTCAGCACAGCCGGTGCAGGCAAGTATTTTCACAGCAACTTTGCAGCTGTCAATACGCTGACCAGCTAGGTGTCCTGTCATATGAGAGAGTGAACTGTTGAGATGCATCTTTTCTTTGGTCACAGTCAGATGTTGTGTGATGTGGTCAAGAGAGCAATGCAGGTTGGGGCTCTCAGATCACAAGTATATCTTCAAGACATAGTGTTCAACTGAATGTTCAGGCTAATTGCATATTCAGGCGTCTGACTGGTCACTGCATCACATGTGGTGTTGCGCTTATTGTGCTGTGACAAAAAAATGCCCTTGTTAGCCCATTGGTGCTGGTACAAGCTGGATGCAAGGTACCTACCTGTGCATGTTGGGGTATGGCATACATGATTTGCTGCATGCCGGCAGCTGCCACTTGAGCAGAGCCTGAAGGGAGCTGATGGGCATACGGTGAAGGGGCCAGAGGGGAAGGATAGGCAGGGCCATAGGCCCCATTGGGAGACTGTACCATGACTGTGTGCATGCCTGGCTGGCTTTGCTGAGCTTGCATTTGGGCCAGCATTGTCTGCATCAGGTCAAACATGTCACACATGTGTGACATGCACACTGCTGCTCATCGTCTTGTGCATGGTGCATTGAATGGTCACAGTGTGCTGAGATTACATGGCTGCATTGCAAATCACGTGCGCAGATGTTCAGCATCGCATGCACCACTCTGACTGACGCCAAGCAAACGGCATGTCCGTGTCTATATTGCATGTCACAATGATCCCAGTGCGTCATGTTGTTCGCATACAGACGGCTTGAAGGGATATGTGTTTGTGTATGATAGCTGTTGACAGTAATGGATGGTATTTTCCATTACACGCCACCTGGTGAGCATATTGATCAGCAACTCCTGGCATCATTGCAGAACCCAAACCAGGCACAACTCCAACTGGCACCTGCATGGTGCTCTGTGTCAATATCTACCATGCATTGTCAGACGCTACTCTGTGCTGCTGATGCACCAAGTATGCTTGACCTCTACCTTGCAATGCAGATGCGCTCCAAATGCAGACGCAAAGCTGACTTCAGGAGAATGTTCAACACATTTGGAGGGATTGCAAGTTTGGCAAATGTCTGTTCTGTATTTGTGCAGGGTGCTGGCAGGGACACATGTCATACAAGATGCCACAAGACTACAGTGAACTATAGTGATGGCTCAGTCAAACCTGTATGTATGTGTACTGGGTCATAGGCATCTGACTGGCAGGGGTGGACGCAAAAGGGTACGCCCCTCCAGGCTGCTGGGGGGATTGAAACTGCTGGTATGGGTTTGTGGGCGCTGCTGGATGGCCAGCAGCATGCTGCATTTGTGCTTCAGCAAAGGTGAGGGTTCTGGCAACATGGTTGTTGCTTCCCATGATGACAGTGTTGGCTTGTGCAGGTGGCCTGGATCCAGAAGGGCTTTGCAAGGCGTAGATGGGTGTCAGCTGTTGGTAATTGGCCATAGGCTAGCAGAAGCTGGCTGTGACTGCACAGTACTTGTGACCTGCGTGAAACAATGGGGACGGCTTATAATAAGCAGTTCCCTGCATGCATTGTCCAGGCATCTGCCTCTGGGGAGTAATGCTGTACAATGCAGAAGTGTATGGCAAGAGATGCGCCGAGTCTGACACAGTCTGACTTTGCAAGTCTGATTGTATCAAACACATGCTGAGAATTTCAAGGTGGTGGAGCTGTGATATGGTTCAGAAGCTTGATAGAAATAACAGCATCAACCAGCAGGCGTTATTCAATTTGGGCCAGATTCAATGAGTTGCGTCGCATGAAGGAGTACAGGCAAGACAGATGGATTACAGCACAGGTGCTGGACTGTTGGACTACATCAGCTCGGCTAAAGGTGCTGAGCCAGCGCCACATGGTCAAGCTACATCACAAAGCAGCACTGTAAGATGTGCATAGCAGGACCAACCTTGTGGGCGGATGATCAGAGGGTGATTGCTTGGCGCCGGCAATGCCGAGGCTGTCCTCGGCAGCCTGTCCTGCAGCAGGGTACCCCTTCAGCACGATGGCGACGTCTGCCGATGCGAGGCGGTTCAGCACGCAAAGGGCATCCAAGTTGACGGGCCTACCTGCTACGGCGTTGGCAAGAGGTGTAAAAGGACCACCTTAGCTTCCGCCACACTCACTGCACTGCATTCCAGGTCAAAGCTGTGGTACGCAGCGTGACAGGCTACAGTGCGCCTCAGATACCACTTCTGGCACTGCAACGCAGGCGTGAGCGCTTGTTGAGCTGCGAGACCGCAGTTGTCGGTCCCTTTTCTAAGACTACCGAACAAAGCTGACAGCAGCGGCCCTATTGCAAAAGTACGACCAGGACACAATTGTCGCCACCACGGAAGTTCGTGGGCAACTGATCGAGCCTTGTGCAAACGAGGTGCAAGGATAAGGAGCCGGCTGCTCACGGTAGTTGTCGGACACGTCGAACTCAATCCGCATGGACAGCGGTGGCTATCATGGAACAGTCCAAGAGAAATGCTCCAAGACCAGATGCCGACGGCTTCGCTTTCTCGCTGATAGTCTGACACCACGCCAGCAGTTCATGCAGGCATCAGCAAGCGCTGAGGATTTGAAAATGTCAATGGGCAGCGGCAGTGCGTAACGCAGCAAAGCCATCCACCGCCGCTCTGCAGCAAAGGCTCCTTACAGCCTGTTGTCAGCAGCACGGCCTGAGCTGCTTGCTGCTGAGCAGCCTCTTGACCTGCCACTCAAACATCAAGTAAAAGATGCATGACATCGCCAACTTTGTCAGCATCAACACAGCTGGTAAACGTTGACTCCGCTGTAGACATTACTGAGCCAAGATCTTGTATATGCCATGCCCATTGGGAATGCATTCCAGCTCTAGCCAAGTGTGTATTGCAAATGCCACTCAGCAGAGGCGTGGTGTCTGTCAACGCAATGACATCAGCTTGTGCTGTTTGGCATCAGCAGTATATGCATATGCCCATGGGCATCGCTGCATGAGCTCACATGGGTAGCATGCTTATAAGTCATAAGGCTAATTAGTCACAGCCTGACAGCTGCAGACATGATGTCTGAGTCAGTCACCTGTCTAGTCAGTCACCAGTCTGGTCTAGACCATCCACAGGTGTAAAATAAACTCTGAAGCGTGCAAACCACAGGTTGCCCTGTGGGAATGTGTCTAACGCTAACACAATACCCCTATGATCCAGGGACTTTACCAGGCTCTGCAGATCAGTGCACCTTGGGAACGTGTATCTGAGATCCAATCTATCAAGGAAACCACAGGTTGCCCTGTGGGAATGTGTCTGCATACATGGCGCCAAAAGACACACTCGTGATTAGTGCATAGAACACAAAACTGATGATGAGAACCAGTGGCAGGCTCATTCAAGATACTGTGAAGCTAAGTGCGCAGCTCAAGAGTCATGCACTGGCGATGCCTGGTGTACAAAAATACTTGAGTGTTGCAGCAGCCATAGATGTGATCCATGGACCGGGGCAGGCAAAGCATATGCGTGCATGCATGCAGGGCGTTGACACCCGCTGCTGCCACATTAGGGAGCAGGCAGGCGGTCATCAAGCAGGTATCAGAAGCTGAGTCAGCCCTGCAGCTGCAGCCAAGATGCAGACACACTGCCTAGCTCAGGTCTGCAGTGTAGTGTCATCGACATTCGATGATCTATCTTGACAGTCAACTGAGTCAATCACAGAGTGAAGCCACAAGCAACAGCCTACCATATGCTGTGCCAGCTTCATCAAGCTGAGTCACAGTTGATGCACACCCTGGGTTATGATAGGCTGGCCATTCAGGATGCCAGCATTTTGCAGATATGCTTTGATGCAACAGGCCTGATTTTGACACGCTGGAAGATGGTGTTACTGAAGGTATGACACACCACTCCATGCCTCTTTGTAGTCCACAGGCAGAGGACTTGCATTTTGCAGCACGATCCAAGCTCCAAGCAGAAACGTAGGTCATACGCATCATGATTGTTGCAGCAAGTGTTTTGCGCAGCCAGATTGAGATCAATAGGGAACGATATGCAGGCCATTTGAAATCATCTTGGCCGGTATGTGAGTTGACTGTGACAGGTCGTGGCCCTCATCAACATTGGAAAGCTTTCTGTTATCTTCCCTGGCTATTCACAGCTGTTCAGCATGTGTGGGTCTATGACCATGTCCAATATGGTCTGTTTCGGGAAGACCTGGCAAACACTTGTTTAAACACCAGATTGGATCATTCATTGATTGATTTTGTGAACGTTCATTCTGGCACTATAAGCCTCTCCGACTCAAGGCTCCCACAATGGGCTGAAACACAGCATCCACACCCTGCAACATCCGTGAGCTGGCGTTAAGGCAAGACAGTGCAGTTGTCACAACAGGTACATGGCCGCAAGGTCGTGCAGCAGGAAGCCAGCAGAGCAAGGACAACATTGCGATGCATTCTTGCAATTGCGTTGAGAAGGAATTTGCAATTACACTGAGGAGAAATTACCTGGTTCCACTTACGAACAAAGTACGCTCTTTCGTCAGCTCCAAGCATAGGCTCAGCTGGCTGCAGCTCAGCATTTACACGTCATCAGCAGTGGCACATGAAAGAAGTGATCGATGCAGTGCACCATGCGGGCATGCAGAGTGTTCCTGAGTGCAACTTCCAGTGAAGTCGACAGCCTCAGGCTTACTGAGGTCAATGTGTCTTGCGATTGAACAAATGTCATTGCTGAGAGACTTTCATTACCTGCTGGGGCTGAGCAGGTGGAGGTGCATTGGGTCTTTTATCTGCCAGGGCTGATGTTGACGACCATATCAATTTCTGCACAACAGGTCACTTTGGCAGGCATCCCATACAGCGATAAGATGCCCTGCCACATGTTTACCACACAATCATATACACAGATATACATGACAGCCATGTCCGCACCTGCGTTGAGACATATGATGCCCCTGCCACAGCAAGACCTGCCGTGAAGGACAGCAGCTTCTGCTGTCGGACAAGCGCCATACGATTGGACTCCGCGCTATGCGCGCCGACCTGCCATTTCGACGCTGCGAGCTCAATGTGCGCTGCGCACAGTGCGCAAGTCTGAGTCCTTTGCTCCGTGTGCTGCACGGAATTTGGTACGGAGCCCGCTGGCTCTTGCTATCTACGTGCTATCCTGCTCAGCCCACAACGTTGTTGACGTTGTGTCACGTCACAAACAAAGCATAATAGTCAGTCCAGAATGAGCTCATCAGTCCGTTCTGTCGTTTCCCCTGCAGGATCAGGATGCAGCCTCAGGCAAGCCAGAAGCCCCAGGGCCTGCAGGTCAACATCTACACCTTGTCTTACACGTGCAGTTGCAGTCTACGTGTGCGGTTGAAACTTACGTGCATTCGCGTCTGCGCAGAGTATGCGCTCAGCAGCAGACATTGAAGCTGCACAGGCCCGTACGTGCTGTCCAGCACAAAGTAAGAGAAGTAGCAGACGCTCAACAGGTAGTTGTTGGCTTCCCAGAACAATGCTCGCTGGTCCGTGTCTGCGAAGTGTCTCTTGATGTTGTTTTGTGTGCAGCCTACTGAGATTGCGCAAGCTACCAGCCTGGTACTGCATCCACATGCCACAAACCAGTACACCATTTTGCAAAGCAGTCAGGAACCACACCTGAGCAAGGGACAGCGCGTCAGGCTTCAACAATGGATCTTGCGGGTAAGCTGACTCAGCCTCTGTATCACAACTTATGTATTTGCCTGATCTGCACAACACACCTCCATCTTACAGCTCAACTTCACACTTGTATCTAAATGATTGTAATTGGCAGGCTGTCAGCTCTGGAGCATACAGCTTATCTGCGCTGCTAGTTGCTGGCGCAATCAACCCAGCTGTGGCTGTTGGTGAATTCAACCCAGGCTCTGGAGCTTCTGTCACAGCTTCACAGCCTCCAAGCATACCTGACATACCGAACCCCGCCTCAGGCATCACACCCTTTGAGGGCCTGTTAGTCTTTGCGCCTGTGCTCCTTTACGGCTTGTTCACAATCTACCGATCCAAGGTCAATGAAAGAGCTAAGGTGACCTTCACCGTTTGTCAGTCCATGCTGTATCGCCTGCTGCTTTGTTGTCTGGCTTGTCTTGATCTCACCTCGCATGATCACTCAGTAATTATATTTCTTGTTGCCTGCAGCTGAGCGATTTCCTCTTCATAGTTGCAGCAGGAGTGGTCGTTTCCAACCTTTTATCCATCATCTTCTTCAAAAGGAAATTGTACTGAGTGCTCTGACTGTTCAAGGCCTGCAGACAGCTTGCTGCATGCAAGTCAATTTTGACACACAATCCTTGCAGCGTTACACATGATCATACTATGCCATGCGGCATAGTATGTGATGCACAATTTTGCTCACCACGAATGTCAGCTTGCATGACCCAGTTCTCAGTTTCCCCCATTAAATTAGCACATTTGTTCAGCAAAACACTGGCCACACCAAGGAAAGTCATGCTTGGTGTTTATCAGTACCTCATCATATCATTCACTGATTGTGCTGAGCAGTACATTGTGCTCCCAATCTGTATGCCTTTTATGCTGCCTGCTGTGGGCAAGTGTTGGTATTTTGCTGACTGTTGACTGACTTGTGACTGGACAGATCAACATATCTTAGGCATGACCTGATGACTTCATGTAATTTGCTCGTGGTCCTGTAAATGGTCTGGAAGCGTCTGTGACCCTTCCAGAGGGAGTCGGATGGCGTTCAGTTATTTAATTAACTTATAAGCTGTTTGATGCCGAAAATCCTAGAGCGGTAAAGCCGCTTGAGACCCCACTCGGGAGCCTATGATGTACACCCAGGTGTACACCCCTGTCAGTCGAATTCAGCATACGTAACACAAGTATAGATATATATTTATATATATATACATATTTGCGTGACTGACTACATGGTTAATACCACGTGGTGATGAACAAGGAGTGTGGTCATATAAAATTGGGCATATGGGCATATGCCTTTTCCGCCAGGAGACACCCATCGACAGTAACAAAGTCTATGTCAATACTTTTATGCATGCCATTCATTTATAGACTGAACAATAGGTTGCTTCCACAATTTTGCATGACACCGGTGGTACCATGAAATAAGAGCACCAGGCTAATTGACCATACGAGTGCGTTCTGGGGGCTATCACAAATACATTCAGTGTCCTTGTGTGTGACCTAAGCGTGAGCTGACCGCTCAGCCCAATCAGCTTTCACACGACTCTGCATGGCCTTGATGTATTGCAGCAACAAAGTCTTTGACTGATACCCTTTGCAGGCATTCTCCGTTGACAAAAAATAGAGCTCGTAAGCATTTGGCAATGCGTTTCAACAATGCATCATCTATGCGGGACAGCACAAGAGCTTCAAACTCGCTTCCACTGGACATTGCTGCCACCTTTGCATCACGTGCTGCTGAATCAGTATGAAGGTATGCTCCCCAATGTAAGTTTCCTTTGGTAGCTGCATATAACATGCTGTACATCAGACTTTCCAGCTCTGTGGACTCATTTTGAGGCTGACCTTTTAATACCGCCAACGACATGAAGGCTGGTGTGCCAGTGATTGAAGATGCTTGCAGTTGTCCCTACATATCACACACCCTGTACAGCAAAATGATGAAGAACATGATGGTAGCTTGCAGGCTGTTTTGTTCTGGTTCACAAATTTGTGAGGCATCATGCCATGTTCATGTGTTGCAAAGGCTTCTGAATACCTGGTGAAGTGGTTTCAACGTGGCCAAATGTATCAAGACACCTTTGCCATCTTGATAAGCAATGTTATGAGGAGACACATCCCCATGAAGATGTCCATTCATTGTCAAAGCCTTTGTAACGAATGCAAGAGTTTTCACGCTTTTGGGTGGCGCGAAGAACACGCCTTATTGAGGTAGAAAGATCTTATCAGTCGATACAAGTGAAGAAGAGTAATTGCAATAGGATATTCCAATATAATATTAGATGACCAGTGTAACAGCCGCTACGTTACAGCCTTGATGGCATGAGCAGCCTGCAGTGCCAGCGAAGTGTCAGACCACAATTTGTTGAGAGCAAAGATGAAAAGAAAGCTGCAAACTTGCCTGCAAGGTGGCATCTACAATCGCTGCTGGCGATCTCAAGCTTGCCAAGACTGGACCGTAGTATGGCGTCACCAGCCAGATTTCTCCACCATGATTAGCTGTCCCAAGCAATCTGGGCAAGTTGGCAACCTGGCTGCAATGCTCCCTCACCCACATGTGATGACTGATCTGCAAGCAACATGCTAGGTGAAAATCACTCTGCAGATCATGACAAAGATTATGGCTTACGGGCATGATTTTGGTGGCCAGTACTGGCAAGCAGCTCTACCATGTATACCAGCCTGCCATGGATGTGAACATGCTGCATCTTGTTTTTTTGAGGACATAAACCTACCTCCTCAGTGATATGACTACTTGTTTTGATCACCACATACATCTCATCGACACTGCCTCGGAGAACATCAGCAGCTCTCAAGCTGACGCTGCTGCAATGAGACTCTGGGGCCATGCGCGTTTTGGGAACCACAACACGCCCATCCTGAAGCTGCAAGCTAGTTGGCAATGCTGGATAGATATAGCCCAGACGTTGTGGGGTGCTGTAGTAGAGACGAACAAGTGCTTGAAGGCCTGGCGATGTAACATCTGGACTGAAACCCAGTGTGCCAGTTCGTCTGCTCTGATCACCCTGCAAAAACATGATAACTTATGTCCTATGTCCCATGTCAGCAGGACATTGCAATGCACCTCTGTGGCCCATGCACTTCTTTAGGGATGGTTGTGGTTCTGATGCCTTGGAGAATAGTCTACATGCCTGGACAGAACTGCAGTCTCCAAGCGCTCGCTACAAGCAAATACGCTACAAAGATGTGAGCTTCACCACGCACTTCAACACAAAGTCTCAGGGTATGCTGACCATCAACCATAGCAGGTGTCATGCAGCGCCCGCTGGCCAGACTGATGCTACAGTGGGCATATGTATATGACATTTGGGCAAAAGAGGCATTATTGTTTCAACCAAGACACGCAGATGCAACACACAAACCTGCTTGATGTGCCAGATCTCCACAGAGTCGCTTCCCACAGCAGCAAGCACCCAAGAGCTGCGCCTTTGCTGAGACCTTTGTAGCTGTTGCACACGCTGCTGAAGCTGAAAAGCAACATCAGTATAATTGTTGGCCTCCGCCAATGTGCTTTTAGCCTCCACTACAGATACTACATTTGTTGCTTCTGTGTACGTGTCACAGAGCAACATGTCTGGCTTAGCTCTGATGCTGCTATCGCTCACAGTGAGCCCCTTCAAATGCGTATCCCACACCACCATTGCTGCAGAGCCATCTGAGTCAAAGCTGCTTTTCAAGTCTGTGAACAGTCTGATTATCAGCTGCTGAACAGGCTCCTCTGTGTTGCCATCAACAGGGCAAAGCTCCAATTGAGCTTTCAAGGAGTCTACTGCTGTGTCCAACGCTGTTGTGTCAAGCATGCCACCTAGATGGGAATCAACTAGCTGTGGCCCGCACAGCCCAGAAGACGTCAATAAGGCTTTCCCAGCCTCACGTGCAGTCTGCAGCGGCGTCTGAGTGTATTTGAACCTCTTATAGACAGTTTCTGCAGCATTTTCTGCTAAATGCTTGACAGCGCCAAGCATATCTGAAGTGAACTCGACTCTATTCACTGCAACTAAGAGGATGAACTCAGCAAATGTGCTCACAAAATATACTTGCATAGCACAGGCAGCTTCATTGGCATCAACAATGACACATGTGGTTTGAGGGTGTACGCATTTTACATTGCTTTACAACTGTCACTAGCTGCCGATTGGTGCAAGACACGCTAAAGAAGGATGTTTGCACTAATGGCACTTGCAGTTGTTATGCCAAGGGAGAGTCAGACAGTACCAACATGCATGCCTCCACCAGACTTGCAGATGCTAGTTGACACCAAACGGGGGCAAATAGGGCAAGCTGCCTGGCCAATGCCACAAAAACAGAGCTTTGCGGGTGCATGCAAAAGTGTAAGCAAATCAGCAGATGATTTGCCTGATGTGATTAGCCTACTGGATCCATCTGACGTGGCCAACTGGAAATCAGTACCAAATAGACAGTGCCTCAGGAAATCACTGCAGGTGCACTGTCTTACCTGATTGTCCAAAAGCCTTCAGCAGATTTTCCACTAATGCAGCAGGCAACGGAGGATTGGACATCAGCCCCTCGCGGGTCGCATCTTGCAAAGCACTCTCATCAACATATTCCTTCGCTAGCAGGTTTTGTAGGTGGACGTCACTGAAACGCTTAGCGTCTCTCTCGCCAAGTTTGTCGACCAAGAGCTGCTTCAAATCTGAGATGGTCATGCAAGTGTCTGTTGTCCCTTGCAGGTCCTGAACAAATGTGCTCTGCAAGAGAAAAGTAGTCAGTGCCTGAGCAACTTCCAAGCTGCAGCGCCTGTTCAAGAAGATGAACGTCGTGCCAAAAGAGGTATAAGTACTTTGAGCACCACGAAAAGCTTTCTTAAGGACATTGCTGATGTTCCTGCAGTCGCGGGGCCACTCTGGCTAAACTAGAGGCCGACCGTGACAGACTGCGATGATATCGCGAAGACCTATGGGTGTGCGTGGCGGCTTTATTGCACTCCTACTGAGCGTACATGCTGCCGATTTCATCAGCCGGTGCAAGCAGCGGCGTGAGAAAGCCAAGGAATCCAGTTTGACTTCAGATATCTCATGAATGCTGATATCACATGCAATCTCACAACTTGCCAGACTTTCTGTCTCATCCCGGCCAGCATAGCCTTGTGAAGCTGTTGATGAGAGCTTCTTGGGAAAGTGCTAGTCATGTGCATGCACGTTGTCTATGGGCGCCGGGTGCCGGCTTTGTGAATTTCTGGCTTGAAAGCTTGCTGAAGCATCGCTGCAACTTTGAGTAGCAATCTGGTTTGGCAAGCAACATACTTCACATCGCAAGTTGCAAAAATGCTGTTGGTATCCATCTTGCCTAACGGACAGACACATCTACAAAGCGGCTGCTCTCACAGCAGCCAACATCAAGTCGGCTTTGATGTTCTATTCAGGCAAGCACAGGAAAGCTTGCAATAGAATCAGTCATGCTCTGCACAATTGCATGAGCAGCACATACAATCTCTGACCCAGTCTGTGCTGGATATAAAATTCCAATGGTAAAGTGCCATGAGTGGTGTCACACGGTGTTTGGAGGCCCCTTCTCTGACATTGCTCTGATGGCTAAGGCCAGCTCCCAAGGGTTACTATTCCCCAGCGCAACTTCATCCACATCCCACAGATCATGCAGGCCCCTGAGACCGGTGGACAATGACTGCTTATCCTCAAACAAAATTGTGGGGTCCTCTTGCACCATCATATCAATGTTAGCTCCAGGCAAACTGCCCCGAAGGGCATCGTTGATGGCTGCCACACGCTTCACCATGCTTTGCTGCGACTGCTGCAAAAAGCCTTCTGGCAGCAGTTCGACCATGCGTGCCACATTGCATGCAGGAAACACTTCCTGCAAGAGAAGAGCAATATACTGAGGAGTACATGTCCCAGCCATAAGCACAGCTGCGTTGCAAGCAGTAACGCTTTGACCACATGCTGCAAAACAGGGCTTGGGTGCTGTCAATACAGCCTTTGCATCAGTACATGCTGTGAGTAGCTTGTGAGGGAGGGCGGCCGATGCTTCAGCAAATGCTGTCAACAGCTAACACACTGCATCTCGAAAATTCACAATGTCTGGCATGGGGTGGGTTTCCATTGCCCTAGGTATTGCCATACATTGTTTATATATTGCCAGTCAAGTGTTCTTTAAAGTGATCATACAGAGGTGTCATGATTTCATGGCCTTGACTGTCAGCTGCATACTGTTCTGCATGCATGCGGAATGCTCTCAAAGACGCTGCATTTGCCTATTGGTTTACCTTGAGCAGCATGAGACGCTGTGTGACTTCAGCAGGGTCCATTGTGAGCAGCTCAGGATACTTCTGCGCCATGCGAATAACGCATTGCTCTGAACACAGAAGTAGGCCAGCCAGCAGATGCAGTCGCTCTGGATCCTGTGCACAGCAGAACCACCTGAAGGGCAGGAGGCTGTCATACGCGCTGCAACTGCTGCTGTTTTAGAGTACGGCTGGTATCAACATGTCAACGGCAGGTGGTGCTCACGCTATCTGCAATTTGCTTAGTCTGCTTAGGTGTAGCACACCACTTTGCTTTCAATTGACAAAGCACTACTGCGACTGCATGTACCGCAGCAACGTTGCTTGGACTTTCAGGCAGAGTTGATGCTTGGTCTGTCCTGATGGCTACATAGCCAGGGCGGCGCTGAATGCCAGAGGTCAACTGTTGTGACCAGCTGCTCTGCAGAAGCCATCTGTACCACGCAGCCAAGCTCCAAGGCTGCTGTTCATTGTGTTGCCTGCATACATGCTGAGATTGATCATGGCTTGTAGCAATGCTTGCCAACAATGCTTGCCAACAACAGTCTGCCTGTGCAGCAAGGGCTGTAGCACTGGAAGCAGTCAGCCACTACCTGCTTGCCCCAAAAGCAGTACTGCCAAGCCAGTTCAGAAAGCCTGCAAATCCACCATTGCCTAGTGACTGTTGTTCCAGGTGAGTGCACATGTTGTCCATGCTTCCATATTTGCTTGGGTCCTTTGCCTGGCGTTTGCTGGAAGCTGAAATCGCAGTCTTGAAATATATCTGTTTTCTGCAATATGCGACACGCTAGACAGCAGGGACACGCGGCAGCTTGCATGGCTTTTGAATGCAGACTGCAGAGTGCTTGCTGTACCTGACTGAGATATGACAGGTGGAGCGTGCAGTGAGACCAAGAGCTGAATTCTGCCCAAGCCGCATCATCTGGTCGATGACGACGCAGCAGAACGCTTTGGCTATCCACCTCGGTTAGGGGCTTGCTTACCACCCATGCCCCTCGCCTAAGGCATGTCGATACTGGTTCTTTATTCTGGGCACTGCATTCGAGCGTCGGAATGCACACATGCGAAGAGATGTAGGTGGACGAAGTTGGCAGCTGTCTTCTCACTGTCGTGCTTGACCGTCAAAAGCCCGATCACTTGTCTTCCAGCATGCACATCATGCATTCAGATCGCTGCAGATTACATGGATCGCGAGCCATTCAAATGCATTTCACATTTAAACAACTCGTTTTGCTCATGACATATAGCATCTGTAGAAAGTCAACGCAAAGAAATGTCACACAGTCACAGTTGTTGATCTTGAACATACTGGACATCCTCAACTCAATAAGGGGGTTCTTGAAGCAACGCAGCACAATAGTAGGTGCAGCAACTAGCGTGCTCTTGAAAACAACAAGTCATCAAAGGCATCTGGCGTTTGACTGCTGGCCTGCTGCTGCTGCTGCTGAGATGGGTGACTCATACCGCCTGGCCCACCATTGCCATTGGGCTGCACCCTGCAGAAGTGGTGAACACCCTATGAATCTGTAAAAGGGTGGGTTAAGGGTCACAAGCATTGTAAGCAGGCTCATTACATTTGCATGTAGGCCACAGTGGAACAGAAATGGACTCCAATGGACACAAGGGCCATGAAAGGAATAGTTTGGCAACTGACTGAGATGCAAGTTTCTGTCGGACATATGTTGCGTGAAGCTCTTTTGTAATTCCTGTGCAGGACTGCAACATGTAGCAATGCCAGCATCTTCAGTAGCATGGCCTGGACTGTGAGGAAGAGCCCTGCATTTTAAGCCTTCTGCCAGACATGATTGAATTTTGCTGATACTGCAGAGCAAGGGCTCATGCACTACCTTGCCAGAAGCTTGCCAAAATTTTGCGTCACAAAGGTTGCTGGGTCGCGCAGCCCAACACAGCCTTTGCTTGACTGCATTCTGTATGCAACACTAACACAATACTCCTGATCCAGACGCTTTACCAAGCTCTGCAAATCAGTGTATTTTTGGGAACATGTATCTGAGATCCAATCTATCAAGGAAAGGTTGCTGGGCTCACCGGTTTGCAAAGAACATATCCCATTCGCTGTTGCCACCACTTTGAGCAGGAGTGGTGGCGGCAGAGCTGCCTGCGCTGTGCTGATGCTGGAACTGGAGCCCTTCAGGGGTTGGGGGCCCTGAGCCCCCCATGTACCCACCTGTCTTGTTGGGGCTGGAGGCTGGGCTGGCCATACCCCAGCTGCCTGTGCCCCTTGTTAGCACCTGTAATGCCAAAAACAGCGTCATATCTAATTGACTTCTTCCAAAAAGCCGAAATGTTCGCGGTAATGAAACAGATTTGGTGTCTCACGCCAGGTGATGATGCAGTGCGGCAATTAATACTGCCTACACACAGAGGAGCACCAACACATAACTGCTAAGTTGAAACGACCACCAGAGTCACCAGCAGCATGCCTGATCTCACTGCTTTCAGCAAGGACAGAAAGCAAGCATGTGATGCATGACAGCAACATGCACATGGCTGCACTAATTTGTGCGAATCATCACAGACTTGGCATGATTGCTCGTGCGGGTGAGATCACGTGCAAGGAACGCTAATGCACATGGCTGTCTCTTGAAACTGAGCCTGTGTAGTTGAGATGCAGGTGGCACACCCGCTGATTAGGGTCAAAGCCTGCAGGAAGCTGCTCATCACCACCGCCGCCTTCTTCTGCATTGTACAGGCTGTTGATGTACAGGTTCCTGGGCCTCACTGCCTCCTTGGGCCTGGCTTCACTCTGCTGGGGGGGCGTGCTCTGCACTGGCTTGAATGCACTCTCACCAAACTCAAAGGAGGCAGCACCTGAGTCTTTATTGCCAGCATCAGGCTGAGCCCAGATGTTGCCATCAAAGTTGCTGGCCTGTGACTGCGGCGGCTGCTGCTGCTGCTGCTGCTGTACCTGCTGGGGAGGCTGTGAGCCTGGCACGCTTTGCACGCTGCGCTGAGCCTGCTGACCAGACGGCTGCTGGCTGTTGGGTGGGCCACCCTTGCCATAGGAAGCCAGAGGGGGTGCTGGGGCACGCTCAGGCTTGCCGGGGCGAGACAGACCCAGGGAGGGGTACGGCAGGTGGTCAAAAGGGTCTGGGGCAGCAGCAGCGTTGTAGGGGGCACGAGGGCCCAAATGCTGAGGGGGGTTGCTGTATGAGGAAGCTGGCACTGAAGAAGAGGCAGATCCGAAGGCGCCCTGAGCAGATGCAAAGCCGCCACCCTCAGCAAAGGGGTTGTGGCTAGAAGTAGGTCCCTGTGGTGGAGCCTGCTGTTGATACTGCTGCTGAGGGGGCTGCTGCTGTTGCTGCTGGTAGTGCTGCTGAGGGAGCTGCTGTTGCTGCTGCTGCTGCTGGTAGTGCTGCTGTGGAAGCTGCTGCTGCTGCTGCTGCTGCTGGTAAGGCTCGGGAGCAGGATGGTGGCCAAAGGAGGGCTGTGCAGAGGATGACTGCCCTGAGGATGACTGTGCAAAAGGGTCCCCAGAGCCTGACTGGCCTGAAGGGTGGAAGTAGCTGGATGCAAATGGGTCACCCTGCTGAGGGGTGGGGGGACCCTGGGACACGTGAGCCCTATCCATGGCCTGCATATAACACAATATTGTCAAGGATGCATGTTGCATCCTGCTTGCCATGAACATTCAAACCCCATCAGCAAGCTTGACGAGATCTTCACTGCAGCAAGGATGTTTGTGTTGATGGACCTTGAAAACTGAACTACCCATCTAAGAGGAAACACATGTTTGGAAGTAATGTGATGCTTGCGCAGCTCTGCTTGCTTGTATCCTTTTGTCATCAGACAAAATTGAGCTTTCTGATGGTTGCCTAATGCGTTTATTACAAATGCACAGCTCATCTGCAAATAAACTTGCAATGCCTTCAAACTGCTTGGATTCAAGCAATTG
>JAABUP010001437.1_pt1 | contig 49934 bp, 62 predicted proteins | sample 5559201 | NCBI WGS metagenome assembly JAABUP01 (sample SAMN10711887, study PRJNA513373) | rock metagenome | isolation source: Antarctica rocks | place: Antarctica | reverse complement strand
CCCTAGTGCACTTTTGGTTCGGCCTTTGCTCAATGACATATGCATATGCTAGTGAAACACCTGTGATGGTACTGGTGTTCTACAGAGCGAAGTTGGTAACTGCAAGTTGTTGAGTTAAAACTTTATAAATTACCTAAAGGCTGTCTCATACTGCATGTGCAACCATGCGTTGAGAGCAGGTCTCAGCTGGACCCCGCAATCTTTCGTGATAATGACTATGCAAGTTCTGCGATCAGGCTAGGAATGCATACTGGAATGTTGCAATCAGCCATTCATGTTCGACTGCGAAATATATTTCTCTTTTAATGTATTATATAGGAGTAGATCTAGACTCCAAAGCACGTCTGAATGAACATCCTCCCAATCCCAGACGGAGCACTCTAGAGTCCTATTCATCCATTCTAGAATAGATCTATAGTCAGACAGCAGACAGCTGACGACATAAGTCTCTTCCTGTGTCATCATCATCAGGACTGCTGCCAGGCAACATACATTGATTTGCACAGGTTGTGCTTGCACCTGGGAGGAAGTCAAGATCCATTGATATGTAAGTGTCTGAATGCAGTCACCAAGTGTGGTAGGCACTGTAAAGAAACGCATCTTGAGGTGGACTTCTTGTGTCACACATACAAAATGTGGTAACAGCCTCAGAGCCAGTTGCTACTTGCCAAGCAGGCAGACGCCCAGACTGCTGCTTACAATCAAGAGGGTTACGTCAGTATCATGTCGTCAGTAGACTTCGATGTCTGGCAACTTGTTGAAACTGTGAGTGTCATCTGTCAGTCACCCTCACCGAAAGGTACAACACGTATCCTTTCTTCAGTCCATAGTCATGCAAGGTGAACGCAGACTCCAGTTGCTGACCAGCAAAGATCAGTCTCTGATCATGTGATGGAACTCCCATCACCTGCTCAATGGACTGCTGGAGCTGCAGCACAGTCCAGCCTGGTTTCGCCCACAGCTCAACCTTGCTGCCTTTCATAGGTTTGACAGAAATATTGATGAGAGCTCAGACAAACCAACTTGCTTCTTCTTGGCAGACAGCTTAATTGCCAATTTGACAGTGCATCCGTCAAACAAGCCTGAGTTTGAGATGAGCAAATCGTCGTGTAAGCTATATCCTGCATAGCTCAAGTCCTGCTGCTCAAATGCAACACCATTGAGCACCTGAACTAGCATTTTTAGCTGATGCACTGTCCACTGAGGGTGAACTGTCATTATTGTTGTCTCATTCCACTGGCTTTGTTGCAGTGAGATAGTCCAGTTTGCATTCTCGTCTACAGGTTGTGCCCTGATGAAATCAACGCCAGCAAAATGGCACTCAGTTTGTACAGGAGACAGTGAGTCTGAGTCCATCTTTTTGCAGCTGCGTTGGTGCCTCCCAGAGTTTGATATGATCAACAAGCTTTGTGCAACTCAGCAGCAGTCCACAAGAGTGGCATCCTGTGTGGATATGCAGTCTTCATAATTTTGTGGCCACTTCGGACCATGAGGGAGTGTGAGTGTTGAAATTTGAGTTGAGCTGCCTTAAAGATGCTGATCAGAAGATGTTGCAAGCATCAGTTGAACACCAGTCTGTTGTAGAGCGTCTCATTTCAGTCAGACAGCACTCTTGAGCAACCATAGAGCTTTTCTGCAATTGGTAAAGACTGAAGCTGTGGCTTGAGCGTCCTGTGACCTACTAGGTGGCAAGGCCGCTAGCTAGTATGGCTGCTCGAGCACTTGATGGAGCGCTGAGATCTCACTTTCAGGCTAACAAGCCAGTTCAGGGAGAAGGCAAACGCTTCAGAATGTCAACGCAATGCATTCTGCCTTCCAGCTTGCATGCGTGACCGTGTTCACAATGTCTGCAGCAGGGAAGATCACTCACCATGCTTGATTAGGCATACAAGAGTTCAAAAAAATGTTGCAATTTGACGAACATTATGGAGCTTTGATCGCAAGGCAAGAGGGCCGTGTTACAGATGTCACAGGTGTTACAGCGCGAATGCAAGTGGCCAGACTGGTCGCGACCACCACCCTGAATTTGTATGCACCATCAGGCGTCAGACTTCGTTCTGCAAAAGTGTCGTCGCGTCGATAGTTGTCAAGAGCTTCCTTGCTCTACTCACTGCGCCATATTTGCGCAGCCGACCAGTGTCAAGAGTAGCCACAGACGATGCTGCTCGCAGCCAGCTCAAAATTGGCTGTGAGCAGCCCTAATGTGCTATTTGGACCTCACGTCAGCAATACAGCCTAGTTGGCACAATGCAGCCAGCGCGCTTACTCCGTGTGGACCTATGCCTTACGGCTTGGCCATTGCTTGTATGTTGCTTGCTGAGAGCCTTGAAACAGGTCTGCGCCTGACAGCACTTTCAGCACTGCTGCAAAGTTTCCCAAGCCTGTGTCCATGCGTAGCTTCCTCCCTGTTGTGTCGTCGTGAATGAATAGTTTAACGCACACTTCACACACTGGATGTATGAATGTCTCAGGTCCATGGGCAGTGTGCATACACCGTGGGCGTTGATGCAAACACCTATGGAGTCACAGCTACAGAACAGATGTATTACCCTACCTTTCAGACATACCTTTCAGCTGAAACTGGCTGCAATTTTACCATGACTCTGTTCACGTCACCTGACGAGTTTGTGGCTGCTGGCCTGAATGGCAGCATAGATGTTTTCTTTGCTGGTCCTGGAGTGTTTGTTTGTCTACAGGTAGAGTGCATAGCACCTTGCTTTCTCTACTAGATCATTGGTTCAAGCTTCCACATGCTGCTGCTGGTGTAGCTGCAGAGCCATGAAATACTGCATGTTGTCAAGGCCCACAGAGCGCAATAATTGCATACATAGCAGAAAACATGCCAGCTTTGATCTTTTGCCTGACAAGATATGCAGCATTTGCTCAGCTTGCACGACGAGGTTTGTGTGCTTCAAATGGCTATGAGCAGCTGCCTGTTGTGGTGCAGAGCCGACTCGGAACTGTTCCTCTGGTATCTCTGATCCATGAGGTGAATGGAGAGCCATTGTCCTTTCTTGCTGGGTCTGCAGTGGCCCGGGCCAACCGCACAGATCTGCAGACCCTTGAAGACATCAACAGTCAGAGGGTCAGTGCCTGAAACTCTCACGTGGCATGATTTGCCATGCAGATTTTCCACTTCCTTTGATTAAGCATTGTCACAGTGCATTGCTTGAGAGCTACCCACACTCATCTGCCAAGTTAGGTAGCAAGTGCACATTGCAGTGGGCGCTACAGTGGGCATGCAGGCATGTCACAGCACAGTGATGTCTTAGCAACCCAGAAGGCAGGACACCTGAGCCCTTACCAACACTGCATATTCTCAGCAGGTTTTGTGTTCTGTATGCCACCTCCCCTGCAGCTCCAGAAAGATGCAAGCTCGGGCTTGCTGCTCCGCTGCAAGGCATTCATTCAGGTCTATCCCCATGCAGTTGAGTCATCCCCAAAAGTGTACTCAGCCAGGCAAGGTCTGCCTTTCAGTCAACTCCATGATGTCGTGTCTTCATGCAGCTAACCATGAGTGGCATCTCCCTCTTGACGTCAGGCCAGGCCCAGTGGAGGGAGCTCAAAGACAAGGGTTACAACCCGTTCATCCTTGCTGAACAGGTATCCTCCACCACTTGCCAGCCGTCCCAAGCATATCAGCTGTCCTGCTGTGGCAGCTGTGCATGCTGTGTTTTGTGTTCTGCAAGCAGGACTAGATGCCTTCACAACAGGTCTGCGCTGTAGCATCGCAACGTAGCTTTTCCTTACAACACATGATGTGGTGCACAGCACAGCACAGCAGCAGACTTTGTGTGTCACCAGACAGCAGCGCAGGCTCATTCAGAGCTTTACCCCCTAGCAAACATGATGTTTGCGTCTATCAGGCCATGTGATGCAACCAAGGAACCTCTGCAAGAGTTTCTGACATGGATTTGCAACCCAGCCCTTGCTGACCACTGTATGCTGCATGACCAAGGAACAGCTGCTGCATCCCTGTTGATGACTGTGCATCTTTGTCTGCCAGCCTCACACTTCTGCTCATCACCTGTAAAGCCCTGTTTGACACCCCTGTTCAACCCCTGGTACATACCCACCACCCCTGTGATGATTTACAGACCCCTGCTCATCACCCCCAGCACCCTTGTTCACCCCAGCATCCAGCATGCCAGCGCCCATGTTCAGCATCCTCACAAGCACTACATTGACCAGGTGATCATCCCGTGTGTGTACATTTGGACAGGTGATCTTCCTGCATGATCAGCAAGCACAGGTGCTGGCTGTGGTGGAGGGCGCCGCAGATGTGGCTTTTGTGCGAGCAGACCAGCCGACAATCCTGGCAGCCGAAGGAGTCATCAGTCTTGATGATGTCAAGATCCTGTCTCCTGTAAGATGCGATTTGCAATATTGCACACCCCTGATAGTCCCCTGCCTTTCATGCTGACCGTGACGTTTTGCCTCATATCTTGCATGCGTCGCATTGCTACACGGCGGCCGCTGGAGCCTTGCTTGACTGCAGCTTGCATTGAGCGTCATTTTGGTCCATTGCTAAGCAGACCCTCATCAATCATGGCACCATCCTGCAGATGAGGTTTCCCGGGTTTCCCTGGACCACTTCCACCAGGCTGTACCCAGAGTATGGGTTGTCTGCCAACCCCAACAATGTGCCCCTGGCTGTTCAGGAGGCTATTGTGGAGGCCCTGTATGCGTGAGTCCCATACTGCTTTGCTGCATGTCAAGTGGAAGGTGTAAGTTGGTCACTTTGTTCTGCTGCTCAGGTCATGTTACCAATCTGGCAGCAGACTTGCACTTACAGCGATTGCTGTCACGTATCCCATCCATGCAAGGCCCCTTGCAGGAATGAACCGACTCTGCAGGGCACAAGCCTGTTTCGCCCTTTCAGCCAGCAGAATGCCTTTCCAATTTTACGTCATGTGGTCAGGGCCGTCATGGCATAGCACACTATGGCAGAATGCACCCTGGCTGCTCGCGTGCAACACCCATCAGTCTGAGCCCGATCCTATACGTTGCTTGCAGCAATGGTGACCCCCACTGAACACTTGCTGCTCACCAGTGCAAAACACAGTCCTGACTATCACTATGCCTTTGCCTGCAGTATCAACTCCAGTCACTATGCTGCTGTGGCCGGTCACTACAACAGCTGGAGCACGCCTTACAACTATCTGGATGCCTACCAGATGCAGCTGGACACCAATGTTCTGGTCAATGGGTCCTGTCTGGCTCAGAATGACACCTATGACATGGTTGTGTGCCCAGCCAACTCGTACAAGCTTCCTGCAAATGAGATTGCTGACTTGTGTGCTGAAAGAGGCCTGCCCTGTCCGGCTGTAAGTCTACTCAGTGATACTCCAGTAACCGTGCATGCAGTAACAGTTTGTGTCAGCTGTAAGTCCATCTAGTAAGGCTCCAGTAACAGTTCAGCAACAATCCATGCAGTAAGAGTTTGTGTCAGCATGTCTTGTCTGCCTTGATGCATTACCTTGCCATTGTGGCAAGACATTCATAGCTGCTGTTTGGCTGTTTGACCTGCTGCGCAAGCATACAGCCCAATCTTTTGACAGAATGATCATGTTTTGGTGGCCTTCCAGCTCTGCCTGCATGCCCTGCACTGACACAGATAGTCCTGACCACAACTGCCGTCTTGCCATGGCTTGCCTACTTATAGCCATGTGATCTGCACATCAAAACTTGCCCGCAAAATTTTGAACAGGCCAAGCTGTCAGCACATTGGAGATCTTTCACCATCACGCCTGTTGCAAGCATGTGTTTCTGTGTTTCTTGCAGAATGCATCGTGCATCTGCAACTTCTGCAAGCCTATCCCGCACACGCTTTTTGGCAAACTGGGCTTGGCTGGTTTCCTGGCAGTGATCATCATTGGAGTGAGCATCCTGATGATCATTGCCTTTTTAGTCATACGAGCCAACAGATTCACCGTCATGCACATCCCCTTCTCGGAGCTGCATCTGAGTGATGAGTCTGAGGTGCTGGGGGAGGGGACGCATGGGAAGGTTCTCAGGGGTGAGTACAGGGGTACTCAGGTGGCTGTGAAGCGTATGCTGGCCCCACGGCAGTCAAGGTCAGCACTTCAACACTCTCTTGACTGAACTACTATCACAAGCATGCCTGCTGCATTGTTACACGACGTGCATCAAGGCTCACTCTGCAAGGTACATGTTGGTCTAGCTTTGCATGGACTTGTCTGCAAGTCTTGAGATGCAGGTTGCACTGCTTTGTTGCATGATTGTTCTGATATGGCAATGACATGACATTTTCTGAGCAGCATACCACTGCATAGCATGACAGCATGTGATGCATACTCTGCTTGTGTCTGTGATCTTGAGCCAAAGCTAGTCAGGTCTAATCACCTCCTGCCCCATCAAGTTGTTCTGTGCATTTCACACGCACTCTGTCAGATGCCAGTGAACACCTTGTCTTGCATCCACCCTTGCCTCCTGTTGTTGCTGTTGTTGTTGTTGTTGTTGTTGTGGTATACTGATGCAATATACATGCCACCAAAAAATGACAGTCGATGATTCTGCTGCGCAGGACCAAGTCTATCTTTGACGCAGAAATCATCCGGCCCTCCCGCCAATCTCAAGAGGAAGTCATCACCCTGCGTGACTCACAGCGCCTGACCAGCGACTTCGCCATCGACATCATGGCACATGGCTCAGCAGCTCCTGCCAGCAGCGGCAGGAGCGTCATCTACTCGCAAGGGCAACAGTTCCTGCTAGCCCCTGGCTCAATACTGGACCTCAATAAGCCCTTGCCCTCCATACAGTCTATCCAGTCTGCTGAATCAAGCGCCCATCTGCTGAAGGGCTCACAGTCTCTAGGCTCTGACCACCAGGTGGTGGACGACCAAGTGGTGGACAAGGACCAGGGTGAGTACTTGCTGGCTGCAGCACCCACCACCCAGAATCTGGAGAAGCTGCAGGAGCATCAGTCTGCTGCTGAGGAGCTGCAGGCACAGGACCTCATCAGAGCGCACCCTTCTGCCTCACCCAGAAGCGCCTTTTGGGGTGAAGAGTCCAGGTGGGTGTACCCCCCTATTTGATTACTCTGAGCGCACTGCTGGCCATGCAACAAGTATACATGCCCGGCTTACATCAGACCACATCCTGCTGCCGTGCCCAGAGCTGGCTGCTGAAACTCAAAGGCTGGAATGTGCTCGTTTTGCATGGCGCAACAGTACCTGAATCAACCACTTGCTGCTGGCAAACTGGTAGCTTTGACTGCATATTCTGTAGAAAGCATAGACTGTAATCTGCCAGCTTCAAGTCGAGCATCAGATGCAGAGATGATAGCTGAAGAAGGCAAAAGGTTTGGCGGGCAACACCAGTTCATGCAACATGAAGTTGTGCTCTAGCTGGTATTACATCATAAGGACTGTCGTTACATACTTTCCAGTAGGACTGGCAGGCCAGTCTGGCAGGTGCGCTCCATACGATCCAAGGCTGTTGGGTCTGGAATGCCAAAGAGCAGGCAGCACTTTTGGCAGGACGCAATACTGTGACGTACAACATGCATGGCACCATGCATGGCATGCAACTAATTCTGCACCTTCAGGCTGAACATGGACTACTAAAGAGCAGGCTGCAATTCGGCAGAGCCCACTACTGTGAGGCACGCAGGCAGCACCATGCATGGCATGTAACAACAAGGAAGTTGCCTTTCCAGGTTGGACATGGGATATTTGGGTGGTACTTTGGCTGGGCTCAACACTATGATGCATGCAATCGGCACACTTTCATGGAATGTAAACCCTCCCATCTGCCCATTGCAGGCTGGACGTGGGATGTGATGAGAGCAGGCGGCACTCTGACAGGGCTCAACACTATGAAGCATGCAATTGGCACAATGCATGGAATGCAATCCATTCTGCTTGTTGCAGGCTGGAGATAGGATACGAAGAGAGCAGGCGGCAACTTGACAGGGCTGGATACCATGAGTCACACAACTGGCAGGATGTTTGGCATGGCTTCACAAGCTGGATGGCACGTGCTTGGGCATGCCTAGGAGCCTACTTTCTGTGCGGGCCCATCAAGGCCCATCTGGGCAAAGAAGCTGTAGGACCTCTGCCCCCTGCAGCTTGCAGGCTTGCTCAACTTGCCTGTGTCAGTGATCAGAAAGCGTGTGTTCGCATGTGTCTTTATGCATGCCAGAGCAGCAGAAGTATGACAGTGTATGCGTCATGTCCGATGCTGTATGCTCTGTTGCAAAAATGCCACTTCATCAAGCCTTCAGTACACTCCAGGATGCTTTGCATCCTATGCGTTTGCATCTTATGTGTTCGTATCTTTGTGTGTGCGCTCCATGTGTATACATTCATGTGTATACATTCATGTGTATACATTCATGTGTACATGTGGCTTACGCATCCTGTGTGTGTGTGCATGCATCCTATGTGCATGCATCCCATGTATACGTATCCTACGTGTGTATCCATGTGTATCTGTTCCATGTGTATGCATTCCTATGTATATGTATCCTATGCATCCTGTGTGTGTGTGTGTGTGTGTGTGTGTGTGTGCACTGTTGCCACTGTGCCTACCTCTCCAGGGTGCCTTGCATCCTGTGTGTGTGCACACCGTCGCCACTGTCCCTATCACTCTGATTGCTGTACATCACAGCTGCAGCAAGTCCCAGAATAATACAAAGCCCAGCTGCGTCTACAAAGCAAGCAAGTTCAGCGCCGTTTGACACATCTCCACTCACGGACTCGGAGCAGCTGAGTTGCCTTTGCTACCATCCAAAGCAGCTCAGGTTTTTGCTGCAACATCAGTCACAGGCTGCAGATCTCGGATGGTCCAGTCGCTGTCACCACAGAAAAGAAATAGCTCTCATACATTGTGGTCCACAAAAGAGCCGTTTTCCAAACTGAAATCCCACAATGCAACACGGCATGTCTTGTGTGCAGGTGCTGCAGCAGACTATCGTTGCATTGCGCTTGCGGCATCCTCATATAGTGACTGTGATGGGGACTTCAGTGGATCCCCCCACAAAGGACCTTCTGACACAAGCTCATGGTTGAGAATCAGGAGAGTGGGAGTCTGGCAAAGGAGGTACCCTCTGTGCATTTGACAGGCTGCTGTGCTGTGCATCTTCTGGTAGTTTGCAGACTGCTTTGCAGTCAGTCTTTGGATTGGCAATCATGCATGTAAATGCTGGTTGGAGGAAACATGCTGCACACCTGCTGTGGCACCATAAGAAGACATGTATGCTGGGCAGCATGACAAAGCAGCTGAACAAGATCACCTGAGTTGAGGTCATGCTCATCTTAGCAGTCAGCTCATGTCAGACGATTAGATGATTCTGTCCATGTGCTGCTTTATACATCAAGTTAGACTGAATCTCAGAAGAGGCTTTTGTCAACCAATAACATCAATCAAGATATGAACTCTGATTGAGCTGAATTGGGGTTGTGTTTCTATGTTTCTGACTGACGCAATGCTCTCTTTCTGACTGACGTAATGATCTGTTTCTGACTATCGCAACAAAGATCATGACTAATGCAATGAAGACGAAGCTCAATGAACATGTTTCTGGGTGCAACAGGTGATGCTGGACAACGAGATGATTGTGTCTATGCTGAGGCATGTGGTAGCAGGCTTGAGCTTCCTGCACAGTGCAGAGCCACCCATCATCCACCAGGAGCTGCGCTCCCCCAAAGTCCTGCTGGACAGCAGCTGCAGAGCGCACCTCTCTGACTTCCAGCAACATACGGTAAGACCATGGCTTCTCCCTAGTAGCAAGCGTGTGAGTACAGCTGCAAACTACAGGTATATGGCCTCCTGGGCAGCCCGGTATGATACTTGGCTTCTCAGTGAATTGACGCCGACGGACGTAGTCTCTTCTTTTTTTCCTTTTGACCACTGCAACCCATCATCAGCATGCCTACATGAACATCGACGACGTGAGCATGGCGTGCATTCTGCTTGTTCCTCTGTGTTCACCAGTCACTCTTGTTGCGCCAATCAACATAAAATAGTGCGACCCTTCACGTGGGTGTCACCAGCGCTTTCCCACCCACCATTGAATTTGAGCATCAAGGAAATTGCTGTGTCATCTGCGCTGTGCTATGCTGCGCTGTGCTATGCTGCGCTGTGCCATCCTGGCAGGCATCAAGAAAGATCCTAAATGCACTTATTGGCCCAAAAGTGTGCATTGCTGGACAGCCACACTGTTCTATAGTTGTATGTGCAGAAGAGACTCATGTGAATGTGTCAACAGTGGGCTGCAGCACCAGGCTGCTTCCAGTCAATGAGCACAAAAACAAGATAATGTTAAATGGCGGATTGTCATGTAAAGCGATGTGCAGCATGATGTCCCAGCTTGACGTCTCACCACGGCAAGGTACTACCCCTCCTCTGGCCAGGAGCCTGTGTTAGTGTGCATGCTCAGGATACGACAGCAGCTTCACTTCTGCACATAGAGAAGCAACTCCAATGCTCCTCGATGCGCTAATCTCCATTGATAGCGACGCTGCTTCAGACTGTGCTCTATACGCTTTTAGTCCAGACTCTGTGCCACGAGCAGTTCTACATGCAGGGCTGCAACAGCAGTGTCACTCCTTCTGTGCAACAAAGACACACCTTCAAGGAGGTCCGGGCTGCCGCCTGAGGAGGCTCCCGTTATGATCGCTGAAAAGCGTAAACTTCACTCTTTACATGTGTTCAATGCTGTACACAGTATGCAGCAAGAGTGTGTGTGGTGTGCAGCTGGATATGGACAGGTTGTTGCAGCGGTGTTATCCCTTCTGGGTTGCCCCAGAGGTGCTGCATGGGTCACCCCCTAGCTGCAGCAGCGATGTGTATGCTTTGGGGATGCTCATCTATGAGATGCTGTACAGAAGGGAGCCTTTCAATGGGGAAGACCCTGAGGTGACCTGGCATGACTAACAACTTGGTTGCTGTTCAGATGTCCATGATTGAAGCATATCTGGCACAAGGCATGCACTGATTCAGGTCAAAATTGCAATGTAGTGTTGGCAAGTGTATGAGGTGGATACCTGTTGAATAGGCTGCAAGGGATGACTGTTCATGAGATGACCAACTAAAGGCAGACACGCCTGAGCAGTCACTCCCTTCTGCATCACAGCAAGCAAGTAACATCTCTCAAAAAGGCATTTCATCTTGGCTGACTGCATCATGATGGCATAATGTACAGGATCTCTGGATGATCTGTCATCATCAACGCAGTCCACTCTATCTGAACATGTAGGGTGTCATGGCAGCGCTGCATGAAGAGGGTGCAGGGCAGGGCCCTCCCAAACGGCCCCGTGTGCCAGGGCTTATAGATGCTGGCCTAGTGCCTCTGCAAACCCTCATGCACCAGTGTTGGCACCAGGTGACCGCATGCTTTGCTTACTTTCAATACACAACGACAATCATCTGCCCATTTGTGTTGCTCCGATTGTGTGCACACTCTATGATCAGGAATCCATACAGGGAGCCACTCAGGACTTGTTTCATGAACAAAAGAGCTTACAGTCCTGAGGCATAGCAGCTGTTCATGCATCCTTTCTCTGCTGCAAAAGCCATTCCGCCAGGATTGCAGCATACATGTGGACTTGGTGCTGACTGCCCATACCTTAAGTGAATCAGGCTGCTCGCTGCACTCATGACTGCTGCAAAGTCACAGCTCTGGAATGTCACACAATGGCTGAGGGCTGTATGTCTGCCGTCTAAGGCCATGTTGCAGCTTTTGCAGCGTAGCGCAGCATGCACAAAATCAGGCAGATGGCTGCTGACAACAAACAGCAAAAACAGCATCTTTCAAAGAACAAGGAATATTTTCCCTTCTCTTAGGGCATATCTTTTGTTTGTTCTGTTTGTGTATATGCTGGGGTGATGGGTTTGCAGGACATGACATTGCGGCCATCTTTGAAAGACATTGATGAGGAGCTGCTGCACCTTGTGGCTGAGCAGAGTGCAGCCAATGACATGCTGGCTGAGAAGCGACAGAAGGATCAGGCTCTGCTTGACCAGATGCTGCCTCAACAGGTCAACACCCCCAAACCTTGCCGTGTTGCGTTCAATAATAAAAATAATGATAGTAATAAAAGTAAAAAAAAGATAACAACAATAAATACAATAATAATAATAATTCTTATTACAATGATGATGATGATGCTAATGATAACAATAATAGTAATAGCAAGGCTTTCCAGCCCATGATGAGCTAGGTATGTGCAGGACAAGTCTTGTCTGTCCAGAGTTGCTTTTGCTGTGGCCCAAGTCAAGTTGGCTTTTGTTGATACCTAGTTTGAATGGAGCGCCTGCTCATCCCCATGACATGTTGCTCACCAAGGTGCAAATGCAGAAGTGTGCAGCTTAAAGGCTGTGCATGCTGCTTGCACTGTACGGATCTCTGTGATGCTGCTTGGTCCATGCATATAGAGTCATTCTTTGCAACTGTCTTGGGCCCAGATGCTGCTGTCTTAGGAAGACAGCATTGTATGCTGACCAGCCATCTTGCATGGGAGGTTGGGTGTTCTTACTAGCACTTGGTCCTATGGTGACTGTACAGCAGATGACTCCTGCAGCAGTGCTTTGCACCCAAAATTGGGTTGTGTCACAATGCTCATGCATAAGAACAACTCACCTACAGCAGTTTTCTGTCCAATGATTGATCAGTGAGCTGTCTAAGGGCAGATATCTGGCTGGGGAGCCGAAGTATCTTCCATTGTTTGATGTTGCTGTTTGCATGTGAAGTTATCTGGCAGTCTGCAGCATACCTCTTCTTGGTAACCTGTCTCCAGCTAAAGATGTAAAGACCTTGAGCCTAGGCTGAATCAAAGCACAAACGCTGTGTGATGCTTGCAGGTGGCAGCAGCGCTGAGAGAGGGCCGTGCTGTGGAGCCTGAGAGCTATGACTGCGTGACCATCTTCTTCAGTGACATTGTGGGCTTCACCAACATCTCAGGCATCTTGCAGCCCCAAGAGGTGTCGACCTTCCTCTTGCTTTTGACAAGCTCAGCTATGCATGCAGTAGATTTTGGGTCTTGTTGTTCACAAACGGTTAGCTCAACTGCTGGAAATGGCGCAGCACTGCCTCACAACCAGGGTGAGTTTGTTCCTGGCAAGAACAGCAAGGGAATATCCTGTAGTTCAGCACTTGCAATACTGGCTGCTGTACATCCCAACTGTTGTCTTACTTGATGTGCATTGCAGGTCATGGACATGTTGGACCGATTGTACCGACTGTTTGATGAGCTGACCGGCAAGTATGCCCTCTTCAAGGTGGAAACCATTGGAGACGCCTATATGACAGTCGGCAACCTGCGGACGCCCCAGCAAGACCACGCAGCTCTTGTCGCGCGCTTCGCGATTGAGGCCGTGCAGGCCGCCAACAGTGTCATGATACGGTCAGATGACTCCACATCAGGCTTTCTGAGCATACGAGCAGGAATACACTCTGGACCTGTGGTCGCCTCGGTGGTGGGTAACATGAACCCCCGGTACTGCCTCTTTGGAGACACCGTCAATGTTGCGTCCCGCATGGAGAGCAGCAGCTTGCAGAATCGTATACAGCTGTCCAAAGCAACTGCCCAACTGTTGGTACGGCAGGCGCCTGAGCTGCGTCGATGTGTTGCCCGCCGCTCAGGGCAACAAGCCATCAAGGGCAAAGGCTTCATGCGGACCTACTGGCTGCACACAAAACCGGTATGACCACATGCTGAAGACAAGCTCTTGTCCTGAGCAGTGGGCTATTGTGAACTGCAATTTGTCAGATATTATTTGCAGCCATCCAGCAGATCTGCAGATGCAGCTGCACTGTCTACGCTAGGCTGTTTGGCTTGAGGCATGGCAGCAAATTTCCAATCATCTTATACTTGAGCATGCACAATCAACACACTATGAGATCTAGATGCAGAAAATTGAAGCGATGACTCCCTGTTTCTGATCCTGGCTCAGGTGGATGATGATGCCTTCAGCATGGGTACAATGGCTTCTGGATCCAGATGTGCCTCTCAAGTAAGAGCACATACCATCATTGAGTACACATCGTTTCTAAGAGCCTGTGCAATGCTTTGCACTACAAATGTCAACTACCAGCTAATATCATCCTGAATGAGTGGCATGCAACATGCTATCACTGATGCAGCTGCACTAGCCGCTTAAAATGCATGCTACATGCTGTGCATGCTAATGCTGCTTGGCACCCAGTTGTGTGTGCTGCATTCATTGCAGTGGGAACAGGATTGAGCGATCTGATTGGCAAATACCATGTCTTTGATGCTGACGATTGATGTGTCCGCCCAGCAGCTAGGAGTGCATAGGAGCTCCAGCATTGCATCTTCTGGAGTGATGAGCAATGTGAACAGGGACAACTCAGACTCAAGTGACAAGCTGGGTGAGGCTGCTGCAGCCATCAAGGAGATGCAGGCTGTTTCATCCTCATGTACAGAGCACCTCAGACCTACCAGAGTGAGATCCACTGAGATAATACGTGAATTCGCGCCTGTCCGAGAAGAGAGTTCTGGGGAGAAGTCAGAAACAGGGGTGTGCAGTGCTGCAGACGAGTGGGTGGATCCTTCTGGAGCCTCACAAGATCTGTCAAACACCGCAGACATGGCCACATCAATGCCAGAGACTGTGACAGTATTGCCAGACAGAAAAGTTGCTGAGCTGAAGGTGGCAGGCAGAAATGAAATGCAAGGCGGCCACAGCGCCATCAAAACGGGAAGTAGGACATCGGCAGCCCATGTGGGATTTGTGTAATGAGTACTGCATTGTTTTATCTGACTGATAGTCTTTTTATGCTATGATATGTTTCCTTTCAATATTTCTACAAGTGATGTATGAACTGCATTCAAGCTTCAGATGTGTGTTTTCAGTCTCGGGTATTGTCAAGCCACATCTGGACGGCTCTGTTGCCCACAGGGCTTTCAGTACAACTATTTGACATCATGGATATTTTCTAGCCTTATTGGGCATAGTCAAGTGGTGCGTGTAGAATTGTGCCTTTGCAACTGCAGTTTTGCACGCAGCTTGCATGTTTTTTCTTTTGCGCCTGCGGTGTTGTTCAGGAGCATATATGCCGTTTTGATGCAACAAGGCAGATATTTTCACTGATCCATGTAGCAGTGTCTCAGGTTAGTCGACAAGCACACAGAGTCATAGGATCTCATAGCTAGCTAGGGACTTTGAAAAGGAGATATACAGCTTGACAGGCTATGCTAATTTTCATTGCTAGGAGGGGATGAGATCTAGGGCATCATACATTGGTCCTGGCATATGTTGTTAGTCCTAAGACAGAGTAGACATAGTTGTGCCAGCATAATCTGTCAAGGTGTTGAAAGTAACATTCAAACAGGTTGGACTTAGAAGAAGTTGGTTTCAAGAGCAGCCAAAAACACTGCAATTGTACACATTGTCCGAAAATCTGAGTGCTACATACTGTCACAATCCACTGTGGTTCTGCATGCTTCCTTGACTGATGTAGCATACATTCCATGCCACTTCTGCGAGAGGAAGGTCCTAAAATTTGATTCATTTGTGACTTGCCCACTTGTACCCAGCTCACTCAGTAATCGCTTGCACCAACTGTGCACAAGCATGTCCTTTTGCTAATCACAAGCTTATAGATGGGCCATGGTTTACAACTGCAGCGCAGTAGGTTGAGAATGCCGTGATATACTCAGGCTTGCTGTGCTCAGCTTCTTTTGCTATCCTGGGTGCTGTGAAGCTCCATTGATCCCAAACCAGCTGTGCTGCTGCTGCTGCTGCTGTTGTTGCAGCTGCCAGTGCTGCTGCATGAAAGCAACCTGCTGTCGCTGTTGCTCTGGCAAGTCTCCAGGCCCAGGGGGAGCATTGCTGAACGGCCTGTGCCCAACCTGATTCAGCCCTGGCTGAGCCCCATAAGGGTTGCCTTGAGTAGAATGGGCAGCCCTAGCAAAGGCTTGCAGGGTTGCAGAAGCAGCTAGGATGAGATCGGATGCCGGCCCTGGATATGCTTGGCTGCTGTTGGCAGCCATGCCAGCCAACAAATCAGCTGTCGCAGCAGTGGACAAGGCGAGCTGCTCCATTGCTGTGCCTTGGCTTCCCCGCCCCTGCCCTGCGCTGTGACTTAGCCCTTGAGCCTGCTGGCGCTGCAGCATCAGGGCTGGCAGGAAGGTGGACTGTACTGAGGTGGTGACCATGTCAGTGCCATACATGCCAGGAGCCATGGCAGCTGGTACCAGAGAGTCAGACTGGACGGGCTCCCACCTGAGACCAGGTTGGGTCAGGTAGCTATTGCTTGCTGCTGGCAGCATCTGCATGGCCAGCTGTGTGGAGCCTGCCTGCTGCCTGCTGGCCTGGTCAGTCTGGAACATGGACACAGGGTATGTGTGAAGCCTGATCATCTCCTCTATGCCAGCAGACAGAGGCTCAGGCATGGTACTGACAGCGTCGCTGCACCACCCTTGATCCTCACCATGCGCTCTGCTTGCAGAGCCTTGAGTGAGCTGGTGGTCTGCTGAGTGAGAAGATTGAGGCACAAAAGCATGCTGAGCTGGCTCACGCCTGCCTGCTGCCTGCGCCATGTTTGCTGTGCTGCCAGCTGCAGCATTCTGTGCAGCTCTACTTGAGTGAGCTTCAGTGGAGCTGTGCTGGCGCGAAGGTGGTCGGTGAGCTGCCAGCTCCAGCAGGTCTCTAGCCGATGGGGCTGAGTGAAACTGGTGGCAGGGGCTGTTGAACCTCATGGTCGGGTTGTCCAGTAGCATGGCGCCAGTCTGGGCAATGAGGTCCTGGCCAGGGCTGACAAGGGCTGGAGACTCACATGCTACATGAGGCAATGCACCCCCGCTGGATCTGCCGTGTGATATCTTGGCTGGTGATGGAGTCTCAGATTGCTGCAGCACGGTACACACTCAGTAGGTATACATGAATTCAACATGTACATATGCACCTATGCTCAATACAACGAGATTTTCAGCAACATCTGATTCAGCTGTCCTTTCAACCAATAGCACGACGGACAAAACATGCTGAAACACCTTCCAGCCCAGAGCTTCCAAACAGCATCGCATAGCATGACAGCAGTTTGCAGGCTCTCCCTGTACATTCAAGCGTGCACAGGTGCCAGCCTTATACAGATGGGAGTCCTCACCTTGTGACGCTGCACATCTGTTTGTCCACCCTCTGGTGTGATGGGCACAGGTGTAGGCCGTGTGCCTTGTTTGCCTGACTTAGGCTGCTGGTCAACAGCAGGTGAGGCATCAACCTTGCCTGACTGAGCGCGTTGCTCATGAGGGACTAGTGGAGGTGGGCGTGAAGGAGAGTTGACTGTGCCATAGGACAGCTGTGGTGGGTTTGGTGAGCGCTGCAGCTGTCCTGTTCTGTTGCGCTTCTGAGAGGATGAGGGCTCAAGGCCGGCAGCATTGCGTTTAAGACACCTATTAGAGGTGGACTGGCTGTCAGCCTGAGTCGTGTTGATGTTGCTCTCGAGCTGGGTGCAGCTGGAGGTATGCCTCAGCAGTGTTTGCTCCTGCACGCTGCTGCCAGTAGCAGTTGAGGAGATGTCCTCACTTGGGCTGGGGTTGAGTGCAGAGAGAGAAGTGGGCAGGTGAGTCATAGCAGCTGGCTCATGCTGCTGTGGCTGGATACAGATGCCGTCAATGCCTAGCCACTGAAAGGCTGGTCGGCGGGCTGGCTTGAGGTGCACTTTGGCAATGAGGTTGAGGGAAGTGAGCACATTGGCAATGTCGTACAGGCGTCGCACCTTTGTTTTCAGCTTGTTGATGTCCTCTGGTGGCTCATCACCACCTGCACACAGACACTGCTCAGCAGAGAAGCTTTCTGGGCTGCAAACAGTGCATAAGCACCAGTGATGCCAGATCAGCAAGCAAACAGGGTGCTAGGCGTATACCAGTCAGTTTGCTACAATGGGGTGCTCAACACGCTCACAAAGCAGAGTATCTAGACCAGTGGCATGTTGTGCAGGCATGACAGGCAGATGTTGTTGCGCTACACACATTGCTTGCCAAATGCAATGGCAGCAAACTGGAAATCCAAGTTAAGGTCGAAAATGTTGCAGGAGCAGACAGGCAGCAGGCATTTATTTCAGCGCACACAGATAACATCATCAAGGATCATCAGCATCCCAGGCAAATGCATCAGTCTGGCAATGTCACACATTTATGGCAGCTAGCAGCTTGGCAGGAGACACAATAGCACACCTAGCAGGCTCTTTGCTGCATCTTCCAAAGCCACAGCTTGGCCATCGGTGACGCACAGCAGCATTTGCACAAAGCGCTGTGCAAGCAAGCCTAGAGACTTCTCCTTCCTTTCTGCAATGCCAGCAGCTGAAATGCTGCTTGGCTGTTGCGTTGGCCTGTCTGACAGCTTTCTGCCAGTAACTCCTGGTTCTGGTTGACATGGTTGAGAAAGATCCTGATGTCTTAGAGCATCTATAGTTTCCTTCAGCTTGGCTGTACCTTCCCAAGTGTACCTGGATAGAATAGAGTGGGTATGAGCAGTTCATTTGGCATATGCTGCCTAAAGCGCAGCAAGCAGCTGCTTGACCAGGGGTGCGTTGATTGAATTTATTGCATTGTCAAGTGCTTCAAGTAAGCTTCCTGTGAGACTTGTAATCAGAAAAGCTGCAGTGTGAAGTCTCAAAGGTCTTACTTGTTCTTTTGCAGCCTTTGGACGAGAGCTATGGCCTCAAGAACATTGACAATGTCATAGATACGCCGCCGTTCTACCTCCAGACAATGTGCAGCATCATCAAGGGAAATTACACTGCCTTGATTCCCCGCAAACTGCTTCAGGAACTTCTCGCACAGCAGACCAAGTGATTTGTCCTTGCGGCTGTAGCCTGGAGTGGAGTTTGCTGTTGGCATGAAGAAATCTGCTGCACATAGCAAATGGTGTGTGTCCCCGTCAAATCTTCTAAAGCTTCAAGGATCACTCATAGGTGCTTGCAGTTGATAGATGTAGACTTACTGAATGTCCTCGGACCACGCGAGGTTCCTACGGTGCGACCAAGCTTTGTTTCAGCCTGTGATCGGAAGCCGGCTGGTCTCGATATCACGGATTGTCGTCAGCAGATACGTGGTTGCTGAGTGTGATCGGGTTGTGAAAAACATATAGAACAGCGCCCAAATCCTGCCTGGGCTCCCGAAGATCTGTCAAAATGCTGGCTTCATTCGTTGATGACTACCTCAAGGTACCTTTTGGGCTTGAGCCCTTGGCCCGGTGATGGCGGGTTTTTGAACTAAGCTGCCGAGCAAAATTGTTCAAGCAAAGCGGCGCGATGTGCCGAATCTTTCAGAACATCTCCTTGTCCCTGAGGTCAAAAGACGTGCCAATGTACCGCAACCAGGTGCGAAGCAGCAGGATCAGCAAGATGCCTGAAGGCGGTGGCTGAGCACTGTCTAGTGCAAAGTGTGCCAAATGAGCTGGCAGGCTACAACACGTTACGACGATAGTACGAAAATCTTCGCGAGCCCCACGCAATACGGGCTCAAGGGAAACGCGCGCCTGGTATGCCGCTTTACAATTGATGGATCCAGTATGATCAAACATAGATTACTCATCATGGCGGTACTGGGCAGATAGGGCGCCTATAGTTGCCAAATTGCAAAGTCGCGCACATTTCACATGAGCAACACTGATCCTCCTGCTTTGATGGCAAAATGAAGTGACTTTCACTCCAATCAATCAAACATGTGCTCAATTTATGAGCCATGTGCTCGTGTCAGAATGCTGTCATCTGATTCAGCTGTTCAATGAAACAACTCCAGTTATACAGGCACAGGCTACGATGTAGTGCCTTGTCCGTCTGTTCCCATGGCTGTGTTGGCAGCCTCTGCGTCGTCATCTGCTTCAGTCATTGTCTGGTCTGTGATGACAGCTGCAGTACTCTGATCCCCATCAGCCATTGCCTACAGAACAAAAGTACTAAAATCACCCCACAGTGCTCATCATGCACTTCAAGCATCCACTGTGGGTTACAATCAGCTTGTGTATGTGTATCAGATGCAACTTGGTTGAGCTTTTTTGATGTTGAGAACAGGTGCATGATGTACATAATGTGCCTATCGTAGTATACAATACTTGCGTGATGTTCCTGTCAACCCTCAAATGGGAAGGTGCAGCAAGGCACACTCAGCGTGTGATCATCTGTAGCAAGCAACAATGCACCCGAAAGCACAGTCATGCAAAGCCAAAGCTTGAACGTACTGTATCAGCAGCAGCAGCAGCAGCATCACTGCCAGGTTGCAGAATGCTGCTTGTAGGTTGTGCAGCTTCTTGCACACTGCCAGACTGGTTCTGCTCCTGCACAGCATCTGTACTGAGCTGCTCCTGGGCAGCAGGTTGCTGCTCCTTCACTTCTGGCGCATCAGAAGGTTCAGCATCTGTAGCAGCTGCTGCCGCAGGTGTCTCAACAGCTGCTGCTGAAGGTGTCTCAACAGCTGCTGCTGTAGGTACTTGTGCAGGTGCATCTGATGGCAGCTGTGAGGGTGCTACAGCAGGGGCAGGGGGCGGGGGTGCTGCAGTGACCTGTTCAAGGGTACGTTTTGCGCCCTTGCCTGCAGCTTTGGGCGCTGGTGCGTCTTTGATGTTCAAGATGTGATCCCTGCAATTTGGGCACAACAATCATAATCCCACAAGATGAAGCGAAATCCAAAGAGTGCTACAGCACTTTCACACTGTGCAGCAGTTGGCCATAACTTCAGAAGCCCATGACAGGCCAGCACTTGAGCAATGCAGGCCTTGCCTGTGTTTGTCTAGCTCAGCAAGGACTTCAGCCTCGTCTCTGTAGATGAGATCATTGACCCTCCACAGCTGAAGAGTGCCGCCTCCTAGCTCATCAGACACATCATCTGACACGCTCATGAAGGTCCACGGATCATGCGGATTCCATTGGAAGTCTACTACCTGCACACATACAAGGCAGCAACTTTTGCAGGTTGGAATTGTAGCCTTCTGCAAGCATGCACGTGAGTAGTGTATGAATGAACTTAACAGAGCCACAGGTCACGCTGATGCTCCTAAAAACGCTTGCCATCTAACAATGGTTGCAACACAGGGTGAGATCATGCAGGCAGGGTGTTCTGGCAGATGATCGCGCTTGGATGTTACATACCAGGGTGACAATAGCAGCACCACAGAAAGTGTGTTACTCAAGTTACACAACCGCAAGAGAGACCACAGAGAGTAAATGTGACAGTTGGTGTGGATTTACTGATGTGGCACCATCACAGCTGATAGCACCATCACCAGACGAAATAATGGTCACACATAGTGTACAACATAGACTTGGAGTCTTACTGATGCTCTGTGACCAGCATGACTGAAGACCAGCTGAGGAATGGCACGCCCTGGTCGCTTCTCCAGCCCAGGCTCTGGTGCAGCACTAGGGGCAGCTGTCTTTTCCAGATCCCAAATGCAAACTCTCTTGTCTTCCCCGCCACTTGCCAAGACACCTGCAATGACACATCACCTCAACGAGGCACACAACACTCTGTCTGATGACTGTGCCGAGCCAAGCGAGCTTTGCGATGTTCAAGCAATGCAATGGTGAATGCTACAGCTGCAACTTGTAGCACTTGCTGGCTAGGCTGTCACATGGAGCTGGGCTGTTCCAGAAGTCAACAGAGACAGCGAGGCCATTGCACACCGAAGCACCCTGACAGAGCAGGCAAGTTGTGCAATCCTGCTGATGGGCACATGTGATACATGACCAGGTTTGCTGCAAGGATGGGCGGCCAAGCAAATCTTGATGCGCTGGCATGTGCAGCTCACCAGGGGCGCTGGGAGACCATTCAGCCCTAAGCACTGCCCCAGTATGGTGGTTGAAGGTGAACAAGGCGCTACCCCCATCTGGGCCAAGCTTCCTTTTGTCCCATACCTTCAGACTGCCATCAGCTGCCCCTGCAGGATAACATGAAGCTGGCACGAAATAAATTGTGCAGGAATGGAGTTCTATGAGCTACATGTCATGCAGCTCTTGGTGCTTAACATAGGATGTGGAGCATGTGACTGACCTAAGGCATTGTAAGTCTTCAAAGCCTGAGGTGTGAGGTCAGCGGTTACAGCTCAGTACATCTGGGGCTTACAATTGCTTTAGTACCTTACAGTCTGGGATGGGAAGCCAGGTTTGACTCATCAGATATCCATGGCTCCAAAGCAGATGCATTTTGGCTCACAAGAAGATGGTGATCGCTGGTGACTGCTTGCAGCATGCATCCTATGTAGCAGGGCCGAGATAAAAGGCGCATTGCTAGCGTGTCAGGAGGCTAATTTCCTGCACTGCTACATCCTACCACTCTTTTGCCAGTCACTGAAAGGTTTGTGCTGAGGGAGGGGGGACCCCAACATACCTGTTGCCACAAGCTCAGGCCGCAAAGCGCTCCAGTCTACGACATGCAGATCTGACTGGCCATGCGCTTCAGCCATTTTGAGGACCGGAGCAATCCCAGAGCGGGTGTCCCAAAACAGCAGGTTTGAGTCATCAGCCACACTGGCCAACTCTGCCGAACTGCCAGGCTGGAATACAACATCTTCTACAGTATCTGAGTGGCCCTGATGACAACAACAGATGTTAGGCAGCTTACCAATGAATATTCAACAAGAGGCATGCTCGAGACTAAAATGAATATGACACTCCTCATAACGATTATACATAATTTGTAAGTTTTGTCAATATTAATAGTGTAATGAGTGTATTCAATGTCGGTAGTGAAGCGCAACTGTCTAGAGTAGTATTGATCATCGACAAGGACATGTGCTTCCAAAAAAGGAAAAAAAGTAAGTATGAACGAGAACCCTCAAAAACACATACATTCTGGTGTTACATACACAGGAGGCAGCTCATTGCAGTCAATGTAATGCATGTCAGTCACCATCAGACTGATCAGACATGCTAGCACAGCAAAAACAGGAAATGCAAGCAAACATGCTTTCATGTCCTGTGTAATCAGCAAAGCAACCAGTCAGAGGAAGGAGGCATGCAGAGGGATGAGTCATCAACTTGTCAGCAAAATTAACTGTGCAGATACAGGGCATGAACTTGACATGCTGCGCTGACCTCGAGAGTCAACCTGCTGAACAGCTTCTCCCTCTTGCCATCAAAGGTGCCCTGGTCATGTATGGACAAATTTGTGACATGATCTGCCAAGCTCCAAAGCACCACCTGCATGATTCACACTGTCCATATGCTGCTTGACAAGCAATGGCACTGTTGACTACTGGATGCATAGGCATGCCATGATACTGATGCAAAAGCGTGGTTTACTGCAGCACAAGCACCTGCTGTGCCTAACACATAAAAGGTCTGTGCACCTGGTATCACAACTACAGTCATGATGAACTGTATGTAAGCCGGTTCACATGGTTGAGGAGAAAAGTACCCAAAGCATGAGGAGCCTGCTCTATCATGCGGAAACCACCACCAAGCAAATACATGCTTCTGTCACTGGCGTGTTAAGTTGTGAAGCTGTTGCGGGCAAGCTCAAGCATAGTATCCTGGGTGCAGGCATTGAATACATCATGCTGATTTGGCATTGCTATGCCGGCAGAAGCAGCACACGCAACTCGCTCACGTTTGTGTCCTTGCCTCCACTGGCTACTAAGGGCTCTGAGCTGCACATCCCCAGAGCAAACTCGGCGTCATCAGTGTGCCCCACCAACTCCAAGTCAGGCGTGCTCGCAGTCTTGTCCTGCTTGCACATGAGCTCGTGAAACAAAGCAGAAGCTACCCAGCAACTTTCATTTGCAGCCATGTTCATGACCAGCTGATCATGACTTCAAGTCGCCATTGTCGTTCCAGTCAACAATAGCAGGCAAGCCAAAAAGTTTCGCCAGCCAAAACCACTGAATGCAGATGAGTTCGACTGTGCTGAAGCAGTACCTGTATTTTACAATGCACTCATTTTGCATTTTGTTATGCTCAGCAACATGCTGAATGGGGCCGGATGCAGCAATGCAGCAGTTTAGTTATGCTGGAATCATGAGCTTTTGTACCTTGTCACCTTGCCGGTTTGGCTGTCGCTCTGTGCTCCAGACAAACAACTGTGGCGCATCTGTGTGCGTGACAACCACAGATGGATGCTGCGGACATTCTCTGATCTTGTTCACCTGAAAGAACAAGCAAGCATGCCACTGAGACACGCAAATAATATGCAGATTCATTGAATCGCAGCTCATGCAGATGTTGCTTAGAAGGACTGTATGACACTTGCCAACTCTGTGTTCACGTTTCTGCTTCAAGAAAATACAACAAGCAAGCTGCAGACGCTTTTGTGATGTCAGGCTCTGGCTTGCAATGCAGCTACTGACCTCTCCTGGATGATAGATTGTCTTGTACTGTTTGATGAGCGCATTTTTGTTGTTGGGGTTGAATTTCTGTATCACGTCCGCAGATGCCACCCTAGGCTGCAGGCACAGGGCTTGTTGAACACACAATGATGCTGCAAAGCAACATGGTGCTAAGACACAGTCTGCATGAGTACCTTGACGACATCCGCGTTCATGATGACCAATTTGTTTGGCTCTGAACCATCTGTCTGCAGCAAGGAAGACTGAGTGAGGCTTGCCTTGTGCTGCAAGTTTAAGCACATCAACTGCCTGGACTCCCTATTCACCTGTTCTGACAGATACATACGTTGCTTTCGCTTGAAAGTATGCTGCTCTACCACAGGACCCCAGCTGCAATTTCATGCCTTAGATTAAAGCCAGGTCTGCCTCAGAGACCAGCCACGCTGGAAGCAAGCCGTGATCACATGCAAAAGGATGGCTTACCGGCACGATAAAGACGGCCATGTCAAATTATGGTTGGCGAACCAGTCGTATAAGTATGGGATCAGCAACTTCCACTTGTTGTATTGCTCTTCCTCGGACTTAGGCTCCACCATAATCACGTTCACTGACGAGGTGTGCTTCCCTACACCTTGGCAATGCCAATCCCGTTCTACAGAAGAGACGGCCCCGTGTGCGACAAATGAACATTGTCAGATGCATGCCATGTAGGCGATTCAAGCAGTGAAGCGGCGCATCTTTAGATTCCAGTTAGGTGCATTGATGTGCTTTCTGCATTGCTCTGCTGACTTTGGAGTTCCATGTGATACTGCGGAGATGCAGCGGCTGCTGTTGTCACTATACAGAGTCATTAGAGAGCTCGAGCAAATTGCGTCCATGCATGCATATTGTCTCGGTGCTTACTAATCATTTCGTTTCACATCATGCAAGCTGCTGAGGTCCTGAACATACATGACAGAGCGACACAAAGTGACATAGCAATCAACTTGGGCAGCAAGGCAGCACACATTCCTGATTCGTCTGCTCTTGAACATGGCACAACAGTGCATATCTCAGATGTATGCATGCCAGATATCATATCTGGCATGCATACGTGTACACTTGCTTGAATGATCCACGGGTCAGCGGTCTTACTCTTTTGCCGAGACGCACACCCCTAACCTCTTTGCTTAAGCTTGTTGCTGCAAGCTTGCACTTATTCAAGCAATTCGTGTATGCAGAAGCATGCAAAACAAACCTGTCTCCTGTCTGATCAAGACTGTCATATGCCTGTCGTCATATGCCAGTCGCTGTCAAGGGCCGATCCGAATGGCAGAAGTCTGATGAAGCCGCTCAAGGTTTCCAATCGGTGATCTGGGCGTCGATTGGCTTGATGCTGTTGGAGCTTGCTGAGGGCAAAGATCTTGTACAAAAATGTAAGGGCATTAAGTACTGTGAGTGATGAAAGGGCGTGAACACGTGATGTGTCGTATATCAGATTTTGCGTGGTTTTGCGCATTGATCTCTCGCTTGCAGCGCTCTGAGGTCAACTGTGGCAGTAGGGCCGGGCGAACCCTGTGAGGCCCGTGCTCTGCTGCAGTTGGGTCGGGTCGCTGGCAAGAGCAAGCGATGGCAGGGGCAGTTGGGAATCCCCTTCCAGCAAGAGGGTCGGCACCGTGCAGTACCAGCGGAAGGACGGCGCATGTCTCCAACTCTTTCTCAGGTAATCAGTGCTTGCTTGAATGAAGAACAGGTGTCCTATGAGCACCGGCAGAAAATAGGGTTCGCTGCCAGATTGCCGACATGCTCAGGCGGCCAGCTGACGCTGCGCTGTATTGTGCTGTTCCTGCTGTCATCTAATTTGTCTGATGGGGAGATTCGCGAAGTGTTCTCAATGATTAGAAGTTTCCGGTGTGAGTTTTGCTCGTAATCTGCGAGGCTTGCTGTGTGTGCAGCCTGTTATTGTCACTCGACTGAAAATGACTTATCTTGGTCTGTGCAGGTCCAAAGAGGGCAGTCCGGCGGCGTGGTTCTGTACAATGTTGTGCTCATTTTGATGGTCCTTCCAGCCACAACTTGGATGCAAGGCAGCCTTTGGACAGTATTGACTATGAGTGGAGGGTGAGCAAGTGTACACCTTCCTGTTTCGGCCATCAAAGCCCTCCTCTGTGCAGACATCTTCTCGCATTGTTTTTGTGACTGGCCAGCATGATAGGCATACATCTTGCTTGCAGGCGTTGAATCAAGATAGAGCAAGGACATACTTTTCATGTCCTAGTGAAGCCAGCATGTGGGACATGATCGATCTGTCAGCAATGCCATCTGGGCACCCAGGCGTACAATCTGGAGACGTGTCTCTGCATCATGCTTTTCAAGAAAGGTTCTGGGAACATACGCCAACCAGCACAACTGATTTCTGGGATGAATACAGCCGGGTATGCAAGATTTCTGCTGTTTTAATGTTTTAGTCAGCATCTGTATTTGCTATTTCCCTTGATGTCAGAGGTCCTCCCAAGCCCTAACTTGCAGCTCTATTGTACATTGCAGCCCAAGTATCAAGCTAGGTAAATCGTAAACTGGGTAAACTTTCAACTGGGTAATCACTGCAATAAGCTGGACAACTGTGTTTTGCAGATACATGTCATCTTATTTGGCATTGGCGAAGGTGAGCCAGAGGGCATTTACTCTGTACGTGCAATGCCTGGCGCTGACCAGCTGCCTCAGGAAACCATCATTGCATTTGAGGATGCTGAAGACGCACAGCGCTATGCAAGCCGTCTTGAGGCTACAATGGAGCGAGCCCCCAATGTTGTCCCTATCACCCCTTCTGAGCTGCTGGAGTTTTGCAAAGAGTCAGGCTACAACTGTCGTTTGGAGCAGGGCGGGTCAATGCTGAGTCCCCCTGACTTCAATGTTGACATCACTGATTGGGAACGGTCTTTGAGACTCAGGTGGGTCTTAGACTGTTGCATCAGCAAGCCAGTGTTTGTCTGCCTGGCCTTGATTGACAGGGTTGCATACCGCTGGGCACACTAAGTATTGTGCAATAGCATTTGGCTAGCTGCATCCCCATCTGGCTGTCTGTGTCCACTGGCACAAAGTGCAAAGTGCATCACTTTGCAGCTGTAATGCACAGACATTTGTGGCTGGCTATACAGGAATGGGATGTGGAGCGTTGTGGATGAGAGTGCACAGCATACAACTGAGTCAGCCCAGTTCTCATTTTTGGACAGCAGCACTATGCCCCACAACAATGCTGGAGTCTATTTGCCCAATGACAGTGTTTTGGCCCTTGACGAGCTGCGAACCCGGTTAGAAAAGTTGATGCAGTTTGAGGGGTGATGCTAACTACCGGATGTCATAAAGTGTCAGCCTGTTACTGGTTGCCTGTTACTGGTTGATGCGGTGGCTGCCTGGTGATGGTGTGCAATTTTTGACAGGCTCAAGTGTTGTGTCTGTTGGTGGCGTGTCCGTCTGGGTCATGCTACGTTTACTGAGGAATGGACCTGTACTGTTGGTTTGACCCATTTTATGGGCCAGTGTCTTGTGTGAAGTCAACCCTGTTGTGTGCAACTTTTGCTCACTGGGGTTGATGCATCATTGTCTGAAGGGCAAGTGGTGAAAGGACAATTTTCACTTGGGTTAATGCGTCATTGTGTGAAGCGCAAGTGGTAAGAGCACAATTTTCAGATGTGCTGAGTGAGCGATTGCAAATTTTGACAAGGCCGACAGCCTAGTGTCAGGCAATGTATGTCCTTGATGCTGCTGGTGTCTTTGCAGCAGTGGTTGTGTACTTTATCAACTGTTACTTTCCCTCGCCCCCTCTGTTTCAGCATATCAAATTTGCAATGCCCTTTCTGCATGAATTCACCTTTTAGACATGTGTATGTTTTGCTTAGGTATTGTGTTGGTCCGTTCAATACATCTGGCAGAAAGTTGAGTTTCACCTAGACTCCTTCTGATGGCTTTAGCAATTCTGAAGGCTTCAGCAATTTCACCAATCACATTTGCAACATCATATTAGATATTAGTTGTCTGGACAGGTTATTCCAGTGTAACAACAAATAATAAATTGTATAGTGCCAATGGTGAAATAGACATTCGAGTTGGCGTGCAATTGCTGGAAACATCAACAACGCTGAGCACTGCAAGCTTGAGCTCTGTTTCCTTGATAGATTGGATCTCAGATACACTTTGTCAAGGATGAGCACTGCAAGCCCTGTATGAAAAGCTTTCGTTTCACAAGCAGCTTGCCACTGCGGCATGCACTTTGTGGTATCTGTACACTTCACTTCATGGTTTGTGCGATATAGCTGGAGGTGTCAGCTGTGACACCTGACAGTCAGTCTCAGATGCTTTCAGTTGATTGGTCATAGCATGCAGTTTCTTTGATTAAAGACACTATCAATCTAGTCTCCCTGGTACACCTCCATTTGTTTTCAATACATAGCACGTCAGATACAAGTTCAGAAGGATGCTCTGATCTGTAGAGCCTGGTAACATGCCTGGACGATGGAGATGTTGTGGCACAGTATGCAGTCATGCAGGGTTGTCTTAGCTACGTATAGGCTGCGCAATGGATTGAAATGCATAAGGATGCCTCTCTGATGCTGCACTGGTAAGCAGAATCGCTGACTTGCAAGGTGCTGACCGATACCTGTCGCATTTGTTGCATCATTGCATTTGTGCGTTTGAGTGTTTCAAGCAGTGCCCACTCTCAGACAGGGCACACTCTTCTGGCTTTCACTCTTTGTGATCCAGGCATCTCAACCGGCAGTGCATCCTCGGGACATGTCTCTGGATGCAACAGTCTGAGGGCTAATGGATGCCGACAGGTGACATCACATTTGAGGAAGAGCAGCAACAGGGCACTCAGCAAGGGCGTGCCCCTGCCATGGCTCAGGGCGGTCTTCGAGAAAGCTCTCTATGGTTTGCATCGTGTAAGCTCGCTAGGTTTGCAGCAAGCGTTTGCACAGTTGCGAGGACTGAACGTTAACAGCTGCGATACAGAGATATTTGTTGCGGCACCTTTGACGCACTTCCAATCTCTTGGACACCGCCTCCACTTTGATCACTTTTTGGCGATGGCTGATGCTGGCCCCTCAACAGCGCAGGACGAGTAAGCAAAGATGGATTCTTACAATCTATGCAGTGTGCACCGACTGGGCGCTTGATCTCATGCCCGTGTCTGCTGCAGTCAGAAGGGCGAAGACAAGAAAGACTTCAGCACAGCAATCTTGGAGCGCAAGAAAAGTCCTAACAGGCTCATCGTCGATGACGCTGTCAACGATGACAACTCTGTCGTGGCACTGAGTCTCAAGACAATGGAGACCTTGCAACTCTTCCGTGGGGACACTGTGTTGCTCAAGGTGTCTGATCCATCAAGACTCTGTCTAGGGCAAGTTGCCCAATTTTCTTCAAGTAATCTCTTACCATAGTTTACCAACAAATGCGCAGGGCAAAAAGCGTAAGGACACAGTCTGCATTGTCCTTGCTGATGACACTGTCGAGGAGTCTAAGATTCGCCTCAACAAAGTTGTCAGACACAACCTCAGAGTGAGGTTGGGAGATGTAGTGTCTGTGCACCAGGTAAGCTTTGCATTTTGCATGCAAACTCAAAGCTGCAAGAGCTTTTACCTTGAGGTCCAATGTGGCCTGTGCTAAAAGTTCCCCTGTGTCTGCAGTGCACAGATGTCAAGTATGGAAAACGGGTGCATGTGTTGCCGATTGACGACACCATTGAGGGTCTCACAGGCAACCTTTTTGATACCTTCTTGAAACCATACTTCCTGGAAGCCTACAGGCCTGTCCGTAAGGTAAGATTGTGCTGGTGACATAAGCTCAATGGTACGTGATTTGCAACTTGTTGACTGCTTATTCTCAGGGCGACACATTCTTGGTGAGAGCAGCAATGCGCAGTGTAGAGTTCAAGGTTGTAGAGACTGATCCAGACGAGTACTGCATTGTTGCACCTGACACAGAGATCTTCTGTGAGGGTGAACCTATTGTACGAGAAGACGAAGACAAGCTTGATGATGTCGGGTACGTCCTGGCTCCTAGCTTGCATCAGGTTGAAGGACAGGCTGTGTTCAGTGATGACTCAGGCAGCTTGGCCGCACCTGGGTGTAAGTCAAAACAACAGTTTTTGGTCCTGATAGCTCAGCATTCAATTTTTGATGTGTCTGACAGCTTGTTTTGTGCAGTTATGATGACGTGGGTGGTGTGAGGAAGCAGATGGCACAGATCAGGGAGCTTGTTGAGTTGCCTTTGAGGCATCCTCAGCTGTTCAAGACCATTGGGGTGAAACCACCCAAGGGTATCCTGCTGTATGGTCCCCCAGGATCAGGTACAGACACTGACTGCTTGACTTGTCTCGCGAATGTGATCAGGATGCATATCGTCTTTCCAGATATTGTTTTTTGCCTGACCCTGCCCCAGTGGCATTACTAGCATTCCAATGGTGGCAAGGCAAAACTCTGTTTCAATGTGGACGTCTCATGTTTGAGTCCAAGAACCAAAATGCAGTTCTGTTGCTGTGGTGTTAATGCATGTCAGTCCATCCCCTGAATAAACTGATGGTCTGACTTTTTGCAGGTAAGACACTTATTGCCAGAGCTGTTGCAAACGAGACAGGGGCATTTTTCTTCCTGATCAACGGGCCCGAGATCATGTCCAAGCTAGCAGGAGAGTCTGAAAGTAATTTGCGGAAGGCTTTTGAGGAGGCAGAGAAGAATGCACCTGCCATCATCTTCATTGATGAGATTGACTCAATTGCACCCAAGCGTGAGAAGACACAGGTACTGTGTACACCGTTGCAGTCATGACACTACTGCTGTAAAGCAATGCTGTTCATGAAATGCTGTCCTGGATGTTTTTGCTTTGAGCGCCAGTCATGGTGTCAGTCTGTTGCCATCAGAAGCTGCCCTGCATACTTTGCTTGAGTGTCAGTGATGGCCTGAAAGCCTGCCTGCTGGTGATGGTGATGCTGCGGAGGAAGGTGGTTGAAATTAAAATACATGTCGCTCACAGGCATTTGCCTGTATGTGCTTGCTTGCATGTGCTTGTTGCCTTCTGTACATCGTGGGTCTGGTGAGCTTTGTGTCTGATATGGGTGTCTGTGCTTGCACAGGGTGAGGTGGAGCGACGAATTGTCAGTCAGCTGTTGACACTCATGGATGGCCTCAAGTCAAGAGCCCACGTGATTGTCATGGGTGCCACCAACAGACCTAACAGCATTGATGCTGCGCTGAGGCGGTTTGGGCGCTTTGACAGGGAGATTGACATTGGTGTACCTGATGAGACTGGCCGTCTTGAGGTGTTGCGTATCCACACCAAGAACATGAAGCTGGACGACCAAGTAGACCTGGAGGCAATTGCAAGGGTATGCCCAGCAATGAACTGTCTGACCAAATGCTCAGGATCTGAGCATACCTGTGACTCTGAGCATTATAGATACAATTGCAACGCTCTCTGGCACAAGCTTTGTAGATGCTTGCAACCAAGGTATGCAGCTCAGAGAAGTCCTATCATCACTAGTTCACCTGCTTCTTGTGACACAAGCACGCTGTTGCAGTTCAGCAGTAATCTATCTTGACAACCTTCTGCAGAAGTATTACAGCCCTACTCATGTTGTCAATGCTTCTGGTCACACAATCTCATGCAACCTCTGCAGGATACTCATGGCTATGTGGGAGCTGATCTGGCTGCACTTTGCACAGAAGCTGCTCTGCAGTGCATCCGTGAGAAGATGGATGTGATTGACTTGGAGGATGAGGAGATCGATGCCGAGATCCTCAACTCCATGGCTGTCACCAATGATCACTTCAAGACTGCATTGGGCATCAGGTCAGACAAGTCATACAAAACCATGTAGCTGTACACCAGCCAACCATGACCCATCGCACTATTGCTTGCGTTTGTGAGTGTCCCCCTCTTCCTGTATACAGCTTGCTGTTGGCAAGCAGTATCATTGATCGCCGAGCTATAGCTGCATATCCCAGAAAACCCATCACTTCTGTGTGCATGGTTCAGCAAGTTGAGTTTGTAGTGTGTGGTGCGCAATCTGGAAAACAGCAGAGTTTGTAGTGTGTGGTGCGCAATCTGGAAAACAGCATATTACCTGTTGACACATAACCTTGCTGATACTGGTCAAACTTGTTGAATGCAGCAACCCATCTGCATTGAGGGAGACTGTGGTGGAGGTGCCCAACGTCAACTGGGCTGACATCGGTGGCCTGGAAGGTGTCAAAAGGGAGCTGCAAGAGGTTGTGCAGTACCCTGTCGAGCACCCTGAGAAGTTTGAGAAGTTTGGAATGGCACCGTCCAAGGGTGTCCTCTTCTATGGACCCCCAGGTGGGCACACGGCTGATCTTGAGTTGCTGACGCTGGTCAGCCATGACACAGCAATCACCGGTGTGACATTGCTTGGCATGCTATACTGCTAGTGCAAGTGTTGCGGTTTTGCTAACAACCAGTTGATGGAGTCAGCCACCAGCAAGAGATGCTACAGTTACCAATAAGATATCTTCTGTTTGATAGCATGACACTTGCAGCTGAAGGCAATGTGGGTCGAGCGTAGAACATGTGTTGTGCAATGTGCAGGCTGTGGAAAGACACTGTTGGCAAAGGCTATTGCCAATGAGTGCCAAGCTAACTTCATCAGTGTCAAGGGCCCTGAGCTTCTGACCATGTGGTTTGGTGAGTCTGTCTATAACACAGCTGTTGGTTGTTTTGCAATGCTATGTTTTTTGCTGTTGTCTCTGCTGACAGCTGCCTCCATGTTCAGCTGCTAGACTTTGCATACAGAGGCACTTGCATTTGGTGCACCATGCTGGTTCTGTGCATTCCAGGTTGTATGTGCTTTCTGTACAATGACCTATACAAAAATTCGTGGGCATTTTCATTTTGGCTTGCCTGTGACCCACACAGGTGAGAGTGAAGCGAACGTCAGGGAAATCTTTGACAAGGCCAGGCAAAGTGCGCCATGTGTGCTCTTCTTTGATGAGCTGGACAGTATTGCCAACCAGAGAGGCTCAAGCTCTGGGGATGCTGGAGGTGCAGCTGACAGGGTGCTAAATCAGCTGCTGACAGAGATGGACGGCATGAACTCCAAGAAGACTGTCTTTATCATTGGAGCCACCAACAGGTGCCTAGTCTGACAATCTGTCCCAGCATGTGCAGTATGCATTTGTGATGAGCAACATGCCAAGCGGTGGCAGCAGGTAGAATACATAACAGGCATGGTCAGACATACTGCACCAAGCTATGCTTGATTGAGCAGTACCCCAGCACATTGTGCTTGCTGCCAGAAAATGGAGCGATCAAGCTTCTCTGTCATACAGATGCTGAGCATGTCCATGTGCTGTCAGACTTGCAACAGGAGTGTGCCTCTGTGAGAAGCTGACACCTGGGCAGCCCGGTATAATACTTAGCTTCTCATCAAGTTGTTGCCGAAAGGCGTAGTCTTGTCTTTTCCTTCTGAGAAGGTGACAAACATGATCAATGTGCTGTGCAGGCCTGACATCATTGACTCAGCTCTGTTGAGACCTGGAAGACTAGATCAGCTGATCTACATTCCCTTGCCAGATGAGGGCAGCCGGACCCAGATCTTCAAGGCTGTGCTGCGCAAGTCCCCAGTCGCGGATGACGTGGACACTGCACTGCTGGTCAAGTACACCAATGGTTTCTCAGGAGCTGACATCACAGAGATCTGCCAGCGGGCTTGTAAATACGCCATCAGGTACAGACAGTCAAGTTCATCTGTGCAGACTGATTGCCTCTGTGTGTTTTCTTTGTGCTGCTTGTGCTTTGTGTAGCAGCTGACGGTGTCTCCAGACAGTAAGTTGCCTAGCCTTCGATATGCTTGCTGGCAGTGCCTGAGCAGCCACAACATCTCAGGCTCAGCGCCATCTGTGATTTTGAAACCAGCCAACCCAATTGGATCCTCTGACACCTGCTGTTCTTGCATGCTGTGCTGATTGTCAATTGTGCATTGCAGAGAAAACATTGAGAAGGACATTGAGCTAGAGAGGAGAAGAGCTGAAAACCCCGACCTGATGGAGGATGATGTGGATGCAGTGCCATGCATCACTAGGTCAGCTTCTCAGACTCGAGCAAAGGCAGCCTCATTTGAGACACAAGTTGCATGCTATCTTTTCGTGCTTAGGGTGTTGTTGTGCCTTGTAGTCACAAACAACTCTATCTCCTTGCTCTGTTCACAATTTGAGGAGGTGTATTGCACAGACACCTTCAATAACATGTTGTAGAATCGTTTGCTGCTGCCCAATTTGGTCATTCAACAGATGGTGTGCTTGCAGGGCGCACTTTGAGGAGGCCATGAAGTATGCTAGACGAAGTGTCAGTGATGCTGACATCCGCAAGTACGCAGCTTTTGCGCAAACACTGCAGCAGTCACGTGGGTTCGGGTCAGAGTTCAGATTTGCAGACCGACCAGCAGGCGCTCCTGCCACCACTCCTGCTGGTGAGGCCGCAGCAGCATTTGGTGGAGGAGCAGCAGCTGACGATGATGATGACTTGTACAACTAGTCACGTGGCCTTTGTTACTATGTCTGTATTTGTTTCGTTTCTTTCTGCTGTACAAGTGTCGGCCATCAACATTCCCCAATCAAGTCCTGCCGGTTCAAAAGGTGTTTGTTTGCAATTGCCCAACCTTTTCCTTTGATTGCTTCTGACTCTTCCTTGCTGAAGTAATAGTTAAACTTTTGCACGAGCAGTGGAGCTGTTGTTCAATTTGTGCATGTAGTAGGATCGAATTTCCCTGAGCCAGAGCCTGTCTGTGGCGCTAATGAGATCTGCAGCTGCGCAGCATGCTAGTTGCTGTGCTGATCAGCTTATTTGTGATATATCAAAGCACGTGAGTATATACCAAGGCACGTGAGGAAAAAGCCTGTGTCATGAACAATAGCCAACCACTCGGGTACAGCACTAAGGGAACCACTCAGGTGTCTTAATATAGGGCTCATTACTTGAGTCACCCTTCTTAGCCACCCTTCTCAGCCTGATGCCTGAGCCTTCTCGGCATGGCCACCGGTGGTACCATTTGAGGAATCAAAAGTTCAGAAAACGTCAGCGGACTAGCAGCCTAGCAGGCTGTGCCGCTGTTGTAAAGGCTTTGTCATTCCACGTGCATTTCTTGGAGCGCAGTGCATGTGTCCAAGGATGCACTGATCTGCATACCCTGGATGATAGAAAGTCTGATACAGTACGCAGGGGTGAGGGGCGCTGTTTAACAAGCCTGGTCTTGGGGGTGGCATAGCCCCTTTGGTTGTGGGGGCACCCAGAAAAGGACCTCACCGCAATATTGACCCCTTGCAATTTTGCAAATCTCTCATCATGACTAAGGCTATGTACAGCCCAATGTACTAAACGGCTCATGGGTAATAAGCAGTTGAGCCGAGCATTTGGTCTCCGAGAAGCGTCTGTAGTTGCGCAGAAACGGTCGCAGTGCCTGATTGTAGATCTATCTATCCAAACAGCAAAGTCGCAACGCTCGCTTTTGCACGCAATCATGCAGGAGCTCAAAATGGTGTATGGCACCACTGAAAGGATTGAGTCGTTGTTAGACTCGAAGATAGGTCAGAAGTTTGAGAATTTGAGCCAGAACGGAAAAGTCGCAGCGGAGTACGTCTGGATTGGAGGCACTGGCTCTGATCTGCGGTCTAAGACCAAGACCCTCGACAGCAAGCCCAAGAAAGTTGAGGATCTGCCAGTGTGGAACTTCGATGGCTCCTCAACCGGCCAGGCACCTGGAAACGACAGCGAGGTCTTCCTTGTCCCACGGTATGTATTGATCGGTTGCTGCTGACAAATTCTGCGTGCAGTAGCCGGCATCTTCCGCAGGTCTGCTTTGTGCGTCGGTGCTTCGCGACACCACAGATCTACATGCGCACTGACATGTTGCTGTGCTTCTGCAGCGCTATGTACCCTGACCCATTCAGAGTCCCAGGAGACAACATCCTGGTCATGTGCGACTGCTATGAGCCTCCCAGGGTTGGCGAAGATGGCGAGACCAAAGTTCCCATGAAGCCTATCCCCACAAACAGTCGCCATGACTGCAACTTGGCCATGGAGAAGGTCAAGGACCAGGAGCCGTGGTTTGGCATCGAACAAGAATACACCCTCTTGAACGCAGCCACCAAGTGGCCCCTTGGTTGGCCCAAATGTGGCTTCCCAGGACCTCAGGGACCATACTACTGTAGTGCTGGAGCTGGTGCTGCCATCGGCCGTGAGGTCATTGAGGCTCACTACAAGGCTTGCCTATATGCTGGCATCCAGATCTCTGGTGTCAATGCTGAGGTTATGCCAGCACAGTGGGAGTACCAAGTTGGTCCCTGCACTGGCATTGAGTCAGGCGACCAGATGTGGATGTCTCGCTACCTTTTGTTGAGAGTGGGCGAGCTCTTCAATGTTGTTGGATCTTTTGACCCCAAGCCTGTGCCAGGTGTGTACCTTGCGCTTGTGCAGATGTTGGCATTTTGCTTTGCCATCTTTTGAACGGCCCTATTCTGCACTGCACAGTGGTGCTCGTAGCTAGTCACATCTGCATATCTTGATCCTGTACTTCAGTCTGTAGTGAATCCTGTGCACGCATAGGATTTGCAAGACAGCATCAGGGTTTGTTATGTTTGGCTCCTTTCTAGCAGAAATATGTTTGTTTATTTCTTTTTGCACACACAATTTGTTTGTGTTTTTGGCTGGAACTCGAGCTCTGCCAGTTGATACTTGCAGGGGCATGAAAACTATTCAATGTGTCTGTGAAATGTGCAGGTGACTGGAACGGTGCTGGAGGTCATGTCAACTTCAGCAACAATGACTCAAGAAAAGAGGGCACTGGCTGGGATGCTATCAAGAAGCAAATCTCCAAGCTCGAGAAGAAGCATGCTCTGCACATTGCCTCATATGGAGAGGGCAATGAGCGAAGACTCACAGGTTTGTGACTTACATTCCCAGATGCATGTGTGCTCCTATACATGCACAGACCGCACTATGGCTTTTTTAGATTTGCCATTTGCCTGTGCTGATGACCATACACTGAAATATTTTTGTTCGTGTATACACTACATCATGACATGTCTGCCTGCCAGACCATGTTTGTAGACTTGCATGTCTGTTGTTTGTCCTTGAGCATTCAAGTACTATTGTGTACAAATGGGCTCTGCTCTGGTACTGTTGTCTACACATGGGCTGTTGTATTGGTACCATACAGCACTCTGGTTCTGCAGGCAAGCATGAGACATCCAGCATGGAAGACTTCAGCTGGGGAGTGGCAAACAGAGGTGTCTCCATCAGAGTCGGCAGGAATGTGCCGGTTGACAAGTGCGGATACTATGAGGACAGGCGCCCAGCATCCAACTTGGACCCCTACGTGGTCATCAAGCTGCTTGTTGAGAGTGCCTTGATGTAGAGCTCTGTTCTGGTTTACTGGCCCTGCATTGCAATTGCTCATTTGGTGTTGCCTGCATGTTGTCAATGCCCCTTCTAGATCCTCTTAGGGTATTTGCAGGATGAACTTGTATGCTGTGTGTTGGCTGGAATTACCAAAAATTGTGTCATATTCACCATCCATGTGCAACATGATACAGCGTATACAGGATTTTGGGATGTGACATCAGTATCTGCAGACAATGTATATTTTGGCCTGGTGGTTCAATATATGATGCCTGACTGTTGTATCAACATATGTAATTATGGCCTGCATTGCGGAATGATGCCTGGGATTTGCATCACAGCCCATTACTCCATCAGATCGCAGACCTGCAAATGCATACCCCAATGAGGAACGCCAACACAATGTCTTACCGACTCAACAATGCATTGCATACTCAGGCGTGGTCCCCGAGCCCCTGCTCACTCACGATTCCTTGCAATCACGCTTCAGAGTTTATTCTAAACACAATGTCTTACAGAGTGTCTGCTGGTGTAAATTGAGCAAGGCACAGCATAGTTTTGGGATTGACTCCATTCGCTGATGTCTGCCGAATTGCTGTGACACAGCAAACGAAACTACACTTCACACTAATGGCAAACGATGCAGTAAGCTAAACAACAACAAAAGAAAGTGAAGTTAGCAGATTAAAGTAGGAAGAATGCACTAATGCTGTATAAAGTTGCATTCATGCATAACAGACCGCTGAGCAAGCAGCAGCTGCACATCAAAATTGGCTAGCACACCGTTCACCTCAACAACTTCAACTCAGAGTCCTTCATCGGTAGTTGCGATACTCTGGCTCATACATGTTCTGCAAAGCTGCTGTTTGCAAGTCAGACGGCTTGGGCTGCTCTGTAGCAAGCCCAGCATCATACGCCTTCTGTGCAACAGCCTTTGCTATGTGAGCTGAGATGTCCCTGATGGGTCCAATGGGGGGGTAGATAGCCCCTCTTGCCCTGTCTTCATCTGTGACCAGCTTTGCAAGTGCTTCAGCAGCCACAATGAACATGTCATCACGCAGCTTCGTGGATCTGGACAATAGTGTGCCCAGCCCCACTCCAGGAAACAGGTATGCTGTTTCACAAGTGCTGGGATGGAAATGGCGGCCGTCATCAAGGATGACATCACCGCTGTCTGTCCGTGTGTCCCTGTCAGCAAAGATACACCGGCCGTCTGTCCATGTGTACGCATCCTTGGGCTTCACCTCTGCGCCAGGCTGAGACAAAGGCATGATGATTGGGCGCTGGTTGTTGGCACCCATCTCCTGGCATACATCTTCGTCGAAAGTGATTGTGGGTGGCATGCTGGAAATGCCAATCAGCACAGATGGCTTGATGGTCTTCACTGCATCCAGCAAATCCGGGCAGCTCTGCTTCTCAGGCGTGGCCTGCCTATGACAGTACGGCAGCTTGTGATCATCCAGCTCATCCGCGTCCCCCCTGCTGCGCACGACCAGCCCCTTGGAATCTAAAAGCCAGACGCGCTTCCTAGCGTCCAAGATTGTCTCATTGACATGCCGCCGTTCCCGAGCAATGGCTGCTGCTATGATGGAGGCTATGGAAGTGGCGGCTCGCCCTTCCCCAGCAATCAGGAATGTGTGGTCTGCCAGTTTCTTGGAGGTGAGGGGTCCAGCTGCCAGGATGCCGGCAATGACCACGGCTGCCAGCCCTTGTATGTCATCTGAGAAGACAGGGAAGTTGCCGCTGTACTGGGCCATGGTCTTGGACATGTTCTCATATTGCATGTCCTCCAGGTGAATCAAGACTGTGTTGCCAAATCTTCGTTGGACTGCATTGAAGAACTCATCCAGCAGCTCCTGAAAGGATGAGCAGAGTGTCAGACTCAAATAAAGTAAAAATAAAAATACTACTAATAACAAACTCGCTTTCCAGCTCATGATGAGCTAGGTACGTGCGGGAGACCCAAAGCCCAACAAGAGCACAGGCAGCTTTGGCAAGGTTTGTCAACAAACAGAAGAGTGATGACTAGCACAGCAGTCAAGGCCAGACTGTCAGCAGCATGATTGCAATCCCCATCAAAGCAGCACTCTTGGCCATGCAACACAGCTGCTACTGTGCTAATGATGCTGCAGTCAGGCAAGACAGATGTGACTGACCAGCATGCAACTGTTCCTAGCCTGTTGTATGCACATCCTGACTGCATGTTCAGCAACCCATACAGTCATAAGCCGCCAGCTCAGCTGAGTCAGAGCTACACATCTATATTGCACATCATTTCACGGCTCACATCTTTCATTGAGCACCTATCTCCCCCTGAGGTCAGGTATGTACAGTCCTGAGGAGCTCCTGGCTTGATATACTTCAGTCATAGGCAACAAAGGCAAGTGCAGATCATACCTGGTACTCCAGACCTCTGACTCGCTTCTGCTTGAGGCCAACATAGAAGGGGCTGTCCAGCAGCTCCTGGTTGTCAGTGCCACAGTCCAGCACCATCGGCAAGCAGACAGAGGGGGGAATGCCGCCACAGGCTGTGTACAGAGCCAGCTTGCTCACGGGCACACCCACAGACTGCAGCATGCATCATACACAGCATCAGCAAGGTCGGGAAATCTGATATTCTAAGTAATTTGTTAGGTGGACTGTATCTGGAAGTGATTGTGTGCTTGTTGAGTGAAAGGCAGTAAACAGAAGGGAGGTGTGCTTGCAAGCCCACAAACTGCAACATGCATGACACCACCTCAGTATTGCGCTGAATTGACCTTGAGCATTTCCTATCAGAATCATATCATGTAGTCTGATCAACCATCCCCAGCTGCTTATACAGCCTTTCTGTTGAGGTTAGATACTACTTGGCTTGCACAAAACCACTGCTGCTGTTTTTGCGTGCAAAGCCAGTGTCAAGGCAGAGTCCTGTGCCCTCTGTCACAATAGTGTTCTGTTGCTGAGCCCAGATTTGCTGTGCAGACCTGGGTGATGGCAACTGCTGTGGTTGATCATTCTTGACACAGAGACAGTGCTCGAGAGCCCCATTGCCTTGCAAATGCCGCTATGCAGGGAGATATTCTGGTCATGGTCTCACCTTGCAGATGGGATGTACAGAAAGCGCATGGCTTGCTGTTGCCGACTGCATGTATATGGAGCCGTGACATGCAAGTGTAAATATGCCTCATGAGCTTTCTGATATAAGATTGGGCAAGTCAAACACTTCATGCAAAATCAACTTGGATAGACACAACACAAGCTCAGGACCTGTTATTGCCGATCACAGCCAGCTTTATAGGTGTCAGTGTGCAGACAGGACATGAACAGACCTGCACCCCAAGGTCACCCAGGTGGCCCACCCTCTCTCCATCAGTCACACAGATTGCCTTGATGCGCCTCTCGGGCCAGTTCTTCATGATTTGATAGATCATGCCTGCACCAGACATTTTGAGACGTCCAATCTTGCTCTGCCACTGCTAAAGTCAGTGTGATGAGCTTCCAAAGCAGCAGCAGGGGCCCACTCAGCAGCCAGATTCTGAAAATGCTTGTCAGCTGGGTACAGATAGTACTCACACACAAGTACATGCAGCTAACCAAGAAGAGCATGCTAGGCAGATGACTCACACGCCACTATCATGCATTGGTGCCTTGACATCCACCTGTTGGCCCAAGTCAACGATTCCAAGCATACTCTTGGTGATTGGTGGCCCAGATGCATCATGCTTTCACAAGCTCATGTGTGAAGCTGTGACTGACCTTTGTCTTTGAGACTGATGAAAAGCGCCCGAGGAAGGCTTCTGAACATGAGAGCATACTTGGCACAGTACTCGCTGACCGTGGGCATATGCACAATGGGCAACAGCTCCTTGATGTTGTCCACGAGCAGCTTGTAGAACAAGCTCTCATTGCGCTCTTGTAGTGCAGTCAAGTAGCTGTGCCTGTCCAGGTCATTAGCCATGCTGCGGATGTTGATGAGGGCTCTGTCAGCCTGTGAGCATGGAGTCAGGCTTGATTTCTGATGCCCAGATATGTGGTGGCGCTTCAGCACATCAGGCATGACCTATGTGCGAACTGTGCTTGGCTTTGCCTTTAGCTGCAATGTTGAAATGTTGAAAACCAGCTACAGTGTGGGACACTGGCTTACTCCACTACTTTTCTGACAGAAAACATGGCCAGCAAGCTCTGTACAGGCAAAAATCAATGAGATGGTGATGGCAACATTCACCTGAACATCTTGAGACAAGATTGCAGGTGGTAGAAGGCCACGCAGGTACAGCCTGTCCCTCTCAGTTTCTGTGAAAGCTAGACCCTTGTTGTATTTGGGGTTGCGACACAGATCAGCACCAGAAATGACACTGCAGAGATCAAATTTCTTGAGATCGGCTCAATGGCCTACCATAGACCAGAATTGCCGCAGCAGTCAAGGGTGTGCAGGAACGTTGGACCCTCTAGCGTACCTTCGCACCCAAGGTGTGATTGAACTGACGGGACGCTCATCTGTGTTAGCATCCGTGTCTCCAATGCCGCTGAAAGAGGTACTGGAGCGGGTGTGGGTATCGCAAATCTGGCCTGATGCAAGTAGTGATCGCTGCCCCGACAACCGCGGAAGCTGCGTGCGCAGTCGCCGCAGCATGGTGCTGTACCAGCCCAGTCAGCGTGTCATGGGCATCCAGAAACCCGCCTGACTTCCATTGCTTCGCATGCGCAATTGTCTCTGGATTTCCCACAGGAAATGCACTTCATCTCGTTCGTGTTGCTACTGACTTGCTGATGTGGCAATCGTATAAATTGCTGATCTTTCCATGATGAATTGTGCTACAGCGCAACTCATCGTAGCATTGTAACCTCTTAATCCCGCAACAAGCATGGCAGGAGTAGGTGTCTCACAGAATTTCAGTTCTCTTTAGGGCAGGACAGGGGACTTACAACACATTATTGCAATCATGTTCAAATACGACTGATTTTATTCACACATGAGCATAGTGCGTGTATGACTGAAAAGAAAGCTGCAATCACAGCAGCCAGGGGCAAGGTCTACAAATCAGCACTCAACCGACACGCTCTGAATCCTGTCATGTCAACAAGCAGACACAATGCAAAGAACAGCTCCCAGGTCAGCCAGAAGAAAGCTTAGCACTGACACACTTTATTTGCTGAACTTCTCTGTCAACCAAGGCTTCCACTTGGGAAGATTGTATGTTGCTAGCCCAGCCACCAGCACAGCACTGCCTGCTATGAACTGTGCACCCAGGTCAGGCGAGTCTTGCAGGTAAGGAATGGAGAAGGTAAAGGCAAAGATAGTGAGAGGGGTTATGCTAGAGTTGGTCAGAGACTGCACAACAGCACCTGCACCATACAACACACAAGGTATCACCGCAATATGGTTCGTGCGCAATTGATTTATGTGCCTGCACAGGTGAGCAAATGCTCCTGAGATGAATATAAGTCCATCAGGACAAATTGGTCAGGACTGTAAATGCTGCAGCCTTGCAATCATCATGGGCACTCCGTGACAAGGTATTGGTGCCGGGTTGAATGCATTGCAGACGTGCAGAGTGGAAGATTGCACACAGTCTGGACTGGCTTCATGGACAAGCATGCAGTAGAGTCTGCAGGCGACCTGTCAACACCAAGCCTGTGTGGCATCTGCTTACCTGCTGATCGCAGCAAATTGAGAAGTGAGATGTTGTAGGCTAAATTCATGGAGACATACAAGACAGGCAGCAAGGGGGCCCCATCACATCCAGTGCCGCCCCCTGGGGTGTGACCCTGAAAGCAAGACAGCCCTGCAGGCATCACCACATCAGCAAGCAACAGCGAGGGCTGCACGCAAGTTACACATGCATTGAGCAGGCACTCCTTTTTCTTGCAATCAAAAACAGGCGACCTTTGTGTAGCTTGAAGAGCTCATTTCAATCCTGAAACGTCTGGTTTAAGAAAACGAAACGTCATAAGAAACGTCATCCCTACACTGGAAATCTAAAGAGAGAAATGTCTAGGGACAGTAATAATGCGTTTCTACACTGTGGAGATGTTTGAGCTCACCGTCGCCCACATACTGAGGCAGCTCAGAAAGGGAGAGCCCTCTGAGGGAAGTCAAGACAGGCAGCAGGAGCAACACACCCACTGCCTGTGCTCCGGAACCAAAAGAGTTCACCACAAAGATGTCCAGAGGCTTGCCGTCAAGCTTCTCTTTGGCCTCAGCAAAGATCTTCTCCTTGATGATGGATGCAAGAGCAGGAAACAGCATGGAAGAAACAAAGATGCCGATGTACAATGGGTCTGCCTGCAAACCACCCACACACTCTCAACTGCTTGCGTCTTTTCAATGCAAACAGCGCATTGAGGAGATTCCCAGCACTGGGTTCCTCAATGGCTGCTTGCACTCCAAAATTGCCTCATGCCAAAATTGCCTCAGGCTCATATTTCACAAATGCATGACCAATAGCAATGCTGCAATAGCAGTAAAAATGAGTAGCTGACTACATGGGGTTGTTAGTTGAACAGAACTCAAGACATTTTCTTTTTGCAAAGGCAAAAAATACGTATACAATTTGTCGTATAAACAAAGAGGATCAGACACTGCATGGACAGCAAGGGCACGCATCAATGCAGTAGGATGTGACAATGTTTGGTGCCTTGCTTGACAGTGCACAGCTTAGTGCTCTACAGCCCTTGTGGGTACTGAACCACAAGTGCTTTCTTGCACACCTGCTGGAAAATATTGGCACCAGCATCAGAAGGCGCAGCAGCCAAACACACGCCAGCTGCCACAATCAGAGCACCGATGATCTGCATACCGGCCATCTCGTTTGGTCATGCGCAGGCAGGCTTACTGCATGGATGTCGTTGCCACACACAGTTTGCAATTGCGTCATGCATTTGCAGCTTCAGAAAAGCTGCTGATACAAGTTGTCATGTTGCACGACCAGCATTGGTAGTTGTGACTAATGCGGATAGGCTTGCCAAGCACATGGACTGGGGTGAATCACCTGTTCACGCTCAAGATTCTTCTTTAGAACCAGATACGACAATGCAATCTGGAAAAGAATGATGGACTGGGACAGCAAGGGAAGTGTGACTCCTGCAGCAATGACCAGGCACTGTTGGCAGATACACAAGCAAGGGGCAGGCCAGGGGCAGGCAAGGGGCAGGCCATTGGATGCATTACATCAACTGTAGTGGGTGACACACTGTTGAAGAAAACGAGGCCTTCTCAGCAACGAGCACTCACTTTGCAAAGTCACACAAGCTCAGATGACGAGCTGAGATGCTTAAGCTGATTTTGCACTTGCAGCACATTGCAAGCCTACCTGGCAGTTTGGAAGCACCAACAAAACCCAGAAGCTGCGATGCAGCCTCAAGACCACCGATGCCAATGAAGAGGCGCTTGTCTGGAGCATCCAGCATCTTTTGGGTTACCTCACCTGACCTGCAGAGCCATAAGCATTAAAATGTTTGCGCTTTCCAGCTCATGATGAGGTGGGTACGAGCAGGACAAGTCTTGCAGAACAATGAGACCTCTGTACTCACATTTTGCACAAGCTGTACAAAACTGAAGTGGCTGCAAACAGAAAGTTATAATTCACACTACAGTTGGAGGGGTGACATGCAGGCAATACAGAGCACATATGCAGGTCAAGGTGCCATGCTTTTTCTCACTTGTATCGTGCTGCCAAGATTCCAAAGTAGACCAGCAGATAGCCAAATGTTTGGAACTGGGACAGCACGAAGACATAGTTGCCCATGGGAACCAGAGCCATCTTGTACAGGACCCTGTTGGCAACCCCAGTCGCCATGGCAGCGGCTACACTGGCCTGCACAGTAAAGCATGTGCTGGAGACCAGAGGTGTCATGTATGCGCAGCACAAACTCTGTCATGTGCAAAGATGGAAGCCATAACCATCAGGCATTATGCAGTTGCAATTGCGTGCACTATTTGACCTATTCCAGATTTGCGCAGGGCATTACCACGATATAAAAATTGTCATCTGGGGAAGGCTGATCCTCTCCTTTACTGCTTATTTTGCTCTCTTTTTGAGTGACCTTGGCTACGACGGAGGAATGGACTCTGCGCCGCAGCATGTTAGAACCACTACGGTGGCGAGTGTTGAGTGGGCTTGAGGCCAAGGTTGGTTGGCTTGTGGTCGTGGGATGTATCCTAGCTATAGCAAAGTTTTTCACAGTCGAACTTGCGCAGCGTGGCGTAGTGCGACAAGATGCGCTGATCCAGGAGGCACATGCCCTGCTTGAAATCGTTGCAGCACGGAACTGGCCGCCCATCAAAGGGCCTGTCCTAGCTTGGATCCTGCCCTATGTTTTGACGCATGCATGCATCGAGACCCTCAGCAGTCAAGCTCTCTGAGCACGTTTACCCTTGCTGTCAATGATCTAATGACTGTGGCTTTGTGTGCCGGACAGATGTATTCACCACACTCGCTCGCATATACCTTGTTTGCAACGTCGTTCCAGACTTGAATTCAGTTTGACCACAGGAAGCTGCAGCTGCAGCGACGCTTCATCTCCCGCAGACCGCACAGGCATTGCAGCTTTGCAATATATTGCCCATACGTATTGCAAAGTGGGGCGCAGCTACATCGTGTCGCCCTTCTGAAGTTCGCTTCCCAGTTTAGTTGGCTTTTCGAACAGAACTCATATCCCTGATCTGCACATACTGAGGAAAGCCGCTTGCGTATACCCAGTATGGTGGACACAGATCCGGATGCCGATGTACCTTCCAGCAGTGGAAGGTCTGAGACTTCGAAGCCAACGATTGTGCTTGTCATTGGTATGAACTCATTTTTTGGAACAACTCTTTGCTGGACTGCGTCAGCAATACTGTTAAGCTGCTGCCCTGCCTTCAGGTATGGCGGGCTCAGGCAAAACTACCCTCATGCAGCGCCTCAATTCACACCTGCACACAACCAGTACTCCAGGCTACATCATCAACTTAGATCCAGCAGTGACTCAAGTCCCATATGGTGCAAACATAGATATCCGAGACACGGTGTGTAGCAGCTGACACCATGTCATGCCATCATTTGTTGCTGCAGTACAGCCTTGACGCCAGTGTACCAGCCCTGACAGGCTTCAAAGTGCTGTCCATGCTGCAGGTAAACTATAAGAATGTCATGAAGCAGTATGGCTTGGGCCCCAATGGGGGCATCCTCACCTCTCTCAATTTGTTTGCCACAAGATTTGATCAGGTGATCAGGGATCAGACAATGCACAGCTTTCAAGCAGATGTCTGTCTTACATGCCACGTCCTTTCGTGGCCAGGCTAATGACACTTCACACGTTGAAGTTTGGTTGCCAGGCTGAAAACACTTCACATGTTAAAGTTCGGTTGCCAGGCTAAAAACACTTCACATGGTAGAGTTTGGTTGAAGCTGAGTTGGGCTGCAGGTCATCAGTCTTTGTGAGAAGCAGCGTGATCCACCACTCAAATACGTCATTGTCGACACTCCAGGCCAGATAGAAATCTTCACATGGTCTGCATCTGGTGCCATCATCACAGAAGCCTTTGCCTCTGGCTTCCCCACCATGATTGCCTTCATCATCGACACGCCTAGATGTGCACACCCACAAACCTTCATGAGCAATATGCTGCAGGTAGGCACAAGAACATGGCAGTCAGTCAGAGTCACTGGCTTGCCTTTCTGTGAGGCTTGTGTGCTGTGTCAGATTATGCACAGCTCTGTACTAACATTTGGGTTATCTTGGTGCTGAATCACATCAAGTTTTGCTACAGTGACTCTGTGACACGCCATTTGCCACAATCAAACTGTTTAAGCTCAAGTTCTGCAAAGGGCCCAGCATGCGGCAGGGGTAAACATCCTGCCTTGTTTGTTTACAGGCTCTCACCAGCTTGTCACTCTGTGCATGCAGGCCTGCAGCATCCTCTACAAGTCCAAGCTACCAATGCTTTTAGTCTTCAACAAGACAGATGTTTCCCGCCATGACTTTGCCCTGGATTGGATGGCAGACTTTGAAACCTTTCATGTAGCCCTCCAAGCTGACTCATCATATGCATCAACCCTGTCCAAGTCCCTTTCTTTGGTGAGATGCTGGACTGTTCTGTACTCACAGCAGGTCCATGACTGACCTGAACATAGGCGCTTGAGATCATATTGTCTGACAGTGTAATGACAATTAGATACCCTGCCTCTTGCTGTGTTTGTCTGAACAACCCCACAGCATGGTTTGATGATGCGAAACTTTGTCGACATTAGATATTCAAAAACAGGCTATGTTTTTCATAGCCCTCATGGCAGAAGTTGTATGAGTATCAGGTCTCAGCTGCGCGTGCTTGCAGGTGCTGGAAGAGTTCTACTGCAACTTGAAGACAGTAGGAGTGTCAGCTGTGACAGGGGAAAACATCGATGAATTCTTCACATCTGTCGAAGCCTGTGCAGAGGAGTATCTCAAATACTACAAGCCAGAGATGGATCGCAAAGTCCAGGTGCTGTTGTCACGTGGCTTTTACTTCTGCCAAAGCTCAATGAGTCACAAATGCCAAATTGCGCTGGACGTCACATGGTATTGCATAGTGCTCATGTATACAAGACACCATGGCAGGACAGACAGCTGATCTGCGGATTGTACATGGAGTGCAAGTGGCACTCCTGCTTGTTGGCATGCTAAAAGCCAATGTGCCACACTGCAGGCACGAAATGAGCTTGAAACCCAGAGACAGGCAAAGGAGCTAAGCAAGCTCAGTCTGGACAGAGCAGAACCTAGCCAGGAAAGCAACAGTAGGAATCCAGTTGCTAAGGTGGCTCTGGATGCCAGAACCAGGCCGCCAGTTCAATCAGCTGATGAACTGGATGGGCACATAAGCGATGGTTCAGATTGACAGCTTGTGGGAATGCCTCAAAAGTTTGGGCTCATGTACATGTACTTTGTTATGAATGAAAAAGTATTGACCAGCACAGTTGTTAATGCTTGTGGTGTTCAGTAGGCGAATTGCAAAAAGTTACATGGGTGAGTGAACTTAAAGTACTTATGTCATCATATGTTTACACAACTCAGTAGCGGTCAAAGTTGAACTGTAGCAGAAAGAGTGACAGTAGGCAGGTGCTCAAACGGGACTTGCTTCATAGAACCTCCTGTAAGTGGATAGTTGTATCAGCTAGTCTCGAATTTAGCTGACATGACATGTCCTGTGACATATTCAATCAGCATCAAATACCAGTTTTGCGCCGGAGTGCATTTGGCTGTGTGGCAGGCGCTGGGAATCCTGGTCTCTGATACTCTTCATTTGCATCTGCACCAGATCAGAGAACGTTAACAAGTGGTTGTCTGCACGTTACTAAAGGATTGTCGAGAAGGCCTTGACTTGTAAGTCGTGATAGGCTAGCAACCCAGACTTGTGAAGGCTAGGCTGAGACGCAGCAGGCAGTTTTGATGAATTGCGGCTTTGCTGCATTGGCGACAAGCTGCTAGAAATAGCATTGCTGACCACAACAGCTGTTGCGCAAACACTACAATGATGAACGACTTTTGTCACACTGTGCATCACATGAAGCTGCATGGTAGATGAGCAAATGACCATGTCCTGCCAAAGCAAAGGCCTGCAGACATGTCACTTGAGGTTGCACAGTGCTGCACACATACTGACATGCTGCAGAAAGCAGCACAGGTGCAGAGTGCAGCCTACCAGGCATGCCAGGGAAGGGGGTGGCAGGCGCAGACTCAGTGCTAAATGTTCTAGAGACGTTCTTCTGGAGGCCCACAATCTTCTCCAGCTGGCGAGCCACCTTGGCCTCCCAGCGGGCCAGCATGCGCTGATGGGCTTCCAGGCGCAGCCGCAGCTCTGCCATGGCTGTGTCATTGCTTGCTTGGTTCATCTGCACCACATTCCACCAGTTTTCACGAAGCACTTTGTCAAGCAACCCTTTTCAGCCTTCAAGAGGGGCTATTGAGCTGCATGCATGGTGCTTTCTCATGCGCAAAGTCCTCTCTGCATGGGTTGATGTGCGCAGGGGACTCAGCTAAGCTGTGTGCCCACAGCCTTCTGCTCATGTGCAGCTTGATTCAAGCTGTGGTTGCAGAGACTGAGCTCTGTTTGCAAAGCCCATCCCTTCAGCGCATATTGTTTTGCCTGCTTTCAGGGCCATGCAGACAAAGCTTCACACACACACACACACACACACACACACATGCGCACACACACTAATCAATCCATTGATTGATTGATTTCACACACACACACACACACACACACACACACACACACACACACACACACACACACACCACACACAAGATATCTCAACAAGACACGCTGCATGAGTTTGTTCGTGCTGACT
>JAABUP010001436.1_pt1 | contig 49941 bp, 59 predicted proteins | sample 5559201 | NCBI WGS metagenome assembly JAABUP01 (sample SAMN10711887, study PRJNA513373) | rock metagenome | isolation source: Antarctica rocks | place: Antarctica | reverse complement strand
TAAGGTGATCACCCACCAGAAGTTCCAAAATGGCAATCTGCGGGAGGCAGCAAAGTTAGCCCGGAATGACTCCGCTGTGTCAGCAGAGACTACAATGACCCTTGCAAGAGCTGAGATGGGCAGGAAGCCTTTGGAACAAGGCCTGTCGCTGAGGTTTGAAAAGCACGAGGTTGTATTGCAGTTCGACATGTCGCAATTGCACTCCCAATGTCACCAACTGAAATCGCCCGTAAACATGCCCTTTGTCATGTGGCTTATGGCAGCATTAGGTTTAGCCGATAGTACTTTTGTTGTGTCAATTTTTTTCCCCAGCTTCTCTGGGGATAGTATGCCCTAGGACGGGGATGGTGTGCCAGCCCTGCTTGCATGCTATGGGGTTCGCACATGAACAAAAGCAATGGTTATGAATCAATCAATCAATAGATCCTAGGGGGCAACGGGGACCCAACAGACAACAAAAAAAGTTCAGTTCAGTGAATTCATACGGTCAAAAATTGCTTCCCACAAGGAAGGAAACCACCACATGCATTTGGTTCCCATATATGGTTATATGAAGACAAAAAGTCTGCAATAGCACAACAGTGCTGCAAGAGGTCCAAATGCTGTGACCTGATGTGGCTGTACGCTGGGCAATCGAAAACAAAGTGCTGCTCGTCCACCACACAATCCAACGCACAATCCAACACATCGTCAATCAATATAAACTGCAGAATCAAAATTGCGTACATGTGTAGTAATCAATCACATGTTCGTATGTGCACGCAAAAGCCATGAAGACAGCCTTGACGAATGCAAACAGGGGGACTCAGTTTTGCGATGCGTGCTGCCGCTATACTTGAAAGAGTGTCAAGAGCTGCCCGCAAAAATTGTTCCAGCATCAATTGTTTACGCTTGTCCCACAGTGGTACCTTACTTTTTGCTGTCAGGGCGAAAAACACGAGGGAATGGCTAAACGCAGGAAAGCTCTGAAACGAGCTGCTGTGTCAGAAAGTGAGGATGAAGCCGCCACGGAGATCCACGAGCCTTCAATGCGATGGCAAGCAGAACCGCTGAACCAACAGCCGGACACCGAAGCGCAGTCAAAGGCACAAAGCATAATAGACGATCTTGAGGCTGCAGGTAAGGAGTGGGCGATAGTTGAGGTGAAGTTGTGGTGAAGTAAACTACTCACATTTATATGTACGCACAGTTCAGGAGAGGATCACTGCTTTGCTTAGAATGGCAGATGACGCTGCTGCTAGCATGAACAACGAGCTGAGGGTTCAACTGGTCAAGATTCCTAAACAGGTGTTCAGAGCCTCCGAACTTGCTGCAGATACACCTGACACTGTGCATACGTGTATTACGCTTCCTTTACATTGTAAGTAGCAGCAGCTGCCCTCCGCACCAGACTTTCAGCCTAGCAATGGCCATTTCATGGGGTCAATCAAGATATTGTCTGCAGATTCGATTGATGAAGCTGTCAAACTTCCAGGAAAAGCATGAAGGTGACTTGACTGGCCCAGCACTGGAGGAGATCAAGATCAGGCAGCAAGCGCTTAAGGCACAGCTCATGCCCCCTCCAGCAACAGGTAAGCACACCTTTGGCTCTGCAGCAAGTATTCCTTTTGAAGACCAGCATCTGACGCTGTCCAATCTTGATGCATGTTCTGCACAAGGGCTTGCAGCCAGCCTGATTGTTGCTTCACTCTCTGCTGTGACCTGAGAGCGTTTTGAGAGCCTGCAAGTCTTTCAGGGCATTTTCTGGCATGATCAAGGGGTCTGTGTCTACTGACAAGACAGTCTGTGTATCCGCGCTTGCGCCAAATGATCCTGGATCCATGTCAGCCAGGGCTCCTGGGAAGTGTCAAGTTCATGATGTCAACTGCTCACGGTCCATCCCGCCCTGCTGCGATGCCTGAGCTGTTCATTTTTTTGAATACAAATTGTCATACTTGAGCAGCATGCTATGCTGTGCTAGGTGGACGAGCAGGAAGGGCTCCTAGCACTGTCACAAGGACAACACGCAAAAGAGCAGCGCCTGCACAGCTATCAGGTAAGGACACGATTCAAGATCTTATCATCAGATACTTACACAAGCCATCACTGGGGATTTAACAGCTCATGTTGTAACCTGCAGAAGGTTGCGCTTTTGGTGAGGTTGCTTTTCATGAGACTTCAAGTATGTTGCATGGTGTTGAGCCTGAATGCACAAGTTTCGGGCCTGTCAGTCCATAAACAAAAATCACTGTATGTCTTGCCCTCATACTGTGCAGTTGGTATTGCCTTCATCTGTCTTACATGCTGTGCCCGCTTGGGGATGCCACTTCCCCCCCCCCTTCCAAATTTCATAGTAGTTGAATGTTGCAGCTTTCAAGCTTGCATGCATTACTGGTACAAACAGAGTCGACATATGCATACACTGTTTGTGCCAGTCAGTCAATGACAGGCACAGATGTTAATCCTTTGCTGCCTGTAGGAGAAGCTGTTGATGAGGCTCCACCACCAGCCAGGCGGTCAGCCAGGGCACGTCCGGGCCGGCCCCCTCGCCCTGCTCCTCCCAGCTTGCCCACTGTTGCGGAAGATGAAGAGGAGCAGGGTGAAGAAGGAGACAGTGCTGCAGAGCCAGGTCAGGACTGTGCTGGCATAGATGTGCACAAAAAGGCATGTCTGACAGGTTAATGTAATGCACTGGTGAGCAGAAAGATAGCACAAAGGTTGCGTCAGCATGCAGAAGCAATGCCAGCAATGCAGCAAGAGCTAGAGCTGAGCCTGCTGGTGGTCTTAGTAAAGTCAGCACATGTTTCAGAAACACACAGACACGTATGCACGAGATAAAGTGTCCAGGCCTAAGGAGGCCCTTGACACTACCACCAAAGGCAGGGCTGCATTGGGACCAGCTGCAAGACATGCCAAGGCGCTGTGTTTGCAAGCAACACTGTGTGACAGAGATGACGTCGGTGGCCTGTAGGGCCGAGCCATGCTGCCCCTGTCCCCACCAGGGCAGGTTCTAGACAGAAGGTGATGAACACTCCTCTGCCTGGCGGAGGGTCAATGCAGACCCCCATGCTTCCTGGCTGGCAGAAGGCCCAGTTTGGAGGGGCCTTTGCCACTGTTGTCAAGAAGGCGGGCAGGGGTGCTAAGACTCAGGCAGGCAATGCCATTGTCGTCACTTGCGCAGGTAGGCTGTTGGGTTTAGGCTTTAGGTCTTGCTCTGCGGTCGGGTCTGCAGCTATGTCATTGTGTACACACAAGAATTTTAACCTGGGACATCCTCAAAAGACACCTAATGCATAGACACAAATATCCTTTGCTCTGATTTTGTGAGACGCTTCATGGCTCAACTGAGCACTCACAGCGACTTGTCAAGGTCCAGGCAGTTGCTGTCAGCATACCTGTGTTGCGGTGCTGCGTCTGTTGAATGTGAACATCTACATGGCTGCTTTGAGGCCGATACATGATGATGCATGCAGATGGAGAGCAGATTGCTGTGGACATGCTGAGCGGGCTGTCTAGCGTTCCTGAGGAGAGAAGGCAAGAGGTGCAGGAGCAATTGACGCAGCTCAAGAGCTTGGCAGAAGCAGCTTTGCGATAGCTTTCATGCTATTCTGAATTTTTCTGGCATTGCGGCAGGCACGCAGTCCTGTGATTATGTGTATATCGTTGGGTGATTCGTGCCCTTGCAGTTGCCACACTTTGACTGAATTCAAGACAGTGCATTATACTAGCATGTTGAAAGTGCATTATGCGTAATCATGTTAACAGAGGCTAGCCTTCAGAGCCTAGTGTATGCTGATCCCGACTACCAAAACTTACTTATTTGTGTCTTGAGGACCATCTGAAGGCCACCAGACAACATTCGAGAGAGTGCACAGCAGCACTCCACTGTGTACAATGCATAGTGCGAACAGATTGACGCTCAATGACCCTGCAGGCGTTACGTCCAAAATCAATCAGTTCGCACTATGCATTTTACAACGGCCATTCGAATTGTGCAATCTGTGCTCTTTTGCCCATGCAATGCAAGACCCTCCTCGATTTTTGAAGCGGCCGCCACGGGCGTAGCCAACACTGCTGCTGCTGCTGCCTGATCAAGGATGGTTTGGTTATGCGCTACTCTGCGCGGTGGTGCACGATATTCGGCCTCATCATTCAAGTTCGGAGGCCGTGCTGGGCAGGTCTGGGCAAACGTCTCTCAGAGAGCCTTGTTCGCGTCTCAAACTGCCGCCTTAGAGCCAAGAGAGGCTATGGATTTTGATGTTTGCATTGTTGGGGCCGGCCCGGCAGGCTTGTCAGCTGCGATCAAACTAAAGCAGGTAGCACCAACGATCAAGAGAAAACTCAGCTCACTCCACCTTCAAGCACTTGGCTCAGCTTCCTCCCTGACTTTGCAGGAGTGTCAGGCTAAAGACAAGGACCTAAGCGTGTGTGTCGTGGAGAAAGGCGCTGAGGTTGGTGAGTGAGTATCCACGCATTGCCTGAATCATAAGTGTGTATGTCAAACTCTGTGTGAGTCATACACGAAGTCATACCTCCAATTGCATATTGCAGTGTTAACACACCGCTTTGAACAGGCACAACTGTGTATATGTACACTGCGTAAGACACGCTGCTCTGCTGTTGCACCCTGCCCAGACTAGATTCACAAGTCCATGCACAGTTGATATCTTCACCATTCGAACGTCAAATTCAAGTCTGTTATCCTTCATTTTGTGAAGGTAAAGCATCGCCAGCAAAGATACTGTATACAACCAATGTAAACATGCTGATCAGGCTGCATACGTCCCATGGCAACAAACACGCTCATGTGCACAGCCATACATCTTGTCAGCAATGCATTTGAAACCGTGAGCTTCTGCTAATCAAGAGCAAGTATGCAAGCTTGCACAGCTTTGCTATCAAGCGCATGGTCGAACTCAACATTGCTGGTGACAGATGCTCAATTGCTCTGGCTGAATGCAACACCATAATGCAACAGCAGCACATACGCCCCCATATGATGCACATAATGTGATGCATTGGCTGGAACAACCTTGTTGTATATTCTGCGGTGCCGAGCATCTGCCTGCACTTTTGATTGAGTTAATCATGTCCATGACTGCAGGTGCCCACATTTTATCAGGGAATGTGCTGGAACCCCATGCCCTGACTGAGCTGCTCCCCAAGTGGAAGGAAGAAGGGGCTCCTGTCAGTGTAGCAGCCGCTGAAGACAGGTTCTTTGTCCTGACCCAGAACAGGGCTTTCCGGCTGCCCACTCCCTCACAGATGCACAACAAGGGCAACTTTGTCATCAGTCTGAGGTAGAATTGCAGTTGCTGGGGCATCATGCTCATCACTGTTTCCCTGCTGCAATGGTGTCACATCAGGAGTGTCATGCTGCAAGAGAAGGAGGCCACACTCACAGTTGGAGTTTCCAGCTTCCCACCGCTTCAGTAGATGCACAGCAAGGACTAACTTGTCATCAGTTTGAAGTAGGAATAGAGTTGTTCACATTACAGTGACTTGGTCACAGAACTAGTCGCAGTTCTCATAAAGCGTCCACACTCACAATAGATTTTCCGGCTTCCCACCGACTCACAGTTGCACAACAAGGGCAAAGAAATTATTTGAAGTGGGACATTGCTTGTCTGAGCTTCATGGAGTTGTGGTCTCATGATGCATAGTGGCAAGACATTTGAAAAATAAGAGTGAGACTGAACACAGGTCTATTTTGTTTATGTACTTGGAGATGTGTTGAATTGTTGCCTTCATCCCAATGATTTGCTGCTCACGCAGGATCAGACTTGCCGCTAGTGCATGCGCTTGCTGCTTGTTTTCACAAGAAGAGGTTTGCAGAGTATGTCCAGAGGCAATGGATGAAGGGACAGTTGTTGACGCCTGCTGCCATAAACTATGCATTGCTAGAGCAGCCGGCAAGTCTTGATACAGTATGTAGATCCTGGCGACATCAGCTGTATAGCAGGCATTCTCATCAGCAAAGCACTTTGCATCGCTGTCTTGTGTCTGCTGCAGTCACTTGTGTCGATCTCTTGGCACCAAGGCAGCAAACAAACTAGCTGGAAAAGTATAATCACGATCTGCAGCTAGCAAGGTTCTGCACAAAACCCAACCCTCCTTGTCTGTGTTGCCGCAGTCAATTGTGTCGATGGCTGGGCACAAAGGCAGAGGAACTGGGAGTGGAAGTTTATCCCGGTTTTGCAGCCAGCGAGGTTCTATACAAGAATGGAGGAGTCGCAGGGATTGCCACCAATGATATGGGTGTTGCCAAATCAGGCGTCAGGAAGGAGACCTTCCAGAGGGGCATGGAGCTGAGGGCCAAGACCACCCTGTTTGCTGAGGGTTGTAGAGGGTCCTTGTCAGAGGTAAGAAGCAAAGGCACAGCTCTGACGTCTAGCCTAGTCGGTCTTGTTGTGTGCTCAGGCCAGCTGGCAAGGCTTCTGTTCTTGAGATGTCCCTGAGTCATGATCAGGTAATCATCACTGTTATTTGCTTTGGAAGAAAAAGAAAAAGCTGGTTTTTGCAAAACACAAAATGGTTGTTGCGCGCTTAACATTTCTTTCCCAGGTATCTACCATAATGCTGAGGGCAGTTGACACAGCTGCTTGAGCTTCTACACCAAGTATGTACTCTCTGCTGTTCCAGGACTCGTCCTTTGAATTGTTCATCTCAGCAAGCTTCATCAGCCACATGAACCCTGTGCCTCAGACAAAACGCTGTGTGTAGTCTAGCTCCCTGCGTGTCTGCAGCCCCCAGGGTAACGAAGAAAACAGCTTAGTTGTTTCACACCTCAACAAGACACGGCTGGATAAGTCAAGTCAATTGTGATTGCTTTTTAATGTGCTTCGAAATGTACAGGAAGCTACTCACGACTGTACAAACCTAACCCCAGAATAACATGTGTGTTAAATGAACACATGGCTGAACAACCAAAGGAAGAAAGGAAGAAACGAACGATACCCCACAGCCTGATAAATAAACATCTGAGCCTGAGCCTGCATGCCAGTCCAAAGTCTGACTGCAACTCTGAGTCTGAGTCCGAGTCTGGTTCAAACTTCGAGTGGGAGCGCTGAAGTGGGCGGCCTCCTGACACGCAGGAGATCATCAAGGAGTTTGGGTTGAGAGAAGCTGTTGGTGCAGAGAGTCAGACATATGCTCTGGGCCTGAAGGAAGTATGGGAGGTAGGCTGAACCTGCAAGGCTGAGTGTGTCTTACATGCCAGCATTGTGCATGATCTTGTTAACCTTGACATGCCATCAATCCTAGCCAAAGCAGATTGATGAGCTCGAGCTGTGATCTTTCTCTGTGTCTCTCTCTGTCATTATATCTCTGTGTCTGCCTGCCTGCCTGCCTGTCTATCTGTCTGTCTGTCTGTCTGTCTGTCTGTCTGTGCCGTTTTGAAAGTCATGTTGTTGTTGCAAGCCCCAAGGGGTTGAGCAAGTGTTATTGCCATGGTTGTATTTGTACAAGACCTTGTGTATGGCATACATTCCATGGTGCTCCCTGTGCAGATTCCAGCTGACAAGCACAAGCCAGGAAGGGTATGGCACACCGTTGGGTACCCTTTACCTAGCTCAACATATGGAGGCTCCTTTCTGTACCATATGGACAACAACCAGGTTGCTTTAGGGTAAGGAACCCATTGTATCGTATGGACAACAACCGGGTTGCTTTAGGGTGAGAAACCCTCTGAACCATATGGGACAACAATCAGGGACCCTCTGTGCTGTAGACTTGAGGCCCTATGGTATTGTCACTCCTTGTCTGCTGACAAGTTTGTGCACCATATGGGCAACAACCAAGTCGCTCTAGGGCAAGAAACCCTCTGAACCATATGGGACAACCAGGACCCCTCTGTGCTGTTAAGTTGAGGCCCTGTGGTATTGTCACTCCTTGTCTGTTGATAAGTTTGTGCACCATCTGGGCATCGACCAAGTCGCTTCAGGGTAGGGAACCCTCTGTGCTGTTGCCTTGAAGCCCTGTGTATCGTCACTCATTGTCTGTCAGCAAACTTGTGCACTGTATGGGCAACAACCACACTTGCTGTAGGGTTTGGAATCTTACGTGCTGTTGACTGGAGGCCCTGTAGGTGGTCACAATTTGTCTGTTGACAACCTTCTGACATGTGGAGGGTTGCTCCCTGCCTAACGAACAACATCCAGATTGGCTCAGGAAGACAAAGTGCGCTCACATGATCATGCCTTGTTGGTTTTGTGCGGCTTCACTGTATAGTGCTGAACTACCAAGACCTTCAAATTGACGTGTAGTAGCAATTTCAGCATTGGAAGAACTATCCAATGAAGAAGGGGGGGGGCGGAGGGCAAGGCTGCATCTGCTCACAGTATGACTTTCAAAAGCAGCAAAGACAGATTGCATGCTGTGTTACAGGTTTAAGAAAGCCATACTAACTTCAAACTGCCTCCTCAGCAGGCTTTTATCGTACTCACCAAAAGGCGCAGACTCCATCTTTTTCTCTCTTGTTTGTTTGTGAAAACTTGAGACCCCTAGACCCCCAGCTGCATCGCCTCCAGCTGTATCTCAGCCCTGGAAGCAACATCCATATCCATGGGATCTTGCAAATCACAGCACCTGCTTGTAGTGCAATTGGGTCACAAAAGGCGCACTGCATTTCAAGCTGCAGAGGCATCGACTGGCGACCTTGCATCATAAGTCAGGTTGGCATGAGATGAATCAAATGAAGATTTTGTGGATTTATAATGGTTTTGAAAATCGTCAGAAAAAGGACACATTGCCTGCAGACACGCCTCCATCCGCCCTGCTCGGCGGAGCCCTGACGTTTGCAGGCACTACGGCAGCTTTGTGATAGCCTTGGACTATGAAGACCCTTACCTTAACCTCCACAGCTGTTGCACACCAGCAGCAGGCTGTCAACAACAATGATAATCACAACAATAACACTAATTATCCATAACAGTAATAGTAGTAACAATTACAATTACAAAAAATAATAACACAGCACCTGCTCATAGCACACCCAATTTTGCGCTTCATTGCAGATTTGTGATAGCCTTGGACTATCAAGACCCCTACCTGAACCTGTATCAGGAGTTTCAACGCTGGAAGCAGCATCCCAAGATTCGCAGCTTGCTTGATGGTGGTACCTGCCTACAGTATGGAGCTAGGACTCTGAATGAAGGAGGCTTCCAGTCAATACCTAAGCTGACATTCCCCGGGGGGGCGCTGGTGGGCTGCTCGGCTGGCTTCCTCAGCGTGCCAAAGATCAAGGTGAGACCCTTGGCAATCACGTAGGGTCTAGGGTCAGACCCTTGGCAATCATGTAGGGTTTAGGGTCAGACCTTTGGCAATCGCTCAGGGTTTGGGGTCACACCCTTGGCAGTTTTGGGTTCAGGGTTTAGGGTTAGTGCAGGCAGGCTGGTATGCGCAGTGAGTAGTGAAAAGGCATGCATTCATTAATATCAAGGCTCACCTATTTGGTCAAGCCTGATGCTCAGCATGCTGTACTCAACTGCAACAGATTAAGATCAGACCCATGCCGTTCTTTACACCAATAAATTCATCCATGCATTTACCCATTTGTTTGTTCGTTCGTTTGTTCGCTTGTTCGTCTGTTCATGCATTCATTTGTTTATTTGTTCGTTCTTCTGTTCTTTCTTTTTTTCTTGCTTCCTTTGACTCACTCTTCCATCATGTGTCATCCTTAAGGGTACTACCTGGGGCTGTCAGGTATGTATAGCCCTACATAGATTCATGTGCAGTGTGAGGTTATACACTCTTTGCCACAACAAAGTTGCTGACTTACCACAAATTTGCAGCGCTACACAGCCGACTGTGTCCTCTCATGTTTGCCCACACACACCAGACATCAGCAAAGACACAGATCGATGTGACTATGCACATACACACATGCATGCATGCATGCACACATGGACAGATAGGCGGATCAGTATGACTGTGGTGCAGGGTACACACACTGCCATGAAGTCTGGCATGCTGGCAGCTCAAGCAACCTTCTCTGCACTCACCGCCACCAACACCCCTACTGCTTCTTCTCCAGCCAGGCAGGCGCCAGTGGACATAAGCAGCTATCAGAAAGCTATGGAGGACAGCTACGTCTGGGATGAGCTTCGGGATAGCAGGAATATCCGACCTGGGTGAGTCACCCCTCTGCCATCAGACTCTCGTCGCTCTACTTCCTCCTGGTCAGCGCTTTTAGCAGACCACTCTATAAAAGTCCTCATGAGTCTAATCCCCAAGTGCTGAAGCATCCCCCCAAAATTGACATGCCTGATACTAGTCCCCAGGCGTTTCTGAGGTTCTAAACTTCCATTATGAAAACGACTTTTGTTTAGCAATAGCGTCGTGTCTATATCTGCAAGGGCATGGATGTGTAGATATCATGTATATGGTGCGTCTGTGAATCAACATGTGGGATGTGGCAGGATGGACATGTTGCTTCAATATGTTACTGCCACGGCGGCTGGTGCATAGTCAAGGACCAGTGGTCATGCTTCGGCGATCACCTTGACAGGTTTTGCATGCAGCTTGCACAGGGAAAGCTGGATGTTGATTGCTTTTGTGTTGGAAGGCAGCACAGCCAGGTCTCATACAGGGCATCCTCTGACCTGAATCATGTCAAGTGTCTTCTGGTTCAAGGCTTGGCAATGCTGCATCTGCTGATATACCAAAGGCTAAGCTCACAAACAAGTTGTGGCCTGATTATTTGCATTAAAATGTGTTCAAATGGTGTGAGTGTACCCTTTTCATGAGCTTGTTTGCTATGGGCAGATTCAAGATGGGGCTTTGGGGAGGGCTGGCCCATGCAGCCCTAGACACATATCTCTTGCGAGGCAATGCCCCGTGGACCTTACGGCACAGGTATGTGTACCTAATTGCATGTTCATATGCTTGCACATGCACAATGGTTCAGCCTGCTGTAGGCAACTTCTCTGTGTGATCTGGTTCATGATGAACGCTGCATTTTGTGGCTTCATCTTACAATGCTTCCTTCTCTTCCTTTGACTAACCCATTAATAAGTGTGCTTGAAAATGTGGATGTGTGTACAGTTCAGCAGACATGCTGTGACTCAGCAGATGTGCAAGATTGACGGCACTGCCCTGAAGCCCCTCAGGGACGTCTTGCGCTTGCTTTAGATGACAGCAGTTGCATGCTGTTTCACTTCAAAGGACTCAGGCTGGCTGTGGCCAAACAAAAACTTTGCACCAATGACAAACCAGATAGCACAGCTTTGACTCATCTGTCATCAGTCAGTAGATAGTCAACGAGTTCGACTAATGACATTCAAAATATTGTGTCACCAATGTCTGAGCTGGCTGGTGTCAGACTCTGATGCTCATCTGGGTTCAAGGATTTGAGGCTCAGTGATTGTTGTGCAGGCATGCTGATCATGAGGTTCTCAGACCAGCAGCAGAGTATGAGCCTCGGCAGTATCACAAAGCAGATGGGAAAGTCAGCTTTGATTTGACCACCTCTCTATACAGAAGTGGCACAAACCATGAGCATGACCAGCCTAGCCATCTGAAGCTGAAGAACAAAGGGCTACCTGCAGCTGTCAACCTGCCTATCTATGCTGGTCCTGAGTCACGCTACTGCCCAGCAGGTATGTCAACATGAGAAGACCCCTCATCTGAAGATATCTTATTCTCTGTGCCTATAGGTATTGCACAAACATGGTGAAGTTGTGATGCTAAAAGAGTATGCAGAGCACTGCAGGTATTTTGTCCCAGGCCAGCACATGGTAGCTGATGAGTGAGTACTGGCGGCATATGTGGCCTGCCAGTCTATGAATGTTGTGAAGCAATGCTATGATCTGAAGTAACTCTGTATGCATGTTGTGAAGCAATGCTATGTTGTGAAGCAAGTCACTGCTCATCAGACCTACTCTCTGAAGCACCGCGCTGTGGCTTCTTTGACAATTTGAGTGTCCACTCTTACCAATTTCACATACGGCTGTGGAGCTTATTCTTGACAGATCCCAAAAAGGCACCTGGTGCACCCAGCCAACAAAGGGCTGCTTCAACTTCTTATGTGTGTGGATCTTGTAAACATGCATGTTGCACACCCCCAAAGTTTGGTTTGTGCCCTGTCATGCAGGTGTGTATGAGTATGCAGTTGATGCATCAGGAGCACAGAAGCTTCAGATACACGCACAGAACTGCTTGCACTGCAAGGCATGCAGCATCAAGGACCCAACCCAGAACATCAAGTGGACAGTCCCTGAAGGAGGCGGGGGACCCAATTACACCAAGATGTAATGGATTGTGTGCTGTTAAGTGCCATGACAAACGTCTATGCTTTGCATCATGCTTGAGTTCAAGTGATAGCTTGGAACTGGAGCAATTGAAACAGACCACAGCATGGAGGCTACCTTGCTATGCGCAAGTTTGCTCGAGCCAGCAGCCCTATGGCGGATGATAGAATGAATGAATGGATGCATGACTGTTCTGGGGAACTCAGGGTATGAGCTAGCTACCATACACTGGGAAAGAGCCTTGCACAAGGTGTCTTTAGCTAGGACACGTGCTTTAGTGCAGTATGCAGCCAGAAGAATCGAAATTTGTCATTGTCACACACAGGCGTCACCAGATAACTTTTAGTGTACACCCTCTGAGCAGGTGCAAATGCAGCACAGAAGCAGCAAATGAACTACCCTCCCGAACACTTGCATCTGCACAGCTCTGAAAGGCAAGGTCTGCACATGCGACAGAAACCAAGGTTGCAATCCCCAAGGCTATTGGCTATGTGCAGTTGTTGCACTGTCATTTGTCTCTGGAGACTCAGACACCACGCTGTGTTGCAGTTTGCTCAGTGCTGCTATTGCCTGCATTTGCAATTAAGTGGTTATTAATCAGTGTTCAAAGCTCACAACAGCCTCCATGACACCGGGCCACATGCTATGTCACAGCTAACAACAGCATCTCAGAGCACAGGATTGCATTATGCTGCCAGTAGTATGCTGGTAACTGAGTTTCCAGAGCAAGCCACAAAGCATGTTTGAACAATGTACTGACAGCTTATGACATAAGCTGTGTCGCCTCTTTGAGCACTCAACAGTTGTAATGACATCAATCACGTACGCACCTGTGGTTTGCGGACGAGGAAGGGCATGAAGACGGCTCGGATCCCCTCTTTGAAAATGATGGGAAAAATGATGCAGCTGGCCACATACAACAGCATGACCCCCATCCACACCCCCCTGCACTCATGACACCACGTCAGCATGTGGTCACCGTCTTTCTTCTCTTTGTACACTTTGCATGAGGACAGAGTGACTTGACTGCAGTTGTCCAGCATGACAACCCTGGTTAATTGCACTTTCATGTAGCTTCTGTAGATGCCTAATTCCTATGGGGCTTTCCAGTGCACAGACCTGATGTGATTCTCTAGCATAGGAATTCAAGGACAGAATCCCAAAACTGCACTGGGTGACAGCCTGTTGATCAGCCAGAAAGAGGGTACAAGCCAGTAGTCAGGCAAAGCGTGCTGCGCATCGAATGTGTTTGATGGCAGGGCCAACACAGACAATTCAGTGCATATGCATCACATGGGTGTACGTGCAGATGTGGCTTGTTTGCATTCTGCTTGAGCTTCAGGGATGAGTCACACCATACACAGTCATAGCAGAACATGCGATGATTTACACCACACACAGTCAGCAGTACAAGCCATGACCACTGCACGGTGCAGCACGTTCGCATTCCACAGCAAGAAACATCCGCTGGCATTTTGAAAGGTGTTTTTCAGGGAGACATGACAGAACTGGGATTAGGTATTGGCTTCAGGCTACAGCTGACGTCATACTCAGAAGCTATGATGTAGAAGTATGCCAGCCAGTCAAGCACCGATACATATTGTTTCTTTTGCATGTTTCCGTGTTCATACAAAAGTGGTATAGTGGTGACAATGTCGCTTCCCAAAATGATTTCATTGCCCACTTGCTCAACATGGGTCTAGATCTCAGCATGGGGGCAGCTCACATCATACAATGCCGCCATGAAGGATTGGGCAACCAGCAGTACCGGCCTTGAGGATTGACATGAACCACAGCCCAGAACAAGGCACAGAACAGAGTAAGGCACTGACAGGCACGTTCCCACTGCACAGCATTGATTCTTTGAGTGCAGGGCTTACTTGAAGGTGGGCCTGGGCTTGAGGAGGCGGCCCACCCCATACAGGGCAACCATGAAGAAGTGCACGACCAGCAGGGAGGGCTTTGGGGCCAGTCCAGACAGCAGGGAGATGGGGCCGGACGAGTAGATGCCCCCCAGCTTGAGGTACTCAAAGCAGGCCTGCCGCATTTCCTCATGGGCTGCCACACCGTTGTAGCAAAACACCTGCAGTTCAGGAGGTCTTCAGGATACAGAAACATCCCTTTGTTGAGAGAAATGTCAACTGCACAGTGTGGATCTAAACCAACCAATGCCTGGGGACTGGTAAAACACATTTTTATGGTGAGTAAGTTTGGAAGCTGCTGATGGCAGACATTGCTGCTAATGCTCTGCCAGAGAGCCAGGTGTGCAGACAGTTACAGACAAAGACAAACAGACAGACAGAGAGAGAGAGACAGATGGAAATTAACAGACGCACGGCTGTGTTGTAGCAGAACACATGCAGCAAACTGACGGTGACTGACAGGTGGACAGACAGACAGATAAAACTTTACAGACGCACAGCTCCATTGTAGCAAAATATCTACAGCAAAACGATGCTCATTGACAGACAACCAGACAGATGGAAGTTTACAAGCGCTCAAGTCCCTGGTAGCAGGGAGCCTGCAAGGAGTTGTGGGTTACAGACAGACATACAGACAAACAGACATGGGGACACTAACCTTATACAGAGCATTGGCCAGGGTGTTAATGGTTGCAGACAAGGGCTTCCTCTTGGTGTACAACTCTGCCGTCTGGTTTGCAGTGGCAATGCTGTCTGTGAAGTCGGGGAGGGGTTGCAACATATCACACAGCAGCTTGGTGTCACTCAGGGCCACAGTCATGCCGCCTCCAGTCAAGGGGTGCCTGCAATAGGCACAGGCAGACATTCAGAAGGCAAAATGATGCCTGCAATGGGCGCAGGCAGGTGATCGGGAGGCAAATGGGTGCCTATAATGGGCACAGGCCATGATCAGAAGGCAAAGGGATGCCTGCGATGGGCATCGGCAGACATTCAGAAGGCAAAGTGATGCCTGCAATGGGCGCAGGCAGGTGATCAAAAGGCAAAGCAGCCAGGCTGACACCGAAGTGGCACTTGACCCGCTTGAGTTCACATGCAAATCATGCAAGCTAGACAATGGAGAGCTGACGCAAAAGGCAGAAGGGCAAGCAGCATGCCAGATGCATGGAAAGATACAACATCTGCAGGGGCGCAGAAGGCAACAGCGGTCGGTGAAGGGAGCAGCATATGTTTGGATGGCACAGCGAGGGCAGAGTGAAGTGTGAAGGGCTGCAGCAAATTGCGCTTATTTCTGCCCTCACGCCACTCCAAACAGAGGGCAGCATGGAGACAGGATGAAGAACGATTTGCTGCAGCCCTTTACACTCGACTCTGCCCTCACTGTGCCATCCCAAAGACATATGCTGTTCCCTGCACTGACTGCTCTGCCTTGTGTGCCTACCGGCAAATCTTGCCTCTGTTAAAGCTTACTTGCAGCATGAGCTGTGAACTCCAAGGCAAGAGCGACACATCAGGATGTTATTTCAGTGTGCAGCAGAAATAACAAGCAAACAGTCCTCTGTACTAGGATGCAGTGTCATTGTGTGACAGAGGAGATGAGCAGAAGGTTTTCCGTCAGGAGGATGCATGAGACAGGCGCAGGCAGAATTGGAGTGGAAATGATGACAGGGGCATCAGTAGGCACAGGCATGACTATAGCAAAAAAACTCAAAAGGGAAGTCAATCAGCACAGGCAGAGTTGGAGCAGAAAAGCAGAAAGGGGCAGTGTTAGGCAGGTGCTGCTGGCAACCATAATGTCCCTACAAAGTGTATGCATTCACTTGCTGAAGGGAGCAAAATAAAGGGATCGCGTTTAGGATGCTGGCTTGCAGGTGTGGTGACAGTGATGCAGACACAGACAACTGCAGCACAGGCATAAGCTGATGCCACCTGCTGCTGTGCGTAGCTACCTGACAACGGCAACCAGAGCACAGCAGCAAAATGTTTGCACAAGGCTCATGTGAACGGCAAACATAACACAAATGTGCTGCATACCGCATGTTGAAGGCATCACCCAGCAGCAATGCTCCAGGTCTGTGCAGGGGTTTCAGCGTCATCTGCTTGTTCAGCATGCTGCGCAACCGACCGGCGTCTATGGCTGCCATGAATGCTGCCCGCAGCTGCTCCGGCACTTGAGGTGCTGTTGTTTCCCTCAGGTATGCTGCTAAGGCACCCGAGGCTACGCTGGGTAGCTTGTCTCCAGGCACGTCCACAAGACACCTCACCTACGATGGAGTGGGTACCATTGACGATCGCAAAGCATGCTGGCGTTTGCTCAAGCAGTTGAGATGCTGTGGTCTGTGCTGAGTTCGTGGCTGCTTGCCTACTCAGATGCTACACACAATGTACTGCATGGGACGGGGGCCAATGCGTATGTTGATGAAGCAACAGATACAGTTGCAGGTGCAGGGACTTGAATGAAGCCATCAAGAGTCATGAAGACGTTATCCTGACACTGAAAGCCCTGCATAGCAGTTTGTTGCACCAGCTGAAAGGCCAGCCTGACAGCACAACCAACATCTTTAAAGCGCAACCAATGGCATCAGAGACCCTGCGGAGCAGCAACCCCGGCCACAGCTGGTGACTGCAGTCATGTCAGGCATTCAGTACGCCCTCATCAGACCAACCAGTATGCGATATATTGAGCTGTTGTCGTGTGTGTTGCTAACCCTGTCCCGCTTGGCCGGTGATCAGCACGACATGCTGTCTCTACAGCAAGCTGAAGCCTCACTACAGAACCTGCCATCTCGCATACGCGCTGCTTATCACATGCAACAGCTGCAGCAGCAGCTTCAAGAGCTAGGTTCACCAAGTGGTGTCATGATGCTGCGTACTGGGCCCATCGACATGCGGTCAGAAGCTGCTCTGAGCCTGATTGCAAAGCAAGCCAGCAGGATGAACTTCATGAGAATGGGTGTTTCAACGAATGGTCACATGGCTTCTGAGGGTTTGTACGGCATCTCTGCTGATGACTGGATCAGGCTGCCAGTAGGTGCAGATGCTGATTACGGTGAACAACACCTACACAGGCTGCATCAAAAGCTGCGTGGCTCATTGGCAGCTATCCTGCAGAGCCTCAGAAAGAAACAGTCAAGATTGTGATGCTGATGTCACGAATTTGCAGCTGAGCATATTAAGTTGTCTGAGTGTCTGGTGTTGCCTGATGATGGTAGGGTATCTGCTGAAGATGTTTGCTGTTGTTTTGTGTGTGCTATTTTGGTTCAGAGTAGCTGCATATGCTAACAATCAACGATGAAATCAAAGGCTGGCTACAAAGTCTGTGATGTAGCTGTCTTCTTCATCATTTTTTGGAATTGGCACAAGCACATATACAGTCATGTACAACAATCTATCGTCAGATGCTGTCAGTGTGTTGCAAGCCCTGTTATTGCGGCATTGAATCCAAACGCGCTTGAGCCTGTATGTGGACGCTATATAGCTGTAGTATCATTTGCAGTGTGCACCTTGATTAGATTGCGATTGTCAAATATGTAAGTACAGCATGTCATGTAATTGTTGGTGTCGCCATTGATGGCAATGTAAGCTATCGAACTTACAGACGGCCCAGCCACAGGCAAAAATTTCCCGGAATCCCAGCATAGCTGTAATTACTTATAAGCTAGCTGATGCACGCACATTCGCCAAAAGCAGAGACCTTTGCTGCTCGATTGCCCAGTACGCACAATAAAGTAATGTTGATAATTCATTGTTGACCTGTAGCTAGGTCCATCCAGCAATGCAGACTTGAACAGACACACCACACAATATTTGTGAAAGGTGTCGGAAAGCACACTAATACTGATGTGAGGTACCTAGCCCAACTTGCTATCTTGAACTCCTCATCATGAGCGACAGGTAGCCTTTCAGAGCCTGTACAATCAGAAGCTTTCAGACATAATGCAGAGAACACCATGTCTGATGTGCCGGCAATCCTGGGGACCCACTCTACAGGATTGTGATGTTTCAGCACATTGTTGGCTTGCAATCGACAAAGAAAGTCCCATCTGGGCACCAACTTCTTACCCAAGGATGCCTGCAATATGTATGGGCACTCAACTAGTGTACTATGCTCCACAGACATCACCGTGCTGATGAATGCCCACTTCTCTTTGCGTAGTTTGGTGGTCCAATTTGCATTCAGCAACATTGGGCGCTTTGCAGCCATTTTGATGACATCTTCAGACCTGAAACCAAGGCTCTCTAGAGACTGCAAGTTTGCATCAATGGTCTCAGACTTCAGTGTCAGAATGCCCGGTGCACTGTTGACCTTGGACTGCAAAACAGTTTGCCTCCAGCCAAGCTTGTATGCCAAATACTGACATCTACTGTCAAGGGATGCAACTGGTGTTGCTGTACAGAAAGTCTTGACCAGCTGCATTTGCATCCTGTCTGAAACACCCAAGTCAGTGAAAAAGGCCAATGCTGATCTGTGTCTTGACAGGCTGCCTCCAAACAGCCGTTTGTTTGCACCCAGCAGAAAGTCAACCATTGTGGGTGATGTCCCAACATGAAAATGTCACATGGACGTTGCGTATCGGCAGTTCAACCAACTCACCCCGCCACGCTGCAACAAGTTGCTTTCTGTGCAGCTGCTTTCGGTGACGCAAGCTTCACCCAGGAAGCTAGGTGTTTCTGGCAGCACAGGATCAATCCTCATAAAGGGTGGATGAAACAGCTCTCACAGGAACAGAATTGGTTTCGGAGCTGCTCATTTTGTGCATCGATACTTGGAAGGGAAAATCACTTGTAGCGACTATGTGCTAGTGCACACTGCTTTGGCGTTGCACAGCATCGATAAGACACGTCTTGCGTTAAAGCAGATGTACTGCAGCGTTACAGGCTGACTGCCCATCTGCACACAAAGTGAAACTCAGAACAGGGCTCCTGCTGAATATGGTGCATAACTTCAGTGCAACATCAACAACGCTCGCGGACTGGGTTGCCACAGTATAAGCGTGCAGACGCAAACTGCGCATGGCGAACGCTGAAGTCGCTATTTTCGCTCGACTAACGGTAGCGGGGAAGGTCAAGACACGACTTGCCGCCGGTGTTGGCTTCGAGAAGGCTGCAACTTTTTACAAAGCTTGCACAGAGCATATCTTCGCAGAAACCTGCAGGTGACCCGGACGATGAACTTGAGTCGATTGTTGTCACAACACACCTCACACCACAGCTGCTGCTCCAGATGTACAACTGCCCAGGCCAAGGTGCACTGCTCTATGGCCAGTGATTTGCCTGGAGTCAGGGACTGGGTTGCAGCAGCTGGGTTGGTAAGCTTTCCCTTGTCAGCACAATTTGTTGGCTGTCAAGGGACTGAAAGCCAAACAGAGGGGGGTTTTGCTGCAGAGACTCCCGTGCACTTGTCAGGTTGCACATTCAGATCTGGGAGTGCGCATGCATGCATCCTTGGAGTCAGCCTTAGACCAGCATCACGTTAGTAAGGTTGTCCCCAGCTAGCCTTTTACCAATGCTTCATCACAGCAGCATCATGTGGCTTAGTTTGGATCGAGTATAAACAGCTAGGTCCCAACAGCTTGCATTGTTCCATTGGCAAATGTACCATCATTCCGTTGGCTTCTGTGACAGATTCTGCAACGTCTGCTTGTGGAATCAACCATTGTGATCTGGCTCAAGCTCAGAAGGGTAACATCTGTGTCATGCAGGCTCTTGTCATCGGCACTGACATACCAGATATTTCAGCCAGCATCGTTGATAGAGCAGTCGCTGCTTTAGACTCACACCAGGTGCTTTCCAGCTGCAGGCATGCCCTCAATATCATACTGTCCGGCTCATGATACATGCATTCATGACATAAATTGGATTAAAATTCCTCGTACCACCATTTCCTGCTTCAGCTGGTGCTTGGACCAGCATTTGATGGAGGCTACTACCTATTAGGCACCACCTGTGCAGCATTGCAGTTGTTTGAGGTATGTCGCACCTGAGTAAGACGTATGTCGGCTTGCAAGCAAGATGCTTGGCAGAAAATAACAGCAGTTTTCAGATGTGCTGCTGAGGACACAGGCGCTGTAGGGCATTGAGTGGAGCAGTGACAAGGTCTTACAACAGACGCTGCAACAAGCCAAAGTCTTGCAGCTGGATGTGGCACCTCTGGACACATTGCCAACACTTCAAGATATTGACACTCGTCAGGTGTTGCACTCACTAATGCATGCATTCTACATGAAAGGGTTGCCCACTTCTGTGTGTCAATGTTTGCCGACACCACACAAATAGTCTGGCGCGCAGATGGCTGATCATGTCCATGTTTCTGCTTATGACAAGGCTGCTGACATGTGCAGGATCTTGAGAGGTGGCGGAGCCAGTCACCACCTGGTCATCCAACCGAAGCTGTTGTTGATGCAGTTTTGAAAGCATCAGCATCTGACAGCCATTGATGACAAGGGAGCTGTAACAGTGCAGGAAATTAGCCTCCTGACACGCTAGCATTACCCCTTTTACCTCAGCTCTGCTACATATGGTTTTGGATGCCCGGAACTTGTCGCGACGCTAGCATTACGCCTTTTACCTCAGCTCTGCTACAGGAGCTCACAAGCAAATCAAGTACTATTTGCATTGGGCATGTTACAAGCATTTGCAAATGCTGCTTGGTAGACATAAGGGTTGAGCAATTGCAATGAGGCTGATTGCATCATGTGATGGTTGCTGATGGAAACAATACGGCTACAATGCAGCCCTGTATTGTTTCCATTGCAGTGTCAATGACACACATCAGCAACCTTCGTTCAACAAAGCATCACAAGCGCCTAATTGCCAGGCAGATCATCAGTGCCTGGCTGAAATGCACTGAAACAATATGTTTATTTTGATCGTCTGCTGCCTGATAGGTCACTTGGCTTTGCCCAAGTCAAGCCTAGTCTTGGTACCCATTAGTGGATCACAACATGCTGTACAGCTGCAGTAAATGCAGACAGACGTCACACGATTTGACACAATTAAGGCACTGTGACATAAAGCAGCTGTCACAGGTTGCAACTGCTACGAGTTGTTTTCTGGCTGGTTGAATTCCGGCCTCTGATCTGACTCAGCAAAGCGCAACAAAATCTTTGTTCCCTTGCCAGCGCTCATAGCATGGTCCAAGGCCTCACCAAACTCTGCTGGAAAGCTGTACCTGCAGCACACACACTTCAAATCAACACCTGCTTCACCAGTGCAAAGGAGTGCACTCAAGAGGTCTGTATGCACAAGCCTCAATGAACAGATGCTCATCTGCAGAGGTAACTTTGTAAACAGCTTCTGCACATCAGTCACCAGCAAACTGGGCAGTTGCAGCTGGCAGAATGCAATCACAGCACATCAGACTCACTCAGTGTATGCCACTTTCAGCTTGTCAGCCATGACTAACTTTCCAAGGGCATCCAGCATTTTTGGCAGCTGCTTGCTGTTTCCTGAAATCCATTTGCGCAGGTTGAACCCCTTCACCTATAGGTGCAAATGCAGGCGTGAGCGTGCAAACAAATGTCATGGCATGTTTGGCTGCATGAGGAATCGAGTGAGCTCATGCAGCACTTAACAGCATCAAATAAGCAGATGCTGCATCAGAGCATGCCAAGTAGAATCAGCTTGATGTCTGTATAGAGTGCTGCTCAGGATAAAGGCAAATGCTTGACACAAAGTAGAGGTCAGTGGGCTGCTCATGCCAAGGCGAGCTGCACCTGTAAGTCCTTGAAGACCCAAGACTGCCAAGGCCAGGAAGGGGCTTTACCCCCCATGCACCCATAGATCACCAGCTGGCCCCCCTGTACCAGGTCAACTTGAAGCTTGACAACAGTGGCACTGTCATGTGACAAGACAACTGCTTCTCTGCCCAACATTCCTGCTTGCAATGCTTTATTGCACTATCTTGTTCCAATCTTGATGACTGCCTATGTGTGCAAGGGGGTGTTGTAAAATCTTCAATTGAACATGTGTCAAAGGTGGTGCATGCTACATGCATTGACTGCATGCAGAGTCAAATAGCAAGACTGTACAATTGTGTGTAATCACTCATGTCAGCTGAGCTTTCCTGAGCCCCCCCTGATATGATCAACGCAGACTGCTGGGTTGAACTGTATGTTCTGCTGCGTCAAAGCTATAGACTGTCTTGCCAGTGACTACGATAGCCTGGACATAATTTCCAGGTATGCACAATGTCCAACTGAGTGCCTCTTGGTTGTAACTTACTGTAAGGCTGCAGGTCACAAGCTGTTACGGTGCCTCTGCAACTTTGCTGCACAGGTTTTGTTGCTGCACAGCTACTGATCTCTCTTGGTCATTGCATGCCGCACACTATACCGCTTCGGTGGCACTGCCATTATTGCTGAGAGTTGCTGACCCCAAGTCCAGATTGGCCAGATGAACAGCCCATACAGCTGCTGTGTATCAGGAAGGCTGCAAAAGTTCCCTCATCTGGCTGTCACAAGGCAGATTGCAACCAACCACTGGATCTGACTGCAAGGCTCTTACAATGCTGGCATGACTCTACATTGATGAAAACATTGTATGACCACAGAGGGACAGCAGCAGAGGGCTGCACGATTTGTCACAGGACTGCCCAGTATATGACTGTTGCAGCGCTGGGTGCAAAGATTGGTTCCCCCACCCTCCTTCCCAGACCTATCACTTGAGTGAAATGGCTGAAAGACAAAGGGGAGCTTGGGCCCAACTCTGGATCATCTCAAGCTTCTGTCATTGTATTGCCTGACGGTGTCATCGTTTCTTTTCTTTATATGACTGTTGCAAGGCTGTTGCATAGTCGGTGATGACTTTGATGATGTTGCTATCAGACTTTATCTGATTGCAAATAAAAATTGTAGCCTCTGGGTCCATTTCGGTAAAAGAGTTTATAAGCGAATTCGCAGGTATCCGTCACATGGTCTGCTGCAGCTTCACATTATAGGCCAGCCATCAGCTGTCACAGCTGCAACCTGCTACACATCTGTCACAGATATAATCACAGGCTGATACAAGTGTGCTGTAAGGCTATCTCATGCCTGATGCAGAGTTTGCAAAGTCATGAGCAAGCTGACCTGGGCAAGGGCATCACTGAGCCTGAGGGCAGAAGCCCCACCCACACAGTCCAGCCCCAGCTTTGGTTTGGCAAAGAACTTCACCTTCTCCAGTTCCACCTGGACATTCAAGCATGAAGAGCATACATCAGCGATTGCATCATGTTGAACGCTTTACATGCAATGACTGGAGATGCAATGCAATCCATTGATCCTGACAACTGTACTGTTGATAATTTAATTACGTATAAAGCTACAAATTAATTGATTGAAATGCTCGTAAGATATTGAAACAGTACTAAAGAATAACATGACTTTGGCCTGCTCTCCCATAGCATACAATATCAGGAACATCATGAGTGACAGGTCAACAATTTGCTATGCATGTTTGAGGCGGATCCAGATCGCAAAAAAAGATGATCCAGACATGAGACGTTGCAACACTCAACACCTTAAGGGAGCCTGAGTCTTGGATGACAAGGGAAGCTCCCAAGGCTTTCAGTCTGTCCGCAAGCTGTGCGAAGCCCTCCAGGGGCTGCTCACGCTGACGCACCACAGCCACACAGCGCAGTTGCAGCAAGTGGCACAGCTGGATGATGACTTGACCCACCGTGTTGTTGGCGGCATTCAAAATTACACAGTCTCCCGGCTGCACAAAGGCAAGGAATCATCAGATTAGTTGCAGATTAGTTGCAGATCGGGTACAAGTTACAGAATGTGAGCATTAACGTCAGAGCTGGCATAATCGGCAGAGGTACGCATGAGAAGGCAGAGTGACCAAGTCGGCGGCTGTTCCTTGTAGCAGGCAGGAAGGATATGACTGACACTTTTGTGAGTCGTGGGTATAACGTGCAGTGGGTTATGCACTCGTCCTATCACCTGAGCTGTTACCACTCCACAACAAGTGCGTGCATCTTGCTCAAAGAGGCATCACATGCCAATAGCCAGCCATGATCAAGGTAAACAATAAGCAACAGGTCTCTGACAGGCGAGAGTCGTGTCAAGCCAAAATCAACTTCATCTTGCACTTTCTGAGAGACACAGGTCTGTCTCAGAGAGAGGAAGAGATGTGCAGTTATACAGACCTTGAGATTGCCATGGTCTTCTAGTAAGCGGTAGGCCAGACACAGTTCCCTGAAGACAGCTGCATGCTCCATGGGAAGCGTCTCATTTGGCAGCTTCAGCAGATCAGCTTCTTTCCAGACTGCCAGAGTGCGCCAGGATGCCAGGTGGGTCACTGCTGGGACTACCCAGTCCCCGTGTGCCAACCCCTTCACTCCTTCCCCTACCTGTACGATCCCAGAAACTTTGTCTTGATGAGTCTTCAGCAGATGTTACAGACTCAACAAGCTCTGCCATGTAGGCACCAGCTGTGCCCCTGGCAACTGCCAAATCAAGAAGTCACACCTGGTGGTAACAACACAACAGCTTCCAGAAAACAGACTCATCCTTGACAGTCACTGCTTCAGCTGGACTGCTTGCGTGCAAGACTCGTTCGGGCATATAATCAGGCATACAGCACCTTAGCATGCTGGTGATGGCCTATGTCGAATATCAGCCACATTCCTTCATGACAGGTGGCAATGACAATGCTATGTGGAACCGGAGCTGGTCACCTTTGTCACCACTCCCACACCATCATGCCCAGCAACAAAAGGCACAGCGCTTTGCTTGTCACCATATACACCGCCAGTGCGAGCTGTGTAGAGGTCGGCTGGGTTGATGGGTGCAAGCTGTAGGGTGATCAGTACCTCACCCCATTCTAAAGCAGCAGGAAGTGGCTCTGAGACAAGCTCTAATGACTCCTTTGCCGGGCCTGCTTTGATGCACTTCACCTACAGCATTCACACAGCTGCCAGTTAGTGTGGCTGATGTGTGGAACCTGCCGAGACGCTTTGTGGCAGCAAAGAACACGGCCTGCTTTGCCATATGCTGCAAAGTAAACATATGGCAAAGTGCATCAACCGTGTGCAACCTCTGTGATCTTGCGCTGCTGCATCTGTTGTGCTGCATTGCACCAGTTTCGTACCTAAGGTTGTTGGTGCACACTGGACAATACAAATGACCAACTTACTTGGTACGACTCTGAATTGGGCAGAGCTATGCTTGTGTATGAGCCTTTTACCACGCCATACTTGTCTGCTATGGTGTCTGCAGTGAAGACAGAGCCAGCAGCATCACCCCTTGCACGCATCCAAGCCTGCAGCGTGGTCAGCATATGCTGTCAGCACCTTGTGTTGATCTGTCAGCACTCCTGGTAGCACTACAGGTCACTCACAGTGGAGCGCTTTGGCTACATGTAAGCATGAAAGTCAGAGCCAGGGTGCATAAGTAATGCTTTCAAACCAAGTGCCTTGACAAATCATGGAGGCTTGCTTACATCAAAGCCAGCCGTATGGCTCTGTTCTATGGGTGATTGCCGGACAGTTATCTGTTCAGACAAGGTTGCGCTGGCCATTGTTGATGGTACACTGCCTGCGTCCCTGAAGTTGCCTGCAAACCATTCAACCAAGTGGCTTGTAGATGAACTCATGAAATGTGTGAAGAGAGTTGTTGATAGTTGCAAAGCAATCTTGTACAGGGTGCATGTAATTTTGCCAGAATGTTGGCAACGTTGGCAGCAACAGGTATTACCACGTCCAAAGCTTTGCCTGAGCTGCTCCTCAACAGATAGCTGTATCTTTCCTGTTGTATCATAGGTGTCTTTCTGCAAGTGACACAAGGCGTCAAACACAACTTACAGCCTATCGCCCCAGGCATGATCATCCTGAGGAGGTGACAGAAACTGTAAATCCAATGGCATGTATTAGGTTGCTGGCGTTATGCGTTACTTTATCGGCCGACGACAAGACTTCGTAGGCAGTCCTGATGAGATCGAACCTCGCTGCATCGCCGCCTTTGTCTGGATGACTCTTGGTCAACAGGTTTCTGTACGCTCGTCGGACCTGGAAGGCACAAGCGGTGAGACGAAAATGTCAAGATCAGCGTTGGTGAGGCACATTGACAGCGCGCACCGAAGATGGCGACGATGCGACTGTGCGAGCAACGTTTGGTTACTTGCCTCTACGTCAGTTGCGCTCTTCGACACGCCGAGAACCTCATACAGGGAACTTTGCGCCATAGCAGGTCGTGCAGATGACTTGCTCGAGATCCGCAAGTAACGCTGGGAAGACTTGAAATTGCACTTACCTCTGCACGCCAAGTGATGCTGTATGTCGGCAACTTACAGCCAATGCACCAAAGATGTACAACTGCGTCAAAAGCAAAGAAGGGAGTCAAGATCGAGGCAGTGGCATTGGCCCGACGCAGGGCGTGAAAACCCTACGTCTCCGCGCTGCGGCACCCGTGCGAACGCGTGATGCGTGCGATTTCGATTCGAGCAGGACGTAGTAGGGAGCCCTTGCTGATGGAAGTTGCCATCGCGCAAATTCACGGGAACCCAGTGTCGCGATCGGGCTAGGGACAGTTGTCACTGTTTAGACAAGGTGGCAGCCCAGGTGTTGCGCACCCGCACGCTTACAGGCTGAAGTCAGACAAAGGTTGACCGCGAGGTTTTCCGTCCTGGGTTCGTCGCGAACAAATCCTCACGGCCGCAGCAAGCCGCTCTGTAGCCTAACGCGTTATAAAAAACATCGCTCGAGTCCCTGTCGGCTAGCGATATCGTGACAGCAAAGTTGCATGTCACGCAGAGATCGACAACAACCTTTAGTCCGCTAAGCAGCTGTCGGGCACTGCATTCCCCACAAATGCGGCCCGCAGCTGTAAGCATAGCCTGGGGTGAGTTTGCGACATGAGACGGATGGCGCTAGGACTCAAGAGTAGAAACGAAGCTGGCCTGGGCCAGCGTCTGTCCGACGCAAGCACCTCAAGCTCCTCCCCCACCGGTATGTTGCATGGCAGCGTTATCCTTGAGCTGAGCCCAAACAGCTGCATGTAAGACGGCGACATGTCATCGCAGGTGTGTCTGACGTGCCTGAGGAGGTAGCTCCAGGAACTCCAGTAAGTCAAGCAAGTGCTGGTGCTCCTTGCCAGCTGTGCAAGCAAGCTTGAGTTGCCACACAGCAAACAGTTTGTCAGCAAGCCACATATGCTCATGTGTCCTGCAGACCAGCCATCACATGCGTTTGCACAACTTGACTGTCTTAAAATCAAGTCAAACTCCATTGCTGTCAAGCGTAACATTGCTCAGCAGCTTGCTTCTACATCATGCACACGGTGTGTCAAGTGCATACTTAACGCTCCTGTCCTCACATTCAGACTGGCACTCCCGGGCGTCAAGCTCACCCCCTACGCAAGGTCTCCTTGTTAGGCGGCTCCAAGAAACAGTCGTTTCCAAAGGAGGATCAAGACCCCACCTTTGCAAGAACTGCCAGCCATGCAGAGGCCTCGTCAGGCCAGACAGCCAACTTGATTGGCTCAGCAACAGAAAACGAAGCATGCTTCAACATGGTCAACTTCATCCTTGGTGCTGGAGTTCTTGGCTACCCATTTTGCTACAAGGCCTGCGGTCTGGTTCTGACAACACTCCTCATATTGATATGCCTCATAGCAGCGCAGCTGTCCATGCGACTCTTGCTCATGTCCAGCCAGCTGTCAGGCAAGAGGACATATGAAGAGCTGGCCAGGCTCTGCTTTGGCAAACCAGGGCAACGAGTCATGGGGACATGTGTCTTCATGCTCAATCTGGGAGCACTGGTTGCGTACGTCAATATCTTGGCTGACGTCCTGTCTTCTGTGGCTGGTTCAATCATTCCCCCTGGGGCTGAGCCATCGCGTAACATCATCATGACAGGTGAGCAGAAAGCCAAATGATGAGCCCCAGCACTATGCATAGTGCTTGGCCTTCACGCTTGGTGCCTCTCTCAGACTTGCCCGATCCTGTGACCCTACTAGAAAGCATGCAAAGAATTGCTGTCGCAGGGTCATTAGCAAAGTCGTAGTAACTTCTATTCTTGCACTGCACTCACTGAGTCCTGTACATGCAGAATGATTGCCATCACGGTTGTTTCACAGCAACTGTCTGAAGCATGCACTTCATCACATACTGTGTCCCAAAGCGAGGAGGATCTTTGTGCCAACTGCTCTTCTTAAAACGCAACTGAGCTGTTTTGCTGCATGATGGCTCAATGGCTGCAGGTATTACTCTGTTTGGTGCCCTTCCAGTGGCCCTGCTAGTCAAAAGTCCTGGTGTGCTTGCTCTCGTGTCCCAAGTCAGCGTCGCCTTCATCTTCTTTTTTGCAGCAGTGGTTGCTGTCCTGTCCTTGTCTCCTAGTCAACACAAAGGTAACGCTCAATCACACTGTTTATAATCATAATGCTGCAAGCCAGCACTGTGAGGCAGCATTGCTTCAGTCAGTCATTCCTCCATCCATTCATTCATCCATCCATTCATACCATAATTATATACATGTATTTCCCTAGGGTCAGGTACACTCAGCTGTGAGGCAGCAAGGTTGAGTAAAATATGTGCAAGTCATGCATCAGCAATGTGGAACATCCGCGTCATTCAGACAGGGATTGAAGCCAGTGTGCACAGCACACGCTGTGCTGGTGTGCAAGAGCCTACAGTGCTGGGCAATGCAGACTCACCCATCACAGTGATGTCACACTCCTGTATGCTGATCTGCCCCTGGGATGCATGTTCAAATTCAAACCAACAGATAGCAGTGTTTAGCTATATATGCTAACATAACCAAGTTTCCTATTGTAAAATGATGCGCACTGCAAACATATCCGGAGGCCTTATCGAATTTGTGGACCCGTTACATGACGTAACAGGTCATGATGGCATTACTACAGTATGTGTATGACTGCAATGGTTTTGATGCAGCTACTGTTGTGCTGATGACTCGGACTGTGCAGGTCCTCTGTTGTATTGGCGCCCTGCCGGTGTTCTGCTTGCCTTCCCAGTAGTTGCTTACGGCTTCACCACTCACCACTTCATCTTCGTCATCTACTCCTCCCTCAAGAATCCCAGTGTGAAACGCATGACACTGGTGGCTCAGAAGGTGACCTTGCCATGACACATGCATCCCATGTGAAACATGACTTACAAAGCGCAAGACAGAGTGCAGGGCCCAGGCATGATGCACAGACAGACTAGCACCAGCTGCAATGCATGCACTATGCAATTGCACTGCTGTCATGCATTGTGATTTTTTGCACCTTCTGAAGTGGCATGATGTCATCTGTACACTTGTGAGGCATCAAGACCTCATAAGGGCTGTCATGAATCGTGAGATACTGTTTGCCGTACTCACAACGTCATTCACCCTTCTGACAACACTCACTATGTGATGGGCGCTGCAGGCAATGTTCCTGTGCACCCTTGTGTACATCACAGTCGGCGTATGTGGCTACACTGCCTTCAAAGACAGGTTTGTCTCTGACAAACAGTGTAAATGTACACATCAGCTGCAGCATGTGCCTCTGCGCCTGCAAGCACACAGACAGCGGACAAGTCTGAATTATTTGCATGTTTCCCTGGCCTCTATAACAAGCACAGTAGCAATTTCCCTGATCAAATTAACCTTGTTTGTAGTTTGCATGTACTACATGAGATTGCTGATCGCTACCCTTGCTTTCCTGTGATACTCGCATGGCTGCATGGAGTCTGTCACAAGAACGCAAGCTTTGTGGTGAAGCCAGAACAGGTGCGTGCTCTGTACTCTTTCCCTCAACTCATTTAAGAGACTTGAGAATGACATGCTGTGGTTGTACAGGACAGCAGGCGATGTGTTGCGTAATTTTGGTGCTCGAGGAGTGACAGGCATCAGAGGTGCCTATGAGCGCCTCATCAAAGTAGGCTATGGCCTTTCAATTCTAGGCACAGTGCCTTTGGTTGTGCTGCCTTTCCAAGACTCCCTGGGGCCCTTGCTGGCCGCCTGGATGCAGCCCTGGTCAAAGTCTGCTGACAAGAAGGAAGGCGTGGATGACAGTTTGGGCAAAAGGATCCATCTGCAGGAGCAGTTCATCACCACTGCAGTCTTAGGTGAGCGCTCAACTTTTTGCACGGCACATCGCAAGCATCTGCACACGATACAGTCCTGCCGAAACACATGCAACAGCTGACGCTGCTGCGGCCCTAAGGTGTCAAATGCAATCAGCAACGCAATGAGTAAGGCAATGAGCAGTGTCATCTAGCAGTCATGCATGGCTCATGCCAACAGCTTGTAACTGCCTAGCGTAATACAGTCATTACAGTGATATTGTGATGGTATCGTTACACAGCTCCACATTTGCCCCCCTCATGACTTGCTATGCTGTGTAAAGACTGGCACAGAGAATACCAAAAGGCTCTTCATGACAACAGCCAGACAGACAGAAGCTGACCTCTCTCTTCAATAAGACAAGAGATCAACCACCAGGCTATTTCTGCTCTTGTGGTTGCAGGCACTGCCTTAATCGCCGCAGTCTTTCTGCCCAACGTAGAGTTCATCTTTGGCTTAGCAGGATCCACCGCATCAGTCCTCATTGCTTACATTCTGCCCGCCGCCATATTCCTGGTCCTCTCCCGCCCCCCCAAGCAGCCCACAGGCACCCTCATCAGCATTGGGTCACCCACTCTCATGACCGCACAGTCAGCGGAGGTGAGCTCGCCCCGGGAGGGGGGAATGCAGCAGCTGAACCCCCGGGGGGTGAGGGGCCCCCGCAGGAAGGCTTGGACCCTGCTGGTTTTTGGCATGGTGGTGGCGGTGGTCTGTACACGCGCTACATTGACAGCTGTCCAACAGGAAGCGGAAGTTGTGTTGCTAGCACAAGAGCTGGTGGCATCAGAAGCTGCGGTAACCTTTTTTCTCCCCAAAAATTTGTTTCAGGACGACTTATCTTTTGACCACTGACATATATAGACACCAAAACTCATTTGTGTCAGTAGGATAATGCTCAGTCTGAATTCCCACTGTTCTGGGGAGCATTGGCTCTCACACCATCCATCCTCAGAGGTATGTCCACACAATGAGGTGCATCCTTTGAACTGACAAGAGGATAAAGAGGGGAGTTGTCACGCTAGCAAATGCTTTGCACAGGATCAGGCAAACTGTGTTTATTTGAGATTTCAAAAGCACAAAAGTACTCTGCTTTTTTCCGGTTACAAAGTAAAAGAACAACCAAACAAGGGATACTACCAATTTTTCCCTATTTTTGTTGTGCTTTTCAATCCTTGGCATTTGCACATGGCTGAGACTCGTGTTCTGTTGCTGAAAAGTGCATGGTGCTCTAGTGCAACCTTGACCCAGTCATTGCAGCATCTTGGAAGCTGTACTACAAAGCTGCAGTGAGATTCCGCGACTGTGCTGCTCAACTCAGGTGGTGCAAGCAGTCCGGAATGAGCAGAAAGCTAAAGAGGTGGCCACAGCTGTGGACGCCGTGTCTGAGGCGGCTCGAAGCATTCGCTCAGCTCAAGAAGATGCCTCAGCCCTGTCGGGAGCAGCCCTGCAGGCTGCAGCAGCCCTCAGCAGCCTCAATGGAACAGCTGGCAACCAGACAGGCTTGCAAGCTGGTGAACAAGAGCCAGGGCAGGGGCAGGATTCTGGCAACAGGCAGGACAGAGATCGCAAGCATGCAGAGAGCAAATCCTTTGCATTAGGTCAGTGGGTTGTGTTGTTGGCTTCCACCTGGCTTCTACAGGCTTCTGTCTCACCTGGTGGCTGTCGAGTTTGGTGGCTATCAACTTGAGGGGTAGTTTTGGGTCACATGGTCAACTTCTGTAGTCTTTTTGGGGCCAATGTCAATAGAGGTTTGCGGTGCTTTTGAACTGTGGCGTCTCCTGTCTGTCTTAATGCAGCTGTGTGCTACATCACTGTTGCTGACCCAGCGTTGGAGCTCATCAGCATGTGCGGGATCTACATACTCACAGGTCACGTTGCAGCCTGTCTGTCCACCACAGATGCACAGGCAATCTACCTTTTTGAGACCCATCTAGCACGAGGCTTTGTCACCTTCTGGGATCTGGGTTGTCTGTCAATGCTGAGTATCAGACAAACCCCAACTGCAGACCAGTTCTGGTCTCCTGATGTAACAGGCTATGGAGTATGTCATGTGACTGATGCATGCAGGTGCGGTGAATCACAATCTGCAGGCTATGAAGCAGCGTGTGAACACAACACTGGTGACCTTTGAGAGCGTGACAGCTGCCCTGGAAGCTACCACGCGTCAGCTCAGGAAGGAGCAAGCACACGCCGTGAGTCACCAGCTGCACCTTGCTCAACAAAACTCACTCCAGCCTTTGTGCTGTAGTGCCTTGCTTCCACTGTAAACAGTCATGAACAAATTCTGTAGAATCCCTGTTTCTGGGTGTAGGAAAAGATATACCTAAGAAACTAGTCTTGGAATCTGCAATTCGATACCAGCTGTACCTTGCGCATTGAAAGCCACTCCACTCTCTGTTTGTGATATAAACCCTTGCTTCTGAAAGGTGTGACCAGGCTGTCAGAAACATGACATGGTCCAAAAGCAACGAGCCATGCTTGTTAGGCATCAAATTGACGTGCTGCCTTTACCTGAAAGGCCTTGTTGTGTGCCTGGACATATACAGAACAGGGCATTGACCCTATGCATGTGCCTGGATGCACCCAAAGCTGAAGACATGCAGCGCATGTATTTTTGCTGCAGTGCAGGAGCAAGACTGCAATTGTGACATCAGATCCTGCCCCATAACTCTGTAAACCTTTGCAATCAAGAGCCAGCTGACACTATCACTTCATCTATCCTCTTGTTTTGCGTTGGGGCTGTACAAGAATAGAAAATGTCATAGGTTGCAACATCCAGTACAACGCAGACCATCTCACACCCCACATGCAAAGTATCATGCCTCTACAGTGTTGAAGTTGGTTGGCTGGTAGGGACTCGGGAGTCATCAACACATAGAGGGCCAGCAGCTTGGACTGCACAGGATCTTCACAGTAGCTTCATACAACACTGCATGCACATACTTTGTGTTAGGAAGCCGGGAGTCATCAGCATGTAGAGGGCCAGCATAGACTGCATGGGATGTACAACCAGCTTCATACAACACTGCATGCGCATGCTTCATATGCTGAAGCGCTCCTGGCTCTTTGCCTCTGTAGGAACAGAAGCAGCTTGAGAGGCATCAACACCTGGAGGAGCAGCACCGGCTGCACTTGTCTACCAATTGGCTGGACCAATCCAACTCCAGTCTTGCCAGCAACGCCACAAACGGCACCGATCATGTGGATGATTTCATCAGCAGGATAGACAAGCTACGCCAGGTCAGCACTATGCATGCTTTCTTCCTCGATTTTTGTATCTCTGTCACACCATACGGTAACTGATGTTAAGTGTTGCATACTACCAGCTTGCATCAGTAGCCTATCGTAGCAGCTTTCCTGTGTTTCAGTCATGACCCAGGGTGCTGCAAGCTGTCCCTCAGCATGGTTTTTATAGCAGCTATACCAGCTTGTGTATGCTGTGCAACAAGGTCATAACCAGATGATGCACACACAGCAGAGGGAAACACATAGTTATGTCTCACCAGTGCAGAGCTGCATGATTTTGCAACTGCAGATTTGAAATGACATTGGGTATTTTCGTTGTACTGGCTGCAGCCGTCACTGAACCCACATCGCCGCCGTCTGCTGTCTGCCATCTGCTGCCAACCGTCTGCTGTCTGCTGTGTGAACACAACTGAACATGACGCACAGCTCTTGTCCTGCAGCACACCAAGGAAGCCCGGGCTGGCGGTGCTTACTTGGCCAACGGCACCAGCAATTTCACAGAGGTAGGGCTCTGACCGATGCCCACTTGGCAAGTCACGGCCCAGCTGCACTGCATCATAATGGTGCATCTCATATACACTATCTCATGCATGTGAGTCTCATGCAATGTGATGTAGTGTTTCTGACACCTGGCAGGCATGGCTGGGCACTTTGCCTTTGCAAAAGTCAACGTCGCTGGTCCTGTTGTGCTGCTGCTGTTGTGACTGCTGTTGTACACACGCAATAGTGTTGTCTGTTGTCTGCCCTGTTGTACACACACAGCAGTGATAACAGCAACAGCAGCAGCAGCAGCAGACCGCGCATGCTCTGCTCAGAACAGTCTTCACACGATCACTGTTGCTGACATGTGTCAGGCAACAGCAGCAACTGGGTGAGTGTCAACAACTAGGACGGAGGATGAGCATCTGGAAACAAAATTGGGTATCAGGGTCCTCTTTTCACATCATGATTTGAGAACACCAGACCACACCGATTAGGATGTATCACATTGACCGCAGGTTCCATCAGCAGAGAGCCAAGCAGCCTTTGAGATTGCTGCCAGCCTGATGGTGGATGCAGACAGGCCAGACGCTGCAGCCAAGGACGCCCAGTCAGCCAGCATCCTCACAGCTGTCTATGACCAAGCTAACGCCACCCTTGCCGCACTCAGGCAGACTGCTGCAGCCCTTGATGCTGTCGAGAGAGCTGCTGCTGCAGTGGAACAGGCAAAAGGCCGTAATGACGATACGGTATGGTACTGAACATTGTCCAGTCTTCCACTTCTCCAGTGTGGAGAGCAGCACAGCAAGTTGGCATCGCCTCATGGGATCCTGCTTGCTGCTGCTGCTGCTCCACGTGAAGCCAGCTTCACTGTCCAGACAATGTATGTGGCTGTGTAGTGTTGCCAGGGGCTGTGTCCTGTTTCACTGCGAGAGAGGAGTGCCTCGGATCCTGCCTCTCATTGCTTGTAAGTCATCCCTATACATGGCCAGCCTTTGCGGCTTCTTACTATCTGTGACATTGAGAACAATGGGACATGAACCTGCAACCTCTGGCGTTGCAAGCCAGTAGTCTAAACAACTAAGCTGTGTTCTCTTATGTTCACAAATATTGTCAGACATGAACTTTTTGGTCAACAGCCTATAATTCCGCTCATTTTGGTTTGGTCAACAGCCTATAATTCCGCTCATTTTGGAGTGTCTGAAGCACACCATGTGTGTAAACCTGTGACAAATTCGACACATGGCAGTCCCGGTTTCCTCATGATTTTGGTACATCTTCATCAGCGTCATCATCATCATTGCATGTCTGGATTGTGACAGGGGCAGGCAGCAGCAGGGCAAGCCCTAGAGGAGGCCATGGCAGCTACCAGAGAAGCTGCTCAGCGTGTGGATGCCACCGTCTCCATCTTACGCCAAGTCCAGGTCTGACACTCTTACTCATGTGGCATGTGCTGAAATGTGTGTGCACTGCTTGCCCCTGCTCCCTGTGCGCCTACTGAAGCTCGTTTTTACTGGGCTCAATACCTTTCAATCTGCCAAATGCACAATGCTCTCATAGACTTTGCCACTCTGACCACTTTGACTTACACATGGAGGGTTGGTGGCCTGGCAAATTTCAATTCCACTCTGAATGCAAATCAATGATTCGGTTTCACAATATAATGATCTGCTTGCTTGTGCAATTTGTCCATGGCACTGTCAGGACGACAGGCTGCTGCAGCTGAAAAGCACTGCAGCATTCCTAGCAAAGCCCATAGCACATTCTGTTGCATCCAAGTGACACAACGTCGCCTCAGGAGACTCCCATTGTGATTACCAAAAGGCATAGACTTTTCTTCCTTGCTTTTGCCACACCATGCGGCTCAAGTGGTGCATGTCCTGCAGGTGGAGCAAAGGAGTGAGCTGGTGGATGTCGTCACCAGGTTGGCAAAGGAAGAAGCTGCAGCAGAGAAAGGCGCAGCAGCAGCTGCCAAAGCTGATGCAGCCTCTGGCACTGCTGCTGACAAGCCTGACCTGGTGTTGAGCCAGGGTGCCAGCAAGCGCAATGCAGCTGCAGCTCTCAGACAGGTAGATCTGCTTGAACAGCCAGTGCTGATGTGGCAAACACTGGCACAAACCACATTTTTCTGTTTCGTTCTCCCTGTTTGAAGGTGCTGTGCAAAGGATCCATGGGATTTGCTCATTCGCACTTTAATACTCATAGTCAGGCTTTTGCTGTATGGGAAGACTGCATGATCTTGATACTATGTTGTCCAATCATGCCTATACATGTGCAGTTGTGCACTAAACGCCAGTGCAGATCAGCTGCAGAAGACACGGCTTGATGCATCAATACCATGTCATATGACTTGCGCCTGTGCATGCTGTGATCCTGATGTGTGTGACATTGTGAAGAAGCCGTGTAGGAAACCCTTGCAGCCAATGTCTGCTTTGTGTAAGCTTGCATTGGTGCCTCTGCAGCTGGGAGGCGTACATGCAGACGGAGAGACTGCCAACATGAATGTATCAGCAGTTGCACTGGCGGCAGTGGACATTGCTGCAACAGCCTTGGACTCAGCCTTGCTGAGTGTGGAGCGCACTGTGGAGCGCTCTCAGCAGCGTCCTGAGGTAATCATTACGTAGCAGCATGATGAAGGCCTGCAGACATGCTTGCTGCATGCGGTGCAGACTTGTCATGGCAATTGCGACCATGTGCATTTGCTGATCTGGATCGGGCAAGAGATGCAATGCTTGGCATGTTGAGCACTTTATGCAGTGTTGAGCACTTGTGTGGGAAGACTGCATAAACTGTGGGCTCGTCATATGCATACTGTAGGTGTAGACACTTACACATGTGCTGAAAGTCATGACATTTATTGACGCTGCCATTGATTAGTCAAAGGTAGCAGATTGATGCCACTGCTGCTGTTGAAGCTGCTGCGCCTGACCCTGCTTGCTGCATTTGCTTACAGGTTGCACAGAGAGCTGGTGAGATCGCTAAGGAACTGGGGCTCATGACTAAGGCTGATCAAGTACAGTCTGACACCAGCCAAACAAATGCAACTGGAGGAACATGGATGAACCTGAGCCTGTTCAGCAGAAATGGTTCTGATGCCAACAACTCATCCTGGTTAAGCTCTGATGAGCTTGATGACCAGCAAGCTGCAGCTGCTTTGCAAAAGTACCAACAATTGGGTATGAAAGAAACAGATGAAGAAAAACTTGCAGCTGGACCTACCTTGAGTTTGCGGCCTGATCACACTGTGGACCCAAGTCATACTCGCTTGCATAGTCGCGAGCACAATGTTACTGAGCCTGAGAGGACGAGAACTCAGTCTCGTGCTGAGCGTGCAGGCACAGGACTGTAACCTTTGGTTTTGTAAAACAGATTGTGTCCAAAACAATACAGTCTTAGCTGTAGACTAGTGAGTACACTGCAGATGTGGCTTGATGTTTTGGGGTAGACTCAGCAAATGCATGTTCATGGCTGATAGCTCACTTAAAAATCAGCTGATCTGTGGCATCACATGTTTTTGCATGCTTATGGTCTATCTAGTACGCTGCGGCAAGGTCAAATGGCTACAATTTGACTTGCACATCAGCACAAAGCGCAGACGTGACTAAAATGCAGCATGCACAACCACAAATGTGGCATATTATCAGGCTCTGCAGATCAGTGCATCCTTGGGAACGTGTATCGGAGACCCAATCTATCAAGGTAACCACAATTGTGCAGTGTGCTGCAACCTTGAGACCCGCATCATGTTTTGTCCATAAGTTATGCTGCCAGCAGCTCCTGTATGTCTCCCTCAATGGAGTTAGGGTTGGTGACGGACCCATACCTAGCAAAGAAGTCAAAGTTGATTTCATGTAACCAGATCAGCACATGAGGCAGCAGCTGGCAACAACTTGAAGCACACCTTTTTACCACATTGCCATCCTTGCCAATCAGGAACTTCGTGAAGTTCCACTTCACATCACTCGTCAAAATTCCACCCTTTTGACTTTTGAGGTAACCGTACAGAGGATCGGCTGCAAGTAACACACCAGTTTCAGTCTCAACAGCTTTGTCAAACATGCACATGTTTATTATTTTGATCTCACCATTAGCACCATTGACCTCAATCTTGCTCATCATTGGGAAGTCAGCACCCTTTGACTTGGCAAACTTCTTGATCTCCTTGTTGTCCCCAGGCTCTTGGTTGTTAAATTGGTTGCAGGGGAACCCTAGGATCACTAAACCTTTTTTCTGGTACTTTGAGTACAGCTCACCAAGTTCCTGCGCCAGCACATTGCAGTGTCACAAGGCTGCATAGGCTGCATGTGCTGAAGCATAATTCTGTCAACCATCATTGGGAGATCATGAACCTGGTACTGCTTGGTGAAGCCACACTGACTGGCAACGTTTACTGCCAACACTACTTTCCCCTTGTACTTGTTCATCTTGGTGTTTCTGCCATCGATATCCTGTAGAAAAAGTCGCAAGCCAGCTCGGAAACATACTGCATGCAACCGAATTGGAGACATCTGCTGATTTGCCATGAAGACTTCATCGGCTCGTTTACGCCTGATCAACTATCTCACCTTGACCGAGTAATCGTAGAACGTCTCGGTGGAAGCTGCGCTGACTGCGGCGTGTGAGTGTAGTCTAGAACACGAAGTACGGTTGCGTTGCTGTGCCCTCAATGGGTTACAAACAACGCTGCCGATTGGCAAACGCAAGGAAGAGCTGCCTGCAGTTTGCTTTAGCGAAGAGCATACAGGCACCCGCACGCACTGCACGCGGTTCAACATTGACAACTGCATTCTGATGGCTGTACAAGGCGCTTGGATGGTCTTTTGCGATAGACGAGATCTTCTGAGCGCACGTATAGCACTATCCGTGGTCCAGCAGATGCCAGCCAGGAAGCTCCGTTAGGTGTAACGCCTGCATCTTCTGCCTGAATTCAGATTACCCTCAAAAATTTCGTTTCAGTCAGTCAGAAGCACTGACTCAGATGGGACATGTGCGGACGAGGTCTTCGTGCCCAGCAGGCCATCTGGTCAGGCCATGACGTGCATGTGTTGGCCTTTCCTGTCATCAAAAAGCAGAAAACCAGCAATGCCCCACGTTATCACCATCAGTACACCTCGGGCAGCCTGGGCCCGCTGAAAGTGCAGCTGTCATCATCCAGTAAGAACACTTGACTGAGGTTTCAGCATGGAGTCCATCCGGGAAGCTCGCAGCGGGTCGTTGACACCTTTAAGGCATACAGGCCTGAGCTCCTTGTCCAGGAACCTGTCTCTGCCCAAAGCTGGAAGTACAGCTGGCTCAAAGGACATGCGACGTAACATCGAGGTGTGCCTTTGCTCGCACTCACAGTTATACACGTAGCTTAAATCGGCTGCTGAGAGGGTGATGTAACAGTAAGGAATTGCAGCGCAAGTGCGACTGTGTGATACAGGAAAAGGAACAGGAGCTTCAGAAACTCAACGCTGCAAGAGTGTCGGTGCTTGAGGTGGCATTGCTCCCAATTGCTGCCTACACTGTCAGTCTTTCGCTATTTTGCACAGCATCTTGGCACAAGATGATGTGCGCACTTCGGTCTTATAGCTGAGATGCTGTGCGCAACTTGGTACCTTGCCATCAGCCTTTCTATACAAGCTGCTCACGTATCTGCAACTTTGCTGCAGGAGCAGCTGCATGGACTGGAGGAGCAAGTGTCTGAGAGGGACATCGAGATTGAAAAGCTGCAAGAACAGCTGGTCCAGCTCACAGAAGACTTCAGATATAATCTCAAGGTATATGCTGTGTGTGTACCCAGAAGCTCGATAGATGTGATAAGGTGTGATGCAGTCATGTGGCATGGCTGTGTGCACTACATAAAAGATCTGTATTTCAGGACATTGGCTGCCATCTGGCACCTGGTTTGCTGTTTTGAGTTTTGGTCAACATGCTAGACTATCGGCTTCGGGCAAGCCCCTGGCTGATGGGCGTACATCTCAGGGAGCAAACCCATCAGCAATAGATGAAGCTAGAAAACCATTATCAGGATCTGAGCTGTCTGAGCATCAGTGCATGCATGCGTCGGTGACCGCTCTTGACATGTGCATGTTCCTTCTGTGCTCCTTACATGCTCGCCAGCACTGAGTCAGCCCCATGCAAGCTCTTGCACAGGATTTTCTAGCTGTTTATGTCACTCTGTCTCAATGAACACTGAGTCTCTGAAAGCATCTACATATGATGATTCTGTAGCTATTAGAGGAGCGTGATGCTGAGCTGGAGCGCACCGAGGCCTCACTTGATGGTCACCAAAAGGGCGGCCAAGCACGTGAAGCTGTGAGGCCTTCTTGCGATGCTCTGCACACTCCCTCAAACCAGTATATGTTGAGCAGCTGACCTGCATGCAGTCTCAGCAACCTTTGCATCTGCTGCATGCTGCAAGGGCAAATTGCATTGTAAGCTTTGCTTGCCAGCGCACTTCCAGATGCACATGCTGCTCATGGTCATGCACAGTCTGTGCCTTTGCCTTGACTCCCCATCACCAGCTGTGCTTGACATCTGCTGTCACTAGCATGTTTCTCTCCTCCCACTGCTGCCTTGCAGGAGAAGTAAGACCGGCTTCGCACCTACCTGGCTGATGCCGGCACCATGACAAATCCTTATTTCTACCCTCTGCTTGACAACAAGCAGCTCATGGTTGTGATGCATTGCACTGCTTAGATTACCTTTTGACAGCGACATTCCCATGACAGAGTGCATCTCAGATACATGTTCCGGAGGTTTCACTGATATGCAGAGCCTGGTGAGCTGACACACAGCATCATTGTTGCGAGTCGACACCAGGTTTGCTGCAGGAGTTGATGGAGACACGGCATAAGCTGGATGAGGTGCAGCAGCAGCTGCAAGACAGCAGTAGCCATGCAGCACAACAAGAGCAGCAACATAGCCTGGCAGTGGCACGCCTCACCCAGGACTTGCAGCAAGAGCAGCAGGCCAGGTCAGGCTTGCCATCAACATTTCGTGTTTGCATGGCCACGCCAGAATTATTTCTGCTGGAATGGTATCAGAAGACAGGCATCAAAGGCTTTGCTTGATGTACATTCATTCGGTTGTTGTATACTGCATTCATGCCAAGACACTGCTGTCTTGGCAAGGCGGCATGACAGACTGTAATCATTTGCAGCATTCGCTGGGAGAGCTTGCCTTGTGCACTCCCCAAAGCATGCATGAACAGCCAATGCCAAACTGGGCCACCATCAAGGTGCAAGCCTTGCAGAACGTCAGCCCAGCAATGCAGCCCCTAACTGTGCACCTGGAACAGCATGCGGACAGACATCCGGCAGCCATTCAGTGTCAGCACTGAGCACATAGCTGGGCGCTTGTTGGATGCATTCATGGGCAGCATGGTGCTGGTGGGCTGATTGCAGTGACGAGGCACTTGGCACCCGCTAAGCCTAGAAATGCAAGCTGGTTGCAAGTGCTTTAAGCCTTATCTGCCTGGGATTAGGCCGCTAGCCCATACCCTCCATCCTGCAGCTACAATGTATGCTGCATCTGTGCTGAACACATTCAGACCTGCAGTGCATGCTCCAGCATGTACAGCTGTGCACCCACTGCACTTCAGCTGTAGCAGCCAATGTCCTGGAAGCAGGAGAGCCAAGGTTTTACGTGGCCAGGAGGAGAGAGAAGCACCCAGACATGTCAACAACAGAGCTGCTGAGTCAAGCAGTCAACAAGGCAGCAGCCAGACAGGCAGACCGTATCAAACACCTACAAGTGTTGTGTAGCTGGTCCATGCTGTTCAGTGCAAACATACATGCAAACAATCACCTACTACTTAAACGACAGGATCACGATGCTCCACAGCAGATTGACAGTGTCTGTGACGCCTGATCTGGCAGACAGGCACCAAAATAGCAGATGCAGCAATGTACAGTGGAACACCTGCCAAGGGTGATCCTGATGCTCTGGGGTGCTCAGGCAACAGCGTAAGGCCAGTGCTGACATTGACATCAGCAGCTCGTGGGTAGGCAGAGTGTATAACAAATATCTGCAGGCAACAGCAGCACCAACCAGTATTGTGCATGAGTGGATGCTTCTGGGTATGCAGGCAACAGGAGGGTAAGGCTAGTGCCGATAGCATAGCAGACCTGAAGGCATCAGCAGCGCGAGAGCTGGCAGAAGTGCGCAAGCAGGCCAAGGAGCAGCTGCAGCAGTCTGGGAGTGAGGCCCAGGTCAAACTGGCGGCAGTACAGAGTGCAAGGGAGGCGCTGCAGGGGCAGGTGGAGAAGCTGCAGGACAGCAATGGGTCGTTGCATCAGCAGCTGGCTGATGCCCATGGCAAGGTGTGCACTTGCTGCTCTGCTGGCATATGCAAACCAGCTGTTGTACTGATCGAAGGGCTGCCTATCTGTCTGTCTGCATGCTTGCCTGTCTGTGTGTCTGTATGCTTGCCTGTCTGTGTGTCTGTATGCTTGTGTGCCTGCCTGCCTGACCTGCTGATCTATCTCTCCGTCCTTCAACCTTCTTGCTGTCCATGCATCTGTCTGTCTGTGAGCACAATGGACATGCTGCAATGCAGTGTCCCTGGCAATTGTTGATTATTTCTGCCCTGTTCACCACTGCAGTCAAATCAGCCAAATCAGCCATGTCAGAATAAGTATGCCACAGTACACCTGCCACAGCAGCATACAAGTTATATTCTACGATGTATCACAGGCCAGCTTCAAGCTGCAGCAATGTGGTCGTGGTGTGGACACACACTTCTACATGGCAGCATGTTGTCAAGGACAGGAAGCCTGCGCCTGTTGCCCGACCTGCAGCAAAAGCAAGCTTGCTGACATGACTGGTGAGGCATGCAGATTGAGTCTCAAGCGGTGGAGTCAGCTGGCATGCTGGAGCAGTTTGAGGGCTCTGTTGCAGCTCTCAGAGAGATAGAGCGGCAGTACGGCAGCCTGCAGGTGATGCCACCATCTATGCTGCAGTCCAACAGTGACGCTTGCTCACAGAAGCATAGATGCGTTGCGCATGACGCAGACAATGCATTTATGCTCATGTGCAGGCTCTATGATGGCATAATAGAGTTGCCTCCCATACATGGCTTGCCATGTGCACACACGAAAACAGTGCAAGGCGCAGCATTTTTGATCATAAAACAGCACATAGCTGTTGACAGCTCAGTCAGCTGGCAGTAGGCTCATCATGAATAGGCAGTTGTCTTGACATTGGATAGGCAGTGGGCCCATCATGACCAGGCAGTAGGCCCACAATCAAGAGGCAGACATTTGTGCCTGAGCGCTGTACATCAAGCTGCTGAAATGAAGTTGCTAGGCTTCTGTACCCTGCTTTCAAAGTCATACAAGATTCACAGGCAGCACTCTAGCAATTCAACCACCCCACTCCCTGCTATGACTACGATCCTGGCCCCACATGGTCTTTCCACGCTGTTTGACTGTGAGCACTCTATGAGCCTAGTGCATCTGACTCCAGCACACAGCATCAGTGCAAACTGAGGGGACGCAAATGAGCACCTAAACAAAGACCCAAGTTGGGCTTCTGGTGAGCGCAGGAACTATCGCAGAGGAGCCAGCAGGCCTCAGCAGGCCGCATTGCTGACTTGGAAAGGGAGGCAGGCGACAGCCGGGACATCCACCTGGGCTTGGCTGCCCAGCACGAGACCAAGGTGCTACGCTGCTCATTGCAGTCTTAATCTGTGCGCTGTGCTGAGCTGACCTGTGCTGCGCTGCGCTATGTTGTGGTGTCCCGGGCTGTGTCATGATGCGATGGGCTGCGCTGCTCTTTATGTCGTTTCGGTGCATCACACGACAATGTGCTGTGCTGCACTCTGTGCTGTCCTGTCATGCATGAAGCTGCAATAGGCTCTGTCATGCTGGCTTGTTGAGTTTTGTAATATTGCAGTTGCCTCATGCAAGTTGCATTGTATTATTCTAGGACAAGGATTCTGTGCTAGCATTGGATGAGTATGGACTAGCTTTGCACAGCTTAGACGAACCTGTAAGCTTTAGGATGTTGCCTTACAGTGAATGTGCACTTCTCACCCTCGAGCTGCCCCCACAGATAGCTGAGCTGAGCAGGGAGCTGAGCCAAACAACTCAGAAACTGGAAGCCATGCAGCGGCTGTACGAAGCCGAGTTGGCAGTTGCCAGGCAGTCGGCAGAGCATAGTAGGCGAGACAGCGAACAGATGAGCAGGCTGGAGGGGCGCTTGGCAGATGCCCTGGCCCTGACTGATGCTGCTGAGCAGGCAAAAGATCACATGGAGCAGCAGCTGCATGCGGCACAGGTTAGAGCATGCTTGCTTGTAGATCTCGTCTACCAAAGTTGGACCTTTCTGTGGTGTGGAACAGCATTGAATGACTTGCTTCAGTCAAACCTTTCAGAAATTCCCATGTATTGTCCCTTGATTCCCCTGATGAGTCCCAAGGACAGAGAATGTAAAGCAAATGAAATTGACTGCTTGCCTGCATAAAGTCAGGTTGGACGCAGCATTTGCGCTGATGCTGAAGGGTGGTACGCAGTTTTGCTCTTGTTCAATCACAGCCATGAGAGTTGTGTCAAAGCAGCAGGTACATGCTGCAGAGGTTGCACAAGACAACACAGTTTCAGCTGCCTGCAGGCCTCAGAAGAGGGCAGTACAGTAGCCTTAGAGAGGGAAATTGAGCTGCACACTCAAACTCAGGTGTGCTGGTGACTCAAGGCATACATGGATTTTGCAGACCATTGCTTTTCATGAACTGTTGCAAGTGCCTGCCCGCATGCACTGCTGACCTGTATGCTTCATTGCATCAGCTTGGGCTGCTTCGCAGTGTCTGCTGTCATACAGCATCACCAGATGAGGTACCTTGCCGACAAGCCATCCCTAGTATGGTTCTCTCAGCATGATGGAGTATTTTAACAGCTAGATTGACAGCACACCTCCAAATGGACTGATAGCATACCTTCTGCCGCACAGGCAGAAAAGCTTGAAGCACAGCAGCAGGCGGAGGAGTGCAGAGCTCAAGTGACTGCTGCGCAGGCTGAGATGCACAGCCTGCGCATCCAGCTAGGGCATGCTGCCACCTGCCCTGCCCCTGGCCCAGCGCCTCTGCAGCCCCTGTACAACCCTGGGGTGGCAGCCTGTCACCCCTTACAGTCAGTCCTGGGTGAACAAGTTTCATTTAAGCGTGTGATGCTGGCTTTGTTGAGTGTGTTCACGGGGTTGTTTGCCATCAAGTGTTGTCCATGCTGCCACAGCAGCCTGTATGCACTATAGCTTGGTAGTGTCCAGATAGGTGTATTGTGTGGATGGTATCTGCAAATCACAGGTTGCCTCTGTCCGGCAGCATAGAGCAATTGTTGGCAAAACATGTCATGCAGCAGCCTGGTCGTCATTCATTCATTCATGCATTCATTCATTCATTTATTCATTCATCCATCCAACCATCCATCTGTTCATTCATCCAGGCGTTCATCCATCCATCCATTCATTCATTCATCAATCATTTATTTGGTCATTCACCAATTTATATATGTCTTCTCCTAGGGTCAGGTACATATGATCCTGAGTAGCTCCCTGTATGAGGTCCTGTTTTGGCGCAGTGGTCAGGAGCCAAGGCCCTTTGTGGTTTCAGCGCAAAGCTTATCCTCGGCACAAGCTGCCTACTCCCGGCAGTGAATGCTAGACATTGCTTGCAGGTGCAAGATCAGATGCCGGAAGCAATAGCCAGCAGCAGCAGTGGGTACAGGAGGGGAGCAGGTGGCACATGGCTGGGGGCACCCTTAACACAGGGGGGTCAGCTGCTGGGCCCATGTCTCCAGGGCATGCTGGATCAGATGAAGCCTCAGAACTCAGGAAGAGAGTGTCTGACCTGGCAGGTGTGCAGACCATGCTGTCATCAGGGCAACATCATCAATTTTACACCTTTACCAATGCCAACAGCAGTGCCACATTGGCACTCAATAGCTGATCTCATCTGTCTGACATTTGCACTACAAGTAGCTCCTGTCTGCATGACTATATTGCATACTAGCATGCAGCCTCAAGTAGCAGACCTGGCTGCTTTGAATCTTGCCCAGCGCTGAGACGGTCTGCAGACAAATTGTGCATCAAACAGATCAGTATCCACACAAACAACTGAGCTGCAACTTGCTGTTAGTACAGGGAAGAAAGGTGAACAATGTTTTGCAGGTCAGGCTCTTGTTGTAGCATTGTACACTCTTGCATCATTCAAGTCTAAAATACATGTCTGTGTGACTGCTGCATGTGTGTATGCAGATCAGCTTGCCAGTCTCAAGAAGGAACAGGCAATGGGCGGCTCACCAGGGACTGGACTGACCGAAAGGCAGGGGCCTGCCCATTCAGTTTTAGCAATGGGCAGATCGATGGGAGCTGGCGGGCATCAAAAGGAGCAGTCTGCCAATTCAGCTAGGGGAAGCCTGCAGACAGGGTCCCCTACATGGAGCAGTCACTGGCACCGCTATCAGCCTAAACAAGGACACCCAAGTGGCAGGCACACACACTATAACTCAGACAACGCCAGGTAGGCTTCCACATTTATGCTTTGTGATTGAGCTGCAGATTTGCATGAACAGCAGTAGCCCGCTGAGTCCTTCTGGCTGATGCACTCCAAAGCTTGAAGATGCTTGCAAGCATACTGAGCCGCAGTGGGTATGTGTAGCTGAGCCCGCTGAAAATCAAAGCCCTGCTCCTGCTTGACAAGCATCAGTCTGCTGCTTTACCTGTTTATCTGTCAGGTCACAATATTGCCTCACCCGTGCCATGCCCCTTCCAGCTCTCCCCTCCCCCCCCCCCCCCTTGTTCATTCCCAAGCCCATATCAAGGGGCTCCTTGACAGACTGGACCGTGAAACACTGTTCATTTGCTCATCATGTGCAGCCATCCCAACTCAAGCTGCAATAGAGTTTGTTACAAAGCAGCAGCAGCACTTTGACCTGTCCTGTGCAGGCGACACTCTGCAGATGATGTGGACGGTGAGCCTCACACAGATGCCCATCACACACACAAGGTGGATGATGATCTGAGGCGTCAACAACAGAGAATGATCGACCTGCTGAAGTTGCGCTCGGATGAGTTGAGTGCTGAGAATGGCAAGCTGCGGCTTCGAGTTGCTTCAGAGTCAAAGCAATGGCAGCCTCCTGAGCAGCTGCCAAATGACTGCATGTCTAGCCATGCAGCCATGTCCATGCAGCAATTGCCACAAATGCAGCATTCCGATCTCAGTAGGTCTGTCAGCCCGCACGATACCAGCAGGGTCAGATACACAGGACATGCAGATAGGTGAGCTCTTGCACCAGTCTTTCACAGCATGTAGTTTCCAAAAGGAGTGTCCAATGTCAAACGGCCGTGTCCAAAGCAAAGGTGCTTACAAAGCATGCTGGGCAATGCTGAAGTGCATGCAAGTAGGCTCATACTCTCGCATTTCCAGTTGGAAGTGGATGCACCAGAGACTTAGATACACTGAATAAGCAGTTTGCCTGACAAACTGTTTTCCCAATGCCCATGTAGGCTGGTTCAAGCATGTGGTCTGTCAGCTGTTTCCAAAACATCTGATCTGTCCCGCTTGAGAGAACAGGTCATGACAGCCAAAGATCAGCTGTTGCAGCTTGATTTGTCACCTGTGCTGGCGACTGGCTTGGCACCCAGTAGGAGGCCACGCACTGCGCTTGTGAAGCGAATGCTGCACATGCCTCTATATGCCTAACACAGAGCAAAGAAGACTCTGATCTTTCTGTTGTACATTTAGGTAACGGCCTCACACGCTTACGCCGTTCTTCTTAAGAATGAACATAGCCGTCATTTTGTTTGGCATGTTGTAAGATGTGTTTTATGCTACACAAGGGTGGCCTGACGCAGCCTTCTCAGGGATGATTCCAAGCAATGAAGGCAATTCGTCTCGATAGCCCAAGGACCTCACCAGGTCTCAGTCAATAACACCGACTGTGTATCAAGGAGGTTCTGTCAGTCAGGTGTGATGTACCAAGTTGGGTCGTGTAAATGTAAAATTGTCAGCTTAAGAGCTGGGCATGTGACATCCATGTTTCAAAGCATTTGGCAGCATCTTAACCTGCTTTGTGTCAACTTGAAGCAAAGCAGTTGGAGGCGCTGAGGACTATTAAGCTAGTACTTTCCTGCAAATGCTGGTCTACTGCATTAAGTTGGGCAGTGTCTGCGCTTAGACGAGTATGCATACCTCAAAGCCTATGACTTTCTGTTGAATGCACTACCTGGTAACGTTATGGGATTGGCCTCAAAATGCATATTTCATCTGACATGCCACGCAACATTACAAATTGTATCTGACATGCAGCGCAGTGTATACTTGTTTGATGAAGACACCATGTATGTGTCTACAAAGTGTCTGCACACTTGGGTCCGAGTTTCAGCCCTGTAGCGCCGGTTTGACTCAATCCCTGCATCAGTACACTGCCTGCAATGAATTATTGCAGCCAAGCTTACCAGTTTGTTGCAAATACTGTCAGTGGTCGCTGTTGCGTGGTTGTGGCAGATGCAACCTGTGCAGCTGTAACTTCCAAGCTTGCACAAGGAGTAAATGCCCGGCCCGGAAAGACCGTGGACTCTCGAAACATCGATCGCAGATGACGGTCACACAGTCAGGAGACGCAACCTTGAATTGATCAGTGCTTTCAAACTCTACTGATCCTCCGCGTGCTTATTGCTCTCTTCGGCAACGTATGAACCACGCTCTATGCGGAATGGCTGCTGAGGGCATCTTGAGTGTTTCTATGTTGTGTGCAGCTGATTCGGTCGTCTTCCGCGAACGTCGCCTGGGTCTTGTCCCATACTTGCTTGCTCTGGTTCATTTTGGCGGCAACATTTATGCAAATTGGCTGTTCAGATCAAAACACCCTTGCCCATCATCATGTTTGAAGCCAAACATCACGTCTAGCCTATCATCATGTTTGTGGCCAAACATTACTAGAGAAGCCAATCACCACTGCTTGCCTAATATGCCCATGACCTTGCCCATGGGATGCGAAGCTGGCCCTGGTCCTCGTCCGGCATCCTGGAAACATCTTGAGACCGCTCAAGATGGCTAAGAGGCCAGCAATTGCCCATCATCATTACTAGCCCAATGCAATGCCTATCACCAACGCCAGCCCAATGCAAAGCCTATCACCAATACCAGCCCAATGCAGAGCCTCATCGATGACAGCCCAATACAAAGCCTCCTTACTGCTTGTCCAAGTCAAGGTCTAATTTCCCACCTGCCCAGCGCACAACCTACCAGTACTGTCTGCACATACTGCTTGTGCGCCCTCAAGGCCTCAACGTAGCCCCCGTCACTCTGATGCGCCTACCAGTGTCACTATTGGCATCACAAGCTGGTTTTTCCAAAACCATGTGGTGCAAGTGTATTTTTACCAATGCTTTAAAGAAGGGCCATTCATCACAGTTTGTGACGAGGACTGCTTTGCATGATTCACACTAACATCAATACTTCACCACACACCACTCACCACACTTGATTACCACGTTGTTTCTTGCCACTGATTGCCTGTCAAATTGCTCATGACACTGATCATGGAAGGCCCAAGTTTTTTGCATGTGGTCAATGTGGGCCCAAGAAAACTGTCCTTTGACATGCTGAAATGCATGCATGTTGATGACCAATCAGCCCAAAATACTGCCCTTCACCTACAAATGTCCAGACAGAATGCTTCCACAGCTGTAAAACGCAATTTGCTCCAGTCAGCAAACGCACACGGGCCACTTGCCCTGCAGGGCTTGTGATGAAGGCGCATTGGCTGCAACAGACGTTCATGTAGCCGGTTGCAGCCTGAAGAGATAAAGTGTTCGAGAGGTTGACAATCACAACCTTCTTGGAGGCAGATCGGACCTCCAAATTTGCTGTATATGAGCTTCACAAAATACATTTCTGATTCACGAGACACCGTTGTACTGCCTCGTGACAGTCACCATTCACAGTTGCTATATACAGCAGCAGTCAAAAGTCTGCATCCAAGCATGTGCATTGCTGTACATTGCAGCATTTTGTTGCACCCCCAACTGCCATGGTATCATGAGTCAG
>JAABUP010001435.1_pt1 | contig 49965 bp, 43 predicted proteins | sample 5559201 | NCBI WGS metagenome assembly JAABUP01 (sample SAMN10711887, study PRJNA513373) | rock metagenome | isolation source: Antarctica rocks | place: Antarctica | reverse complement strand
TCTATCTATATTACAGCTATTTATAAGGTCTACGGTGGCTATATACTCCATTTTGCCTATAGGCCAATTTTTCGTGGTCGCGCAAAATTTTTCCCTAACTAGCGTCTCGCGCCAATGTTTTTAAAAACAACTGTAGGACGTGATTGAATGTCTTCGTTTAAGACTTCTTGACGTGGCTTGCTGTATAGACGAGTGTGGTATCGAAGTCTGAATAACTGCTCCGTAGAGACCCCATTCAGGGGCGATCGTAATGGCGTCCTGCTCCGTAGAGACCTTCATGGCGATCCATCTTAGTATCCTGCTCCGTAGAGACCCTTTATTAACGAGGGCGACCCTAATCCTACTTCTTTTCTTCCTAAAAACCAAATTAAATATGTCTTCTTTCTAGCTACTCTAATGGTGAAAGACCTCCTTCCACCGGTTACGCTTCCGCTTCTTCTCTCCCCTATTTCCTAGCTCTTATAGCCCCACTAGCCTATCTAGGCCTTCCTCGTTTCTCTCGCCGGTGCGCTTTCGTCATCGACTGCGTTTCTGGTTATCGTGGTCGAATATCTCGTAGGAGGGAGGAATTTACGTAAAATCGCGTGTCGAGAGGAGAACCACAGCGGTATTCTCCCTCGTAAAACCCCTCTTAGGTAAGAATACGACGTGATATCACGAAGGAAGCCGTCTCCGGGCGCAATAGATACGTTAAACCCGGGCTCATAACCTGTTAGAATTCGGTGAACGACTTAATTTAGTTCTATGGGAGACGTGTCATATTTATGCTACATGCCAAGCATATAGGGCTGAGGCTGATTTCCAACAAGATCTACATGGGACTTTAGGCAGCCAGAGACCTCAGAGTGTCCCAAGGGCCTGGATCCACAATAAAGCCTCTGAAAAGGCGCCGCCGTCCATCAAGGCACGTCTAGGAAAATGCTGTGATGTGGCCTGCCGTGTGACATTACTGCAAAACACGGCCCGTCCGGGCGAGCCGGGAAACCCTCCCTGTGGATCTAGATTTAGCGTGTGCAAGGATATTGGGATTCCTTGGCAGCCTTTTCTAAATCTCGCTCCCACACGCGCCCGCATTTTGGTAAAATTCCGGATAAAGGTTACGAAAGTAGACTGCTTTTGAAAAGAAAGCAGGGATAACACCGGTGTTATAGGGTATGAGAGGTAATGTGCTATCTAACAAGCTGAGAAAGGTCTAGGATAAGTTATCTTCTTCCGAAAAGGCCTATTAAAAATATACGGTCGTATTTTATGATTTTAAAATGCGGGCGCGATTGGAAGCGAAATTTAGAAAAGGCTGCCAAGGAATCTCCATGAACTTGCACACGCTAAATCCCGTTCCCCGGAGCTAAGGATCTAACCGTCGGGCAACGGCGGTATTTTTGGGGTATCACCTATATTACCAAGGAGGAGTAATGTAACATATATGGCATGCGCATTACATCTACTACATGGGGGGAGCAGCGCAAGTTAGCGTCATGTTTGCCTCGAAAAATCGAATGGACCTGAGTACTGCAAGAGTCTCTGCTCTGTCTTAGGAATTCACTGTGCATCTCTCTCCCTGTTGAAAAGCAACCCCTCGATTTTGCAGAGATCAATATGAGTAGCGAGCCCAATGGCTATATGTTATCTCGCGGTTTTGCCGCCAATGGCAGGTGAACAGTAGTCCGATCTCTTCTAGTCCCCGACTCTCGGCCAAGCTCACAGCTCTATACTTCAGGACAACCCTACAACATTACCTCTTTAAAGACGGCCAGGACTATCTCCTTCATCCCAGTATCCCCACCGACAAGCCAAATTTGAGTGTAGCCGAGATAGGCGTTGGGACAGGGTGAGTGTTGCCCGTCGTCCAGGTCTTCCTATCCTCTCTCAATCCTGCTCGCAAGAACATCATTTGTCTCCAAATTGAGCTAATCGGCCTCTGTCGTTGCCTTAGAATCTGGTTGATTGAAGCTGCACGCACCCTTCCAACCTCAGTCCAATTCGACGGGTTAGATGTCAGCTTCGATCAGTGCCCACCGAAAGAATGGCTTCCGGATAACATCTCCTGGATCAATCACGACGTACTCTCAGAACCGCCTCCATCTCTGCTTCAAAAATACGACATCGTTCATGTCCAATTGTTTATCACAATCTTGAGGGATGGTAATCCGGTGCCGATGCTGCAGAATTTGATGAAGATGCTCAGTGAGTATCTCCATTTAGGCCCACGATCTTTCTGTCTTCCTCATTTAGACTTGCTATGTATTTCAAACGCTTTCAAAAGGGAGAGCGAAATATGCGTCTTCCAAACAAAAAGAAAAACTGATTCGCTGAAACATTTCTAGAGCCAGGAGGCTACGTTCAGTGGGCTGAATGGGATGTCAACACTTGGGAGATAATACGTGTCCCCTCCGCCCCTTCTCAATCTAACGACGAACTTGAGAAGCTCCGAGAATGGACATCTACCCTGGGTAAAACAAAGCCGGGCCCTAGTTTCATCAGTAGCGGGTGCGTTGCTCTCTCTGTCATTTTCTTGTTATTCTTTCAATGAATATCAACGATGAGACCAAAATCCTGATGATGCTCTACGACAGCTGGATCACTCGTCTTCACACCAGTTTCATCGAGAACGGCCTCCACTCCGTCAGCGTTGACCGTCGCAAGTTTGCGCCTGAGATTGCGACTTTGCTGCTTGATACATGGATGATGGCGAGTCAGGAGATTAGTACCAACGTTTTGGATAGGCTGGGAGAAGGGAGGGGCGATGTAGCTAGAGGATTAATCGAGGAGGTGGGGAGGAACAGAGGTAATACGGCTTTCAATCTGGAGAGAGTTATCACCGTGGGACGAAAAGGGGAGTGAGAGTAAGTCCTGTTGTTGCGCAACACCTGAGTTCCTTTCAATGTGTAGGCAACCGTGAAATCCTACGAATGATTTGGACATTGACTGGAAATCGAGAAACAATGGACCCGGGAAGATACCAGACTTTCCAGCTGCAGTAATCTTGATACCGTCGTTTTCGAAACCATGTCGTAAATCATTCCAATTCTATGCCCTTTCCTCTTCATTCCCATCCCATCTAATGCAGGCACCTGCTGACAAGACAAATAAGGTCAATCTCGTTGGGTCTGTACTCCTTTCAAGAGCAACAACTCAAGGGGATTATTTTCCAACTACGGCACCCTTGATGGTTTTCTCGATGACCCATGTAGATGTCTTCTATCAGTTCGATGGATGAATATTTTTCGAAAGACTTTAGGCCTGAGGTTGACCATTGCCAGCGACTCTGAAGCTTGGCCGTCTAAAAGTCGAGGCTCCTTACTCCAAGAATCGCCTTGCACCGTCTCAAGACAAGGCCCGTATTTGGGCACCCAGCTCCCTTTGTCTAGCGAAAGGCAGAGCCTCTATACTGGTTCCAGTTTTGCTGATGTTGAAACGGATGAGTGCCCTTGTCTTGGTCAATTTCGAGAGGAGTTCGTATACATATCTTCTTTCCTTGTTAGCCAGAAGGATATGTTTGACTCGGTCATGCGCGTTACGGGCACCAAACACGAGGATTGGAAGATTAGCTATGAGCCATCGAAAGAGCGCTATAAGAGAGGTGTGGCGGATCTTCAGAAGGGAGATCGTCTTGGTTTCGTGAGGTTGTTGTATTCGAGGGTGTTTTATCCGGATGGGAGTAGTGATTATGAGACGTCTAAGGGTTTGGACGATGACATCTTGGGATTACCTGTGGAGGACCTCGATGAGTATACAAGGATTGCGGTGAAGAGGACGGAAGAGAAGGTTTAGTGAGAACAACATTAGAAAAAAAGGAGGGGAGGATTTTCTCAAATCGATTCTCGTGAACATCACTTGAACATGAGATTAGGGATGTGCTGCAAGGGTTATTTTCTTCCTGAGGACAAGATCGTGAGCCCATTTCCAATCCACAAATTATCTCTCTTTCGTCCTTTCTAGTCTGCAACAGATAGGGGTGAGCGCGTTCGTCTGTTACAGCTTCCAAGGATTTTCTGAGACCTTGCTTAGTAGTCTGAACTCTTTTGTGAGGCTGATGCCGGGTGATGGGGTATATCTACCCTTCAAATCAGGGTTGCCTGTCGATCCAATCTGCTCATTCCGACGGACTTGCGCGAGTACATCAAAAGGTACCTGTTTGGGTATCTCTTGGAGCCATTTCTTGAGACGATCTGGCTTTTCTTTGCCGTCATGCGACTTGTCGCTAATCAGTGCCTGGATCACGTCGAGATTCTGTCCTACGGCTGACGCCTTTTGCGAAGGTCAGTGAATGTATGTTGGCGAGTTTTATTGGAGTCAGTCGGAATTCTTAAAGAGGAGAAGGTCTAACCTGTGACTGGGTCGAGGGCTGTTCCAGGTTCATTTGATGACTTTTTCATGAATCTAGGCGGGATGGTTCGTAGAACTTTTGGGATATCTCGTTTGCGATGCTCAAGCGATATATTATACATACGGCTTTGAGGAATGTATGAAATTTAGAAGCCTAGCGGCACAATCGTGAAGTGGCATCTTCCGAGAGCGATGCAGCTGATGTCTCCACATGTTCATGGGTAGCATGAGAGGACTGTGGGCCAAACTCCCCTGCCTTTGGGCTGAGGAGGTGAAGGTCTCGATGGTTAGCGGCAAAGTCGAGCCGGGTATGAGAGCCGTACCAGACTGTAGATTGTGTCCAACGACAGGTAGTCCTAAGCGCGATATCACCGTGCATCCAGATCGAGATGTACTCTATATCATCATGCGTGTATCCCTGATGCGTCTCGATACTGCATTTGGCGTATGATTTATTTAATCAGGGCAATCGCTTGGCATTGCGCATTAGCACATCATACCTCTATATCATAGGACTGTACGTACTTATAAAGGGTTAAGTTTCTTATAAGTTTAGGATGTCATGTTAATATATCGAATAAGACTTTTTAAAAGTTTAAAGTAATTCTATCGAATATTGCTAAAGTTATTTAATAGGAAAGATCGGGGGTCCTTTGCTCATTCTTACGGTGTTACCTCGTTAAAATTATCTACTTTACGTAGGATAGGAACCACCCAATTTAATAAGATAAAATATCTAAAAAATACTCTAAATAATGAGTTAACTAGAGTTCATATACAAAGATTTCTCATAAAACCAGTTTTGGGCTTTATTAAATATGAAGCTGAGTGCGATGTGCTAACGCGCAATGCCAAGCGATTGCTCTGATTAAATCATACGCCAAATCCTGCCAAGCCTTTTGTCCGCAAGGCTGAGGACCACCGAGTGCAGCTTGACGCTCCACTATTCAATCAATCGATATTAATCAATCGAAACTGAAAATCGATTTTAGCACTAGGTACCAAAGAGTCAGTCGATTTGCACCTCGACTAAATCAAATGTGTCAAATTAGCGCCGACCAGCAATCGAATGGGCAGATTTTGCCCTTGAATGAAGGCAGAGGCTAGGCTGTGGGGAATTTTCGCCTTCAGCCCACCACCCAGGGAAGGCGCTACTGATGCACTGACGATCGTTCTTGCCAATCCCAAATCCTCCCGCCCATCCATTTAGCACCCTCACAGCCATTCAATTGTCGGGAGAATACAACAGCGGCTCCCGATGGGTGGGTACGGGAGTGGGACGAGTGAAACAAGAAAGGTCCAACTACTCATGTGCGCAATTTAGATGGGTCGTTGAAGCAAGCGCAGTGAGCGCATTATGTACTGGACACCCCCTCATTCCAAATTTTCCTTTTGGTCGTACGTAACCCTTAGCCTGTTTCGAATTGTGTCTCTCGATACGTTCCTTGCATAGCTTCTGTTATGTGAACTTGTCAACTACCTCAAACCGACATTGGTTTGACAAATCTTGCCGTTAAAACTTTTCGAAAATTCGCATGCCGATTTATATCTCTTTCCCGAGACAAATTCTGGGAGTGTTTATGTCGCACACTGGGGACAAATGTCCGCTTCAGGCTTTGATCTGGGTGGTGTTCCTATGTTTTCGAGATCTACAATTTCTGGCTTGGACGATGCTTGCGCTAGTCAATTTTCCTTCGCGTTGGGCGAGGAGCAATATCCAGGTTTCATACCTTCGATGGATCAAGTTTTAAATGGGTCGACGCTGCCATCTGATCCCGTTGGCGAGAATCTGAACTGGGATGGTAAGAGATCAAATGATTTGCCGCTTTGGTCAGGAGGTTGGAGACAATCCCATTCTAATGGTTTGGCTCATCGCTCCAATATCTGCTCCAATGAAGACGCATATCATCTCCCTGGCGGCCAACAAGCGGATCCTCATAGCTTCTTATGCGACACTGGAAGTGACATGACAAACCCAATAGCACCGGAACCTCCACCCGATGCAGTCCGGGCTGAACAAAAGCGCGCCGAAGCCGCTGCCTTGTCATCTGGGGTGGTAACCTCCGATATCCAATTGATCCCCTCCGTCGATCCTAGATACAGTCGCCTACCTCAATCTCGTCGTCGGAAGGGGTTCAGAGTTGAAAAAGCCCAACACCGACCCAGCCCAATGGCGAGGGCTTCCGGAATCAGCTCTTTGGATCATTCACAGCCCATGAGCTCAGTAGCGCCACCGCAACAAAGCCCTGATAATATGAATGTTGCTGTTTACAGTCTCTGGCTGCTTAAAAACAGGAATACCATGCCTTCAGAGCGTACTTTGTTAGGTCTGAGTGTTTCTTTTGGCGATTCGATTGAGATAATTCGCAAATGGTTTCTCAGAAATGTGGCGATTGCCCGAGAAGATGAAGACACAGGCTACCAGACAATGAGTACGTCTGGCATTGATGTTACGTCGAGCTATCGTCGTAATCGAAGAGAGTGCAATCGCAAAGCGGGCAACGTTAGCTTAGAATGCATGCACTCAAGCCACTTTGAGAGGGATGAGGCTCGACCTTATGCATGTACCTCTCGTTGTGGGGCAAAGTTCCGAGAAAAGGCCGCATGGAAAAGACATGAGGAGATAAATCGGCCACCTAAAGTTTGGATTTGCAGTTTTCGGGCATGTCACAAAAATCCTGATGCAAAACGAACGTTCTTTCGCGAAGATCATTTCAGGAAGCATCTTTCCAAAGACCATGCAAACCTGGAAACTAGAAAGCGCCACATCGCCGCATGTTGTTTGCCAATCAAGTCCAACTTTAGCAAATATTGCATTTTTCGCGGGTGCGACGAAAAGTTTAAGAGCTGGAAGGTGCGAATTGATCATATCGCCGACCACCTCAAACGTCCATGGAACATGTCGCAGTGGAACAACTCAGAAGATGACATAGGAAGTATAGAAGGCCTGGATGCGGACGCAAGTGATAGTAGCGGTTCAGAGTCTGACACAACAGCCGGCGAAGACGACTCTGATGACTCTGATGATAGCCCCGAAATTGGACCGCTATCTTTTAGTGCCAAGGATCAACCAAGTGCTAACGATCGCAATCATCAAAAACAGTGGTCAGGGCCACAGGAAGGTCAAAGATCCTACGATCAGAACGGTGACGGGGCTTCTCGTGGATTCTCAAGCTATGGCTATGGCTATGGCTCCTTCGGTGGTGGTGGCCCCCTTACATCTCATGCGTCTAGCTCAAAGTCGTCTTATAGCTTGATGGATGTGATGTCATTGAGTCGTTTAGGGTCAGGATCAATGGCAATTGTCGATGAGGTGAGGGTAAACGGCAACGAGTGGACGTCAGCTCGTAAGAGGATTTGTCACAACAGGTTAGGAAGAGGACGTGGTTCGAATCGCGAAGCAACGATTATGAAGAGACTCAGACATCCACACATCGCTCGCATTGTCGCAAGCTACATGGAAGCAGAGTCGATGACACTGATAATGCAACCGGTTGCTGACTTCAACTTGTTGCAGTACCTGAACGCCTGCTCCGCAGGACAACCAGTCAAAGATGAAACCAGGGATTGGTTCAACTGTCTGAGCTCCGGTCTTCAATACCTACATCATGTCGGAGTTCGCCATCGAGATATCAAGCCAAGCAACATCCTCATTGAGAACAAAGCAGTGATTTATACAGATTTTGGATCGTCAAATCTCGTAGGCGACGACGACTCAATTTCATCTGACAGTGGTGATTTTACGGTTCAGTACGCAGCACCGGAGGTTCATCGAGGTGAGCGAGGAAGAGCTGCTGATGTCTTTGCGCTGGGGTGCGTTTTCTTTGAGATAGTGTCAACCCTGTCGGAGCATTCATCTGGAAATTGGAGCGCAACGCCAAGTGAGGAATCGTGTCGAAAACCCGTCAGTAAATACGATTCAGATACAGTAACGGAAATGATACAGCAATTACGCATAAGCGCAAGACAGCCACAGATGGTGAAAGACCAATCCATCATCCTAGATAATTGCGAGGCAATGATGAGACGACGACCGGATCAACGACCGACCGCTGCTGATATCGTAGCGCAGATACCACCCCGCCCTTGTTGTGTCGAAGTGTCAGACGACATGTCAGTCGACAGTAACGATGGGGATAACAGCGTGGAATTTCAACGCGAGGCCAACACATCAAATACTGACAAGAGCGGGATAGATGATGTGCCTGATCTTGTCAGTAGCAATGACGACTGTACCTCAAACGGTCTCAGATCCGTTGATGAATTGTTAACGGATGACGGTCTTTCAATGAAAGACAACGTAAGCGTTTTGTCGTCTGACGATGCGTGGGCGCAGAGACAAACACAAGGACCAAAAGTAGAACGTCCTCCCCCAAAGCAGTCTGTCAGCAAGTAAGGTATCCTCTATGATCCTGTGTAACTCTCACTGATGCTTCTTAGGTCGGGACAGGTCGCGCAGCTCCCTTTGAGTTACAAATATGGGCTGAATAAGTTTTTTGAGTCAAAGATTGATCCGTGGACGCCTTGGTTTCCAATTCGAGCAGGCGAGACCAAAGATGTTGACGGGGACAGTGTCACTCGCTGACTTGCGTAAAGAGTATCTCAGATGTCCAGAATAGGTGGTGCTCATTTGCTACACCTCTAGCTCGAGCATTGACAGCGAAGTTCGTTCGCGAAAATAACAAGTATTGAGCAGCTATTTAACGAAAGAGCCTAAATGGCCACCAGGTAACGCGTCTTCGACAAGTCCTTTTATGAATGCGGCCAAGAATTTGGTGATTGTGTGCAATGACTCGGGTTCGAATAGGGCATCATTGCAGATAGGCCATCCATGACCACAGTCTTTGCCATCGAATTACATGGACATAGATCGATAGTGAGATCGGGATTCTATATTGCGCTTATCTATTTGCTTGATATCGAGTCTTTGAAATGTATATGCTCACTCTATGTATTGTATACTGGACGTTCAAAATTTGGAGGCATCTGTAAATCGAGAAAAAGTATATTGCCATCCCGGAATGGTCAACGAATACATACATTATTCCATTCTGTCCAGACCTTCGCCTATGGACAGTCTGCTGCCAGGGTTGTCATTGTTGGAATTCAGCCCTATGCTAATTTCTTTATTAGATAGGCTTGGCGTCTTGGCACCCCTTTGATACTTCTCCCACTTCTCTATGTAACCAATTAAATCAAAAAATTCCACACCCACGAGACCTCATGATATGCATGTAATTCAACAGTCATGTATCCATCCATATTGGGTTTGCAATCAGAGTTAGAAGCCGGCGCTTCCTTCGAGCGATGTAACCACAGGCGAAGTAGAGTAAAAGAAGGCCTATGGTCCCAACGCTCCCTGGCGATTAATCGGGATGTCTCTTGCACGTTCCTTGATAATTCACGACTATGTAAGGTATGTATTGGTAGCACAAGCTATCGCGTTTCTAAACTTCTGGCCTCTCCCTTTCGAGCCTTTCTCTCGCTCTGAAAAAACCTATTGCGCCTACTCAGGGCGGTTCCACCCGCTCGATATACCTACAAGAATCTATCAACTGTTCTTATGGACCATTGTCGTTAAGCGCTCCCGGATTCCTCTGATGAGAATTCAATATCCTTGTCCTCTGTATTCTGGGAATGGCGCGTTTCAGATTCAGAATCACTAAAGGATAGACTGCTTGAGTCAGATGGAGAGCCTGAGCGGGGTCGTGGGATGGACTTCGATTTGACTCCCGAGCATCTCTGACCTTCGATGGTGGGATGTTGCGTCTTCAAATCTCTTGATACAAGGCTTGCTTGACAGGCGGTCTCGCTGCTGCTCGATAAGAATTCGCAGCTATCCCGACCCTCATCCTCGGATATATCAAAGCTATCAGATGGTTTCATTCCGAACCCGCTGTCGGAATCTGGCAGCCTGACTAGGCGTTTTGGAGTCTTCTTCGCCATGTGCGGTGGAGTTTGGACGATGGCAGATCTACCAAAGGTCTGTGGAACGCGTAGTATGATATGGGCCGGACCATCTCGAATGTACTGATTCAAGACACTGTTGGTCACAGAAGACACGATGATTTTGATGGGGGTTTGTCTCTGCTCGGAGACCAGGCGCGACATTTTCCGCACTAAACACCCGAATTCTCGAGAATCGGAGCTGAGTTCGCCAATAGTATCAAGATTGTCTAGTATGATGTAGAGTGGTACCTCAGGTGCGACAACGCCTATGATCTTTTTGAAGAGAGCCCAAGACGTTTTCATGCTGACTCGGGTAGACTGGAAAATACTTGATGTGAACCATTGAGGATGCTGACCAACTAGGTCAGGATGCTGCTGGACTAATTGAGTGATGAAGGAATGGAGGACGGCTCGTGGAGAGCTCAGGTATTCTGTGGCCACATCTCCAATGCCTTCCATCGAAAGCTCTCCGAAATAGTACAGAACCGTTGCTCGAGCTTCATTCGCGGCCATAAAGACGTCTACTGAAAACTCAGTTGTCCATTTTGCTACATGGGGTTCCGAAAATTCCATCGATCCATAAAAGAGCCGAAGCTTCCGACCGTATCCAGGCTTTAATCTCTGGCTTCTCTGCGAGCTTCATCGCACCATGAGATTTGTGACTATCTAGACGCTGGTAAGCGATCCAGGTATGTTGCAAGTGGCTAGGTGCACACAACAGCTCTGGAAAGAAATTGGCTTTAACGGTATATTCGCTCTTGAATAATTTCAAATCGCTTGTCGGAAGGATGTCACCTAGGGACTCATTTGACGTGACTATATCGTACTTGTCAATCGATCAATTCGAGCACTCTCCCTTTGTTAACTCACCTGGTGTTTTTGCGCTCACTATGCTACGTAGAAGGTCGAGAACCGTATCGCTGGTGCTTGACTGGACTTGGAGTTGTCCATTCATGGCAGCAATGAAATCTTTAACATCCATAACGTCCTCATGTACCTTGCGGGTGCCGAGTTGGACGGTGGCTATACCATTCGTATTGTGAACTCCGGTCCGAGCGTCGATGCGACGGATGTGATTCTTCAAAGAATCGATGGTTGGTCGAATTCGGGTACCGTATGGTTGTGCGACGTTTTTGAAGAATTTGACTAGAAGAAGGTACAATCAGCATTTCCTTTTCCCGCTATACGGTTGCAAGTATAAGTTGCGACTAAAGAGTCTCGTCCTATACGACAAATGCGGCCCTGGTGTCTCGACCTACCGAAGCCAGTCTCCCGGCACCAGTCTATGGAAAGTTGTAGGAAGGTCAGGAAATCCGTGTAAGCTCCCAAGACGTGATCTACCATTTCAGCCTCTGGGAAAACGCGAACATATTGATCTATTATTTTAAATTGCTCCCCAATCCCTGCCAAATGTTCGAAGATCTTCTCTTTCAGCTCTTGATGATTGACACCTACCGCCAAGAGAAATTTAATTGCACCCCCTGTGAGCTGCGCATCAGACTAGGTTAATTGTGAGTGATGATTTTGGTGAAGACCTACATGCCAGCGAGGCAATTTCTGGGTGCGAGGATACTAGGACGTCCATCACAGCTGAATAAGCGTATATTGTTTTGCAGAATTTCTCCAAAGCATGCTTTACCTTCCGCCATGCTAGCTTTCTGTGGCCTTTAACAGCAACTTCTTCCGAGCAATGATCAACCAGCTCTTTCTGAGCCGCCTTCACGAGAGCGGCAAATTTCGTCCTCTTATCGACTATTGCTTCTGACTTGTGGGCAGGCACTTTGGTATTAAAGTTCTGAATCGCATCCTCCAGGCTTTTGACCGCGACCCTCGAAAGTTGACTGCCATCCTCAGAAGCATGTTGGTTAGAATATTTCAAATCTCTATTGTAGAATATTTGAATGACGAAACTAACCTATTGACAATGTTTTGACTGAGTCGATCAAGGCCACCCCTCTGGACCGGAAGCAAGGCTAACGTACTAGCCTGATCAATTTCAATCTCCGCAAAACCCGTCTGCCGGTCCTCATGTCCAATGCTCGCTGGAACCCCAAGGGCGATTGTGCGCGTGGTCGTCCGATCGTCTCGGATACTCGAATCTTCCATTGCGTTGAAGGAGGTTCGGATATTATGTCGGATAAAGCTGCCCTCTTATGCATTCAGGCCGAGTCCTTATCGTAGATTCTAGGAAGAGTAAGAGGTATGCGGTAGCCTGCATGAACCTTGCAGAATCATGATTTGTCAGATACGATCATCTCACCATCTTTCTTAGGGCATTCGACAGCCTTACCAGCCATCTTCGTCATTCATCTGTGGTCCACATCTTTCCTTGACCTTCTTTGCTACGATAAAACAAAACCAGGTCAGTATAGCCAAAATCCATAACTCTCGCCCCTGAAGCTTACTGGGAGCTCAGATCCAAATGTCCCTCAAAATCCCATCTAATCATCCGGATGGAGACTTCTACAAGTATTGTGCAGACAGCCTCGGATTTGAGCCTTCTGATGAGTTCAGCGATGGCGAATCAAAGGCGGAAATTACTGAGGGTGGATGGAGATGTCACTTACAACGTATGGTGAAAATATATGATAGTGGAAGCGATAGAATCAATTACTTCCGCGATCGGAACACTAAAGATGGGACAAGGAAGTCATACACACTCAGCGAGCACTTCTCAAACGTCGACGAAGGGAATCAGCCTCAAGGCCCTAGTGTGGAGAGCCAGACAATTAGAGAAGATGCTGTATCGAGCGAAGAGGTCGTTGCTGGACCAGAGCCGATCTACAAATTATACCGTACTTTCAAGGATCCGCGACCTAGTAAGTACAGTGATCCACATGGATCTGAGGAACAACATCGGCTCATTGAACGGAACCCATCGTACTATTTGGAGATTAGATCCCCATTAATCCTTAGATTACTGCGCAATCTTGTTGCCTTCTATCCTGGTACGGACCTCAATGGCGCATAAGTCAGAATCCCAGAACCTTACATGCTCCTTTGGCATCACCATACCGCTCTTCGTTGTTTCCTACAAAAAGACTCCAATGACGAAGACACAAAGAAGCATCTACGAGTGCTTCTAGAGTTCCTTGATAGTAATGAGAGCGATGCAAAGGAATTTAAGGCTTTGGACCAAGCCCCTCGAGGAACTGGGGTTATATCGTATCGCAATGCCTGGTACCTTTATCGACCAGGGTGCTGGGTTTCGAGGTGGGATCCAGCTTTATCAACTACTGTGTTAAGAGTAATTAAGTCGGTCGAAGCCGCCTCAAAAACCGGGTTGAAACTTGCACCCGTATTTGACGGATTAACAATCCGTTACCGTGGTTTGTCGTCTGAAGGCACTACATCAATTTGGCTCAAAGAAAAGTCTGAAGACATCAAGGAAAATCAGTTCTCAGCCAAGGTGTCTGAGCTACAAGTCGTGCCATTAGAATACGCTCAGAATCAGGAAGAAATTCTCCGTGTAGCAGGCCAAAGGGGACTCAAGTACTGGCAACTGACAAGCCAATGCCTACAAGAGTTTGTGGGAAGCAGAACAGATGATACCCCTGACGTAAGTTTTCATGTTACTTGCGACGTGTGTTTGTTTTGGAAAAGCCGGTTGACGGCAGGTCATCAATGGCTCATGTCCTTGATAACGATTTGAAAGAGTGGAAGGCCTATCTTATTAGCTTTCTCACCGAGATTGACTTTTTTATATTAGGAAAGCTATCGAGTGATGATTGATGAGGAGACTCGAAACCGAAAATGGCGGGAAAGCCATCGAGTGAATGATGATTGGGAGACTCCAAACCGCAAATTTCGCTTGAGAGGAGTAGAGGTCGACAAGCATTCGGAAGAGACAGACGCCATAGTCACAGTACATGGATCAATTAGCGGAATAGATACAGACGAAGAGATGCGCAATGATTCTGGGTCTGACAGTATGGGGAACCGGCATAAAGGGGTATCCCAAATCTTCGGTCTGAATCGAAATCTCGAGATTAAACACCCAGGTCTTGGATATTTGGTCAAGAGCAAAACATTGCGTTCCCAGCCTTGGCTTCGTATGTACGATTGGGTGGCTCCCGATTTCAAAGGGAAGCCTGACAGCGTGACATCGATGTTCTACGACTTTGAGATGTGGGGTTTCTCGTTCCGACATAAAGAATGGCATCAATACCATGTAAATGACTTGGAAGACGTCAACTATAGGAAGAAGTCATTTGATCACTTAGTGCTGAACAAAGATTACAAAGACATATTGAAGGCCATGGTAGCGCATCACGTCTACAAAGTAGAAACCAGATTCAAAGATCTGGTGGCAGGGAAAGGCCAAGGCCTCGTCATTCTCCTCCATGGTTTGATCCCTTGGATCCTTGTGCTATCTTTTCTAACATTATTCTTAGGTCCTCCGGGAGTCGGCAAGACTTTGACGGCAGAATGTATTGCAGATTTGTATGAGAGACCACTGTACTCCGTGACATCAGGAGACATAGGGGTCGATCCAGACGTCGTAGAAAAAAAATTACTTGAAATATTCGATTACGCAATCACCTGGAATGCAGTCCTTTTACTAGATGAGGCAGATGTGTTCTTGGCGGAGCGAAGTTTGGAGGACCTCACTCGCAATGCATTGGTATCAGGTACGTTAGCTTTTTCACTAGAATGGCACATCCTTACTTATCATACTACAGTGTTCCTCAGAAATCTTGGTAAGCCGTGTGTCAATTGATGCCTAATAACAGCGGCTGAAAGCGAACCATGCAGAGTACTTCAATGGCATTTTGTTCCTCACAACGAACCGTAGGTGATTTGTCGAATGAACGATGTTCGAGTAGGAAAGCTGATCCACATCACAGGGGTTGGAACTATCGATGAGGTATCGAGAACAATCACAAATGTAATGGCCCTTACTCACACTCTCTTAGGCATTCCAGTCGCGGATACATGTTACGCTGGGCATAGACCCTTTTTCACCTAAAGACCGCAGGGAGGTCTGGTACAATTTCATAAAGGACATCAAAGAATTGTCCAAGGACGACCGGCGTGTCCTCGCCAGCGAGGCAAAAGTAAGCTGGTGCCACAAGGACATGAATGGCCGACAGATCAGAAATTGCGTCAAGACTGCCCTTGTACTTGCCCGGGAAGAGGGAGTTCCTATCGGAGTGAGACATTTCCAAACAGTCATAAACATTGGTATGTTGGGCCCCAAATTGTTGAAAGCGCTTTCACTGGTTATGCAGGGATTTTCCGCGATAGATTCCGTCAGGAGTACTGACAACTTCTGATCTAGGCTTGAACTTCTCCTCATACATGGATCGCCTGAAGAAGATGAACCGCGAGCGGCTTGCGGAAGCTATTGGCACCAGACTTGACCTTAGGAGAAAGGTACCTCGAGCAGCGCCAACGAACAACAGGCGTCGAGTCGATGTTTCACGGCGAGAGGACAGCGAGCATGGTTTTGAGGAGGGACAAGAGGAGTCAGACCTCGGTTCTGACCTTTAAGCATTGGAGGCTCACAATGTAGCCATGTAGAAAGGTAGGCTCCGATGATGTAATCTTTGGGCATTCTTTCGATCAAGAATATTGATTGTTGTACACAAGGTCGGCTCTGTTTAGATATCAGCGCAGAGTCAATATTGTCTGGATGTTCATCTGAGGTGGTTCATGCAGGATGCCGTTAGCTTAGTGACAATTGGCGGAGACATAGGATCAGTAAGGGAATGATTGCTCTAGGAGCGTGAGTAAGATTCTGTCGTCAAATTTTATTGGAGTTTCAAATTAGAATTTGAAGGTGTTGGATACGGATAATGAATGGCGTGATTCTTCAGAATTTTCATCCGAGACGTGACCTTCTAGCGAGACCTAGTCTTCGACTTCAAAGATACATTCAATCAAAACCAAATACCAGTAAAAAAAAAAAAGCAAAAGACTCACACCATAGCATCTATGATGAACGTAGATGGTATACTGCTACAGAAATCTTTCTCATTGCGAGAAAGATTTGCTTCCGCTTGAAATCGAACCGCTTCAACTTCCACGCTAACTCGTTTTGAGTTAAATGAGTTAACGTCTAGAAGTGATGGTAATGGATTTAAGTATTGCCAGTGAGCTAGGACTCCGAGTTTGCCTAGGCTGGAATGTTGTTTATTAGGATATATAATCTTGATTTTGGGGAGTGTGAGATACTTTTAGGTGGTTGTGATTACCCTATGTATCTTATGGAAGCCGCGCAAACAATTTGCATGAATCGTTATTGGAGGTCCAGAGTGACAAGTTGTCAACACCCACACTTGCTACCAAGCCGTCGGCTTCGTTTAACACGGTGATATTATGGTAACACCAATGTCATGAACTCAATTCCCTTCACACATACCGTCATGGTTTATGATCTTTAACACAAAATGTGTGCAGTCAGAGTTGAGTGTTCGCGGGACTCCTCGACTTCTTTTTCTACTTCAACCTTACGACCTACAGTTCTTTTCTATCCCACCCACCCACACGCCGTCAATCAACAAGCAGTATGAGTAAAACACCGAGCATGGGTCCGCCTTTTGTCGATGATCTTGGGCCTAGTCCCTTCAGGCATACGCGACGCCAGAAAGTCTTGGCTGAAGCTGCAGCCAGTTCAAATGGTGATCAAGACGATGACCGCCACCATGATCTTCCCAAGCTAGTTGAGCAACTGACAATTGTTCCTCCTGCTCAGACCATGGTATCTAATGAAGAATCGATACCCAATAACAGCAATCTTCAACTGGAGCCCAGGACAAACGGACCTACATTCCGTCAAGATTCGCCAGCCAGGAAGGTACCGTTAGAGGACGGCAAGAATCTCAGCCTCGTTCTCTTCAAAGCTCGAAGTCGCCTTGATGGCTCGGGAGATGAGGCACCAGGAAGACGAGCTTTCGTCCACGCTGGTCTGGGTCACTTATTCCCTGATATTGAGAGCGGCGTGGAACCACAGTCTTCCCTGCATGTTGTTCCGGACAAGGTACCTAGGACAAAAGTGACAAAGCTACGAAAGTCTCTTCGGTCTGGCCCGGCGCAAGCACATTCGTATACTCGTAGGGAGATGAAGGCGCCTCCTTCCCTTCCCACTGATCCAAAAGGACTTGATCCAGTCGCTCTAGAGAAGGCAGAACCACAGACCCCGCGTCGAACAAAGACACTTCTGCAAATATTGATAGACAGACGTCTACGACCGTTCCTGAGCACCAGCTTGGGGAAAATACCTCCAGAAGTCCGTGAAATAATCTGGAGGTACGTCTTGACCGATCCCATACTTCATGGGACGAGGGCCCTCTCACAATCTGTCCCTACAAATGACGAATTGGTTGTCACGCAGCCATGGGATCCATCTTTCACTAAATCGGCAACGTCAATGACAGCAGCTTCTACTACACCAACTTTGTCCCTACCCGGGATATCATGTCCAGCAATTTTACGAACTTGCCGGCTCATCTACCAAGAGGCTCAACACGTCCTCTACTCGAGCACGTCCTTCCACCTTACGGGTGCATCAGCTCTCCTCTGGTTCTTGAGAATGATCGGGCCAGACCATCGCGACGAACTTAGATCCTTACATGTGGGCGGACTACTTGGCCGAAAACTGAGTCATACAGAAGAAGAGCTTGACGCGTTTTGCCGCGAGGAGGCTATTGACAGTTCTTCACACGATTATCTTGCACGTCGTACTCATGAGTGCCTACTCCCAGATGCTGACGAGGCTGCTAAGCTCCTGGGAGCGAGTAAGTCTCCTATAAAGATCATTTTGCACATGAAGGTCGGTGAGGAACTTCTTTACATTATGTTTTTAGCAACCTGCCTTTGGTGCCCTTGGTATGTTCGGGTGGCGATAGACGTTGTAGACGAGCATCATTGGGCCGTGAGGGCGGCACGAAGCGACGAGGAGAACGTCCTATCGAGGAAAAGAATGAAGGAGCTGGACAGACTAGCATGCCCTCCTGGTTTTAGCTGGGGAGATGATACCTGGGGTACTGATCGCACGGTTGAGGTGAAGTTGGTCAGGAACGAGGAAACGCGCGATGGCCCCGACTCATGGTCCGAGTCTGAAGACTCAGACTCAGACTGTTGAGCGCTAGCTTGTAATCCTTGCTAAGCCTGCGGTCACGTTGGGAGGTAGATAGTCGTAGCAGAATGATGAAATCAGACGTTCGAGGCATTCTCGCATTCAGATCCTTGGCTTCAGGCGTTTGCGTCCTGTACCTTTTACTGATGGATATAGGACTGACAAAGCTAGGCCCAATCGAGCTAGACCATCCTATGCCCCTCCACCACTGAGCCACTGCAATGAAAACACATCAGGCTCCAGGCCACATGCCCATACCTCCTCTTCCCCAGCACCCGCTACATATTGCACTGTAACTGCGATGCCTTGTAGTATCTTTGAAGCAGAGTGGTGAACTCAAGTCTTCGAGGCTGCTTGCAGCTGACGTTGTGTTGCGGGGCTTCGCCATCAATTTCTGCCAAGGCCAGCGATCAGCGCACCAGGCATCATTTCCAGCCTCGTTCCTTCTCGTCAGGCTATTGCTTCTGCTCACCACATCACCCATCCTCAACATCACCGCCTTCATCATGTCCGTCCGAGGGTCCGTCCGAGGGGACCGAGTGGTCTATCGGACTGATCGTGAAGTGGAATATGATTCTCGATCGTCTGCGGGCGGTTACCTGCGACCAGCGCCCCGCGATGCTTCTTCCACCACGCGAAAAGTCTACCGCATACCCCGCGAGGAGGATGTGGCCGAGAGAGAAGACAGGATCACTGTCGTTGGTGGCAGTGACCGTCATTCTGAGCGTGACCGTGCTTATCCCGAGAATCGGGTCGTCATTCGCCGCGAGAGGACTCCTGAGCCTGAGCCAGAGCGTTTACCAGAGCGTCGAGAAATTCGAGTCATCGAACGGGAACGAGAGCGAGAGCCTGAAATCCGTCGTTATGAGAGACCGCCTGAACGTGAGATCCGATATGAGCGAGACTTCGATCGCCGCGATGACCTTGAACGTTATACTCGTACCGTCGACTACTACCCCCGCCCTGAGCCACCTCCTCCCATCATCATCCGTCAAGAGCCTCAACAGATCATCTTCCAAGAAGCACCTCGAGCGCCGCTTGTAGTGCCTGCTCCACCGAAGGAGGAAGATTTCCAGCTCATCCAACGCTCTGAGATCCGACAGTCCGAGAAGTCTGAAGTTGGATCTCGCCATGACGATGAGCGGTCGGTCGCTCGGCGACCCAAGCCAAAGGAAGAGGAGGAGCAGGAGGAAGATTACTACTACGAGCGTCGGGTCCGTGAGGTTTCACGCGATGATCGATCCCGTCATGAAGACGATCGTTATTCTCGCCGTGAACGAGAGCGAGAAGTCAGCCCTGGCGATTCCATCTCACAATACGGACGCGACCGTGGCCGAGGCTATCAGAGTGACGATAGCTACGAATACGTGAGGAAAGAGACTCGAGAAGAGTACAGCGATGACGGAAGTGATCATCATAAACGACATCTTGCAGAAGGCGCTATTGCTGGTCTTGGAGCAGCAGAGATACTACGTCATCATCGCAAGAAGACAGACGGCGATGAGGGTTCTCGTCGCGACCGTGTAGGCAAAGACGTCGGTGCGGCTGCGTTGGGTGCCATTGGTGCAGAGGCTGTCACTCGCGCCCGGAGCCACTATCGTGAGAAGAGCAAGAGTCGGCGTGGATCTCGTGATCGTGAATATCGCTCTCGTTCTCGATCTCGCTCCCGTGAGCGTGGAGGTCGCCGCAAGCACCGTCGTGACAGATCTCGGAGCCGAAGCCGATCCAAATCTCGCGTCAAGACACTTGCCGGACTGGGCCTTGGAGCTGCCGCTGTCGCTGCCGCCGTGGGCTATGCTAATCGCCAGAACAAGAAGAATCAAGTTGAAGATCGTCGTAGTCGTTCCAGGACCCGAAGGCAATCTGTCAGCGCATCTGATGAAGCAGATGATGCTCGCAACCCCTCGCACCGCAACAAGAAAATCGCCCAAGCTGGTCTCGCCGGTGCTGCTGTGGCTGGGCTTGTCGAACGAGCCCGTAGCAAGTCCCGAGGCGCCCGTGGCAAATCTCGCTCTAAGAGTAGAGTCCGCACAGGAATTCCAATCGCGGCTGCTGGATTAGGCTCAGCAGCCATTGCAGGTCTGTTTGAGAGAAATCAAGCTGGTAAGAAGGAGAAGGAAGCTCGTCATGAAGAACGTCATACACGTCGAGAACGTCGATCAAGGTCTAGATCTCAGTCTGCTCCTTATAATGAAGGATCGCGGGGGGATCCTGGCCTGATAGAGTACGGCGACGCACCCGTAGGATACCACAACGAGGCCCCAGACTACTACAATCGCCCAGCCAGTCAACAAGGATACTATAACAATACCCAAGATGCCATGGTACCCGCTGCCGCCGGCGGAGCTGCTTACGGCCAGTCTCGTGAGAGGGATAGGAATCGAAGCGCTAGCGATTCGGGGTCAGACGGGGGAAGAAGACGTCGACGACATCGTCGTCGTAAGAGCGAAAGCCGGAGCCGAAGTCGTAGCAAAGGTCTTGCCACTGCCGCCGCTGGAGCCGCTGGAGCGGCTGGACTCGCTGGAGTAGCCGGCCTAGCTAAGTCTGAACATGACAAGAGAAAGCAACGTCGAAAGGAAGAGAAGAGAGAGCGCAGACGTGAGTTCATGTGATCTTGTGGCAAAGCCATAACCTGATCGTAGTCTAGGCCAACAAGAAGAGGACCAATCGTCCTATGATCGGGATCCTTACGCACAACAACCATACTCGCCCAATAGCCCACAGCCAGGAGGCTACGGTGCTGAGGGTCAGCAACAGCCTTATCTCCCTCCACCACCTGGTGCACCGTTTGTGCCGCCTGGCGCTGATTACCAACCAGAATATCAAGGCCAACCCGCACCGAACGCGCAGATCCACCCAGATTACGGCTATCCACCTCAAGGCGGCTTTCAACCACCCGTCCCTGATGCGTACGGCCCGTCACCAGGAGCTGCCGATTATGCTACCCAGCAGCCGAGGGAACCCAGGAGGGGTGATGAGAATGTGAGTGCTGACACTCCCAACGTTCCCAACAACGATGTTCCTCTCTATGACTCCAATGGTGCACCTTTTTACTACGAGCCCAGTAAATCGTCAGGGGAGGGTGGGTCCCCACCCTCACATTTGTTGTGCAATTCTGAATGAGTCTAGTTTGCTGACATGTTTTCACTGTAGGTATAAGCACGCCACGCGCCCAGTCCCCATCTCGCCCCGGTCGCCCGCCTTTACAACGAAGGGCAACTTCACAACCACCACCCACGAAATCTGTTAAGTTCAATCTTTCTCCATCTTCCTCCGGTCCAGATTCCCCCACACAAATTCGTAATCGTCGCGAGCGTTCCGGCTCATCTAAGCAATCTCATCACGATGGCGGTTACGACAGCGACGAATCTCCTCAAAATCATAGAAGTCACCGAAATGACGATGACGACGGTGAACGGGAGTCTAGACGTCGCCGTCGCCGTGCAGCTAGCGATAATGCTCGAGACCCTTCTCCTACTTCATCGGATTCGACCGTCGACCTGCCAGATCGTTTCGACAAACGTGGCAAACATGTACCTGGGAAGGACGAGGATCCGTTGACCGATAAGATTCAAGAGCTTTTTGGTGGGAGTGGTTCTGTGGGCAAATTCATTCAATCTTTGGGTGGTGGCGGCAGCGATGACAACGAGGATAGGGACAGGCGCAGGCGTAGACATCGACGATGATTTTTTTTTGGAATGATTTACGGTCGTGCATGAACTCTCTTTTTTCTTTTTTATTTATGAGGTTTGGGATAATGAGAATGACGGTTTACGATCAAGTTTGTTTGTTTCCTTTCATCCTTTGACGAAACAGAATTGAAAATGATAGTTTAGAAACCCATATTATTGGCACTTGGATATTGCAACTTCTCTTTTGCATTTGAATTGTGATTATTTATCTTTCGTACAGAGGAGAAGCTAAGGAGTAAAGCTGTGGTTTGAGCTGCAACTTTCGTACAGAGCTCTGTCGTCAAGAGCAGCTACCAATTCGTGTATATCTCCCCCTCCCTCGCAGATCGACGTCTGTATCAATCCCGCCTTTCAGAGCAAAAACCCCCATCATCCAATCCCTCACCCATAAGCCTTCTTCCTTCCAATATCCAACGTCTCATCCACCAACTCACCCCCCTCTCCCCAAAGCCCATCATCATGCCATGGCGTCTCATGAGACTGCCGATTTGAAGTTTACTTGGTAGTTCAGTTATACTATTAAGATTGCACGGCTGATTGGTATGGACTGTATATCTAGGGACAGAGCGGTGGGGGGGGATATTTGTGGATGTTATGGCGTAAGTGGTCTTTTGGACGGGGAAATGGGGCGTTAGGTTGTTGGGTTTGCGGGGGGAGGATGGTGGGGGGTTTGGAAGTGGGACCAGGGGAAGAGATGGGGATGGCGGGAATGAGAGATGGAACTGGCGTTGAGAGCTAGGAGGGCAGGGAGATGGGGACAGGGGTGATCGGGATCTGTTGTTCGAATTTGTGTGTATTTGACGGTATTCGAATCAGATTCTTAATGTTTAATTATTGCAATTCGAGCATTTCGGCATCTAGAACCCCAAATAGCTTTTCGATCTCCTTGCCCACCTCCGTGATTTCTTTGGCGAGTTGGCCGGTTACGAGCGCTAAGACGGAAGTCAGCTTCTATGATATCGCCGCTCTGAACAGTCGTTCGGTGTCTACGAACCATAAGCATAGAGCAATTCGAAGTCCTCATCATTGGATCCGAGATCGTCTTTGCTTTCTTTGCGGAAGCGGAAGATCTTGGCGAGGAGTCTGTCTCGTGCGTGGTCTGTGTTTGGGAGGGCTTCGTTTAGGGGGTATTCGAGCTTTATGGATGATGCTAGCACTGTGCGAGTATTAGCTTGAGTATTGTTTTTTTTGACAGATCATTTCTACCTTGAAATAGATGACTTATCCTCGTGCTTAAATGGGTTCTTTCTGCGACCGTATACCTCAAAATTTCAGCTTCGCCCTTGGTAGCTCTTTGATTCTTCATGATCATGACATTCATAGCATGAAACGCATCGAGCATAGCCCCTGTGCTTTCCAAGATCCGAGCGTATGTTGCACCAGGGAATGGTCCTCGAAGGTGGACTTCGGCCATCGCAGAGCTACGCATACTTTCCAGTCGTGACAGAAACTGATGGAGGTCAAGCTCTTCTCGGATATCGAGGTATGCGTTGGGGACGTTTTCTTCGGTGAGCATGGCTAGGGGATCGCGCTTCCAGATGAGACCCATTCGTAGCCAGAGGATGCTGAGGCCGTCTTTGAGCTTTTGCTGGGCGCTGATAGGCCAGACGAGTCGCGTGATGATTAGTCCCCATAGGCATCTTTGCATTGTCAGCTGGAATGACAGTCTACTTAGACCATTCGGACCTACCCTGATAGTACTGCAACCACTCGATGAAGCGCGATATCAGTGATGATAGGACTGATACCTCCCTCGTCGTCATCATCTTCAAGGTCTTTCACCGATAACGAGTATGCGTAGAGCGCCGAGAGATTGTACGTAAGCATTATGAAACGGCCCATGGGACCTTTCCCCTGAGCTACAATGATGTAGGCGGTCCACAAGGCCATGATCCAGCCAAAGAACGCCAGGAGAAAGGGGTTGCCCCCTGAGGCAGTCCAGGAAACGATTGCGCATACAGCTCCAATGCAGGTTCCCAGGAATCGGGACCAGCCAGTAGTATTGGAAGCGCCGATCGTCATGGCACACACCAGCATATACGAAAGAAGACCCCATTCGCCGCGCCAGTGTTGGTAGATAGGTCGGGTTGCAGCGAGAAATGATGGTAATGCGTAAAGGGCTGCTCCGATCCCAACTTTGACAGCGAATTTAATGTCCTCTCTTCTGAAGATGCCCAGCGCCCTCCACAGTCGATACCGAAAAGACCAGGTTTCAGCCACGGACTTGAAACGCGAGTTAGAAGTAACTTTTCTCTCTGCTGGTCTAGGAATATCGGCAGAGATGTCGTTTCCTTCGTTCTGTGGGATGAGGCTATCTTGCTCTATTGATGATCAAGCAATCAGCACTGTATTCCTTTGAGGCCGTTCAGGGCATCACCCACGCGTACAGGAAGCTCCACAGTGTATGCACAGGAGTACGGATGGAAAGTCTGACATTTAAAAAGAGATCGTACGCACCAGGATCGTGATTTGCTGATTTCGAATGTCTTTTCTGATATCTCCTCCAGAATCGGAGCCATTTCCAGCTTCTACCGCCCGGGCGTTCTTCCACTTCAAGCTTCAAGTCGTCCAAGATTTCAAGATAGACTTTCATCTCATTGGCAAAGTCCAGCAAGCAGAAGCTGAAGTAGCCACAGCTGGCGGCAACTTCCTCAAAGTCCGCCTCAAGTTCTACGGAGCGATTCTTAGTAAGCTCTTGGCTCTTGTAAAGCAAGCCTAAGGCCTCTTCTCGCGAGCTGGTGTATAACTCAATGGCGTCCTCCAGACTATGTCTGAAGTGAGCGTTTACAGCAATGCGACCTTCGGCGTCGAAAGGAAGTTTGTCTAGAAGCTTTTGCAGCGTGACCGCCAATGATTTCTGGAGTAAATTGTCAGAGAGACCCAGCTTTAACAATGTTGGACGAAGTTACCATTGATGGTCCCAGCTGCATGATGAACCTAGTAAAGATATCAGATGGCGACGTGATGGTTGGTGCAAGGCTGGCATCGTCTGAAAATGGACGGACTTGTGGGCTTCTCACGGAAGAGTCGTCCTCGGGTATTTCATCGATAGCGGAAAGAACACCGTGCTCCTCTGATGGAGAGAATGATCCATTCGCTAATGACGGAAAGGACGAGAATGCTGGTGCAGGAGCACTAATTCGAGAAGTTGAGGGTGTTGGTGGGATTGATATGCCAGTCTGGGCAAGGAGAAGGAATTGAGTTGTGGCAGCACTTCGAAGACCTCCGATATTCTGTGCCAATCGCTGAATACACTGGACCAGCATAGCTTCCAACTCATATTCTTTTTCCGTACCCGCAAAGTAATGCTCATACTTAGCCTCTTTGAGATTCTTTCTCAAAGAATTGAAGGCCTTCTTATACTTTTCTGAGGTATCCAGATATTGCTGTTGCTTCAGCTCTTCTTCCGATCCCGTGAGGAAGCCTCGTGCAATCATCGAAAGAAGGTCGCTGAAAGAGTCTGTCACTTGAACCAGGTCATTTTTGAGGTCATATTTTGCTGACACTGGACTAAGGAGAAGCGATACTGCTGTCGTTGCAATAACACCCATGACAATCATCTTCATCACCTGGACTATTTTATCGTCCGAGAACTCTGCAGCTTGAATCGCTCCTTCTTTAGTGACAACAGTGATGATGGCTAGGCTGGTCAAGGAGCAAGAGATGTTGACGAGCGGGTGTCCTAGTCTTTGTTTGGTCCAGCCTACAAATCCTAGTCCACCTCCGCAGAAAACAATCAAAACGATTACATGGCCCAGCACAACTAGATCGAGCGTACTGCCAAAGAATATAGAGACGCCCATGCTTGAGAAGCTTATGAGAACCGCGTATATGAAAGCTACAACCGCACATCCAATAGCTTCCACCATGCTTCCTTTCGATCTGGCAGGGTGAAAGTAGACTGTGATCGTCGCAACCATATGCTTTCCATCCTGTTGGCCCAAAAGCGCCGCAATCAATGGGACGAACGTTGCCAGACTTCCAAGGAGGTAGGCTATACTGCATTTCAAGACGCCCTTGCCAGTCTTGGAGTTCGCAAAGGCCCATGCCGCTTTCACATATGCTGCCAACAATGCCGAGAACCTCGATAGCATACTTGAATCTTGATTTTTGAGTGCTCGTCTTCCAAGCAGTGGAGATGGCTCCCCAGAATACGCATCCCTCCCCGCCCCATCAAGACCGCGCGGAGGACCGAACGTGACATTTCTCTTGACGCGCCTTCCGGTCTTCGGTAGGATCAGGGTCGCCTGGCGAAGCTAACAAACAGCAATCAGCAACAGCAGGTCACCTTCCACAGGTGTCAGAATCTCTGGTCATACTTTTGGCCGTCGGAACTGCCTCGCGATGGGAGAGACATCTCCTCCGTTGGTGTCACTTTTGAAGCTCATCATGTAGTTTTCATCTTGGCCAGGTCACAATGACATGCCACCAATGTTTCCGCATTCGAAACATTAGGGGAATGACAGGCAGCTTCAATTTTGCATGGGTAGGCATGCAAGGAAACCTGGAAGTTACCACCATGCATGCCGAGCCATCTGCTCGGGTTCTTCGGAGAGCGCCACGATTGCGGGTGCAGCCGCGCCACGCGTTTACCGTCGATCATTCTAAGTAAGAAGGAAGTTCTTCCGCCTCAGACACCATTGGCAGCAACTTAAGCATGTTTGGGGGCATAGTATCTTGTGCATCTGTGATTATTTATGACGCGATCTACGGGATCTACTGCTTCTGACTTCCTATCAATACTACCTTCTTTCAACGAGCAGGGTGCGGCATTTGCCAGTCGTCGCCACCGCTGATGTTTGCTTGTTACTTCGAGGTCGTCATTTGATTGGCAATGCGTTCCCTGCTTACCCGGCGAGTCCTCCGTCTTATCATATACAATGAGATTCACTCAACTAGCCACTGCTGGGCGAAACCAACAAAGGCCTGTTTCCGGACACGACATCATGCCGTCATCCCCAAAGTGTCCACGAGATCCTTTTCTCTTTTCGGCTTCTCCAGCAAGTCCAAGCGGCTGCCGAAGCCCGTCGATTACGACCCTGGTTACGAGACCATACTAGAATTGAATAACAGGCTAAAAATTGGAGCGAGACCTCAACCATTGGAAGAGCTTACTCAGGCTTTCGCCAGATTTTTCAAATGTATGCGGAAGGAAGACCAGCCTTTGGAGGACATACAGGCCCAAAATGCTCTCACAGCTTTCGAATATATACAGAAGACCAGTGAATCGGGGGAGGATACAGCATTGTCAGATGAAGAGATAAGAGTAGCTCTCCAAGCCCTCCGGGTTATGACCAAAGAATATAAAGCAGAATACAAAGGCCACACCGAGCTGGCGAAAGCCCTCTTTGCCGAATTAGAGAGAAGAAGGGAAGCCAATATGAGTGACGCAAAATCGTCTGCTGACCGAGATGAAGACCTTGTGCCATTCATCATAGTCATGACACAGTCTGGCAATTCTCTCCACGCTCGGGACCTTATTGAACAGTATTGGTCTGAATGCTTGAGACAATCACATGGATCGCTTTGGCCAAAATTGTTTCGCGGCTTGATTCGTGAAAACAGAAGTGAGGAGTTGCAGAAGACGGTCCAAATCATGCAGCAATACAACGTTTCATTTGGTCCCAGAATACATCAGGCAATTACAATACACTTTGCTACGGCGGAAGATATGGAGATGACCAAGGTTTGGTATAATCATCCTATTGCTTCAGAAAAGTCGCCTACGACGTATACTGATGCTTTCGTATTGCGACTTTGCATTAAAAAAAACGAATTGGAATGGGGCGAAAGTATATTCAAGTCCCTACTGGAGAAAAGCGAAGACGGCAGACACTCTTTGAAAATCGTCCTTCATTGGGCAGCGGCAAAAGGCAAGAGCGTGGACGAGATAGAAATGATGATGCAGGTCATGATCAAAAGGAGTCAGGAGCGGGGAACAGAATTGCGTCCACACATAGACATCATAAATGGTCTGATAGAGCAAGCAAATTGGAGAAATGACCCGTACACAGCAGAAAGGTATCTGGCCTTGGGGCAAAAATGGGGACTCCAGCCTAATTGTCGCACACATCTGCTACAGCTCGACTATCGAATGAAGGTTGGTGACGTCGGTGGTGCTAGGACTGCCTGCGCTCGTCTACGGGGTGAAGAGGTTCCAAATCAGGAAGATCTTCCTCTGATCAACAAACTTATTGTCATCTTATGTAATCAGAAGCCGCAGAATTATGATGCTATCATGGGTCTCGTTGAAGATTTGGGCGAGCGTCAAGCACGCTTTGAACATGAGACGGTGGCTGGTCTTTCACTCATCCACCTTCAAAGAGAAGAGATGGACGAGCTCGTCGATTTGTTGAACACTCACGCTTTCCACTATGGCTTAGATGAGCGTGCGTCTATCCGGGACATCCTCATAAATCACTGCCTTAATCCGGCCACCTCTATCTCGCGCGCCTGGGAAACCTACAACATACTTCGTCAGACATTTGCTGAAACGGACACGTCAACTCGCGTCACCCTGATGAACAACTTTTTCAAGCGCAGACGCTCCGACATGGCAACACACGTCTTTGGCCATATGCGTCAACAGCAAATCAAGTCTCTTCGTCCAACTATCCCTACGTATGCTCAATGTCTTGCTGGCCTCGGTCAAGCACGTGACATAGAGTCTCTCGAGATCGTGCACAACATGATCAAAATTGACAGCGAGATTGAGCCAAATACCCAGCTTTATAACGCACTTATGCTTGGGTACAGCGGTTGTGGGGATTCCTACCGTGCTTTGAGGTTCTGGCAGGACATTGTACATTCTAGGGAAGGTCCCAGTTATGCTAGTATTCAAATTGCCTTGAGCGCTTGTGAGAGCGCGACTGGGGGTGAGAAAGAGGCTAGGGATATCTGGGGTACGCTACAACGTTTTCAGATCGAGGTCACGAGAGAGATTTATGCGGCATTTGTTGGGGCTCTGGCGGGTCATAGCCTCTTTGACGAATGTGTTGGACTCATCAACAATGCTCGAAAGGAGGTCGGTCATGAGCCCGACGCTTTGTTGTAAGTCCAGCCCTGTTTTCATTGTCGGCGCTCGCTGACACACGGCAGGCTAGGCACTTTCTATAATACCATTCCCGGCCGTGTCAATAAATCCAAGGTCAAAGAATGGGCTTGGAGCGCGTATCCAACAGCGTACGAGGACCTTCTAAAGCTTGGGCAGTACAAAGTCGTGAAGGTATATGAAAACGGCGAAGAGGAGGACTTTGGACCTAAGGAGACGTACTTCGAGATTGGTCCTATCGGCCGAGATGTGGAACCATGAGCCACAGAAAACTCTGGCCGACAAGGAGGAAGTAGTCGCTGCCTCAAGATGGCTCTCGATGGAAATGACAGCCCCAATATGCCAAATATGCTAGCTCCTCCTACTCAGCTAAGGCCTAGGGCTTATGCCTAATGTCTGCCACTGGACTGATGACAACCTATTGCAAGCCATCACCTGTGAAGCCATGGCTGGCAAACATCATTGATCGGCTGAGATATGGTTGAGACAAACGGTGGACTTTAAAGTCCGCGTCTTCTGACACATCCACACACGTGAGAGAGGGCGTTGAAATGCCAGCGACCAGGCCAGAAAGCTCTATTCCTGCGATCACAGTCAGTCTCAGCGTATATGGCTACCTACGCTGACTGAACTGGGAAGCCGTCGACTGTCGTCGAAAGCGGCAGATAAACTTGAGCCCTTTCATCGAAAGATAAGTACTCTGCATCAAAGCCCACGAGCTGTAAAGGGGCGTTTTGAGAGAGCGAAGCGCCAAGGGAATAAGTAGGAGGGAAGACGTAAAGAGTGGCGATGATAATGAGGAATTCACCATAGAATGACAGCTACCGCTTTGTACATATAGTACATATACAAATCTTGATAATCAATGATTGGTGGTGGGGGCTGAGTACCAGCAGATTGATTGGTCCATTTGTATCTACATTTCTCCATGACAACCTTCCTTCTTTCTCTACCAACTTTCTTCTTCGTTGCCATACATCGTATACCGCTTAGTTTCCTAGACTTCGGCTTCTCTGACGGGTTTGCAACCAGCTTTTCTTCTGCCCCGTCAATGAATCCATGGGAATCCAAATCCTGCTAATGCGTTGACGAGGGCCTTACCATTGATGAAGCCACTCAATGGTGCTTCGCGCTTATTCGGACTCGTCTTGGACTAAACCATTGCCGGCGCAGTCAGTGATGCCGTACTTTAGCGATAATGCACCGGCATCCTCGCCAGCGTGGTTAACGCTCTCTCAGACCCATCTCAGGCATTCCGTAGAATCTTTGCTACCTCAAAAACACCCACAGCGCTCATAACAGGTCGAAATCATCCAGCTTCTCCCTATACTTCAATATATTCCGCTTCACCTTACTACTATCCACCCACGTCACAAAATCCTCCATATTCCTCGTCTTTCTCACCCATCAGCAAGTCCCCAAGAATGGAATCAATCACAGGAAAGGGAAACTCACGACCAAGAACGCCGAATCCGTAACCACCTCCGTCCCCACCCTCACATGCCCCTGCTCCACAAATTTGACAGCACCAGTCACCGTCTCCGCCATCCCCAACCTCGTCATCACAACCCCCAACCTCCTCCTCGCCAACCTACTAACCCCAACCTTCCTCTCCACCTCACTCAACTTAATCCTCTCCGACAGAATCCCCATATCATAAAGTTTCTCCAGCAGCAATTTCTCATGGCGGATACGGACGGGGTCGTCGGGGGCGAGGTTGGAGAGCGAGTGCGCGAGCTGGCGGAGGGAGCCGCAGATGCGGTTGTATTTGGGGTAGTCGGTGGGGGAGGTGATGTTGTAGCGGCGGCAGATGGTGCTGGCGTGGTGGGAGGCGTCGGATTTGTAGGTTGTGAAGTCGACTTTTCGGAGGAGCTTTTGCTCGTGGTGTTTTAGTTTGCGGCTGGGTGGGTTAGTTGGGAATTTGGTTGGGGCTGGGGATGGCTTACACCATGATTTTTATGGGATTGAGAAGAGGTGGGGGAAGGGTTAGACAGAAGTGCTTCCCAGACAGACAGATTGGAATTTATCTTAGTCTCCGCCTTTAGCGAGTGACTAAGCGGCCCGCACCCTTCTTTCCATGTGGCAAACTGCGTGGCATCGTGGCTACAGAACTCTATTGCAACCTCCAAGGATGACATATCATTCAAGCATAAGCTGCTATTCGAGTTGGCTCTTGGAGATCTCTTGGAACTGTCATGCTTGCAAAGGCACCGCGAAATCCGGCCTCATCGGCTCCGCTCTGAGTATTTGGCCCGAGCGAGACGTGGTTGCCTGCCGGGATCCCCTAGCTTCGAAGCATCTTATCGCCAAAGCCTTAAGCATGAATCCGATTGACCCTACCTTGCTGATTCTAGAAAGCTCCATGTGCTCCCAAAAATCTTGGTAGATTTGTTGTAAATGTGCTGTAATATACCTCTCATTGCTCCTCTGGTATTCTTTCATCATGTTCTTTTTCGCGTTCATCTTTTTCTTGCCTCAATCTATCAATGCTCAATGTAAGGACTTGGTGCTCCCTTGGAACTCATATTCTGGAAAGTACAACAACGAGACTCAAGTGAGCTGGTGCTTATGCATAGAGATTCTAATATATCCTTCCCATGACAATAAAGTTAGATATGCACCTTCTCCAACGTTCGCTTCGCCCGACCTCCAGTAGGAGAGCTGAGATTTCAAGCCCCCCAACATCCGTCATCATATGACCCCCCGGCTCCAGAAGGTCCTGTTAGCTGTGTACAGGTAGATCTTCAGCATCCCTGTACTCCAAACAATGATATCTTTTCCACAAATTCCAATTGCCCCACACAGCTTATTGGGTCTTTCGTGGAAGATTGTCTATTTCTCGATATCTATGTTCCACTCTCAGTCCTTAATGGGAAGACCCGAGTCCCTGTGGTCGTTTGGTTCTACGGAGGCGCATATGCCTTTGACTCTAAGAATGAATTCGACATATCTCAGCTTCCTCTGTACAGTGGCCAGGGACTTCTTACTGTGACCTCAGAGCCCCTGATCTTTGTTGCAGGCAATTATTGACTCGGCGCTTTCGGCTGGCTGGCCGGCTCGTATATGGAAAAGGAGGCCCTTCCCAATGCCGGCTTACACGACCAACGTAAAATCTTGGAGTTTGTTCAAAATTACATTGACAGGGTCAATGGAGATTCAATGGCGGTCAGTGCTTGGGGCGAGTCAGCTGGAGCCGGATCTATCCTCCACCACTTGGTGTCTATGGACGGCAAACAAGACCCGCTATTCTCAAGAGCTATCCTCCAAAGCCCGGCTTTTGGGTGGCATTGGGACAGATCGGGCTCGCTTAATGATACGTACACAAAGTTTGCAGGCTCCGTTGACTGCCATGGTGGAGACCTTAGATGCCTACAGTCGGCCAATCAGGCCACCTTGGAAAATGCGAATCAAATGTTGTTTCAATCAAGTAGTGCTTGCCTTGGAGTTTTCCCTGTTGGTCCCTCTCTTGATGGACACATGATCAAGACGCTCCCTGCTGTTGCTTTAAGTACAGGTAGGTGGCGCATCTTTGCTCCTGTGATTTTTGCTAATACCTTGAAGCTAGATACTGGACCGGCCTCACATCCATCATCATTTCGCACGTATCCGATGAAGTGACATATAATGGTAGCTTTATACCATATCCGATCAGGACGGATCCGACTGCTGCAAACTTCGTCGAATTCCTCATGGCCTTCATGCCAGGATCCAAGCTAGCAAAAGTGAGGGATCATATCAACGCTACATACGCTAGCGATAGATTCGATGACCAATTGACCCGAGTTGGCACCCTAATCCGCGACGTCGCCTTCACTTGCAACACACGCCAGCTCTTCGACGCTTATAATGGAAAGATCAAAATCTGGATGATGAATTAGAATTTCTTAGCCAAGTACGGTGCAGCAGTACATGCAAGCGATCTCTTACCAACTTTCTGCAACAAAGATCTAGATCTCGCTGGCCTTCTGAAGACGTGCGGCAGCGTTCCTGCGTCGTTGGCGAATCGGCTTGGGCCATACGTAAAGAATAACTTGGCTCCTGCCTATCAATCATACCTCAAATCTCACGCTATTCATGACGACCCGAATACAGGCGCAAAAGGAGGGGCGGCGAAAGTCAATTGGACCACGGCCACCACGAGTGGGGATGATGGCCATGATCATGTGAGGAATATCATGCAGCCGTATCTTCCTCTCTTGTGGTGGAAGCCGCCATTCGCGATGGCGCCGCAAGATCCTACTAATACGGCGTCCTCGTGTAACTTTTTGAATGATATCGCTGCTCAGATAATGGAAATTGTGGGAGAAGTCCAGACTGAGCCAAGGCTGACGACCCAAGGCGCCGCTGATATATCGCAATTTGAAATGAAATATTGAGACCGCCCGCAAGCTGTTTGGGGTCGTGTGGGAGCCGACAAAGGCGCCGCAGAAGAATATTGAAAGTCTTATGGCCACAGCTGTAGACGAAAGAGTGATGAAAACCTCTTTCCGATACCTTAGTGGAATTTGGACCAGGGTCTCAGCCTGTTATACGTTCATTTGGCGACTTTTTTGACGTTGGTAATGCGATTTTCATAGTCTTATGATAACCAGTATGACGACCATACCATCCAATCCAGACAATGCAATGAACACACATCTACGCCCAATCACCTCCTGAATGCTCTCAAGACCTCAACGCCAGACACATTCGAAATCCTTTTTCCTCTACAGAAATCATCACCCTCCCGCACTTTATTTGTCCATGTTTATGAAGCTAGGAGTATTCACCTTTGACTGAACAAACCTTGCCAGGCCATACCCCGACGAGGTTTATCCCTTTCCATAAGTACTAAATATTGGACTTCATATGTACCATCTATGAGATATCTCTTCTCGAAATGATGTATGATTGAATTTTTATTGACCGTGCTACACTACATACCCCAACATCACCATACACGCGCACACGATGCTAATGCTGATGCTGCAGCACAGATCATGCCTTCCAATAGAGCTCCTAGTCCGAAAGTAGGCGACTGAGACGAATCCAAATTCGGCAGTAGATTACCCCCAGTGAGCTGAAAGCATTCTCGATCATGAACCTGCCGTGAATTGGGTGTTCCTTCCCTTCCTACCGAAGCAGGTGGCAAATGCAGCTTAGTCATCCCGTAGCATACCTGCAGGCTTCATAGAACAGATCCATCCTTCTCCCACCCATCAAGTCGAAGGTCACATCTGCTTTTTGCGATAGACCGCTAATGTAGACCAGAGATTGAATCATAATGAGGTTCGTTCTAATATGCGCTCTAACATTCGTTCTAACATTCGTTCTATGCTTCTAAGCGAACTGCTGAGTCGCGGTAACTTTTTTTTTCAATCTCAAAATCAGAAACGAACATCCAATAACCGCATGACAATCGCTGTAATTACAAGGCGTAAAACTGCATGGTTCAGTGATCCCAGTGGCCGGCACAGCGCCGAATCCTCCCGCTGAACACCGTCGCTAAAATACCCTCCAAATTCGTGGTGACCACCACGAAAGACTACCTGGCATAATACTTTTGACCATTCTTTTCTTTGACGTAAACTCCACGGCGCGTCCGAGGTACGCCTTTATTGGCCTTTACACCTTTCTTCGGAGCGGCTTTGGGCTCGGTTTCCTTGATCTTGTCATTCACCTTCTGGAGCAGCTCAGCAGTCTCGGCGATTTGAGGATCCCCTGCCGGTAGTCTGATTCTCTGGCCCAGGATCACGCTTTCGAGGGTCTCTCTGGCGTCGGTAAGCTTTTGCTGTCTGAACAGGCACTGTCCGTAAAGGTCGCCGCACATTAGTCGGATTCTTTCCTCGTCAGAGCCACTTGATTGGTGGGTCCATAATGGTTCGAGAATCAATTCGGCTTGGGGAAATTCCGTCATTCTCGCCAACAGCGAACCAAACAGGTGACCACTTTTCAAATAAAAAGGATCTCTCTCCCCCGTGGCTTGTTTCTTCTTGAACACGCTGCGGATGACAATCAGAGCTTCGTTGGCACTCTCCTCCTGTGTTGATAGCGAGTGGGCTAGCATGTAGCCACATTCAAAGGTAAGGCTAGACCGGGGGGAACTCCCCTTCAGATGAAGGTATAACTCGCGCAGGACTCTCTCGGCTTCACGATATCTGCTGGATCCTTGGCTGTAAAGTCCTTTGGCTAATCTCCAGCGAGCATCGACAGTCTCAGGTGCTGACTGGCCATGTTTGAGAGTCTTCTGTTCCACAATCCATCGAACAACCTGGTCTGCCCGCGCCCATTCTGAATTCGACCGGTAAGCCTGCACTAGAAGCTCACCACTCTGGATGGTCTCAATATCACCCGGCTTCGAGATCGACTGTCTTGCATACCATATTGCCTGAAGAATCCTGATAGCTTTTGAAACTGTTTCACGGGTTCCCTCATAGTGTAAAGCCTGCCCAAGCATACTGCCAGCAGAGAGAGCCTTCGGATCTTTTTCTCCATACTTCTTGTTCTTGGCCTCCCATACGGCCTCATAGACCGCTCTGGCGTCCCCGTACTCCTTTCGACCGAAGTAGATGTTACCCAACTTGAAACCAGCATCCATGATTTCAGGAATTGGCTCTGGATGTGCTCTTGTGTCCCATATTTCTTCAAGAATTAGTTCATGTTCATTCTCGAAGGTTTTCTTGAGGCCTTCATTGAGTCTTGTCTGAGCCCTGTAGCCATCGTCATTTCCGCCAGAGGCGATGAGTCTTTCGAGGAACTCGATCACGCGCACACCACTTTGTATGGTGAGATCGTCACGTTTGCCGAGTTTCCTCCGCCTTTCATCCCATACTTCCTTCTGTTTTCTCTTTGCGTCCTCAAATCTCTTTTGTTTTGCAAGTGTCTGGCACAAGGCATCTCCATTCTCCAGCGTCCAAGCGTCCCTTGGTCTCTTGTTGTACATCTTCGAGTGCATGGCTTCGGCATCGTCAAACCTCTGCAAAGAACTCAAGATCGAACACAGCAGGCGATAGCACTGCTTGGCTTCTTCCGATAGGGGTTCTGTAGAGTCTCTCTTCTTCTTCCAGACTGCCCAGAGTTCTTGGGCTTTGGGCTCAGCTTCCTCCAACTTTCCCTCCTTTGCCAGCATGGAAACAAAAGAATGTGTGAGATGTAGTATCTTCAGATTTTCATCAATGCTAAGCCCTTTGTGTGTCACAACTTGGCGATAGAGCCCTTCCGCCTCGTCATAGTCTTTTGCTTCGTTGGCCCTGTGAAACAGACGAATTTCGAGAGACTCTATCTCGTCCATAGCTTTTTCCTGCGTAATCTTCGCAGTCTCCTCTGCGATCTTAGCATCTTGCTCAGCCACTTCCTTCTTTTCCTGGCATTTTTTCAGCGATCTTCGATATCTTTCTCTGTCTTGCTGGCACTCTCTTAAATCTCGACGGCAGTCGTCAAGTTCTTGCTCCAAAGCTTGGTTTCCATATCGATAGTTTCTAGGATATTGTCCCTGTGCGTTGGTTCTGAATCTTGCAAATTGTTCATTCTCAGAATCGGTGTAATCAGAATGCGGCATGACGCTCGTCTACTCAGAGACGTGACGAGTACTAAGGATAAAACAGTATTCAACACAGGAAAGAATACTCTCAAGCTTTGGGAATAATAGTGTATCTAGTACGAAAGCTAGAAGTGCCAATAAAAGGCGTACTGTAGGAGATACAAGAGACTAGAACCACAAGCTTACCAGGCTAAGCCTCATCTCTGACGATTTTCGGCTTCAAGGCGGGGGAAGTCGAGGCAGAATCGCCAAGGCTTGTGTGTATGCATGGGTCGCAGTGACTTACGCCCGGTCTTGCTGCGAGGCATCGAGTCTCTCAGCGAGCACCAGCTTTGCGTGGGACTTGCAGCGGGTTGTACAGAATAAACCAATCGGCAATATCTTCCTCCATGCATGAATCCCCAATTGGCAAATGGGATCTGTTAGACACCGAATAGGGTGAGGCGCTGCAGAGAGGACCGGTGAGCTGAGCATACGTGGCGCGTGGGGTGGTCGTACTCAGACCCCACTTTGTGGCGCAATGCCTCCAGAGGTCGTTGTGTGGCTACCGGCGAAGAATTTCCCGAGCGCTCTGACCAGGTGATTGACGATTGAGAAGTGAGTTGGGGTCCTGCCTTTGTTCAGTGCGTCCAGGTTGCAAGCGCTACAAGTCTGCCTCAGACAGCCTGATCTCTTCGCGACACAGCCCCAATCCCACCAGGCACGCAATTCGAATCCTGCGCGACATAACGCAAGGCTATCCGCTAGATATTGAATCGAAGCTTCGCGTCACTGACCGGTGTGGCTTCAAACTGGAATGCAGCTGTACATGTGCAGCTTCTGTCAACTCCAACCTGCTCGCTTCCAATGCACAGACCCGCTGCAAAGGGCATGGGGTGACATTTCCTCGGCCCGGGCTTTTCGTCAATACCGTGCCATTAGAACGTAGCTTCTTGCAGAAATTACCATAAATCCAAGCTGGGAAGGATTTGGGGGGCCTCTGGATTCTGGGGGGTGACTCGGTAAGCAGGTGACGTGGTCTGCAGCATTCATGGTACTGCAAGCGACATCCGTAGCCTCGCGTCCAACAAGCTTATGACCGAAGAGTCCGAGTAGTCTTTACTTTCGTATCCCCACCTTGAGTCCGAACAACACTTTGCTGCACGTCCAACATGATCAATCGGAAGAGAAGCCGGCCAGAAAAGGCTGGAAGAATCTGCCATACATAGTATGCTGAGTAACAGAAATCTCAAGTCGCGATTGGAGGCCGGCGACGCTCGATCATCATCCAGGTCCAGGCTACCATATGACCAGCTCACTCGCGTTCCCACTGCTTTACATCAATATTGAGATGCTTTAGGCCGAAACAGTGAATGCTCAATTTCTAGATGGAGCTAGCCGTTTTCGGCCCGCCGGGAATCGCGCCTGCGAACCTTGAATATCATCCATGATCTTCAAGGATCGAAAGAACTTCTCACCTCAAGGCATTCGACCATCAAGATGATTTCAAGACACGTTGCAGAGATGATTCCAAAATTTGTAGAGGCACGATGTCTATGTCGGACATTCTCCACACACCCAAGACTCCAAGCCGAAGCGCCCCCATACTCACCTCCATCAACCAGTACCATCTCCTCCCCCTCGCTCCCCCAAAACATCCAAACTAACCACCCACCCAGCTCGTCCCCCACACAGAAGTCCACAATCCCCCTCTGCCCCCAGCACCCCAACCAGAAACCCCTCCAGAGCCTACGAACTCGCCGACAACTTAAAAAGGGACACGTTCGGCGGCAAACCTCCCAACAAGGCCATCCAATACGAGGCCAAAAAGCGCGCCATGGAAGATTACGAGAAGATGGGACGGGCGGACGCTCTGGAGAAGCAGGTGCTGCGGAAGTGGAAGTTGGGCGACGTGTATGCGCCGCATGATCTGAGCGGCGATGAGATGAAGAAGTGGGGGATGAACAGGCCGGGGCAGAGGGACGCGTTCGATGTGTTGGGGATTAATCCCTTGCACGAGTACAAGGTACGCTCTTCCATCTTCCATTCCATCAAAGAGATTAGCGATAGATTGAGATGAGAGTGACGGCGTGCCAACGACGGCGTACCTAGAACCCCACTATAATGAGCGAATACTCGAGCAGCATGGGACGCATAAAGCCCAGAGAGGCCACCGGCTTGCGACGCGTCAATCAGCGCAAGGTCGCCAAGGCGATACGGAGGGCTGTGGGTATGGGGTTGATTCCGAGCGTGCATAGGCATCCGGAGATTTTAGAATATGAGGCCAGAGAGCGGGCTGAGAAGAAGTTTAAACTTGAGTTGCACACTGGGGGGAAGGCTAGGACGTATGAATAGTGCTGGATGTGGGAGAGGGTAGGGTGTCTAATTTGAGATTTGCGCGGGGCTCGTTGTTCTGCATTGGGTCCGGGTTACTCAGATGGCGGATGCTTTCCCCTGGCAATAGGGAATGACTTTATAGAATGGAGGATGATGTAGATTTGTCGTTGCTGATGTACAATATTTGACACAGTGCGTTCAATGAGGCAGCAATCTGGTCTCGACCAGCAAACTAATCCTACGCGCTCATTGGACTGGCTTTTGAAGAAATATCCTGTGATCTCAACTTGGCATGCATTCAATTCTTTTTGTCTCATACATCATCAACCCCAGTCCACAACAAGATCCTCTCACTCCACCCCCTCAACCTTCCAAACCTTCACCGCCGCATCCCCGCCCACACTCACCACCCTCCCCTCCCCAGCCCACCTCACCCCATTCACCCCCTCCTTATGCGCACTCCGCACGCTAACCCTCTGCCCCGGCTTCCTCACGCTCCACACAAAAATCATCGTATCCAACGACCCCGACACAGCCCTCTGCCCCGTCTCATCCCAATCAATGCACGTCACGCGCCCGGTGTGGCTGCTCCAGCGCGTGATTACTGGCTCCGGGTTATTGGGTTCGTAGACGATGATTTTTCCGGACGCGAAACCGACGGCAAGGTATTTGTTGGGGGAGGGGGAAAAGGCGAAGGCGGTTACGGGGGATGGGTGCGGGATGGTGCGGATTTCTTGGAGGGAGAAGTCGTACATGTGTTGGGCGGAGTCGTCGCCGCCGATGGCGATGTGGGTTGAGTTTGTGGCGATGACGGTGGGTGAGTAAGTTGTGGATATGTGCTTGATTATGCTGTTGTCTTTTTGGGAGAGGATGGAGATGCCTTTGTGGGTGGCTGTTATTATGGAGGTGGATGTGGTTGCTACACCGCGAGGTTGGCCGTCTATTTTGGCGGAGGTGCCGGTGAAGGTTTTGGCGGATGTGTCGATGGTTCGGAGGGTATCGTCCCAGCCTACGCTGTAGATGCGACCAGCGGAAGAGGCGAGGCCAGAGATGTAATTCTTGTAAGCGTCGCCTTGGATCGTCTCGCTCTTGCCTGTGCTATCGAAGGCGCAGACACGTCCACTCGTGTCACCAGTGAAGAAGGTTGGACTCGGCCCTTTCGAAGAGTCTGAAACAATTGCTGTGATATTCTTCTGGGGTGCTTGAATAACCCGAAGAGATTTGGGGTTTCCTTCTTGGAGATAAGTAAGATCGCCGGCAAGGTTCAGGCTTATTATCAAGCCATCCGATCGACCTGATGGCCAGACTACGCCAACTTGATGATCGGTTATGCTGACAGCACCCTCGTCCCCCATTCTCCAGCTCTGCACCACTTTCCCGGCCTCAGTATCCCAGATCTTGACTGTCTGATCTGCACTCGACGTGACGAATCTCTTCGAGTCCTTTGCCCATGAAACGGCAAATATACTCCCCGTATGTTCGCCTTCTCCTATCTGCCCCTTCGCCTCACCGGTCTTCCCGTCATACAGCCAGATTTTCTTGTCTGCACCCACACTCACCAAGTGCGATCCATCCGGGCTGAACGCTACTCCGTAGATATATCGTTGGTGTTTCCGCAGGCTGGTGTTGAATTTGAACGGCGCTCCATGGAAAAATGCGAGACTCGTATCATCGCTCCCCGTAGCTGCTCGTAACGGCCTCTGCTGCCGCATACTCACACTGTTTATCTGCGAACTATGTCCGCTGATCTCCCCGACCGTGTTGCCGCTATCTGCAGTGATGCAGTGTCCGAACTTCTCCTTTCCGTCACCAACGGCAATGATGCGCTGGCTGTCTCCATCCCAGGCTAGATCGTTGATGCGGCCGCTGATAATAGAGTATTCTCCTTTTGTAGCGCCTTCGCCGACGCAGTCCCACACACGTACGGTGCCTGAAACATCACCACTGGCGACGTAGTAACCTGAGGGTGAGAAACGGGCAACGGTTGTTGTGGTGGTGTGGGAAGTGTACTGAGTCGCTTGGGAAGGGTGGTCGATGGAGCGAAGGAAGATCGATTTGTTAGACTATTGAATTGACTGGATTAGTGGATAAGGCGGGCCAGATGTGATGGATTGCCTGTGATCGACTCACTGCATAAGCTAGGCGCTCACCTTTGGGATCTGATGAGAGCTGAGTAGGTTGACCACGGTTGGTCGAAGGCGTCGGTGCCCAGGTTGCCTCTACTCATTCTTAATAAAGTCAAACCATAACCTGGAAAACGTTATGCCTTACCAGCCTTGATTGACATCTTCACTTGAGTTTGCGAATGTTGACTCTTCGGATTTCGCGTAAAGTACCATATCAGACTGACTTCACGCTCGCTACCCGGCTGGCCTTTACTATGCCATAGCGATCGAGGCATTCATTTCCATGCCGACGTATATGTGAGCCCAGCTACAATCACACTTTAAATATCTGATGTCTGTCCCAAGATTCCTCAGCCTATGATGGCTAATCTCATCTGTCATGGGCCCTGAGGGATACCTAGTGACTCATTCAACATATTGTGGCTGAGCAGCGACCAATCATGTTGACCAGTTCTTGATCAGCTTCTGCGCAGGCAGCCGAGAAGTATGACATGAACCGAATGGAGTGGATTCCTCTGGTAGAGTGGAGTATTTTATGCGTCACCTGCGGTCACTTTCCCCACTTTGACTCATACTTGCAGCCTCATTTTGACTCCTAGATAACACACGACCCATGCTGCCGGAGATGAAACATCATCTGGAGGGATATCTCTCTGCTTCCCTCAAACCTGCTTTCATTCATTCTCTTCATACTCATTCGCTCTGATCATACACCTTCCATCGTTCTTTCCCTACCACGCTCCTTTGTAAACAGTCGTTGTACTTTCTCCATTATCACTCTCATTACCTCGACGACTCGGAATCATGCTCTGAGTAAAACTACAGAGTATCACACCCCAGCATTATTTGATTTGTGCTATATGACTGCCACTCATCAGCCAAACAAAGCTCGTCAAACCTCATCAAGATGGCTCTACAACGACGGCTTCTCCAAGACATTGCAGAGTTCAAGAGTCACCCATACCCCAATATCAAGCTTTTCATGCAGGATGATCTACAAACGGCATGTCTTCTGCTGACTCCAAGCCGAAAAGAACCACTGCATCTTACCATTGTTTTTGGGGAACAATACCCTCTTCAACCACCAAAGGTAACAATTCAATCCAAGATAGAGCACCCAAATGTTTTCGACAACTACATCTGTGCTTCCATTCTGAACACAGCAGAGGGTTACACGCCTGCGTACACTTTGAAAGGCATCGCTATACAGCTGCTCAGCTTTTTCAGCAGCGAGCGAATTGAACAAGGCGGAGGTTACTCGATAAATCTCACGGAATATCGACGCTATAGTCCCAAACCACGACGTCAGACAGATCTCAACGAAGATTGTGGTTGTGTTTGTAGCAAGTGCGGTTTTGGTGGAAGAAAACTCATGGACAAGGACCTCGTTGTTGTAGGGCAGAGAACACTTCCAAACCCATTCGCAGAAGAGGGACGAGACTCCGATCCGCGCGAATCCGCTGTAATTGCACAGTCTGTCCTCACCACGAATAGGCGGGACGGTGCAGAAATCAATGGGCAACTTCGAAAAGAGAGACGGCCATCTTTGATTGAGCGAATACTAGGGCTCCCCGACGAGCTCCTATTGCTTGTACTCGGAGAACTTGACACGAAAGACCTACTGGCAGCGGCAAAGGTCTGTAGTAAGATTGGAGACTTCATGAACTCTTATGATACTATTCGGATGCGTGAGCTCCAATGCTTTTGCTTCAAGGAAAATTTTATGCGGGCGAAGCTGGGTGTTGGTGTTCATGTTTGGGGTCGGGGCAGACAAGGATGTCTCGAATCAGAGTTTGACCTCCTCTCTCAACAGGCGTTCGATCAATTTCATGTCCGTCGCTCCGTTCAGGGCCTTGAATTCGAGCACTGGCTACCGCTTCCACTTTCTCGTCGACACTGGACATCAGTATCAGCAGACGCCAATAAGTCCTTAGTCCAGCTTGCCAGAGCGGCGAACATCCGTGACTGCTCTGGTTTCAACATCAATGTCATCTACAATTTCATGAACAGGGTGGTTGTCAAACTTTGCAACGAAGCAGAACAAAGCTGGGATGGTCCCAAAAGCACTCTTACGCATGCGTCTGAAAAGGCGGTAGAATCATACTTTGGGGTTTTCCACCTTTTGCTTTGCCTTGCAACTGAGCATAGACTCATTGTTCAGGAGGCAAACCACAACATTCGACGCTTTTTGGATGGAGATACGTCGAAAGAAGCTTTCCCGGATCTCGGCCAGCTGGTTGTCGCCCTCCTTGTCAGTGACCAAGGCTTGACCGAAGACCTGGCACTCGCTATCATCAAAGAAGCTATTCTGAGAAACGTCGTCTGGATGCTCAATCGGGGGATGCCAGAGCTCAGCTATATTGAACCTTCGGCCAGCTCAAACTACCGCTTGCAGAAAACCTTCGAAGCGGGCAAGACCTCCTATCGATTACTCATGTTCCAAGCCTTGTTCTATCGAAACGCTCGAGCATCCGGAAAACCCATCTCTGCGATTTGCGATGACCTTTTCGACTTACATGGCGCACCACCCAAAGGAACTGCGGAGCGGATGGCAGCCGATATTCGAAACATTCGCACAGTGGACAAATTTCCGGAATTCTTCAAGCTGATGGGACTCACTCAAGCGCCGAGCAAAGAGAATTTCTGTGCCTTCCTGAAGAGGACAATTGAAGATAGCGTGAAGAAGGGGTATTCATGTTGGCCTATATCACAAGGGCAGGCTCTTGGATTACGGAAGATCAAGGAGCCCAGCGTGGAAGTGGCGAAAGGCGTGGTACAAAGCTGGATAGTAGCTCCAAAGGTTAATCCGAACTTTTTCCCGAAGAAGGCAGGGAGAGGAAGAAGATGAGGGATTGAATCTCAAGAAAGCGAAGGGATGGGCGGAGTGACTAATGCCAGTCTCCTGATTTGAGCAATGCGGTAGATACCATAAAGTAGTATGAATGCAATTATCAATCTTATTTCACCTTGTGTCCTCATGGATTTACTTAGATCTAGGCTGACGTTTCCTTCGGAGGGGTGAGTATGTTCCGATCAGACAGGCGTGTACTCAACATACGGAAAGTGCGTCATTCAAAAATTCTTGTTTACGTATCTAATGCTTCAAGTGGTACATTAAAGATGTTCCCAGAGCCTGCCTCCTGAAATCAAATTCTCATGCCCTTGAACAGTATCTTTCTCCGAATAATTCTACTCTTCGATGTGAACGATATGAAATAGTACTGAGATTAGCTTTGGAGATTATGGATCTGAGAGCCTATCGAAGTCTATTCTTGAACTATGGAGACAAACGTGCTTGAGTAGTGAGGAAGGAGAAAATAATAGCAGCTGATTCGAGACTGTGGGCAAGATGGACTCTACTTGGCACGACTTCCATAGTTGCACAGTCTTTCGTTTCGGCGCGGCTTCCAACCCAAGTTGATTTGTTGCGACAGACTCAAGGTCTATGAAACATCATCGAAAGAAACTTCTAGTCAAAGGATGCCTCAACTATTACGCCAGTAGCCACCAAATTCTCAACCCTGATCAAAAAAGCTCTTCGCGTCCCTTCCCCGCCATATCTCAAGACTCAAACTCACAAAAGGACGCAAGAACATCAGCAGTAGCTCTTGTGTGTGGGTGATTTGGTCCCAAGACCTCAACACGACCGTTCAGAACCTTTCGGAATCCTGCTTTCGCCTCTTCTGGAGAGCCGGTCTGTTGTTTGATTGATGCTATCGTGAACTGGGTGTCGAGAGTGTATGGGTGAGCCTCTCCTAGCACCCTAATACGCACTGATAACACTCGCAAAGCCAGTTCTGCAGCTTCTGGGTAAAGCTTCTGAAGGGCTAGAGTCTTGGCTAGTTCAAAGGCTGTGTTGATGGTTGATAGGTGTTCAGGACCTAGTATGGTTTCGCGACGTGCTAGGGTTCGCCGACCGATCTTTTCAGCCTCTGCGTACTTTTTCTGGTCTCTCAGCACGACTGCTAGGTTTTGATATGTGCTCAACGTCTCCGGGTGGTTCTGTAGATGATTTTTGTCGTGAGTTGCGGAGACAAGTCGATACAATTGTTCTGCCCTGTTTAGCTCTCCTTTTAGTCGGTGGCCTAATGCCAAGTTGTTGATGGCAAGTAATGTTTGAGGGTGATCGTCTCCCAGTAAGACCTTTCTACCTCCGACTACCTCTTTGCTGATGGTGACAGCTTTGTCGAATTGGCCGGATTCGCGCAGCACTCCGGCTAGAGAGTATGCGGCCTTCAATGTGGCCTCATGACCTGCTGGCAGTGTTCGTTTGTATGCTTTTAGGACCTTGCGATTCAGGGCTTCAGCTTCCTGGTATCGACTTTGTCTCCTTAAGAGCAATGATAGTTGCATCAGGCTCTGGAGCGTCTTTGGATGATCTTCGCCCAAGCACTTCCTCCGAATTGTCAACGGCTTTTCTGCTAGGGTCTGCGAGGCGTAAAATTTCCCCTTCCGTTCGAGAGGATTAGAAAGATCATTCATAGTATCGGTCGTATCCAGATTCTCGATACCTAGGATGGCTTCTTTTCCGCTTAGAACTTTTCTTTGCAACGAGTACGCTTCTTCAAATAGCCCTTGATGCCTCTTGATAACACCAAGCAGTCCGGCGGAATTAAGAGTCTCCAAGTTCGTTTCTCCTCTTAATGCGGCTTGTCTGTCGTATGCTCCTTGACAAGACTTAGCAGCGACATTGTAATGCCCAGCTCGAAAGTCGTAAGACGCAATGCAATATTGTAGACGGGCGAGCCTCAAATTATCATCCCTGTCATGGAATTGGTAAGTCTCAACCAGCTTCGCGTGCGGGATGAGAAGCTTTTTCTCGGTTTGGTCTTCCGAGTCCAGTTGGTAAAAATTGGTAACCACAAGTCTCAAAGCAAGGGTGTTGTAGTCAGTCTTCTTTCCGAGCAACCAGAACTTTATCGCCAGCTGAACGAGTGGTTGTATCCTGAAAGATACTCCTGATGATTCAGCGGTTATTAGATAAAGGCCCTGCAAAGCCTCGAGACTCAGGTTTAGCTAATGGCGGCTCTCGAGGAGGCCTTGTAGCAGATCGCGTGAGATGTGCTGTCGATCTAGAAAGGCCATGACAGAGAGAAGCCGCGCTGCTTGCCTAAAACGGTGGCGAGTTTTCTCGAAGGGAAAATTCCATGCTCGGGGTACAGACGATTTGTCTTTCAAGAGCGATGTTTTGTTCGCATCCTGACTGAATTGGGCTGTTGGATTCGCATGCTTCGATTTACGCTTGGAGAGCTCCATGATGTGTTCTCAAGCAGTCAGGCCGCTTTTCAGAAGATATTCAAAATTGCTTCAGCGAGGAACAGAGTTTCGTGGGACATGTCGTTGTACACAGAGTATGCAAGAGTGGAATAACTTTCACGTTCACGAAGATCGAGGCAACAGAGCAGAACTAGAGAGGTCGAAGTTGTTGATTAGTGGCATGTTCTGAGGTTTCATGGTCAGCGTCTATTCACCAATAATGTGCGTCCCGACAGAGAAGCCAATCCAAGCCGCCAAGGCTCTGCGCACGCTTCTGAACAGTGAGCACTAAAAGCGCTGACACATGCAAGGATCAGTGGGTGCGTAGAGAGGCAATATGTCTTTCTAATTTCAACACACGGAGGCAGGTTCCTGTGGCTTAGGCTCCTCAAGACATCCAGCAGTTACAAGACAGTCCTTTAAAAGCCCGTAACATTTGCCCATGCACCATAATTAGAGCTGCCCAGCAAAACCCTTTCGTGATCTGAAGGATAGGCCTCTCTTACTCACCATGATTGAGGCTAGGAGGATAAAAGCCACAACATCCAGACCCCTCATCTCCGATTCATTCCCGTCTCCCACGGCACAACCGTCTTCCCCTTCTCATACACACCTCCCTTCGGCTTCCACATAAAATACCAATGCAACGGCAACAATTCATGACTATACCTCCTCCACTCATCGCTCGGGTTCTGCTCATAGGCGTCTAGATGATCTACATACATGACCGAGAGTCCGCAAGATTCGTATAGTGGGACCCCCACGTCGGTGGCTTCGATGAAGACTTCGAGGTTTCGGGTTTCGGCTTGCGACATGCCCCAGGACATGAGGAGTTTGCCGACGCCGCGGCGCCGGTGGGAGGGGTGGGTGAACATTAGATTCAATACTGGGATTTTGATGATTGTGTTAATAAGAGTGAAGGGATTAGAAAGAAGTGAAAGGTAGGATGGAATAAATTCAAGCTTACACATATGTGGCCTCGTCATCTTCACCCGTCTGGGCCCGTAAACTTGTTCCAACATCTCACTTGCAAATCGCTTCCCCTCTCCCTCTGGCCACCCTATACAGATTTGCATAGTCAGTATTATCTTTTCTTAGCACGTTTTCTATCGAAATGCAATTCATCTAAACAAACATTCTTTCCGTACAATTATTACGTTTTAAATATCTCCTTGTACTTGAGTGAGATGAGACTTCGTAGAAAAACCTACAATACGCCTCGATACCCTTCTGCTCCCCCTCAAACGGATTCTTCTCATGAACGTGCCACTGCGCACCACCCAAAATCTCCCCCTCGCGGTCATCATCCTCGACGTAAAACCAATGGCTGGTAGCATCACCGCTATGCCATTGCCACTGGCGCTCTTTGGATTCCTGGATTGCTGCTTCCCGGTCTTTGGCTGCGCCGCCGAAGACGGGGAAGAGTATCTGCATGTAGGGATGATAGGGATTGTAGTAGGCGGACCATTGGCAGTCTATGATGCGGGAGAAGGTGGACTGGTCGGTACATTCTTTCAGTTTGAGAGGCATGATGAAAGGATCTTCGGGAAAATTGGAACGTAAATTCAATGAAGTATAGGAGAATCTTCCTTGTACAGTGATAGAAGGGTGAAGAAAGATCAATGAAGAACCCTGTGTATACCAATCATGACATTCACAGATAAAGGATGATTGCAAGGAATTGAGGAATTTGGGTCGCAATTCCACGTTTTGAGTGGAGCAGCTAAGGACCGAGCCGTCAACGGATCAGAAAAACGAAACGGCTAGGCCGGTTTTGGAGATCGTACTAAGCCACCTACTTGATACCTTAAGGTTTCTTGACCAAGCTCGAAGATTTCATCAAAAGAGAATTGGGATCGCCAAATGACTGTGCAAACATACTAAGCTGGACTTTAAGCAGCGCGCTGCTGCCAAGACTAGCTTAGAAGTTCTATTTTCTTATGGAGATGAATGACCTTGGTTACCTAGTCCCATCCGTTGAATCGAATCCGCGCAAGCGAATCAAGGTAAGCTGTTTCGAATTTCAGCTTGCAAATCATGGACTTAATTTCTCAAGGGGCTAAGGCTCCCTAGCCGGGATGGATATTCCTTGGCGCCAAGGAATCTACCGCTACAAATCGCAGAGATTGCAGAGTTGCAGAGGCTGCTTTCAGCACCCGTAGGATTAAGCTGGAACAGCCTCGATGATGCTGTCTTTCAAGCTCGTGGTGTAGGTCCAGATGTTGCAAATCCTCAGCCCTGCGCTCTCCAAGAGAGCATACCACTGCTCTTTGGTCCGCTCCATTGACGCCAACGCTGTCATCATCGTGATATCCAGTTGCGCAGCCTGCCAATGGACCCCCGAATTTGGGAGCACCATATCATCAATTAGGATGACCGAGTCTTTACCCAGGGCAGCAATGGTATTTCTGAGAATGATGCGACACTTGTCGTCTGGGTAGTCATGAAGGATATTGCGCATATAGTAAAATTTGGCTCCTGAAATTGGCAAGTTGGCAAGGTCAGCATCGATGAACCGGATTCTCGAAGGAGATGAACAATAGTGAATATGACAGATTCACAGCATTACAACATACAAGGACTCATACCTTTAATATCCTGAGGCTCGAAGAAGTCTTGCACCATAACCTCGACCTTGTCGTGGGGGATCGCATGGGTAAGCGTCTGTGGTATATCCTGCAGTATTACTTTACCGCCTAGTTGAGGGAAGCGTTCCCGTAGCGCAATGCATTGATGTCCCAAGCCTCCGCCTATATCGACGAACAAGGGGCGTTCTGGGCTCAGACCTCGGGTCGCCTTTTCCAAAGGGTATGCGTCTAACCAGGTCGGCATACCGTGGCGTTGTGCGGCCATCCAGTGGTTGAAATGGGCGAAATTTTCGGGCTTCGTCTGTACCCAGATGAATGCTGGCTGCTCGGTGTCCCAGGCCTTTTGGAGAGGAGTCTTGGTGTTATCTTTGAGGTCGGCATAGTGCGTCTCTTTCATGAAATCGGGCAGGGCCTGGAACGCTGGACCGATGCTATCGAAGCTTCGCAAGATCAATCAAAGTTACAAGGAAAATGAATTCCGGACTCACTAGTGATGAATCCCTCCTTGGAATCCTGGAATTGCCAACGCAGACGTCACATTCGTTGCAGCAAACGTATCTTTTTCCGTCTCCCCAATCATAGCAATGGATGCAAGATATCGGAGCATACGACCTCACAGATATCAATTGAGGGTAGTCGAATTCTCTGAAGGAATCTTGAACTCACTGAGAAATGTAGGGGCTGCACCAGTCTTCTCCACCAATTGCTGGTTTGTCATTGGTACGGTACTTGAGCTCAGAATCTCAAAAAGCTTCAAATCGATTCCTACACGGACACTAGCGATTTGAAGGTTCTGAGGTGTCAGTGAGTGTCAGTAAATGCTACTGAGTGCAGCATACATAAAACATGATTCTCTGAATCGTATCCTCCGGCGACTCAATGGAATAGGTTAAGTCTCGGAGGGTGTCGAGAATTTTTTTGCGGCTTGCTTCATCCGCTCCCTCAGCGAGAGCCTTGACTTGAACCACGAGGCTGTCCATAATGAAAGGCCTTCAAATATGTTACGGAGTGGTGGCTATGGAGTTCTCTCGAACTGGAGAATTCTTGACCCCAACGGGACCC
>JAABUP010001434.1_pt1 | contig 49967 bp, 70 predicted proteins | sample 5559201 | NCBI WGS metagenome assembly JAABUP01 (sample SAMN10711887, study PRJNA513373) | rock metagenome | isolation source: Antarctica rocks | place: Antarctica | reverse complement strand
TGATGTTTTTCTGCAATCATGTCAAAGCCCGTAAAAAGTTACGGGTCCAGAAGGAAATGGATGTTGAGACCTGCAGCACAACTGACATCTTCAACAGCACCCTACAATATATGAACTTATTCTTCTTGTTTGAATGACAATTTATGACATGAAATGTAGCTCTAAAATTTTGATTCAAAGTTAAAAGTGAACTTGAAGTGGGTTGCTACAAACTTGCCGGAAACTCCTTAAGGCCAGCAAACTTCACTTCACCTAATCTTCATGCAAAGTATTGGCACCTGTGATGAACACATGAAAGGCTGCACTTACACGTCATCATCTGTTTGAACTAATCTTGCCCATGAAAGTTGTTCCGGCAAGCCAACCGCACAAGAGCCTTGTCAATCAATCAAGGGACCTTTCAAACCGCAGTCATATTCGACTCCCAAAAGCTACTTATAGGTAAGAGAGCCCAGAAGAATCACAAGTGGACGGAGGGCTGCACAAATAAGTGAGCCCCGGTTGATGATTTTCTGCAATCATGTCAAAGCCCGTAAAAAGTTACGGGTCCAGAAGGAAATGGATGTTGAGACCTGCAGCACATCTGACATCTTCAACAGCACCCTACAATATATGAACTTATTCTTCTTGTTTGAATGACAATTTATGACATGAAATGTAGCTCTAAAATTTTGATTCAAAGTTAAAAGTGAACTTGAAGTGGGTTGCTACAAACTTGCCAGAAACTCCTTGCGGCCAGCAAACTTCACTTCACCTTACTTTCATGAAAAGTATTTGCGGTCGTGATGGACACATGAAAGGCTGCACTTACACGTTTTCATCTGTTTGAACTGTTCTTGCCCGTGAAAGTTGTTCCGGCAAGCCAACCGCACAAGAGCCTTGTCAATCAATCAAGGGACCTGTCAAACCGCTGTCATATTCGACTCCCGAAAGCTACTTACAGGTAAGAGAGCCCAAAAGAATCACAAGTGGACGGAGGGCTGCACAAATAAGTGAGCCCCGGTTGACGGTTTCTGCAATCATTTGAAATCCATAAAAAGTTACGGGTCCAAAAGAAAACTCAGAGCTGAATGGTGAGACCCGTAGCACAAGTGACATATTCAAAGGCACCCTACAATTTATGAACTAAATCTTCTTATTTTGATGACACTTTATGACAGGAAGTGTAGCTCTCAAATTTTGTTCTAGATAACAAGTGAGGTTGGAAAGCTTGAAGTTGTTTGCTACAAACTTGCTGGAAACTCCTTGCGGCCAGCAAACTTCTCACAACCTTCACTGGTGCAAATGTTATTGGTATGATAGTGTCTTGTTTTGAGACATAATGCTCAACACATGCGCCTATCATCCTGTGGGTCAAATGGAATGTGCAGTCGGATATTGCCCAAACAAACTGACAGGGGAGATTGGCTGGTCACTACTAAGTCAGGTTCATCATACAGAGCACACTGGATCTGCGCTGTTTTGTAAAAGTTGGTAAATTAACCACTGACTTTGACATTGCTCAGGCATAGCTACCTGAATTGAATGGACTGGAACAAGCTCACGATATCAGATCAAGAAAAGTTGGCGGCGGCAATATGTCAGAGTGTGGAAACGCAGCAAACATATCGTTGGATTGCTGACAAGCATGATCCAAAAAGTAGGCAATGAGAAACTGGCGTGGACACACCAACAGCATCACCTTCCGGTAGCAGCATCTGCAAGGTTGCCGTTACGTCTTCAGCCATGTCAGTCTTTTAACCAGCAAGCTCAAAAAACATCTTGGCAAGCTGATACATCAAGTTACTCAGGCCTTCAGCCCATACCTGCATAGCCTTCTTGGTATTCTTGATGTCAGGACAATGGTCTCAGAGAGGCTGTTGCAGGTGTGACATCCAGCTAGCCCCAGCAGATGGCTTGTTTTGCTGCTGCCTGCTTTCTCATGATGCATTGTGTCTGCTGTTTTGCCTGCCTGCATCACAGCACTGCAGTGAGAACTGTTGCATGTATCTGCTTTGACTTTTCAAGCAATAAATTGGCGTCACTACAGAATGTAGCTACTGCACCACAAATACGCACACGCAGTACCTCTCACACAGAGGTGTCGCGTAAGATCAGAACAATATGAGGCAGTAGCTACCAATCGCATGTTGTGACTGCAGAATGATGGAGTGATGCACGCACTCACGCATTCTGCTGAGTAGCAGAATGCCTGTGGTCCCTTACGGCCGTTGACCAGTCACTGTCGATGACTGCGATGAGCAGCTGCCTACCATTTTACTACAAGCTTGGCAAGCCAGGTCATCTCCATGTCTGCTGTGCAGCATGCGAATTGCCACTGTAGACCCTGCGTCCGTCTTTGCGTTACAAACTTCACGATTTAGCCGAATTCCAATTCGAATTAGCCGAATTCAGGGTTCCGAAATACCAGATTCCGTATCCGACAACTTTCACAGGGTCGCATGTTTTGACCTTTGTTCAAGCAGTAAGGGAGCTGGCGAAGCATCGGCACGTCAACTTGGAATGCCTTCGACTTGTCGATATCATCAAGAAAGTGCCAGGAGCTCTGCCATAGGTAGGCGCCTCTGGGCTGTTCGACGTCCAGCCCCTGGCCTTGACGCGCTATTGCCATCCAGAGTCCGTTTGAAGTTGTCGCTATTGATTCGAGAAGCGAAACACGTAGCATACAGGCCAATTCTCGTAAGGCTTCCTGCTGAACGCTCCTGCCCCAGCGCCAGCTGCTTGGACCATCTACCTTCTTGGTTCTGCAGGCCAGGTTGTGGACATAAGGTGACCGCAGATGGAGCTTACGCTATCCAGTGCAGAAACATGCGAACGCTCTGACGTTCCAGATCGTCAGGCGGATCATTCCGGCACCGGTTGGAATGCGCTTGGCAGCTTCCATGTCAAGGCAAACGTTTGAGCTGTAATTTGGGTGTTGTGAACGTTCGGTATGGCTTTGACAGCATTGGTGGACAGTCTGTTGAAGGTAAGAGTTGATGTGGCTAAACTGCCATCCATGTGATAGATCCTTGAAAAACAGTTCGGCACACTGAAGCCCTTTGATGCGTGTAAATGATGCATAGCATACTCTGATACCATTGCTTGCACCACACCACCACAGAATCACTTGAAGACTGACCATGTCTTCAGGGACGACGGGTGGCATCAAAGCAGCTTGTACAACTCAAGGCTGACATGCTGGCACCACTTGGGGTGTATGTGCCTGCACGCCTTCAAGATTCACTGCTCCTTGACCAGTCCTTGTCAATCGAGGGCTGCTCGCATCTTCTACACACAGTTGAGATGCCTCACGACATGGCGCCATTAAAGCGTTTCACTTTGCCAAATATTGTCAAGGCGCCTGTCCAGGCAGCATCCCTCCATAAGCCGCTGGCCCCAGAAGCTGCCCTTCAGCTTCTTGGCACCTCTGCTCACAGTTGGGAGTTTGATGTGTTTGGCTTAGAGGCAGCATGTGAAGGACATGGGCCGAGTTGTCTTGCAGAGTGGTTGTTTGATCACCAAGGCCTTTTTACAGCATTGGCTCTGGACCAACACAAGTTGAGGCTGTTTTTGAAGCGGGTGGAAGCAGGGTGAGAAAAACCAAACTTGTATCTTGACTGATGTCCCAAACTCGCTAAGCTGAGCACCTCATTTGTGTGCAGATACCTCAACAACCCTTACCATTGCAGCACTCATGCTGCAGCTGTGCTGCAAAGTTTACATGTACTACTGACTTGCGGTGCTGTGTTGGATGCTGTGCTGGGTGCTTATGCGTCGCGGGAGCTTCTTCTTCTTGGGGCATATCTGGCGGCCATTGTGCATGACTATGGACACCTAGGTGTAACAAACAGATTTCTCGTCGAGGTTGGGGTCTACTTGTCTTGTCTACCAAGTTCACTTACCTTCGCTGCAGTGTGAATATCTGCAACCTTATTCATACTATCTGGACTTGCAGGCATCTCATGACATATCTCTGCAGCACAATGATCAGAGTCCTCATGAGAACCATCATCTGTCATCAGCTTTTCTTTTGTTGCAAGACGATGACCTCAACTTCATGTGCAGTATGCCAGACAAGGTATGTGCAAAGATCAACGTAGTACATTTGCTGACCCATTGATTTTTAACCAACGGGCAATGCCCTGCTTACATGTACGTCATGCTTCAGGATAGACGCATTGTGCGAGACCTGGCGATAGCAATGGTCCTGCACACAGACATGCAACACCATTTTCACACTGTGACAAAGTTCCAGCTGCGACATGGGCTTGCAGTGCAGTGGCATAAAGACTTCTCTGACATCACCCTCGTGATGCAGATGGCTATTAAGGTATACGGCCTTGGTGTCAATGGCGCTTGCCACAAGTGCTTGGAAACATGCTCTGATAGTCAGAAAAATACGCAAATTCGTGGTTTTTCGTATCTCCTATTCCAAACACCCTCATCGGTTGAACATGCATCTCAGGACATTGGCAAACTGCAATCTTCACAACGGTGCAGGTAGCTGACCTTGGCCATTTGTGGCAAGCGTGGGACTGTCACAAGCACTGGGTAGAATTGTTGGAGGAAGAAATGTTTCTACAGGGCGACCACGAACACAAGATTGGCCTGCAGGTCTCGCCAATGGCAGATCGCACCAAACCAGGCATCAGCTCAACACAGGTACCACAGCTCAAAGACTGTGTACTTGCTCAAGATGTCGTTTTCAAAGCCACATGTCCTTTGTAACATCAACAACGTGTTGCGTAGGTGAGCTTTATCTCCCATGTGGTGATGCCCATGTTGGAGGCATTCACAAAAGAGTTTCCGGCTTGTTCGCCAACCGTAATTCTCTTGAAAAAGAATACTGCGAGATGGGATGCTGCAACCAGCCACTGAAGGGTGATCACGGCTGTTCATATTCAAAGATTGAATCATGCTGGTGACTTCACAACATATACAAAACACTAGTAAATTGTTGACAAGATCGTTTTTGATACCAATGTCTTTTCAACAAAATTGAAGGCAATATTTGGGTTTTACACCAAAGCCAAAAGAAACTTGATGCAAAGCAAATTGCAAATGTAATTTTGGCAAGTACAATTGACAAAATGTGAGTATCTGCAACTGACAAACTGTTTGCATTATGCAAATATAACTTTGCAAGGAAAGAAATTGATTACAACAATAGCCCAATATGTATGAAGATCTCGTCGATCTTCTCTCAAGTCCTTGCAAGGGTCCCCAACACATAATAGATGGGCCACCTAGCCACAACCAAACCTGACAAGGCCTTGCAAGGTATACTACAAGACCCTACGCTGTCTGACACCTCCAAACATACCTATGCTCAGCGCCTCAGGGCAATCTCGGCCAAGCGAGGGCAACCAATAACTGAGCTGGCCATGCAACCCATGACAATTATTCCGTGGATCAAAGAGCAATACCCAGAAGTTGCCACGCAGAAGAGCAGTGACCTGGTGATATACTGAGTGTACATCAGATTGTGTGTTTGAAACTCATGGTATAAGCTGCTCAAAACTGTCAGTTTCCACCAGTTTCAGAACTGTCTGCACAACAGTGAGTTCCAAGACTGCATGTTCTCCATACTTGGACAAAACTACCAGTTCTGCATACTCCCCAGAAATCGCCAAGAACTGTGAGTTCTCATACAGTTTGCAAAACACAGTGTTATTTAATGCAGTTTTGGAAATGGTCAGAAAACTGGGGAGTGTTTGCATCAGTTTTGATGAGTATAAAACTCCCTTGCCATATTAGAGAAGAGCAAGCTTATCTTGTCTCAAGTCACTGAAAGATGTCTGGCACTAGCAGTGCTGTCATTTAATGCTGCCCAGCTTGTGGGCATATGTTTGCCTCGCTGTCTGCATGTTGTCCCATTCTGACATTGCTGCTTGCAGTTGGAGTCCCAAGAGACAAGGTGCAACTCCACTGAGATGAAAGTAATCAAATGGCTGGCAGCAATCTAAGACAGCCACTCTTCTGGTGCCAAGCCCTTCACGTGCTGCACTCAAGCTCGCACCTGACAGGGGTTTGTACCGGCACCGATTACGTTGATCACTCCTCAACAGGGCTTACAGGTGTTGCTCTGCTGCTTGCATGCTTTAGTGTGCATTACTACAAACTTGCACATGTGCTTCAAAATGTTCAGCGCACAGTCACTGCATTTTTACCAAGTCATAAGCAAGCCCAAGCAGACGCAAATCCCTCTGGGCTGGTCTCCAAAGTATGTTCCGAGAAGGCCAGCAGCAGATGTTTGCTGTGCTCATTGCCACAGGACAGCAGCTGCAAGAATGGCATATGCATTGTCTGTGAGCATGTGCTGCACACCATGAAGAGTCATGTGCATGCACATGCATGACACATGATCATTGCATTTGCTTCCTATGATTGCACTTGGTTCTGTGTATGCACACGCTTGCCATGAACATGCATGGCTGCAACTAGCTGCATTGCATCTTGTTGTGGGCATGTGGACTGGCGGAACGGGAGCATCTCAACAACATGTTAATTCTCAGGCTTTGTGCAGCACAAGCCCAATTGGGTGCACCACCTTTCAAAGCTTCTTGTTTAGCTATGAGTATTTGCAAAAGAAGTGACCCAGTGCTATTCTTCTGTGCTTTCAGGCAAGCTTGATGACGCCCCTGCCGCTGTAGAGGCCATTGCAGGCTCTGATGTGGGCCGTCAGGATCAGGATGATTGCATGCATGTGAAAATGCTGAGCCTGAGCAATTGAGTCTGGAGCACCTCAATTCAATTCAAGTCACTTGTGCTTCAATTGTATGCACATTGTTGTGCCGTTGGGTGCATATCAGCAGCATAGTCATTGAACAGGTCATCAAATACCTGTTGCTAACTCCAGTGGTGCATGTGTGTGTAGAGTCTGTTGGCATGGACACATGAAGTTGTATGCACTGAGTCATTAAATAGTATACGTTTACGCTGCTGTTTGTGTCGCTGCGATTGAGCTTTGTCACCTTGTGACGAAGAATTACACCATGTTGCATTGTGGTCTTGGTATGATGTAATCACCCTCTGCAGCAGCAACTAATGATTGCGCCATACATGTTTTTGACATCATTTTACAGCAGTTCTTGCAGAGCTTGGACAGCAACAAGTAAACACTGCCTGCACATAGTTGCTCTGCTAATGCAGAGCCAGCAGAGGGTGTTATCAAGTGCTTCAGCTCACATACACAATGCTGTGATACTCCTCTGTGCAGCTACTGATGACACTCCTGTTACAAGGATAAAAAATTTGCCCCAGACATGGAGTGCAAGCACTTCTGATACACACACTATGTTGCACAGAGAGCAACTATTGCCAGCCCCACTCGGGCTGATAGACCCAGGGCAGGGCTTTATGTAGCCCATGGTTTCTTCTTTCAAGTCATTGCTGCATGTTCACCAATGTCAAAACACTGGCACACGACACATTAGCCCTCGGCACCGGAACATATGCACATGTTGCAATCACCAGTGTGTCCTACAAGGTGTCATCTTTTCTGTGTCCCACAAGTAATCATCTTTCATGCGTTCCGACGTGCCAGTAGCCAGTAGCAGTCAACATGCCTTGTTGCGGAAGCTATGCCTAGAAAGAAAGATCTGCCTTGCAGGCGAAAGGCCAATTGGCAACAGTCTCGTCTATAGCTTCAACTCTGCGCGTGTCTTACAGACGTTGCAAAGCACAAAGTCTACGCAACCTGCAAGTTGCTGCCTGCTCAGCGATCTGCAGCAGTGTGGTGGTCAGGCTCGTCGCCTGGCTGGCGTCACAAACATGCATAATGCGTGAGAAAAGCTGCGTTCTCGTCATTATCTGGGCTGGCACAACCCGTGCGTCACGTATGTCCGTATACTGGCTTCAGGTGCAGGCAACACAAATTCAAGTGCAGTAAAGTTTGACATTCTTATGACAGCAATGCTGCAAAACACATCATTTCCAACTTCTGTTGTCTTATGTGTGCCTTCCTTTGACGTAGCAAACATGCTTGTCTGTTTTCTGCAGAGACTAGCTGTGTCTGTCCTTTGCACTTTGTTTCTTCCCAGTGCACTGTCACAAAACCAAACAAGCGCCACTGCTGGTAAGAGCTTCCATGCATGCATGCATTTTGCTTGCACTTGAATTCATTCAGTGCAGCCCTTGAGTCATGCCAACTGTAATATACAGTGCAAGGACTCTTGGCGTTCAAGGCCAAAACTCGCGACCCACAAGCTTTGCTGGCCAGCTGGAACAGCTCATCAACACCCTGCAGCACAGCCGACTGCAACAGCAACAAGATTGCCCAGGACTGCAATTGGGCAGGCATTGTCTGTCAAAATGGACAAGTTGTGGCACTAGCTGTGCCCTGTACAGTGCAATCTAATGGTGCCACAGGAGCATGTGCGCTGCAAGGTGCACCTCTGGACAGCTTAGCACAGGTCAGCATTGTCATGTTTAGCATCTGCTCACAGCTGTTAGCAAGCACTGTACATAAAAGTGCCTGTGCATACTTCCTGTTACTGCATCCCTGTCCTGCATGTGTACCTGGTATGATCAAGATTTACACTCCCAGCTTACTCCAGCAGGCATGCCAGGTCTGACTTTGTACCAGCCAACAGCCTTTCATGACCCTCTACATTGTAATTGCAACCATTTCCAGGATGGCAATCGCAAATGTGAAGGCTCAGTCAAGCTGTCTCCTGAATACAAGGCTCAGTCAAGCTGTCTCTGATTTGCTGCGCAAATGCAGGTTACCAGCCTGAAACTACTGGATCTGAGTGGCAATGCCCTGCAAGGCACCCTGCCCGCTGCCTTTGGCACTGCTCTGCAGTCCCTCAGCGTGCTCCTACTAGGCAGCAACTCCTTGACCGGCACCCTTCCTACAGCATGGTATTCACTGACCAGCTTAACTGTAGCTGACCTGGGGGACAACAACCTGTATGGTTTCCTGCCTTCATCCTGGAGTGCTTGGAGCAACATGCGAGGCCTACGCCTGACGTCAAACAGCCTCACTGGTTCTCTTCCCGCATCCTATGGCAGTTGGGCAGGCATTCAGGAGCTTGAACTTGGTGCGACTCTTTGCATCCATGCTTGTGATCATGTTATTCTGGTCGTTGTAGCGCTGCACAGCGTGGGCAGATGACATGCTGATATCTGATGTGTAGATAGCATGACATGCAATGCTATCATCTGTGGGCATGTCTACTCGAGAAGAGGTGACAGCATGCAGGCTACTGCAGGCGTGGTGTGTCTGCTCAAGTGTCTGTGATGTTTCACGACACCTGTGGGTGCTCATCAGATGCTCTCACATCAGACGTGCCTCATTACAATAGCTGTGCTACGCTATCATGTCCATGAATTGCTGAACGGCCTGGCATGTTGTCTTTTTGTTTGTCACAATGGAGCAGCAAGCAGCACCACAGGCCAACCAATTTTGAGCTCTATGCGGCATTGGGCAGACTGCCAAAGAGTTCCTGACAGAACCAAAGTTCGTGTTCCTGTGTGACAGCCCGCTGCTGAGCCTTCTAGTCTTTAATACAACCACAATCACCACAGCTTGATGTATTACAACTCCTGCTAGACCATGCACATGCTTGATTGTCAGCCAGTCCACCAGACAAGGTCGGTCTGTTGGAGCGCAGGTGGCAATGCTCTGTATGGAACAGTGCCAAGCAGCTGGGCCAGTATGGCTGCATTGCAAGACCTGGAGCTGGACTACAACTGTGGGCTGTGTGGATCACTCCCAAGCTTCCCCATGCAGGTATTGGCAATGTCAACAGTCTTTATTCCACGCTTCACTATTCTCAGAGACTCACAGTGTGTTGGTACTTGTCCCGCATTTTCTGCAACCCCAACTTTGTTGCCCAGAGCAGAGTCTGCTGTCTAGCACCTTTGGAATTGTACTGTGAACATTCGGGCCTTCCAGGCATCACTGCAACAATGCCAATCGCTGACAAAAAGACCAGTGATTTAGCAACAGGAAGGCAGATTTTTGCTGTCTTGTATGTGTTGTCATATATGCAGACACTGTTTGAGTGGATTGCTAATGCAAGCTGCCCGTGTATCTGCAGGCATCAGGCCAGCTGAGCGTGGACACCTCTCACAGTAGCATTGGCTCTACTTGTGGCAATAGCAACTGCGCATCCTCCAACCTTGGTCTCATCCTACGCACAGGTCAGCATGCATGCAGGCAGGACCCTCATTTGATGCCCTCAGCATGCACACAGCAAGCATCATGTGCATCTTCATCTTGCTTGTTGTGCACTGGTCACAGTCATTGCTGCCACATGACAGCACATACACACCTTATCGGGGCAAACCTGAGCATCCACAAATCCCAGTCAAATTGCTGAGCTATGTAGTACTGAACTGCACATGCCCAGAAATGCATGATGTCAGCACCAGGACTTGCGCTGGACTAAAGGGTGCAAGGGTTGATGCAGTGATTGCGGTGGCTGTGATAGTGTTTGTGCTGGCCCTGGTGACCCTCAGATCATGGCAGTTGCGGCGCAGGCGCCGCCTAGGCTACCTTGTACAGAACACTTGGGAGTTTCGGCTTCGGAATCAGATCAGACGGTGTTTTGGTGAGCACACTGCTGCTACCTTTGCCATTGGCCTGTACTGTTTGGTTACTCATGAGGATGGGTTCGCAAATTGGGTTCACTGCTTTCTTCTTCCACTGCAATTGGCGGCCCGTGTGCAAAGACATTTGGAAGTCTATGTTGTGCACAGCTCAATTTTGTCAGTCACTGCTTTGCTTCTGCAAGAATGCAACCCACTTATGTACAGTACTAGTGCTTTGCTTGTGCAGGCATGCAACCTGTAGTTGCTCCGGTTTCCAGTTTTCAGCATGTACATAGAAGGTCAAGAGATGCAGAAGTGGGCGGCAGTCACAGGCGCAGGCGTACCAAACAAGAGCAACCCACATTGGTCATCATGCCAGATGGAACTAGCCTATGCTTCGCAGTCAGGGACAGTCCTACAACAAAGCCCAGTGCATCTGGCAGCCAGGACCTACCCTGTCAGGTTATCTATACCAATCCACTTGCAAATCATGACCCTTCTGAGGCTGCTGCCACCAGTCATGCACAGCCACTGTCAGATACCCACATCTTGCCGCCAGACAGTGCCATGGCAGGAGCAGGCAGCACAGAGCCTAGTGCTGCTCTGCCTGGCAATGTTCCACAACATGCTAGCTAACATCCGGTGGCTTGAGCGAGGGGCAATGTGCTGCCTCAATTTGCAGGTTTTTTGCCAGTTGGACAGTCTGGCCCAGAGCTCAATATGCACGCTCATGACGCAAAGGCATGTCTGAAGTACGCCAGCCTTGCTGAAGTAAAATTCATTTATTTTCTAAAGAAGCAGTTTCACCTGGATCGTGTGTTTGACAGGTTCATTTCAGTCACATAGACAACTATGGTAGCTGGTTGTATACATCCAAAGGTTTTGTGACAGAATCCTGCTGCTTTTGCATTTCTTTGCATCAGTCACTTCCGTTTCATATCTGATTCATCTCAAAAAACATTGTGGTCATTGTAGCCTTCCTTATGACAGGCACGGCCATGGCACAAGTACTGCATCAGAGCAATGGACTGCATAAATTGGCTAGACGTGCCGCTTTTTCTTCTTTTTAGCCTTCCGCTCATCTCTCATCTTGTCAGCCCTACAACCACAAACGCGCTTTACAGCAGTCAATCTGATTTTAGAACAAGCAACACACAAGGATTTGGATGACTCACACATAGCTGTCACTTGTCTGAGGTGGTGCTGTCAGAGCTGTCAATTTCCCAAACCCTGATGGATAGATGCCGCGCCTCAACGCAGGACCTGATGTGGGACTTTGCATCTCGTCTTGAGTTCCCCTGCAGGAAGCATGGACATCTTCCATACTGCATGTTTCCAAACACAAATGACACATGAGCTGCACGTGGTGCAACTCAAATGTGGATATGAATCCAACCACCCACAGGCTGAACAAGCACAGGATGCAGCATCACGTCAGTTGCCCAAAGCAAGCCATCAAGCTGAGAGCAGACCTGCTGGCATGCAGCAGTCGTCGCTTGGCAGCCTCAGTCTCCTCTATATTTCTCATCTTGTACTCCACGGGTAGGGCCACCTCTACAATGCCCGTTGCCCAGGCACCAGGATCTTGAGCCTTGGTGGACTGACCCTGCACTTGGAGAGCATGCATGTTGAGCAGCAGAATGGTTGCAGATTCTGAGCATGACAGCAATGCTGGAGAAACACATGTGCACTTGCCGTATTGCCCATGCCTTGCACATCTGTCATTGCAATGTTCAGCGCACTCTGCTGAGCTGCATGCACTGCTCTGTTCCAACAGAACTGCAGGTTGTGTTCGAGGGATTGTTTGATTGGCAAAAGGTGGATTACAATGCATAGCTTTGCATGAACATACCTGCAGGTCCGAGGGCACTGCATACAGCTCATCATCTGGGTGCAGCTGACTGCCACTTGCAGCAGCTTCCTCTGCATCCTTGCCTAAACGCTTCTGCATCTGTTCCTTGATGAATGCCTCCCTAGCAAAGGCAGGAGGCAATTACGCTAATGCTGCGTGCATGCATACATCATGTAATTTTTTTGGCCCACATGCAACAGCATGTCAGAGTGTATGTATGGGCAAAATTGCTATTGCTCCAGCAAAATAGCTGGTCGCAACGTTACTTCCTGCCAGGTCTGCAAAGACGGTGGTCACTTGTAACAGATGATGTAACAATGCATGCTGGTGTAGGATATGCACTTACATGTGAGACTCGCCTGCACCCTTCTCCTCCACTTGCTCACGCACATAAGAATCAAGCAAGTCGTTTGTCTCTCTTTGTGATAGTCCATCTGCCTATACGCATGTAACACAGGCACCTGATCACAATGTGCTTTGCAGCCTGACCTTGAGGGTGCTGACTCCTGAAATATGCGTTGCAGCAAGCTGCGTTTGCAAGTGCTATATAGTGACGCCGTCTACAGCTGCACAATTGCAGCAGTGCGTATCATGACTGATGAATAGGTCAGGTTGGAAGGGTATTTGCTGACCTGTGCTGCATTCAGCTTTTTCAACCCGTTTGCTAGCACCTCAGCTCGCAAAGCCTGCAGACCATACATGGTGTTGGAACACCCCACCAGGCAGCTAAAGCTTGTGAACTATGGTTTCTGAGTTGCAGGGGGGCGTACTTGCTCACGCCTACGCTGCTGCTGCTGATGCTGCCTCTCTTGGATTTGCTCCCTACATTGCGCAGGGCGGTACATGCAGACAGGCCTTGCCAGCAATAGCTATAGCACAGCACAGTACTGCACGACTTATGCAAGGTACCTCAACGACAAAGTCTCCGGTTCGTCTTCATCATCTTCACGCTGTACTGTCCGCTTGCGGATGCCACCTCTCTTCTTGGGAGCCTCGCTCATGGAAGTGCCGTCGCGCTGCAAGTGATCTCAGGCAGTAACATCGGAGACATTCCTGTTCATCTGTCCGGTCGAGCTAGCACATGTGGTCCTTGCGAAGTTAGCGAATGATACAACGGTACAACGCAAGTTAGTACGGTCGGGCTTTGAGCGCAAGCCAGGTGTCGCATGCATTGACTCATGGTCAACTGCGATGAAGCCTACCATATGTAAAGGCCTCATGACCCTTGCGCATCAAGGGGCGTTTGTCCATCTTCTGGTCTATCCATCAGCTTTCTCGCGGTCATCGTGCTGATCAAGCGGAGCATTGGGTGGCACATATGTGCTGCCGCCCTGTGGCATGCTTCACGCTGTTAGCCAGGCAGAAGATCTTGGTCGGAGGCAGCAGTCAACCAACTAATTTATGTCAATGAGTCAGCGTCCAGCTGCAAAACGGGAACCATTAGACGGGTTGCAGCGGTCTCGATACAGGAAGATCAAGGATATCAACTCGGGATCCTACGGCTTTGTTCAGCTGTGCCAGGACACCAGGACAAACGAGCAAGTTGCAGTCAAGTTTATAGAGCGTGGGGAAAAGGTAACTATCCACGCCGTGTTCATAGGAGTCTCCATTCGTACGTTCCCAGTTGCCGATGCCCTGGATTTGCACTGGAAATTGCCAAGCCAGCTCAGCAATGCTTGCTCTGCAGATCACAAAGTATGTTGAGAGGGAATTACTCAACCATAATAGGCTTCTTCATCCCCACATCATACAGTTCAAGGAAGTATTCTTGACCAATGAGTTCCTTGGCATTGCCATGGAGTTTGCTCCTGGAGGGGACATGTTTCAGTATGTCAAGCAAAGGAATGGCCTTCAAGAGTATGAAGCTCGGTGGTTTTTCCAGCAGCTCATCATAGCCCTTGATTACTGCCATAAGATTGGGGTGGTGAACAGAGATATCAAGCTGGTAAGCACTGTCTGCTTGTAAAGCCATGCATTGCGACTTCTTTGTATCACTCATTTTCTCAGCTCTCTGCAGGAGAACACTCTGCTAGACAACAGCAAGCGACCCCTGGTCAAGATGTGTGACTTTGGCTATTCTAAGCATGCCAAAGACAGTCTGCCCAAGTCCAAGGTTGGCACGCCTGGATACACAGGTACTTACGCTGACCATACTGTTTGACTGCTGATCTGCTCTCTTCTTCTAAGGTAAGGTAAGCCATTGTGATGACATGCACACACGTAGTCCTTGTCTCATCTGCTGTGCATAGCTTTCCTGTTGCACATTCATTACTTGCAAGCAACACAATTTTCTCTGCCTTACTGCAGCTCCTGAGGTCATCTCTAACAAGAAGCATTACGATGGGGTGATGGCTGATGTGTGGTCCAGCGGGGTCATGCTGTATGTCATGCTGTTTGGACAGTATCCTTTTGAGCGACCTGAAGACAAAAAGGAGGCTAACAGGTGCTCGAAGCTGTCTGACTTTGCACTCACTCCATTGTCATGCTAAGTTCACCTGGGAGAGGACAATAGGACTTTATAAGAACAGATTCATGCAATCATGCTGTCAGTTTCCCTACGGCTACTTGGCATGTCCAACTCTAAGTCCTGCTTGATTCCAGGCATTACAGAGGCGAATCTGTTTGCACATCATAGCAGATTTTGGACTTACATCATTGTTTGCGGCATGCAGGTTTCAGAAGGTGCTATACCGTATCATAGCAGTCGACTATCATTTCCCCACTCGCTCACCCCATGGGGTGGTATCAGAGGCTTGCAAAGACCTGATGCGTCGCATCTTTGTGGCAGATCCAATAAAGCGCATCACTATTCCAGAGATCCAGGCGCATCCATGGTACCAGCAAGATTTGCCTCCTGGCCTCACTGGCTTCAATGATGTCTGCCTAGCACAGCAAGGTCAGAGCGGTGCACCTCTCAGTGCCCAGACTGAGGAGCAGATCAAGGCTACAGTGCAGGAGGCCAAGGTTGTCAGGTTCAGCAACTCAGACCAGCCAGTGTTCCATGATGACCAGGACACAGACTACATTGATGATGTCATGGATCAAGAGTATAGCTATACAGCCTGTGAGTTCTGAGCGAAGGTAGCATGCATCTCGAGCGGAGGGAAGGCCCGATGGGCAGTGTTTCACAGTCATGAGGGGTTGCTGGACAGTGATTTCCTGAGATGCAGACTTCTTTTGCTCACTCAGTGCATGTGCGCTGGTTTTTATATTTTCGATTTGGTGTAGGGGTTGCAAGCAGCAACTAAATTGATCCCTCTGCATACAGATTTGGTCTGCTGACATGTCTCAATTTAGCCCTGCATACATGCGTTTGAGGTTCACTTCATGCTTTGACTCCAACACTGCAGGATGACAGCCAACTGTTTGGTCAGCTCTAGCAACTACATGCTGAGTCCGGTGTTGTTATAACCTGACCAGCTGATAGCAAGTACACCGGACTTGCTCATACTATCAGTTAGTAACTGAGCATCAACGATTTTCACATCATGACAGAGGTGGTGTCCATTCTGCATTTGCCCATTCAGGCTTGGAACAGACACATGACCAGGTTGCACTTGTGTACATTTGCGCATGCAACCAAAGAGGGTGCATATCGGTTGGATAGCCAGGCGGAATCAGCCTGGGGCAATTCATGCACATGTCATCTTGCAATTCATCTGGGACCAAAAGGTCTGCATCACTGCTTGCCACAGGTTTCTCGTTTCCTGTACTACAACTGTCAGATTCTTGGACCTTGGTCCCCTGACCCCCATCACCCTGATCACAGCTGGTTGAAATTGATGCCCCCATGGCATGATGACTGATGAGCGCTGCCTCTGAAGTACATTTCTGCCTCTTATTGATAGCCTGATGTTGGTGAGAATTGTCACAATCTTGCTGCAGCACTTTATCTACTATGGCCTGTGATGCAGAAGCATTTGCATTTGCTGGGGTCAATGCTCCAGAATGAGATGATGTGTCATCCCTGGCAGCATTTATGTATGTCCTGACTTGATCAGGGCCCTTGTATGTTCCTCCATACTGTGAGTCATTAGCAACAGGGTGTCCAAGAAAAGAAAGATGAACCCTGCACAAAGTCACACAGCTTATCATTGCACATCCAAACACAACACCGCCTACTTGGTATGAAAACAGCATGTACTGATTGTCCATTCATAAATGTTGCACATGCCAATAAGACACCAGCAGCAGATGCACCTCTGGTGAGAGCGCCAGATGTCGTGCCTATTTTAGATGTAAGCAGATTTGCTGTCACATGCCCCAACAAACATGTAAACCCAAAGACTGACCTGATCTGGTGTGTGCGTCCAGTCTTGGGTTGGCATTCCACCAGGCTGGTGCGAGCATCAGGCGCAACAGACAACAGCCTGAAGCCTGTCTGAGCCTCCTTTGCCTGCAGCTTCTGGTTCTGACCAACTTCAGGCACCCTGCCCATGCTCTGCTTGTGAGACAGGCTGCCATCTGGCTCCATCAAGAATGCATGATTGCTGCCTGAGTCCCAAGCCAGTTGCCTGTCTAGGGCAATTGGGTCATCAGGAAAGGACCCCAGAACACGGGCAATGTATGTTTTCTGCACTGCACCTGGCTCCTGCAGACCACAGGAAACATGTGGAGTGCTGTATCATGCCAGAAACGCAATGTATCTTTCAATAAATAAATAAAGGTTATGATTTTACATTTACAGCAACAAAAATTAACGACATTCATTATCTGGAGGCAGCGACAGGGAAACGGTGCCAATTGTCTTAGACTTGCACTGCCTGACCACTGCAAGTCTAAGAAAGAAAGCATGCCTTTCAACTGGGCAATCAAGCGCCAGGGCTGTACCAGTAACATACCACCTGGCGAGTGAAGACTCACCGTAATCTGTGTTCCGACCGCCTTGGCAGCAGCTGCAGTCTTGGCAATGAGTAGCAACCCTGAGACAGGCTTGTCAAGACGGTGCACGGGAAACAGCTTGCCTAGATCCGGCCTTTCCACTTGCAGCAAAGCCATCACCGTATTCTTACGATACTGACCACACGCATGCACTGGCATGCTGGCTGGCTTATGCACGGCAATCAGATCCTGTGTCTCAGCCACAACCTGCCAAAATCCACATCATGCTACTGTCAGTCTGCTTTCATATACACAGATCTTGGCTCAGCATTGAAGGCAGCAAATGTCTGTGGGTTGGCTTGAGAGGGAGAAATTTGCAACAGCTTGAGCTGTGCTTCATGCAGGATTTCCATTGTGGTACTATGATGTTTGCTGTCTGGGTGCACAAGCAAGTGCATATTGCACTTGATATAGCAGATGGCAGGTGTCAGGTAGGTACCTCCAGAGGCAGATCCAGCACAGGTGGCTCATGGCGATGGATAAAATGCCGCATGCGGTGGTTGCCATTCAACAGAGTGTCTGCTGTGGCTGTGCCCTTACCACCCTCAATTCTCAGCCGACCGTCCTCAAAAGCCTCTTGATAGTAGCTTCTTGGGCGGGATGCAAACTCCTAGAACAGATTTGGATTGCAGAGAAGCTACGACTGCCAGCAGCGGTGCAAGTGAGCTTTCAGCTATCACTGTGCAGGATAGATTCAGGGCAATAGCAACTTGCGCCACCTACTGCAGCATTTTGAGCTTGCAAGATGGCGATGCAAGATTTGGAAATGGTGCAACATACACAGCGGGTTTCGCATTGGCACTACAAGGACCATATATAGACACAAGCGTTGTATACCTCAGAGAAGACATCTATGATTGTCTTGCCCAGCCACCTCTTCTTCACAGAGCACAGGAAGTCGAAGTAGTATGGTTTCACCTGTACCCGAACAAAGCTTTTTCATGCATCTTACACGCTCCGCTTGAGTCCAGCGGCGGGCGTCTTACAAGTCGCAAGCCGTTGACTTTTATGTAGTCCTCGCTCTTCGCAGGGGATTCTGCTGACTCAACCACCTTGTTCAACAGTGTCGGCATCTTGCAGGGTCTGAAGTTGGCGGCTCTTCCCAAGACTGAGAACGGCATGCGGTACGATAACTGAAACCACACATAAGTGTCGCGTGCAGCCTTGTGAGCGTTACGAGTGCCTTGAAATTAGTAAAGACCACTCCTCTTGCTTGATCACTCTACTGACATAGAACATGTACATCTTATGTTGCTGACTTCACCTGCAGTGCCTCAAAGGAGTTTCAACATACAACACTCAGTTCATCAGTGCAGAAAGCTGGCGGAGTCTATGGAAAACGACCATGCGTATCAGTGCACGCTCCTCTATAGAGCTAGACTGTATGAATACTGAAGCCAGCAACGTGATAGACAGCCACGCTTCAGCTGGCAGACAGTCAATACACTTAGCAATTGCCAAAAGTATGAAGAGGCTACGAGACCCCATTCTCTGTCGCTTCCATCTGTTTTTGCCTCTTCCAGGCCTGAGCACGCTCCAAAAACTTAAGATTTGATGCTGCACCTTCCTCCTCAGGAAAGACGTAATCATAGTACTCCTCCATGCCAGCGTCCATACCTTCATCCGTCTGAATCTTTCTTTTCTTTTTGAGTTTCTTGGGCATTTTGCGCTCTACCGCCTCCACCGCCGTCTGCAAACATGGCAAAAAGCATCAGATTGCTACAACATTGGGTTGGTGCAATCAATGAATGTCAGAGTGTCATGCATCTTGCATGCAGCAACACTGCGGCTTTCTAGCACAGCTTGTCATACAAGATACAAGACCATGGGCCACACCTATACTTCAATCCGCACAGTGCAATGGGAAGCTGTTGTCGTGAGCAAACCTTTTTTGATAAGGTTGTGGCACAGACAGTAACAGCACCTCAGAGCAGAAAGGCGTGCATACCTACTGCACAGCTCAGAGTAAGATGTGGCAAAGAGTGGTCAGCGTGTTTGTCAGCCATATGCATTGCAGCTGTATGCAGCAAGGGTATGACTTGCTGTTTGACTTATGGCTGCTTGGGTTGTGTGTGCACACCCATAGTATCTATCATCTTCTGGAATGCTGCTACAGGCAAGAGTTGCAAGGCATGACTGACCTGTCGTTGCTCAGCTGCAACAGTGTCGGCTTCAAAGGTCCGCCAGGCTTCCAGAAGCATGACAGCTTCCTCCTTGGCGTCAGGCTGGTTTTCCCTCAGGCTGCGGAAAGCCCTCTCATATACACTGCACATGAGCCCAAGCAACATTTGCCAAGCAGCCCTGACCAAGCAAGCCTTGGCCGGCAAACCTTGGCAAGTGGGCGCCAGCAAGCAAACATCACCAAGATCAAGTGTGTCAGGAGAAGGCATTGGGTGCAGAGATGTGAATGAATTACAGATAGGCTTCTGCTACAGGCAGGTCATGAGTCTATCACATGGTGCCTTGGGCATGGCGTGAAAAAAGGGCATGCACTCTCTGAGACAGGGAAACATGGACACAGGTATGACACCCAAGCCTGAGCTCACAATGGAAGGAGGGGGGAAGAAAGCATGTAGCTGTGTTGTGTAGCTGTAGTCTTTGACAGTCTTCACATCCCAGACGGGATGTGAAGCCACTTGTGATGCATGAGACAAGCTGATTCGAAAGCACAGGCGAGTGTCATGTTTTGACTACAGGGGAGGCAGGCTGACCTGCGTGCATGAGCTTCCCGGTCAGCAGCAGCAGCCGGGCCTTCCTGCTCAGCTGCCGCTTGCCTCCTGCCAGCCTCACTGCCATCCTCGTCCTGCTCCTCTTCACCCAGCATGCTGGCAGGAGTTGCCTCAAAACTTGCGTAACTCAGCCAAACCTGCAACAGCAAGGCCTTTCATTAATGTATCCAAGAGAGTGACCCTTACTATGCGACTTAAAGAGGGGAAAGCTGCATTACGCAAGGACGCTTTGACACTGCTGTGCAAGGTTTCATGTCAGGGAATGACAACAATTTAAGCCATAGCTGAAGGCATGAAGGAGTGAGCACTTGTTGCTGCTGGTTCAGACAAGCTTTGCAGATGGAAAGTCATGTTTTGTTATGGAAGCAGCATACCTTGACATGTTTGGTGCGCTGAAGCAGCCTCTCGTACAGCTTCCGTGTGTTTTCCCTGTTGCCCTCGCTGATCTCAAAGTCAATGTAAGACTGCAACACCACAAGACCAACCATGAGTTTGCATCACTTCTGTATTTGCTGCACATCCTGATACCTGCCAGCACTCAATGTAACACAGCCCATTTGAAATCAAGTTCACCATCAGGCAGCTGTTGACTCAGCACCTCAGCTGAAACAACACATGGTTTCGTATACCACAGCTTATGTAGTATGATACTCTGAGCATAGAGCATGTCCAAGACTCTCAAATGGGAATCAACAGCATGTGACAAAGGAAGCATTGCTTACCTTCCATAGCACTTCTGGCATGTCCAGTATAGGCTGAGCAATGGCCAGCTCATATATGGCACGCGCCCTGTCAATCTCCCCAAGATATTGCTGCTCAAACTCAGCAAACTTGCACCAAGCTGTGCAGTTGGCTGGGCTCCACTCTAGATACTTCTCATACAAGGTTCGCACACGCTCAATGTTGCCGAGGTGTCTCTCAATCTGCACAACACACGCATTGTGTCTCGCGATGCAGTGTGTCCCAAAATCACCAATGGCTTGCGTGTTTGGCATACATCAGCTACAATGTGATGAGCGACATGTTACATGTTGCAATACCATTTGGGTGGTTGCAGACATAGGGAATGCAGCAACAGTAATGCACTGTGCTTGGTCTGTGCAGGAGGTTGTTGTATCAATCTGGTTGTCCAATGCTGAATAGCGGTGCCCACCTCAATGTAAGCTTTATATGTCCGGTCCTTTGGGCACATACCCAGAGACATGCCCAATATCTTACGTGCAGCATCTAGGCGCTGCTGCCGTACCTCAAATTGGGCTGCAAGAATCCACATCTGCAGGTAGGACACCACAAGCAGATTGATAAGGGCAAGCAGCACATTGTGAACTACATGCCTCAAGCAGTGCCACAAACACAACGAAATGAAAGAGGCACAACCTGTCTTGCAACCTGTCAATAATTCCTGAACAAAGATTGCGTGTTTTGTTTAAATTTTGGTGATCAACTCTCCTTGCACAAAGCATACAACAGAAGCTACCTGGGCAGCCTGGTATAATACTGGGCTTGTCATGAAATTAACGTTGAAAGGCGTAGTCTTTTCTTTTCCTTTTCTTTTCTACAACAGAAGCTCACAGGGGCTTACTTTGGCGAATGTGAAGGCTTTGTGGGGGATGAGCTTGAGGCAAGCCCGGTACACTTCCCTAGTGCGCTCTGCATCCTGGGCCTCTAGCTCCTCAAACAAGGCATAGTTGATCCACAGGTAGATATACCGCTGCCAGTAGCGTTTCTCATCAGCCGGCGGAGTGTTGGCAATTGCCCTCTCATACACCTGCCAAAGATAGGAGGCAGCCATGAGCTTGCAGACAGCACCAACACTATGTTGCTCAAACCAGCCAAAACCTAATGCCTCGTTGTTGACACAATGTCACAAGAGTTGCTTGCAGAGCAATGTAAACTGAAAGACATCACAACTATAAGCAGCAGTGAGTGCACCTGCTGTTGATGTTGCTGAATGATAGCAAGAGCATATACAATACAAAACAGGGGTGAAGTGAGGGAGCATCCTGCTGCATACCTCACGTATTTTGTCGTGGTCACCTGCTGCTTCCTCCAGCCGGATGTAGTCAAACCAGGAATCGTAGTTCAGGGGATTCTTCTTGACCTCTGCCTCATACTGGAAACGCCTCTCACCTACTATGACATCCTGCAAAGGCAATCACCAGAGGCTCAATGTGGACAACTTCAGCAATGCAACATGCCAGTGAGTGCCAGGGTCAGCAACCGCTCACAGACCATCAGCTGATACCAATGAGCCAAGCTCTACCAGCACACTGCCAGCAGCCTAGCAGCACCAAATGCAGCATGCAACTTTGGGGGTTATGCACCAGGCTGCAGATGGCATCTGGTGCATCACAGCAGTCTGACCTTGATGAAGGAATAGAACATGTGCTGCAGCAGACATGATTGATTTACCTCAATGCCTTCTCTGTCACCATGTTGCTTTTCAAATGCCACAAATTTCTTGTAGACATCTTGCGCCTGGCCTTTGGGGATATGGTCCAGAGCATACTTGTAAATGGCACGGGCCCGCTCAGGCTCCTTACACTTCTCCTCAAACTCAGCAAACTTGATGAACAGCTCTTCCTGCAGGCTTATCCAGGTGAGTATGACACCGTACAATTTGTGATGTCGGCAAGTGACACTCGCCTTGCCAGATACACTTGATCTTTATACAGGATCAGCACACTTGCGCTACATGCTTGCCAAGGACGACATTGGGTAGTCAGAAAGCAAGCAAGAGAGTTGTTCTCCGGTCGGACTAATTGTGTGTCTAGTATGCATGTTTGCGAGATATCTCACAGCACATGCAGGCTAGGCTGCCCAGATGATTGCAGGTCTTCAGGTCAGATGCAATATCATGCAATCTCTTCCTTGAGCTGGCAGCGTGAGTACGGAGACGCAATGACTGATACCGTTTGAGCGTCCTCTCCCATCTCGCCTACTGCCCTCTCATAGCATGTCCTGGCCAGACCAATCTGGCCATTCTTCATCTCAAACTTGGCATATCTGACCCAGGCCTTGACACTAGGCAGACATTGTACATAGCGCTCATAAATGTTGCGCGCCCGCTCAACCTCGCTGTAACGCAGCTCCATCTGTATGGTTGCACCAACAGAAGCGTTTGGTGCTCAGTGCTCTGCAAACTTAATGTGCAACACTGTTGTGGCAAGGACTTAATGCTGCTACATGCAGAACAGGAGGTGTAGTGACAGTACAAACGTACGGGGAAGTATGCAGCACTGCTGCTGATGAATGACTATAGCCCAGATCCATGATCAACCAGAAAGACTTGGAGATGCTGCTGACCTTGATGTAGGCTGCCCAGCCATGGTGATCAGGCTCCCATTGCATCCATCTCTCAAAGATTTGCCTGGCTCCTGGCACATTGTTCAGCATCTCTTCCATGTGGATGTACTTATACCACAACTGGTCAATGCGCGGCAGCAGTGTGACAGCCCGATCCCAGACATTTCGTGCATGGTTGATGAAGCGTGCTCGCATCTCCATCTCGGCATATTTCAACCAGAGAGTTACACTGGCATAGCTGACATCTAAAGCCCGCTCCCAAACAGAGCGAGCTCGCCTGTAGTCTTTCTGGGACTCTTCCCATTGAGCGTACTGCATCATACCACAGCTGGTAACCCTGTGCAACAAGTCATGCCTGCATTGACTGTACACAGTTATCAGAGCACACCTTCACCCACACTCCCTGGTTCCATCTGACTCTGCGCACAAGGTCTTCGAACTCCTTGCGCTTGCGTAGTCTGTACTCTGCAAGCTCTGCAGGACTGCTGATCTTCTGCTTGGGGGCTTTGAAATCAACCTCTTGAAGCTCTTTTGACTCTCGAAGGATTTGCTCAGCAGTGATCTGCAGCAGAAGGTGGGGCAATGTGTTTTGCAGACTGGCGCAGAGACAAGCTCAGCAGCTTCGCTGAATATATCCAGTCAGTCAAATGGATCGAGTCAGTTAAAGTCCCCCTCAAGGTGGGCGAAGGGAGTTACTTTAGGTCTGAAATACGCACCTGCTGGTCTGCAGGCTGCTTGTTCCTGACTCTGGTTGCACGAGGTAATCGGACTTCTGTGTCTCGCTGCGTGGTACCTACAAAGTTAGCCATTTCTGCTGGTGGCAGCCGAAGCTGGCCGGTGCTTGCTCAGCAGATGTCAGCAGTCACTGGTTCCTTGGCGGAGCGCAGCCGTCCTTGGGACTGTTAAGCCGACGTATGTGTGGCTGAACGCTACGTGCTGCACACACACAGATATGGCGGGTCTTGAGGGCTACCAAATCCCTCACTGTGTAGACCACTGCACCAAGCAAGGCAACCAAGCCACACGGCGTAAATTGGCGGCATTACGCCGTAACTGTAACGCATGATTACTCACTGCAGTAAGCATTACTCACAGGGCACAAGGTGGCCATTCCCTTTGTGTTACCACTCATGATTCTTGGCCTTCAAGCTTATCCTGAGACACTCGTGGCTCACGTGGTGGCAAAGGATTGTTTTTCCCAGCCGGTGCTGAAGAGTACACGGTGCTCGTAGGTGCCTGATCAAATGGAAGGCGTCTACAGTCTCAATTAGGGGAATCTCAGCTGTGCCTTAACCCTTGTAATGTAGTTACTGCACCTGTGACTTAGTCTGACAGATGAGGCTACGGTCGAGTCAGTAGATGAGGCTAAGGTTGAGTCATTAGATGAGGCTAAGGTTGAGTCATTAGATGAGGCTAAGGTTGAGTCATTAAGGTGGAGTCCCTGTATTGGGATTCATGGACTCACACACCCAGACCTGCTGATTCAAACAAAAGCATGACAACCATAGAATCAAGCCCTATTATTGGTCAATCTGACAAGAACTGATCTGCTAGTGAGCATGCACCGTAAGCTCACTTTATGTATCTTGAGCTTTCAGCCCTTGCTCACCCCTTGATCCCTTAATAGATTGGATCTCAGATATACTTTCCCAAGCCTTGAAGGATACACTAATTTGCAGACCTTTGTTAAGTGCCTGGATCATAGGGGTACTGCATCAGATACAGTATGCAGTCAAGCAAGCTCACCCCTTGATGTTGAATGCATGTGATGAATCGCAGAGGCAGCATCGTGTCTTGCACATCACAAGGGTGGATGAGCTAGATTGCATAGACGCAGTTGACACTGTTTGAGCTTGCCTTGCATTGTCAAAAGCCTAACTTGAACGCAATGCAAACAGCACAACATGCTCTGCCCCGGATTGCGTATCAGTATCAATTCACAGGAGCCCTGGCATGCGGTACTCAATATCCTACTGTGTACGAAATAGAGTGCATGCTGTACAGCTGCAAGGGTACAACCCATTTCAGCATGCTTGAATGACTGCATGGCTTCACAGGCTGGAAAGCAGACAGCCCATGCATGATCAATAGCTGCTGTGGCATTCATCCCATGTATGGGGCAACATGCTCTGCACTACTTTGAGAAAAGAGGCACCATAAGCAACGCAAAGACACTGGCAACTATGCTCAGTGTTATCAGTGTAGACCCCCAGAGTGCTTTTTGGCCTGGCTGCTGCTACTGGCACAGGCTGCTTGGCAGGTTGAGCCTGCCTGATGGCTTCTTGTTCCTGCATGACATTGTGCTTCATTTACACACAATTGACACACTTGACATGCTCTGCTCGTGGAGCTATGGCAATCTGCATGTGCAAACTGCAAGCTCAGATCTGCATGTGGGGTGCTCAGGTGCAGACCTCGCAAAGACTTCAATATTTACCTCTTTCTGTTTTTGTCGCCGATGGTATTCCTCTACCCACTCCGGAAATAGCTTTCTGAACATAGGGTTTCTCAGATTCTGCTCCAAAGAGACTGATGCTAACCGGCGCTTGTCGGCCTTAGATGATGATATGCTGCCAGTGGTGATGTTGTTCTCATACATGAAAGAAAGCAGGCCATTCAGGATTGTTCCCACACTCCACATGGGATTCCAGCTTTCTGCAGGAGGTCTTCCTGTTCAATAATTGCCAGGAATGCAGGTGTTGCATGAAGTTCATAAGCAACAAATAAGTAATGAAAGCAGCAAGATCATGCGCTACAGTTATCCTTGTAGCAAACAGTGCCTGCATGGCAAGGTGTCTACATAAGGCAAGCTTTGCACACAGACACCAGCAGCATGAAGCTTATCACCTGGATGGAAATCAGTCATGCTCAGGCAAAGCTTTGTGTTGATTGAAAATCTGCCACTGGCAGTCAGCATCATAATTGACGGTGGCTTGTAGGGATAGTCTGCCGGGAAGGTAACTTTGCCATGGTAAACTCCAGCCTCATACTCGGTGCCTTTCGCACCCTCAAGTGCATAGTGCCACTCAAGAAGATTGTTTGGTGAAGGGTGAGCTTGAATGTTTGGCGGGGGGTCCTATGTTAAGCACCCAGATGTGTTGAGTTTGAGGGTTCAACCATGTTGCTGATTGCAAGTTGTTTAGCACCTTCAGGAAGCCTTTGTACTCTTTTTGAAGCCTGTTTACGCAGGCCTTGCTCGCCATCAACTGAAGCTAAATAAGCTTCCACATGCGAGCCTGCAGGGACCTCGGCCCCTGGCCCCTGAAACAGTCAATCTCAGTCAGCAGAATACCTATTCCTTGTTCATATCGCAGTTGCAGGACAGAGACTACAGCAATAGACCGACCGAGAGCAGTTGGATGATGCTGTCAAAGTCAACGATGTTGCCAGCCTGGCTCTCTATTAGACAACATGCAGGTCAACGCTTCCAGATCTGCTTGCAGGTCTAGACTGTATGTAGCTTCTGATTCAGGTGCTCAGATGCTGCATGCCACCATTTGCTGCTGACATCGTCAGGCGGGTGAACTGACCACACAGGCAAGCATCGCGGACGTCGCTCGTAAGCAGCCAACTCTAGTGACGTTGTGCACACGCGACCCAGAAGTCGAACAGGAGTTGCCCGTGAGTGATCACTTGGGCCATGGCGCAAGCCTTGTGCAGCTCCTGTTGACCTACTCACAGTGAGTGCACTCTCGGTGCACCTACAATACGTAAGTGCTGGTGTCATGGGCAAGAATCAGCAACATAAAGCTCAGCAGCGGTCTAGACATGGTGGGGAAGGAGAGGACCTGCCTGACGGTGATACCAGCGTGGACGTGAGCTTTCATACCCCTGAATGGCATGCTGCAAGGGTGGCTGCATTGACTGCTGAGCGGAAGACATGGGAAGAGTGGAAGCTGGAGCAGAAAGAGAAAGCCTCTGCACTTGCTGCAGTAGAGGATGAGGAAGACAGACAAAATGCGTAAGTCACACAGGCAGTGGAAGAACACACAGGCAGTGAAAGAATTCGCTGGCACACTGCACAAGAAACCTGTTCCTGTTTGCTGACCGTTGGTGGCTGTGCGTCCACAGGGAGTACAAAGCTCAATTGGCTGCAGACAGAATTGTTAAGCTGTCAGGAGGCACAAATAAAGGTGATCTGGGCATCAAATCAGGCAAAGTGAGCAAAAAGTCGCACAAAGACAAGAAAGCCCACAAATCAGACAAGGGCAGCAGTAAAAAACATAAAGACAGTAAACACAGCAAACGAAAACACAAGTCCCATGACAAGGACCACAAAAACAAAAGAAAGCAGGCATCAGACTCAAGTGATGCATCAAGTAGTGATGATGACCATAAGGCCTTGCCCAGTAAAAGCAGTGGGCCTGTCAAGCTATCAGACTTCATGAGGGAGTAGATTGTCAGGTGCTTTTGTCATGAAGGGAGATTGACCTTTTGAGGCTTTGCGACTCAGGCATGCTGGCATGCCCATATGAGTGTAAATGAATTGTTACACTGACTGAATAAGTATACATATGACAGACATTGAATTTCAGGCAGCTGTTCATGAGGCTATCAAGTCGCTCACACAAGTACAGTGTTGCATGTATGATACTCGTTCATTGTGCTATTTGCAACATCTTGCCAACATCGGTTATTTTCTCTCTGGGCTTTCCATGCTTATGACCTTGCTCCACTTCATATTTGTCAATCTTGCAGTAGCCCTGATAGTCCACAACTGTCTGTTTGTTCAGTTGCGATTGCAGTGTCTTTGACTTCTGGCTTAGATGTGCTACTGCTCCGGGAGGGAAATCCTCAATGATCGAATCGACAGTCTGCTGCGCATCCCACAGATTTGTGCCTGTAGCCATGAGCATGCCCCATGTCAACCCTTGACAAGGGGAATGCTAAGGGTTGAGCAGAGTCAAGTCCTGGTTGCAATTTTCATCCTTGCTGTCATTTTCAAAGCAAGTTGAACAATCGTTGAATTTTTGCTGCACCAGCATGTAGGCAGGTCTGTCACATTTGATCTTCTCAAACTCAAGTCATGTTTGTGCAAACAGGAGAACCGGCATGAATTGAACTCAAACAAACGCTAGTCAGGTGCCTTGGTGTCTTACCTATGATTCCTGATGGCCCGCGCTTTACCCAACCACAGACATACAAGCCTGGTATGTGGTCATTACTGTCATTTGCTTGGACAATTTTACCAAGCCTGCAGGATAAGAGTGCACAAATTGATGATGTAGTGGACTGAAAAAGCCAAAGCTGCAAATGAGGTGTATCAAGCAACTTTGTGTATGGCATCATGCCACAAAGTGAGAATGCTGGTATCTGATGAAGGATGGATGTTATGTGCAAGCTCACCAAATAAACTGCCCAGAGGCACATGATTATTCATTCAAAGCTCATTATTCAGGCAGCCTGTTATCACACCCAGTGAGATTTTCTGTGACTGTGCTGCAGCTTTTCGATTAATTGCTTGTAACTTGATGCAAGTTCCGTGTGTGCCTGAATGGCCACTGAAACGCAGATTCTCTGAGGTGTTATGTTGACAAATAACGCTTTTGACCATCACACAGCAATGCAGACGCGACTCACTTGTTGGGTATGATGCCGCGTCTGTCGTCAAACGGCGCTCCCGGTATAGGGTGCGATTTGTACCCAATGCTTTCCAGCACAAGCTGTGCTGCCAAGGACTGCATTTGACCGGTGCCCACAGCCGTCTGACTAGTTTGGTCTGAACTGGTTTGCAAAGCGTTGGTCTCCAACTCAAGCCCAGCAACACGACCAGAACCAGAATCCTTTACCTTCCTTGGACTCCTCAAAAAGTGCAGGTGTAGCTGACGTGCCTGCTGACTGCAAGTACAACAGCAGGGTTCGGAAGCAGAAACACAGGCTAAGCATATGCATTTGTACCTCTGACCACATACGCAATGCTGAACTGTGAACAATACAACCTGGAACACATCTTTCAGGCAATATTATGTGTGAGTTTTCTGTGGTGTCAAGCTTTTGATGGAAGTAACTTCAGCAAGCTGAAGCGTGTCTAGCGATGGAATATGAACCAGACAGGCAAGGAATATGAGCACAAAAGTACTTTCCTGTCAGCAGGCTTCTGAGCTGCTTTGCTCAGAATGTCATAGACTCTCCGCTTCATTCTGGTGGCCTTCATTTCAGCTTCATCAACAGGCGTCACCTTCATCATTTCAGGGGCTATGTGTATGCTCACTCCGGCCATACTCAGCATTTCCCTGAGCTCCTTAGGAGTGAATGCTGCCTACAAAAAGTTCCGTATTGATCTTATGACATCATGCCCATTGCTTTATTGCTGGACTTATCGAATGAAGCGTCTTTCCTGAGACTCATGTACACACAGTCCTGAGCTGATCTCTATGTGAGGTCCTGTCCTGGCAGCTGGCATGACAAATCAATTTGCTCGACCACTTCACATGCATGCACATCAACCCTATCTTGGCTTGCATGTACTTGGCATTCACATGTGCTTGATTGTGCTGGATTGCACACATACAGCGCTGTACTTGTCTGGCTGAGCAATGCAGCAGCACTGCTGTGGCTTAGCCCACCAAACTTCCCTGCTGCCTCCATTCCAAAGACCCTAATGTCTTTCAGATGGTTCTAGACGCATTTACTACATGTGTGCATCTTCTTAAAATCAAGGCTATCAGGTGCAAACAAATTAAAACTGTGTGCACCTGAACAGGGCCCCTTCGGCCAACAAGGTGGACTTCCTTGACTGAGCTATTTCTGAGCTGCTGCAAGGCATGCTCAGCTATGTCTGTGCTGCCTAGGCGCTCAGGCGGCTGAAGAAGAATGCGTGCACAGTCCACTGCCACATTACCCAGCCCGCAAATAGCTACACTTTGGATTCTGCTGAGGTCCAGCTGCAGGTTGGCATATTCTGGATGGCCATTGTACCACCACACAAACTCCCTTGCGGACAGCACGCCTGCTAGTTTCTGCAAAATGCACATTGCGATATGCATCTTGAGAACATGTTTTGGAGGTACAGCCAGATGGTTCTTTGTCTGGTATATGTGATGACATGCGCTGCATTTGCGTGTGAAGTGCTGTGTGACTGCTATGTCTAAAGCACACCTATACTTCATGACTGAATGTTGTGGACAGAATAACATCAGAGGGTGTTGCCAGCAGACACATTGAATACAGATGCAGATTTCACAACTGCCTGTTGTCAAAGTGTCATACTCTCACCTGTCCAGGAATTTGCAATTGCTTGTTCCCTTCAGCGCCATAGGCTAAGACAACCTGAAGTATCAAAGTCTTTGCACAAGGTCTGCCTCAGGGTAAATGGCCCCAAACTTTGCTTGAGTGCATTGCAGCAGCATGTGCAACAGAGTCTGCTTGCATATTGCTTTCATTGCTGGAGAGTCTCACCGCATGGTATAGCTGCTGTAGGGTAGCAAGGGTCACATCCTTGCCTACTGTTACGTTACCTAGAAAGTTGCAGCGATGATCAGCTGCAACTTCCATAAATTGGTTGATGACATTCTGCAGAGCAGAGTATGGGCTAAGGGTCTGTCAAAAACAGGTGGAAGGCTGAATGACCACAAAAAAAGGCAAAACCTTGGTGTCAGGATGATCAGGCGCAACTCCTGATCGCACCAAACCAAATGGAGTTGGCAAGCGGTCCTGCAAGCTGACACGGTTTTGAGGAGGTGCTGTGCATGAGGCACCAAGACGCAGTCTTTCGAGCAGCTGATATGACAGTATTACCAGCAGATCTACGCTGATGTGATGTCCGTAAGCTTTTAACAGCTGCAAAGGCAGAGTGTGAGCACAGCAGTTGGTCAATAGAGAATTGTAGCTGTTGTGTCACGTGCAGGGGCATCACCCGATCAGTGGTGTAAAATCCTGCAGGTCCGCTGCCTACAACACAGACTCGGAAACCTGTGGCGCTCTGGGGAGCACTGGAAAAACTCCTTGCAGAAAAGCTTGTCGACTTGACATGCCACTGTTTCAGACAGGTCAGACTCGTTGTACGGGCCGTGGCCAGCATCGGGCAGATACTAGAAATCGACCAGACGTTGAATAGCATTCCTCGCTGGGTGCAGAATGCATCTGACACTTGACAGGAGACAAGCTTTAAACGAGACAAGCATTCCGGATTCTGAACGTGCGTTGTTAGGTCGACTGTGCAACCCTAGACTCCCAAAATTCAACAAGAGCCCTCACAGACTGTGTTGCCGCTCAGTATCTTCAGAAAATACTGTTGTTGGCCTGCTCGAGTGCTGCTATGAACGGCGCTAGGCCCACTAGCCGGAATGAGCGAAGGAAAAAGGATTTCAAGAAAGGCATAGACGCTGAGGATGCACGCAGAAAGAGAGAAGACAATATCGTTCAGCTGAGAAAAGACAAGCGAGATGAGAGCCTTCAAAAGAAGCGTGCTGTTTTCCCAGCATCTGGTGTTGGGGGAGCTATTGAGGACTCCAACAGGGGTGGTGGATCTGCTGCACAGAAGGTCAGTGCATGCTGGTATGCATTGCAAGCTGGTGGGCTAAGCTGAACGAAGTTTGGCTTACAGCTCGAGAGACTTCCATATATGGTACAAGGAGTCTGGAGCGAGAACCTGGAGCAACAGATAGAAGCAACAACCCAATTCAGGAAGCTCCTTTCCATAGGTGAGTTATATGTCTAAGCTCAGATCACTGGCCTGCCGCCTGTGCGTGGGTTTGATTGAAGCTGGCGGACATGTTCATCGGTACATTGCAGAGAGGAACCCTCCGATCGAAGAGGTCATCAGCCAAGGCGTCATCCCGCGCTTTGTTCAGTTTCTTCAGCGTCAAGATGCTCCTCAGTTGCAGGTGAAACTTTTTTTCGTGCACCTCATCTCGCCAGCTTCGCTCATGTGCTTGAACCTTCGAGATTCTGCCTGTAGTTCGAGGCAGCTTGGGCTCTTACCAACGTAGCTTCGGGGACTTCAGACAACACACGCGAGGTGATCGAGAATGGCGCGGTACCTCTGTTTGTCCAGCTTCTACGGTCAACCAGCGACGATGTCAGGGAACAGGTATGATGAGCTGAAGCCATTGTAGAATGTAGTAGCAACTCGTCGTATGTTATCCTTCTCATGCGACCAAAAGGCTGATTTTGTTCAATTTTGCAGGCTGTGTGGGCTTTGGGAAACATTGCTGGAGACTCTCATCAGTGCAGAGATCTTGTGCTGTCCAAGTTTGCACTGCAACCTCTACTTGAGCAGCTCAGGGAGGGCAACAAGATGTCTATGCTCAGAAATGCAACATGGACACTGTCAAACTTCTGTCGTGGAAAGCCGCCTCCAGCATTTGCCCAGGTAGCTGTTGGTCCTTTCTGCAGTGCTAGGCAACTGGCCAAACTTTAGGAGTGCCTCTTTATCATTCAGACATGCACCGGTTGAGTGTTGCAGATCTTGGCTTTTCACTTTGCATATAGATGGTCCCCCACTTACAGAACAAGCTGTCATGCAAATTTTCGTGTTTGCAGACAAAGCAAGCTCTGCCAACCCTTGCACGCCTCATTCACCTCAGTGATGAGGAGGTTTTGACAGATGCCTGCTGGGCCTTGTCATACCTGTCTGATGGCGCTAATGAGAAGATTCAGGAAGTCATCCAGGCTGGAGTGTGCAGACGTCTTGTAGAGCTTCTGTTGTAAGCCATTTCTGCCAAGGTTGCTGCATTTGGTTCCGTGGCTATTGTTGCCACTGCTGCCTGAGGCGGCATCTGCTGTTTTGCACACTTCTGATGACTTTGCATGCTCATCATACAGACACGCTGAGCTATGCTTGTGGGTGTGTTAGCAGGCACCAGTCGCCATCAGTACTGGTCCCCGCCCTGCGGACTGTAGGCAACATCGTGACCGGCGATGACATGCAGACTCAGATCATCATCAACTGCGGGGCTCTGCCTTGCCTGCTCAACTTGTTGCAAACGACGCACAAGAAGAGCATCAAGAAGGAGGCCTGCTGGACATTGTCCAACATCACAGCTGGCACAAAGGATCAAATACAGGCAGTTTTTGATGCTGGCATCATCCCTCCCTTGGTGCACCTGCTAGCAACTGCTGAGTTTGACATCAAGAAGGAGAGTGCTTGGGCTATCAGCAATGCAACATCAGGTGGTACCAGGGACCAGATCAAGTATCTCGTAGCTGCTGGATGCATACGCCCCCTGTGTGATCTGCTGACATGCACAGACACCAGGATTGTGTCCATTGCCCTTGAGGGCTTAGAGAACATCCTCAAGGTAATCACCATTGTGTCTGTTTCCAGTCAAATGTGTAGGCGTCTGATCATAATCACTGCACTGAAGAACTGCAAGGCCTTGGCTGCGTCCACCATACCTTGTTTGATATGCAAGTTGGAAGACATCATTCTTGCTTGTGCTGTTGCATCAAGGCAATGAATTATGCAGGAGACTCAATGCCTGACTAGTGTGTCTGGTTTGCTCCTGGTGCCTAGCAACATGTGTGGCGCTCGCCTTTGCAGGTAGGTGAGTCAGACAAGGAGATGGCAGGCCCAAGTGGCACCAATCCCTTTGCAACTGTCATTGATGAGGCAGAAGGTACAGACAAGATTGAGCAGCTTCAGAGTCATACTCACGAAGAGATCTATGAGAAGGCTGTCAGTATTCTGGAGACATTCTTTGATGTGGAGGACGGTGAGGTTGAGAATTTGGCACCTGCGGTTGATGCCAACAATACATATGCATTTGGAGCTGGTGCTGCTCCTGCAAGCGGGGGTGCCTTTAACTTCAGCACTATGGCACAGTGAAGGGATGTCGTGATGGTCTCGTCAACACACATCACATCAGTAATGTGTCAGCAGTAACACATTTGCATGCAACACTGCAATTTTCACCACTCACCATGGTTGTGCATGGAGGCTGCAACGCCTCTGCTGTTTGTTGCATAGTGATGTGAGACTGGCAAGCTTGCCTTTCCCACTTCGTCCAAGTGCAACACTGTCACTGACTGCTGTTCTGCATGCATTATCCCAGGAACTTTCATTCTTACTATAGATGACAATGGTCTCACCTGAAGCATGTTTCCCATTTTGCTCAGTCATCCGTCAGCAGTGAGCATAGGCAGCTGCATGTACATTTTGCATTGATTGACTTTGCATTGAGTTGGTTTTGACTTTTGACAGAAGGTTGTTTGTGGTGTTTGTGCCTGACTGACAACAGCTTGTTGATGGTGCTCTAGACAATGACATTGACTATGACTTGAATTTGACTCTGCAGTGTACTTTGGTTTTTCAGCAAGACTTTGTACCCGCAGCAGCACACAACCCAGCATCTTGTCCTTGGTCTTGCACCCTGGTCTTGCAGAGATGCTGGATGTAACCTGCTGCTAAAATGAATCCCTTGTCCACAGCCTCGTTGTCAATGTGGTGTGTGTGCAACTCCCGTCCTCTCAGTGCCCGTCGTGCTGGTTCGTTTCATGCCTTTGGCCTTTGCTACTGCCTGCGTCATGAGCGTCGTACTGGACCAAGGATATTTTAGGGCTGTGACACGCTACAACCTGGCAATATTGAGAAATAGCTCTTGATATGTCATCCGACAGGCGCTGGACAACCAACAAAGCTGTACAGGTTGTGCATCCTGATTGCTGCAGATTGCATGCACATCGCACGGACGATGAGTAATGGAAAGCCAAAATTAACAGCAATATCCCTGAGCTAAATCGTAAATATCCGGGACTTGCTGAGGTCAACAACGCTCACTGCGCTGCAAATCAACGTAGAGATGGTAGCAATGCAGGTCCCAGGTCAAGCCTGCAAGGTAACGAGCACACGTCAAGTTTACGAGATCCGCGTAGATACTCTGCGGTCCTCAACGACAAGCTTGCCATGCAGGTTGCCTCGTGTGGTCTTCGTCAGCCGCCTCGTTTATATGCACTCCGAGCTGCAGGGTGCGGCTCATTGCGTGCTGTTGTATTTTCTTTTATTACCAGTTTGGTGGGCGATGCTGAAACGTGTTTTTGTGCAGACCCGTTGTGCACAGAGGCTGCATTCACCTGAGGCATGCACCCCGCTCAGGCAAGGGGCGCAGCCTCACAACAACAACAACCGCACAATCCGAGGCAGCAACTGTTCAGACCAACTCAGCCACCTCCACAGATGACTCTGCTGTCCCTGTAGTCTCAGAAAATGCTTCAGCAGAGGTTCCTCATAGTGAAGTGGCTACTCAAGAACACCTTGAAGCTGCTCATCAGAAGAGTCAGGCAGGACGAACTGACCCCACTGGAGCTAGTGCTGGCAGTGAAAGGAGGCAGGCATCTCAAGGACAGGCACCACCAAGCGGCAGGAGTGGCTTGCCTGGCCGCAGTGCTGGCAGGGCAGCCAGAAGACCACGTACAGTACGCAAGGAACAGCTGGTGCAAGGTGCAGAGTTTGAGGGCACAGTGGTGAGCCACCAGCAGCTTGCACAAACCAGATCAATCAAGAATGCAAACAGCTTAGCATGCGACATGTCCTCATGCTTCATCACAGAACACTACTATGGCATGATGCTGCCAGGCGGCAGGATCCTCAGAATTAAGTTCACAGCTTTGAGGGCATGCACTGCAGTGAGCAATCTTATTGTGCTGCTGTTGTTGCAGGTGTCTGTCCTGGCGTACGGTGCCTTCGTGGACATTGGGTCAGTCACAGATGGACTAGTGCATGTGTCACAGATGACGGTCAGTCTCGCCCCAAGCTTTGATGCTTACCAGGCATTGTCTGCTTTGAGTCTGCCTTGTCCCTGGCATTGATGAGTACCAGGCATTGTCTGCTTCAGACCAAGACCATGATACATTGCTGTAGCATGTCAGCAGTGCAAGTCATGCTCACTGTTACAGTTTCTGCGACTGTTACTGTACACAGACATCTTACCACAGTAAGCTGTGCTTCAGGATGCATTTGTCTCTGACCCCAGTACCATTGTCAAGAATGGCCAGGTGGTGAATGTGCGCGTCTCATCTTGGGATGAGAACGCCAGCAGGCTATCTCTGACAATGAGGCTGACCACTGATGGTGGAGCAAATGCGGACTCCAATGGCACTGGCCTTTCAGATGATGGGCAAGCTCGCAGAAACCCTAGGCAGGGCAAAGTGGCAACTTCAGGTAATGTTTTGGCTGCTGCAAACCCTGCTCTACAATACCTGCGTGCTTTGTCCGTTTTAGCTGTCATGCCTTTCTGTGCATCACATTTTGTGGCAAACTGTTCGTTTATCAGGCTGATGCTGCGCAAGACACGGTGCATAATGCCCCTGGAGTTGCAACTCAGGAAGAACGGTAGTCAAGCTCACAGCAACTGGAATCATCCCTGTCTTTGTCTCATTCATCACACAGTCGAACAAAAGCCTCACACAGTTGAGCAGTGGCAGACAGTCACCTGCTTAATAAACAGATTATGCAAAAGTGCTTAGCAGTTGCACAGCGTCTGTAGCCTGCGTTTAGCTGGTGCAGCTGGGTGGTATTGTTTATCAGAATCTGGTGGCAGCTTCCTGACCCAAGAACAAAATCACAGAGCTCTCGAATAGGTTGGACTGTATCAGATCTGCAGTGCGGCGCTCATCTTGTCTGCATCTCTGCACGCAATCAAACAAAATCTTTCAGCAATTTTTCTATCAGCGGGTCGCAAGCAGCCGTGTCTGTCAGAAACAGCGCAGTTCAGCACAGCAGCCTTTGATGCCCAACTGGCTGTCCATTGGGTTTATCCACCTCCCAGTCTGTTTCCCCGGTGTTGAGGAGTTCCACAAGTGTTATGTTGCTCCAGGCACAGCGCGCAAGGTGCGCAAGGGCAACTCCCAGCCCATCCCAGTCAGTGTAGGCGACGTCTTGAAGGATGTGAAGGTGCTGAGCATGCTTGGCTGGGGAGCCTTCATTGATGTGGGCAATGGCCACCGGGGCCTGTTGCATGTTGATGAAATGAGGTGGCCTGAAGGCGCAATGGCACCATCAGCATACGACTGCGTCAAGGAGGAGCAGTCTGTTGAGGTGACTCCATTTTCGACCCTGTCCTTTCTGTCAGCAGTCAGCACAAAGCAAACAAAGCAAGGCTCTGTTGTACTATGCTGATGCCATTGCAGCTGATGCAAGTTCTATCATATCTTCTGGCATGAAAAGTGGTTGAATGGGATTGAAGCTCATGTGATTGGGGGGATTTTGTGCTTTCAAGGCTGTCGAGACATTATGGGAGAGTATGTGCCTGTTTGCACAGGCCGCAACTGATCCTGTTGTGAACAAATGCCATCTGTACATTGCATGAAAGTTTGATTGCTAACCAGGCAGTCAGTTATGTGCTGGATACTTCGACTGCAACAGCTTCATAATGCTGCATTGGTCTGGGGATCCAGTACATATACCAATGTGATGCTACATTCATTTAGCAGAGACAAATTTTGATGAGTATAGGCAACATAGCCCGCTTGTCTGTCATTCTGCTGCTGACCTGAGCCAAACAGACTGTACACTGGATTCTTGTACACTGCAGGTTCGTGTGTTCTGAAGATAGCAGGTGGCAAAATACAGCTGACCATGAAGACTGAGGAAGAGCGTAAGCGGGAGTCAGACTTGTCTGAGTCTGGTGTGGGTGCTGGCAGCACCAGAAAGGCCAGAACCTTGTTGGAAGCTGCCCTCGCCAATGTTGGCTTCAAGCATACACCCAAGCCAGAAGCTGAGGTACAGACTCCTACTTTCAAATCAGCTACAAGTGATTGGACTCACCTGAACAGCCTTTGCTCCTCTCCTCTGTTTGTGGTCTTGGCTGTCACCAGTTACCAGTAACATACACTGATACTTACATACTGCACCTTTTCACGGTCACACGGCGCATTATTTGTGGTTGCAGCAGGGGCCAATGTTTGCATGTTAGATAGACTGGCATCTACAAACAAACCTCTGACAAGCTGCTTGCATCACAGTCTCCCTCGAGTTTGCGACACTTATACTTGAGTTCACACTTGGCTGAAGGCTCATTGACATGCAGAAACTTTGCTGAAGGCTGCATTGCTCATTGCTGTACAGAAACCCTGGTAGCGCAGATAGCAGCTCAACTGCTCAACAACATCCTGTGTCTGCAGTGCTTTTCATCAAAGCCTCTCTACACACCTGGACTGATGTACACTGGTGTCTTGACATTGCATGCTCGTGATTGCAGGCCGAGTCAGATGGCAAGCCTGATTCAGCAGCATCAGACAATGGTGTCGTCGCAGCAGAAGCATCAGCCAACAGTGAGAACCAGGCCACTGTCCAGATAGAGACCAACGAAGAGAAGGGAGCATTGGACAGGCAGATCAACCCAAAAGGCAGCCCAACTCCCATGGAGCTGCCCCCAGAGGCACAGAAGGCAGCTGACGAGTCAGGTGTAGATGAAGCTGCCATGGAAGGTGATGACTCAGCCGGCGGCACAGCTGACCAGAGCAATGCTGTAGAAGTGACAGTGCCTAAGGATGACAAAAATGCTCCATCCCCAGCAGCTCCTGAGGTAGCTGAAGGAGCAGGTTCCAAGGAAGGTGCTGACGCAGGGACAGACACTGTGTCTGCATCAGCTGCAGACTTGGATGATGGGGTACAGGATGAGGCTTTGAAGAGGCAGACCAACCCCAAGGGCAGCCCCACCCCAATGGAGCTGCCCCCCGAGGCTGAGAAAGCAGCTCAGGTATCACAGCTTGTCAAGTAATCACTCAGAGTACTTGTTTGCCCTTGTGACACGATTGTTGTGTGGATGTGACAATATGCAAAGACGTGACATGCAATTGAGCCAGCTCAGGTTGTGCTGTGATCTGTGTGGATACTCAGATAGACCTTGCCTGTCTTTTGATTTGAAAGCAGCAGCACATGTCGCAGCCCTGAGTCAAAGCTGGAGACTGCATTATAGCACGGTTGCAAGCCGTTGACATTGACATTTGCACCTTACTACGTTTGCTACCGTCCAAGCTTGTCAAACAACCACTTGTGTAACCATGGCAGGTGACCAACATGCTCTTCAGCAGTCTCTCTGTCTCTTTTGGCCAGTAAAGCCAGCAGCAGAGCTGTACTTGCAGGCAACCACATATGTTACCAATCAAAATCTCAAACCACATTTACTATGCAGTAAGGCGTTTACTGCATTTTTGCACGGCATACTGCTGCCAAGTGTCTTCACAAGCTGTCAGACCCTGTAAGAGCGCCCCACTTGCAAACCTGGCAACTTTACAGACATGCATTGGTTTCTGTGCATTCCAGGATGCAAAGGAGGCAGCTCTAGAGGGCACTGACGACAAGGTGGGCACAGCTGACAAGTCCAACACAGTGGAGGTGACTGCACCCAGTGACAGCCCTTCAGCCAAGCCTGAAGAAGTGGCTGAAGGGGAGGAGTCACCAGCTGTGAAGGCACAAGCCAATGGCTCCCCTCCCAGTAAGGAGTCCAGTCTCCCTTCAGACGCCCCCCCTGAAGTGGGTGAGGGTGAGAACCCAGACGCAGTGGGGCAGGAGGCGGGCACCCTCGATGAGTCTGACACTGTGGAGGTGAGTCTGAGTCCTGCACCCTCATCAGTCACCCCTGCAAGTAACATCCGCAAGTAACATTGCTCGGGACCTTCCAGTCTTCAAGCAGGTTCTACCTGTTGCTAGCACCCAGCTCATAGTCATCCACCCGCCAATGCATGTACTCAGATGTTGACTTGTTGCTTGTGACTGATCACCTTTTTGTTGACTGCAGGTGACCGGACCCCCCGAGTCAGACTCTGCCCCCCCTGCTGAGGTGGCAGAAGGCGAAGAGTCACCAGCTGCAGCTCAGGCCAGCAGCAGCTCTCAGAGTGCAGGAGCCCTGTCAGGCGCTGGCCCAGCCAGTGAGCTGCCAGGCGTGCATAGCCAGGCATCTCAGGCAGCACCTGCAAAGCATGCCAGCCAGGACAGCAGCAAGGCAGAGAGGACTGCACCTCCTGCTGCTACTGAGGCTGCCTCAACCAGCGCACCTCCTGCAGGCAAGCAAGCCTCCCACCTTTGGGTTACGCACCTGCAGCTGTGAGGCTCATGCATGCTGGCTGACCTGCAGGCAGCTCTTCATTGCATGCAGCATGATCTTGATTGGTTGCTTGATTGATTCATTGATTGACTGATTGATGAATGATCTATACTTGAGCGCAGGTCAAGACATGTGCCTGAGACACATGCACTTGCACCGGCTGTCATGTCTTTAGTTCAAATATATGTATACACCAGAGGCTGGCAGCTTGGGTCAGATGCATCCAGTCGTTGCTAGGATACGGCATAGCGTGATGGAAGTTGCGCTGATCTTTTGTTAGCAGTCATCAAGCAATACTGAAGGACTGTAGGATGGAGCTGCGCTGTGTGTAATCAGCAGTTGCCTGTTAGGTACAACAGCACAACATCTGTAATGTGCGACAAGACCTAGGCCGTAGAGAAGGACAAGTTATTGCTTAGATTGTGAAGTTACACGGCTTGGTCCAGACTGTGTGCTGGACTCACTGGTCCTCAACATCATTCAAAAGTTAACCCATCTGTTGAAGGATGACTGACATATGCTGGCAAGCATTGCGAGGCTGTGCATCAGGCATCATGCATGTCAGACCTAGGTCATCTCTCCAAAGTCTGGTGCATGTCAAGGTCAACCAACTTGTAAAATGTGTGAGAGCAGCACATGTGGAGTGCAGGAGGTGGTGGCGGTAGTGTGTCAGCGCTGTCAGTGAAGCAGTTGAGGCAGGAGACAGGGGCTGGCATGATGGACTGCAAGCGAGCCCTCACTGAAGCCAATGGGGACATTCACTTAGCTACAGAGGTATAGGACAGCACCCCACCCCATCACTGCCTAGGGGTTGCCCTACAAAGGATTGTCACTGCAAGACAGCAATGGTCGTTCAGATGCCAGATCTCAGGAGGTCTTTTGGAAGATACTGTGTGTGTTGAGTTCCCACTGGTCAAGGGCACAACAAACAGTCAAAGAACAAAGTTGGCATTTTGACTTGTAGGATTGAAGCTGTTGCATGTGGACTTGACTTGCTTCAGTTTTGAACGTAAAATCTGGCTCCACTCTGTAATCAATTCAGACTTGCCCAGTAGCTTGACTGTTGATTTGTGTGAGAGCACGATTGGTTTTGTGTGTTGTGTCTTGTGCGTGTGGTGTATGGTGGTAGTGGAGGCAGTGTAGCAATGTGGTGGCTGTCACAGTGGTGGTGCCTGTACAGGCCCTGCGCAAGAAGGGGCTGGCCGCTGCAGACAAGAAGGCAGGCAGGGTGGCTGCAGAGGGCCTCCTTGCCCAATACATCCACGCAGGCTCCAGGTCAACCCCCCAACCCCCTCTCTCTCCCCTCCTCCCCCCCCCCACGCACCAAAAATTTCTTTCTTCTGCCCTTCAACAACGTCAAGCTGTCCTTGCAGGCCTTGTCAGGCCTTTGCATGTGGTCAACCCAATTGAGTCAGAACTTGTATGGCAGAAGTGTTTCTGCTGTTAGCCTCCTCAAATATGTAATGGCTGCAGCTCATGCAACCTCTGGTGACATGCTGTTGTGACTCTCCCCCAGAGATGGGTTGTTACTGCTGTGGCTGCTGCTATTTGAACACACATGCATTGCATTATGACCCTACACCAGCTTAACATACCAAACTCATCCATACTTGGTATTGTCATACAGCTGCCTTGCGCTTCTCTGCCTTCTGCCTTTTGTTCTCACATCTCATCAGGAACTGAGCAATCATCACTTTTTGCATGTGATGACTCAGATTATTGTTCTGCAAACCCTGCTGGGCTTGTGAAGCTCAGAAGTGAGGTGGATTTGCAGGCTGGGAGTGCTTGTAGAGGTGAACTGTGAGACAGACTTTGTAGCAAGAGGGGACGTATTCAAGGAGCTGGCCAATGACATGGCCATGCAGGTTGCTGCCTGCTCCCAAGTGACTGTGGTAGACTCCAGCCAGGTGGCCACTGATGTGGTAGACAAGGAGCGCAATGTCCAGATGGGCAAGGAAGACATCCTCAAGAAGCCTGAGGCAATACGGTCTGTCTCTTTCACGCTCTCATTCACCACCTCAATTGTCTAAGGCTACAGGCCCAATTGTATGTACTCACAGACAGATCCAGTTGCAACACAGCCATTCTATAAAAATGTGCACATGATTGTAGTTGCAGTTGTTGTGGTCGCTTTGGTGCCTGGCACCTTGCCAGTTTAGTTTTCCGAGACAATGTTCAAACCACAAGTCTGCTTGCACAGCATGTGATAGCTCAGCAGGTTGAGGGGCGAAATTATACGCTGCTCATCTGTCAAAGGCGTACTGCTTGACCTCTGCTGCAAAGCAGTGCTGTTGAACGTTTGCCTGATAGGATTATTTCAGCAGAACACAGCCAGGCACAGTGTCCCTGAACAGTTTGCAGTCCCTGTTGCCAAATCATGCTCAATGCTGATGTATACATGTCTTGTGCCCCTCACCCTGCTAAGACACAAAGATGAGATGCAACATCTGTTGCTGATGTTGAAATAGCTTGCGGCACGCAGGGGCAAGATTGTGGATGGGCGCATTCAGAAGTTTCTGTCTGAACAGGCCTTGCTGGACCAGGCCTTCATCAAGGACACCAGCAAGACGGTGGCCACCGTTATCAAGGAAGCGACTGCCACAGTTGGGGAGAAGGTCAGCATCAGGCGCTTTGAAAGGTGAGCTCTGCTGCAATGCTGCTCCCTCAAAGCAGGTGTGGTTGTTGTGACGTCCCCGCAATGCTGTGGCTCCCCATGGATTGCTTGCATCATGCTCAGGGCTCAAAATAAGGGCTTTTGTGCGGTCAATGTCAATCCGTCTGCTGCATCATTCAAGGAAACCCAGGTCGATGCGCCTTGTCTGTGCTAGCCTGGCAGTCATGCATGAGTTGGTGTATCTGCACAAGGCGTGAGTGAGTGTATCTGCACGATGCATGAGTCAGTTTAACTGTATCATGCATGAGTCAGTTTATCTGTACCTTGCATGAGTCAGTGTGTCTGTACACTACATGAGTCAGAGACATGTACAGGTTGGTTACCAACTGCCCTGGCGTTGTTTATCGGCCCAACATCCTTGAATGATATGCCACGTTAGTTCCTGGGCACAATGCATGCTATTGGCCTGTCTGTGCATGCAGCAAGCAGACTGCAAGCATGTTTGGATTGTTGTACGCCTGCTGAGGTGCAATACAGTTGCTGCTGTCCAGTTGGCACCTGAAGCAGGTCAAAGTTGCTGGTCATATTGTTGCTTTGTGCCGGCAGGTTCCAGTTGGGCGAGGGCATTACTAAGAAAGAGAGTGATCTGGCAGCTGATGTGGAAGAGCAACAGCAGGCGCTGCAAGCCAAGGCAGCCCAGAAGAAGGAAGCTGCCCCTGAAGCTGCTGCAGAACCCCAGCAATCACAGCAACCTGCTGTCAAGGTGCCATGCTGAATCTAACCAGCATTGTGCATACATGGCAGAATTATCCAAGCGTGTGTTGGATCATATCAGTCTGCAGTCGTGCAGCTGAAATCAGCTGATAGAAAATGCTGTGCATATGGATGGACAGGTGTGGCAAACGAGAAGCCATCGTAAAGGGCAAGCATGCAATCAAATAGTGCAAACACAAGCTTGTGCCTATCTCAAGACTCCGACTGTAGCAATGCACTAGAGTGCTATGCTGTGAGGCACGTATTCACACCAAGCACTCCTTTGCGCAACACTGCTTGCTTACCGTCAAACAACATCATCTCAAACAGCGCTGTGCATGTTGTGCAGGTCGATGCCAAGCTGGTGAAGCAGTTACGGGAAAGCAGTGGGGCGGGCATGATGGACTGCAAGAAAGCACTGGCCAACAATGACAACAACCTGGAGAAGGCAACTGAGTTCCTGCGCAAGAAGGGGCTGGCCTCAGCTGACAAGAAGGCCGGCCGAGTGGCCTCTGAAGGCGCCATCGGCTCATATGTTCATGCTGGCTCAAAGTAAGCTTGCCTACGTCTATCTTTGCATTCATTTCTCTCTTCTCCCCCCTGCCCCTTGCCTGGCACCTCACTGCCTTTGGCTCTGAGCAAGCTTGCCTACATCTACATCCTCATCTGCATTCCCACTGGCTGCTTGCGGTTGAGATTGCAGTTGATTGTACGCCCATGGCATATTTTTCTTTTCTTTAGTCATGATAGGCCTATTGTACAAGGCTACCCTGATGGTCGCCAGCAAGTCCTGCTGAGGCTAAGGCCCTACCCCGTTAGGGGGCATTGGCTCGTGTGATGCCCATGGGTACATTGCGCGAGGTCAACTGTGCATGGAAGAAGGGGCTTCACGTCATTGCCTGCGTCATGTAAGGATTTGGTGAAGTGCAGGTTGGGCGTGCTGATAGAGGTGAACTGCGAGACAGACTTTGTGGCACGGGGGGCCAAGTTCAAGGAGCTGGTGCAGGACATGGCCATGCAGGCCGCTGCGAGCCCCTCCGCCATTGTGGTGGCCCTCCAGGATGTGCCGGAAGCAGAAATTGAGAAGGAGCGAGCTATTGAGATGGGCAAGGAGGACATCCAAAGCAAGCCTGAGGCCATCAGGTGTGTGTGTGCTCCCTCAGGCTTTTGCTGTCTGTACAGTGAACACTGTTGGCATGGTCACAGGCATCCTGACGTTGCTGTGTACTGCACTGCTGGGCTTGTGTCCTTGACATTGAGAGCATGTATGGGGCCATCTGCAGTAGCTGTGGTGCCGCATGCTCCAGGTGTCATCCTGATTGGGACTGTGTACATGGTGGATTGCTTTGAACTTGTGCCAGCCTTTGCTCTCGCATCAGTCAAGTAGCAGCCTGTGTATATGATACAATGATTGCATGTATGTATAGGCGAGACATCACTGTGCAGCTGCTGGTAATGGAATGCTGGTGCTAATTACAGTGAAGTTCAACAATGAAGGTTGATCTCCATCATTGTGAGAAATGACACTCAGCATCGCTGTGTCACTCTGCTGATTGTAGTTGCAACGCCTGTGTGCTGTGCAGGCCAAAGATTGTTGAGGGGCGTCTGAACAAAATCAGGTCACAGAAAGCGTTGCTTGAGCAGCCTTTCATCAAAGACACGGGCAACAGTGTTGCAGAGCACATCAAGGCAGCAGTTGCAAACTTGGGTGAAAACATCCAGGTGCGTGCTTGCTGGCGTGTGCCTTATGTCTTGCATGAGCTTCAATGTGCACAGCGCAGTCAGCTGCTACAGTGAGAGAAGTGCTCAGTGAGCATGGCTAGCATGCCTGTGCAACACAAAACAAACACCAAAAAGTCAGAAGTTAGCTGTTATGCCCTGTCATATTGTGATAGTGCAGTGCTGCAGTGACACCTGTTGCCTGCCAACATCTTTTGCTGCAGCTCACAAAGTCCCACTGTGGCTGCAGATCCGTAGATTTGTCCGGTATAATTTGGGGGAGGGCATCGAAAAGAAGTCACAAGATTTTGCTGCTGAGGTTGCTGCCCAGACCGCAAAGTAGAAGCACATTGTAAGAGTTCATGTCCAAGTTGTTTGGTTATCTAGTTTCTGTGCAGCAGGGTTCTTCAGATGAAGTGTTTTGGTGCTTTTGCAGTTTGACGTCAACACAGTTGTTGCTTGGCTGCTCAGAACTGATCTTTGTTGATTTTATGTTGTCACAATATCCTACATGCAATGATTCTGCTGGCTGTACTACATAAAAACTTTGTCGTATGCGACTTGCATGGCATGCACATTGCTTGCAATGCCAGTGTGGGTGCAAGCATGCATACAATAGCAGCAGTGTCAAGTTTCTGGTAAATGAAAGCAACCTCAGGAAACGAGCAGGGCCACGCACGGGCTGCATACATATACGTAGGCCGACTTGTACATAGATCCATTGCATTGCTGTGAAAGATCTGACAGTGTGCTTCGTTGTGCAGCCTAAGCGGCCACCTCAACTTGCCTTGCTCTCGATAGCGGGTGTAAGAGTCGCACTTCAGAAGCTCAAGTCGTTGCAAGCGAACGCAAGAGAGGCACGCAGCGGCTTGGCCCGGACTGTCGACCTAACGATTTGCAACACCTAGCTTTGGCTCTGTCTCAGCGAAGCTTCTTGTTATCCGTTGGATTTCAACTTCTACACAACGTTGTGTATACCGCTGCAGCAACAAGCAAGTTTCCGAGCCAGGCTCTTGAACAGTTGTACTCCGCCTTTGGGAGGTGTTGTCGTCAAGTCCAACAGCTTGCTTTCTCGCACAGGGAAACATGGATCTTGTGCAAATCCGACAAGAAATTTTAAACAGGAACGTCACGCCCATGGAAAAGGCTCGAACTTTCTTGGCGGAGAAGGCTGTCTGGAAACTCAGCAAGTCACAGTGGGACTTTTTCACTTTCCCCTTGCCCAAAGAGGTTGAAGATGCAATTGCCTTTCTTGAATTGCCACCAAGTAAATGTAGACTGAGCTCATCAGTTACAGCTTGCATCCTCTCACTTGAGTCCTGTAGGAATTTTTGTTCAGGCGAGCAACAACGACAAATGGAGGCACTTGAAGCACGCCTCAACAAGTATATTGAGGACAAATTTGCAGAGAAAAGGCTAGGTATATACATCTTGCACCCTGCTGGCAAGCATGGCTCTCCCAGAATAGATTTTGACTCAGTCCTCGCTTTGCGTGCAGGTCACTTCAAGACACAGTGACCAAATTCTCCGTGTACCAAGTAGACAGCCTGAAATGCACCAAGCCTAGAGCACCTTGTGAGCATTTGTGGGCAATGATATGCTGCACCAAGAAGATACAAAATGGACACCCATGCTGCAAGTTAGACCTGTCCAATCGCAACTTTTCACGGCAAGCACCATGAGGCAAGCAGGAAAATTTTGCCAGTGGTCATCCCTTTGCATGGAAGTGTTTTGCATGGCAATTGTTGTGCAGTATTGTTGTCGAGTTCATGCCTCATGAAAGTGCAAAATGGCATGATAATTGTGTAGTATCCGCGACATGTTCACAGCGTTGTGTTGGTCTGTAAAATACTTTTGTGTAGCACAGTCATGAGCTCAAATGGCTGCAATCTCAGTGTGCCCAACTTCTGGGCATGCAGGAGGTCTGCTTCCTGAACAGCCTATCGTGCGTATGTTTGTCTTATCTAGCACTAGAATGATGTGTGCATCCCAAACGGCACAGAAAGATGCTTACAAGGGCACTTTTCTGCTTGCACTGTTATCTCAACACACCAGCAAGCCTGGTCAAGGCTCTTGCCACTGCTGCCAGTCGTGTAGTCAAGGCATTGTGTCAGCAGACAGCAGAATCGCCAAAGGCGCAGCCAGCAAGCAGCTCATGGAAGGTTGCTGATTGCAAGTTTGAGCGTGATTGGGCTGCAGATTTCTCTGAAGAGGGGTCATTTCAGGTTTCTTCAGTGTCAGTACTACAACAGCAAGGTGCACATGTCAGCAAGCAAGGTACGAATGATTGATTGCTATGGGTTGCCATGCTGTGCAAACTGATCTAGCTGGTTTTGTGACCAGTGAACCGATGAGTATTGCTTGAAGGGTTAGGAAGGTTTGAAACCGCTCACGCTGATAGATCTTTTTTGGAAAGCAAATTTGCTTTAAGTGTCATGCACCTTCTGGAATGGTACAGCCAGCATGTGGCGCCGTCTGGCAAGCTACCTCTGCTGTGTAGTTTGCTTGAGCTTTGTGTTGCATGCCCAGCATTAGCTTGATAGCACTTGTCGGCATTTACATTGGGCGAGACACTACTGTGTGATACTTGCTGGCATTGTTCCACTGCAGAGGCAAATTCAAATCACAAGTCTGCTTGCACAGCATGCGATAGCTCAGCAGGTTGAGGGTGAAATCACATGCTGCTCTTTTGTCAAAGGCGTACTGCTTGACCTATGCTCCAAAGCTGTGCTGTCAAATGTCTCCCTGATAAGTTTATTTTGGTAGAACACAGCAAGGCACAGTGTCCCTGAACAGTTTTGCAGTCCCTGTTGCAAAACCCACTTGATGCTGATGTGTACATGTCTTGTGTAAGGCACAAGAGGTCTAGACATGTCATGTGTCTTGCCTGGCTAAGACACAACGCTGAGATGCAACATCTGATGCTGATGTTAAAATGGCTTGTGGCATGCAGGGGCAAGATTGTGGATGGGCGCATCCAGAAGTTCCTGTCTGAGCAAGCCTTGCTGGACCAGGCCTTCATCAAGGACACCAGCAAGACGGTGGCCACCGTTATCAAGGAGGCAACTGCCACAGTTGGGGAGAAGGTCAGCATCAGGCGCTTTGAAGGGTGAGCTCTGCTGCAGTGCTGCTCCCACAAGGCAGGTGTGGTTGTTGTGACGGGTGCTGTGACCCCCCATGGATTTGTTGCATCATGCTCAGGGCTCAAAGTAAGGGCTTTTGCGTGATTGCAATTTGTGACGATGCATCTGCTGCATTATTCAAGGAAACTCAGGTCGATCTGCCTTTTGTGTGCTAGCCTGGCAGTCATGCATGAGTGAGTGTATCTGTACAATGCATGAGTCAGTGTATTTGTACCGTGCATGAGCCAGTGTATCTATACAGGTTGGTCATCAAGTGCCCTGGCGTTGTTTGTCAGGCCAACATCCTTGAATGATATGCCATGTTAGTTCCTGGGCACAATGCATGCCATTGGCCTGTCTGTGCATGCAGCAAGCAGAATGCGAGCATTGTTGGATTATTGTACGCCCACTGCAGTGTAATACAATTGCTGCTGTCCAGTTGGCATCTGAAGCAGGACATAATCTCTTGTCATAGATATGCTTTGTTTTGGCAGGTTCCAGTTGGGCGAGGGCATTACTAAGAAGGAGAGTGATCTGGCGGCTGATGTGGAAGAGCAACAGCAGGCGCTGCAAGCCAAGGCAGCCCAGAAGAAGGAAGCTGCCCCTGAAGCTGCTGCAGAACCCCAGCAGTCACAGCAACCTGCTGTTAAGGTGCTGCGCAAAATCTGACAATCATTGTGCATACATGGCACAATTTCGCAAGCGTGTGTTGTGGGCATCTCAATATGCCATTGTGCAAGCTGAATTCAGTATGCAGTCGTGCAAACTGAATCCAACTGTCCAAGAGGGCTGGGCATGTGGGTGGACAGGTGTGGCAAAAGAAAAGCCATCATAAACGGCATGCATGCAATCAAATCGTGCCACCACAAGCTTGTGTGTATCTCAAGAGTCTGAGTGTAGCAATGCACTACAGAGCGCTATGCTGTAAGGCACGTACTTACATTAAGCACTCCTTTGCTTGCTTACTGTCAAACAACATGATATCAAACAGTGCTGTGCAGGTCGACGCCAAGCTGGTGAAGCAGTTGCGGGAAAGCAGTGGAGCAGGCATGATGGACTGCAAGAAAGCACTAGCCAACAACGACAACAACCTGGAGAAGGCAACCGAGTTCCTGCGCAAGAAGGGGCTGGCTTCAGCTGACAAGAAGGCTGGCCGAGTGGCCTCTGAAGGCGCCATCGGCTCCTATGTTCATGCTGGCTCAATGTAAGCTTTGTCTGTGTCAACCTGCACACACATCTATCTCCCCCCTTTTGCCTGGCGCCCCCTGTTCTTGTGAACATGCTGGCTCCAAGGAAAGCTTCCCTACATTTTCATTTTACCCCCTCCTCTTCTCTGCCCCCAATGCAATGTATCCCCCCACCTTGCCTTCCATGCATCCTTGTGCTGACTTGCCAACTTGTTGACTCACCCTGTCTTCAGCTTAAAATGCAAGAAGCTTTTGCTGAGCACAGGCTGCTTGTGTGTGAGGTATGTTGCACGCCAAT